>Ga0209270_1000174_pt1 | contig 164883 bp, 152 predicted proteins | sample MTBAKSrepl1MetaG_FD_187456 | JGI IMG/M metagenome (GOLD analysis project Ga0209270, IMG submission 187456) | Enrichment culture microbial communities from Arthur Kill intertidal strait, New Jersey, USA, that are MTBE-degrading - MTBE-AKS1... | ecosystem: Environmental > Aquatic > Marine >... | reverse complement strand
TCGAATTCCTCCCCGACGCCACCTTCGTCATCGACCTGGAAGGAAAGGTGATCGCCTGGAATCGTGCGATTGAAGAGATGACCGGGGTGGGCAAGAAGGACATGCTCGGGCAGGGAGATCATGCCTACACGGTTCCCTTCTACGGCGAGAGGCGGAAACACCTCCTGGATCTCATCGATGCGGACGATAAGGAGCTCGAATCCCGATATCAGAATGTGCAGAGAAAGGGAAGCATCCTTCATGCCGAGGCATTCACCCCTGCGCTGTACGGCGGCAAAGGAGCCTATGTTTTTGCGGCGGGGGCATCGCTGTTTGACATTCAGGGAAACCGGGTGGGGGCCATTGAATCCATCCGCGACATCACCGACCGCAGGCGGGCGGAAGCAAAGTTGAAGGAGGCTTATGACATCATAAGCAAAAGCCCGGTGGTGGCATTCCTCTGGAAGAACGCCCCGGGCTGGCCGGTGGAATTTGTAACGGACAATGTTGAAATGCTTTTCGGCTACAAGGCGGGTGAGTTTACCTCGGGAGAGGTGCCATACTCCGGGACCATCCATCCCGATGACCTTGAAAGAGTGGCCGGAGAAGTCGCCGACTTCAGCCGGGATAAGGGGGGGGTTGCCTTTGATCATGAGCCTTACCGGATCGTAACCAAAGACGGTAAAACAAAATGGGTGAATGACAGCACGTTCATAAGAAGAAACGAAAAAGGCGATATCACGCACTATCAGGGACTCCTTTCAGACATCACCGACCGCAGGCGGACGGAGGAGGCGCTGATCGAAAGTGAGGAGCGCTATAAGACCTATGTTGAAAATTCATTTGCGGGTGTTTACGTTGTTCAAAATGGCCGTTTTGTCTTCCTGAACAGCAACGCGGCCTCTTTTGCCGGTTATAAACCCGAAGATCTCATCGGCCGCCTCTCGGAAAGCATCGTTCATTCAGAAGATCTGGCCGTCACCAAAAAAAACGCGAGGAGGATGTTAAAGGGCGAGAATCTGTCGCCCTATGAATTCCGGATCGTGACGAAGGACGGACAGATCCGCTGGATCATGGAAACGGTCACCCCCATTAAATACGACGGCAGGGACGCCGTTCTTGGAAATTCGATGGACATCACGGGGAGCAAGGAATCGGATGATGCGCTTAAAATCAGAGACGAACTGGAGAGATCGATTTTTCTGTCCGTTCCTCATGCCCTGTTCGGGGTGGAGCAGCGGCGCATCTTTTTTGCCAATGACGCCATGGAAGATGTCTTCGGGTGGAAGCCGGAGGAACTGATCGGCAAGAGTACCAGAGTCATTTTCCGAAACAACGAGGAATGGGAAGAATACGGCGTCCTGCTTTATTCACAGTTACAGAAATTGCCGGTTTTCAAATTCGAATCGGGCATCCCTTTCATGAGAAAAGATGGCCGGGAAATATTCTGCCGCATGAGCGTCTCCCGGGTCGGTAAAGAATTGGGGGAAAGAAGAAGAATCGTGGCAACCTTTGAAGACATCACGCACCTTAAGAGGGAGGAGGAAGAGAAGAGGAAACTTGAATTCCAGCTCGTCCAGGCCCAGAAGATGGAGGCCGTCGGGACCCTGGCCGGGGGAGTCGCCCATGACTTCAACAACCTCCTCATGACCATGCAGGGGAATACATCCATGATGTTGCAGGATCTTGACCCGTCCCATCCCCATAATGAGTATTTAAAAAGCATCGAGAGACAGATCAGGAGCGCCGCGAACTTGACCAAACAGCTCCTCGGCTTTGCCCGGGAAGGCCATTATGACGTGAAACCCACGGATATCAATGAAGTCGTCGAGAAGACCGCCTTCATGTTCGGCAGGACGAAAAAGGAAATCACGATTCAACGGAAGTATGGAGAAAATCTCTGGTCGGTGGACGCGGACGCGGACCAGATGGGTCAGGTTCTGATGAACCTCTTCGTCAATTCCTGGCAGGCCATGCCGGCCGGGGGGAATCTCTTTCTGGAAACGCGGAATGTGATTCTCGATGAATCGTATGTCGAGCCTTACAAGGCGGTTCCGGGACGATACGTGAAAATCTCCGTGACCGACACCGGTACAGGAATGGACGAAAAGACGAAACAACGGATCTTCGATCCTTTTTTCACCACCAAAGAGCTTGGGCGGGGAACAGGCCTCGGTCTTTCCATGGCCTACGGGATCATCAGGCGACATAAGGGTTTTGTCAATGTATACAGCGAACCGGGCCATGGAACGACCTTCGATATTTACCTCCCGGCCTCGGAAAGGGAAGCCGTTCCGGAAGCGGCCACCTCCCAGGACATCATACGGGGAACGGGCACGGTCCTCCTGGTGGACGATGAAGCCCAGGTCCTCAAGGTGAGCCGGCGGATGCTGGAACGCTTGGGATACACGGTCATATCGACACAGAACGGGAAAGAGGCCGTCGAACTTTACCAGGAAAGGAAAGACGGAATCGACATCGTCCTGCTGGATATGATCATGCCCGGAATGTCCGGCGAAAAGGTCTTTCAGGCTCTCCGGGAGATGAATCCCGCCGTCAGGGTTATCTTATTGAGCGGTTACAGTATCAATGGTCAGGCCAAAAGCATTCTTGAGAGCGGATGCAACGGCTTCCTTCAGAAGCCTGTTTCCCTGAGAGAGCTTTCCCAAAAAATCGATGAAGTGCTGCGCCTGAAGACCGAGGAATAACGCCTCATAATACCCCAAGGGGCGAGGGTGGTCACATCAAGTTAGACAAGTGATTTTCCCGTAGCGAAAGCGTAGCCAGAAACAAAGGAACGACACAAAAAGAAAAGGGTCAGCGAAATGCTAACCCTTTGTTGTTTCTATGGTGCCGGAGGAGAGAATCGAACTCTCATGAGCGCAAGGCCCGGGGGATTTTGAGTCCCAAACATTGGGATCGGCAAGACAGCGATAAAATTAAATAACCTCGCGAGATCAATAAATTGGGCCTCTTATTGCCTCTCCCGCTATCTCACGATTTATCCCCTAAAATACCCCTTTTTTGCACCAAATTACTGCAATGCTACTGCAAGATTACTGCACGGAAATCGCTTTTTCCAGCGCCTGTTTATAGACTTCCCCGCCATTGTCAAGAAAAAGGGTGTAAAAATGACCGCGCTCTCCAATTATAAATGTTTTTCTTTTTGATCGCCGCAGTTATGCTTTTAGCGTTATTATTGGAAATGTAGCACCCGACCGGACGGTCACGGATGCCAAGCAGCCGGAGGGGCGGAGCGGCGCCCGGCCCCGACGGACGATGGCACCCGCGGGGGAGGGCGGGGGATAACTGCGCGGCGGGCGGTGCACCAAGCCGGCAGAGAGCGACGCCGCGGCGCGACCCCGGCGACTGCAATGCTGGCCGCCTTCCCCGCAGATCCCTGGAACGAACACGCGGCGCCAACCGAGCGGGTAGGCTAAAAACCTGCGGCCGGAAAAGAAAACACCGCGCGAGGAAAAGCAAGGGCGGTGCCGGTCCATGGGGCAGCGGAAATGGCCGGCGCCGCCGTCGACGGAGAGGGATACAGGGAGGAGGGGCTCGCCTATCCTGCAAAGTGCGGGATCAAAACCCCGCCAAAGGTTAAGCCCGCCACACCAAAAATGCAGTGTGGCGGGCGCTTTTTCCGATAGCCTCTCCGGGCTATTGGTTTACTTCTTTTTCCCCTTGGCCACCGCTTTGGCCTTCGGGACATCCTTGGGCGCGGAGACCTTGCTCTTCGGCTTCATCCCCTCCTTCCAGCTATTGGAGACCTTGAAGCCCATCCGGTAGCCCGCGGGAATGGTGATCGGCTCCTGGGTCTTGGGGTTGATCCCCTACCGCTCCTTCGTCTTCTTGACGGTAAAGGTCCCAAAGTTGACCAACTGGAGCTTCCCCGACTGCTTCAGGATGGTGAAAATCCCCTCCAGGACGGTGTTGACCATCTTCTTGGCGTTCTCCTTGGTCAGCTCCGCAGCCCCGGCGACGTTGCTGATCAGATCGTTCTTTCCCACTCTGCTTGTTGCTTTTGCCATGGTTTGGTTCCTCTTTTTTTGTTTAAGGTTGTATGATCCTCACGGCCACGAGATAGATCGCGTAGCCGATCGAGCCGATGATCAGGGCGCCGAAAATCCAGCCGTTCTTCTGGAAGAACGCGCCGATGAAACGCACCGCCCACTTCGACGGGGTGACGTACGCCTCCAGGGCGGCGATCCGGCCCTGGAACTCCCGGATCCGACTGGCGTGTTCCCGGCAGGCGAGGTCCTCGACGATGACAGTGATCCGCCGGACCTGGACGAGGAGATCGCCCATCACTTGCCGGTCGGCTTGGAGGCTGGCCTCGCATGCCTGCTTCAGGAGGCAGATCGTCTTGTCGAGAGCGGCGTACCGATGGTTGAGCTCCTCCGTCTCGCCGGAGAGCTTTGCAATGCTCTCCAGGAGGAGCTGCGTGTACCGGTCGATTCCCCTATCCTGCCCGTCGTTCATGGTTTCGAGTCACCTCCCTTCCTTGTTACCGTTACCTCAACACCTCGCTGGACCCTCTCGCGGGCTGCGGCGGTTACGACCGATACCTTTCCAGAAACGCGATCCACTTGCAGTCTCTGCTTAAATCGAGAGTCCGGTAAGCGAGGTTGATCCGGTCGCCCGGGAAGTAGATGGACAGGCCGCATGTTCCCCGGACCTCTCGGCCGATCTTCCCTTGACAAAGGATGGCCCTCCCTTTCCCGGCCTTCAGCGTAGCAATGAGATCGACCACCTTGGCCTGGAGTTCGGCATCGGCCTTTTTCCGTAGATTTTTGGTGAAGCAGGCCAAATCGATGTAGTTGTCGTCGTAGAACCGGGGGCTTCGACGCCAGGCAGCCTCAATGAGTTTGGAGTCAGTATCGAGGGCGGCAAGAAGGCTTGCCGACAGGGCATCGACCTTGGCCGTCATCTCCCCGATCCGGCTCACATCAAGGGCGGATTGGGTGACCGTCTCGTCTTTCCCTTTGTAGGAGAGGAGGTAACTTTTGAACGGATCCAGCTTGCTCTTCCGGGCCGAAGGGCGCTTCCCCGACGGCGGTCCTCTTCTCTTCAAGGCACGGCTCACGGTCTTCGGATGAACCCCCAGCGTCTCCGCTATGTCTTTCTGATAGACACCCTTCTCAATCTGTGCTTCAATCATAAACCAGTCCTCCTTGTTGATCATCGGGCACCTCCAGGTATTGGAACTACTCTGAAGGTATACCCTTTTTTTCAACACGGGGGACTTTTTATCCCGGTGTTCAGAAAACTTTTATCATCGGTGGTGACAATCTTCCGTCCCAGGAGCGCACAGATCCCGGCAAGGACAACCTTCAGCTCGCGGTTGTCCAGGGCGTCGCCGCCGGAGGTGTCGTCATAACAGATGCTGCGGTATTCCTGGGGGGCGGGAATATTGACGTGTTCCTGCGGGACGGGATCACGGGCGAGTTGCCGGAAAAGGCGACGGCGCGGTTTCTTCGCTGCAGGACCTGCCACCCTGCTCTTGGCATCCTCCCACCAGCCGCTGCCGTGGTTCCAGAGGATGAGGGCGTATCGGTCGGCAGGATAATTGTCCACCGCTCATTTGACGAACTCATAGAGGATCTGCGGATCGCCGGTGTTGGTGTCGCCGAAAGTTTCGATGTAGTCTTTCTTGAACCCGCCGCCCTGGGTGATCCGGAAGCGGCGGGTGAGATTGTCCTCGATCCGGTCGAACTGGACCAGGATGTTGACGTCCTTCGTGGAGCCCGCCCGAGCCATCTCTTCGATGTCCCGGAGGGCCGCGCCGTCGAGATTGTTATCTCCGGCCATGTAGACCATGAAGGTCCATTTGGCCTGGCCGCCGCTGCTCTGTGCTTTTTCCATATCTGCCCTCCCTTTTTTGTTCTCCGTCCCCATCATCTGCCGGCCGAATTACGAGGAATTGTGTTAGGGCTGATGGTAAAAGCTGTCATTGTCAAAAAGCAAAGAAGGCGGGCATTTCTTGGCAATGCCAGGCAAGGATTAATGTCCTTCAAGGTGATTGATGGGATTCAAAATGGCAGGATTCCATTCTCTGCACCATTTAAGAGGCTTAATGGCATTCAATGGAGCATCCTTTATCTGTGAAGGGGCTTTGTGATGGGGAAAGTGATGTTGAAACTGCAAGGCGTGCCATGGGAGGGCACAATATCCGACCTAAATAGGATTTGTTGGATGATGTATGCGTCCTAAGGACGCATACATCATCCAACAAACATCCGTCAAACCAATTTTTTGATATTCCTCTGTAAAATTGAATGGTAGTGAACATTCCGGTATTGGAAAGAAGATCTTGATCGCTCTCCGACAGTAACGAAATGTGTTGCTTTGGTCGAGTGATCCATTTTATCGGAACCAGATTTTCAGTGACCCTTTTTGTGGCCTCTCACATTTACGGCTTTCCACTCCAGAAGCGGATGGCGCCGGATGCTGTCCTGCAGGGCCTCATCGCCGGTCAGCAGCGCAGGTGCGATCTCTCCCCTGTCCAGCATCCGGTCGAGAAATTCCTGCTCCTGCGCGGTGAAGGGCAGCAGGCTGGAAAGAAGATTGCGGCAGTCCTCGACAAGGCCTTTGCCGAAGCGATCCTTCCGGATCTTTTCGATGCCTGCTGCTCGCAGCGTGGGGATCAGCCGTTGTTCCAGATCGGCGGTATCGACATCCACATCCGCCAGTGCAATGGTTCGCCAGTCCTTTCGGCTCATGGCTCCGTAAACAACAAAGGCCAGGCGCAGCCGGTCCCGATCGAGGCCGCCCATACGGAAGAGATTACTGCAATCGAACAGATCCCTCGCCTGTCGTCGCGAGAGCAAGGCCGAGAGTTTGCCCGCCGCGAGCTCGTGGACGTCCACCACCTGAATCCCGACGGCCTGCCAGATGCCTACTGGGCGTGAATCCATATTCTGCACCGGCCACAGGGGGATCCGGAACATGAAATTGACATCCACCTCCAGATTGCCTCCCTGGCCAGCGGCGCTTGGATAACGGAGCTGCCATTTGCCGCCCGCATGCTCCGTCGGAACACGCCGGACCGTGTATCCTTCCCGGGCAAAGACCGCCTGCAGGGCCTCCTCGACCTTGGGTCGTTCCACGAGCATCGTTTCCCGGTCCGCCGCACCCACGTAATTGAGATCGATGTCCACCGAAAGGCGGGGTACATCAAATATGAAAATGTTCAGGGCCGTGCCGCCCTTGAGAACCAGTTTGTCCTTCAGAAAGGGATGGCTGCGGATAGCGTCAAGCAGTTGCAGCAGAAGCGCGACTTTCTCCAGCATGTCCGGGCGAAAGCCGGTGGCCTCCGCCTGGACGGCGAGCGTTTCGGGGGATATCTTCATGCAGGTTCCTCCCAGGATCTATCGTATACCTCTTGGGGAACGACGAGGTTCCAGGCGGTCACGAAGCGGCCCGAGTTCCGCCGGCTGCGCTCCAGGTAATGGGGTCGCTGCGGCCGGAGCTCGCGGAAGGCCTTCAGGTGTGCCTCGTCGACCATCAGGGCTTCCCGGTGTTGCTCCAGGAAGAAGCCGACCTTCGCCGCGGCTGTGGCATTGCCCAGGTGCTGAACGTAGGCGAGCACCTTATCGAGATCGAAAAACTCCACAGACTCCAGGGAGCGCCATATTTCCTCCCAGCTCCCCGTGAGGTCTGGCCGGGTAAGGACATCCACGAAGGTCCTCTCCAGACCCGTCACTCGAACCTCCATACCCGCGCGATCGGCCTTGACCACGTCGAAGGATGCGCCGACCTGGGGCGTTAGTGCCCGGGGAAACCGGACCCCCTTGAACTGTTGAGACCGGAAGGTGACGAGGCGCGCAGGGGCGGCGGCAAGATAGGTGAAGTGCTCGTAGACCGAATAGGCCTTGCCGTGGAACTCCAGGGCCGTATGGTAGGCCAGAACAGCGTCCTTCGTCATCCGAGAGGCAAGGAGAAATGGATCGACGGGATAGGACTCAGCGGAAGCCCCAGACAGAACGACGGCATAGAGGCCGCGGCGCACCCGGACCAGCCGGCCCGTCTTCACGTGATAGAGGAGGAGGGCCTCCTGCGTCCGGGAATTGCGCGGACCTTCGGAAGCGAGGAAGGCAGAAACCTCATCACCCGTAAAGACCGGATGTTTGTTGAAGAAATGTTCGAGTTTCATCGGATCGCCCTTGACGTTTATTAGCGTAACACGTAATTTATTTACGTGTTTTGATTCAATATGTCAAGTATTATGTGGAATCATGAGTGGTCTTTCTTGACAATATCGATCAATACACGTAATTTTTTTATGGGTTGTGTCTGCAAATGTCAAGTAAAAGGACCGTTATCCCTTCTTCCCTCGTCCGATTGAACCTTCCCTTGGTGAATACCACATATTACGGATAATGTGGTCTGCGGTGGCCTGTTCGGATTTCGTAATCTTTGGCAGGTCCACTTTTTCTGGCAAAATCTGAGTTAAAGCTTACCGCGTCAAGACCGCCTGGAGATCTGCGACCGGCTGAATATCACATACAGGACAAAGAAGATCGGCCTGCCGGACCGGGAGTCCGCCGCCGACTGGATCGACGCCAACCAACTCGGCCGGAGGAACCTGAACCCGGACCAGGCAAGCCTGCTTAGAGGGAGACGGTACAACAGGACAAAAAGACAGGGGGCTAGAACAGACCTCACTTTAGATCAAAATGATCCGAAGTTGCATACCGGCAATGTCCTCGCCAAGCAGCACGGCGTCTCCCCGGCCACCATCAAGCGGGATGGCCAGTTCGCCGAGGCGGTGGAATGAAACATATCGAAATAAGGGGCCAAAATGACACACTTGTTTCGGAGAACACCGTCCCGGCCCAAGTCGCTTTTCTCCAGGGGAAAATGTGGAAAATTATGGAAAGGGAACACAAAGGACAACCGTCCGTCAATGTGACAGATGGTTTAGCGCGACGGCCTGGTTTTATGATCCGGCTGAGGGATAAATGGGGCAAAAGGAACAGAACGGATGTTCTAATTGAAAGAAAAAAGCCGTCTCACGAAGGCGGCCTTATCATTTTTCTGCCTTTTTTCTGCTTACAATCTGCTTACAACCTTTTTTTCTCTTTTTTCGTGACCCTTCGGAAAGTTGGTGCCGGAGGAGAGAATCGAACTCTCATGAGCGCAAGGCCCGGGGGATTTTGAGTCCCCTGCGTCTACCAGTTTCACCACTCCGGCACGGTTTCGGATTATCTTCACGGACCGATGAAATGTCAAGAAAAATGTATTGACAATCCTTGATTTCATGTGTTAGTTAGCCACCTGTTGTTTTGAAATTTTGGGGCTGTAGCTCAGTTGGGAGAGCGCTTGAATGGCATTCAAGAGGCCAGGGGTTCGACTCCCCTCAGCTCCACCAGGAAAAATCAAGGGGCCGGCATGACAGCACCGGCCCTTTTTTTACGCGGCCATGCCGACTCCCTTTCCCACGCTAAACCCTGATCTCTGCCGTCAGGGGGTTCGGTCGTCCAGAGTACTCAGACGGGTTCTCAGATTGGCTTTCTTATTCCCGATGCCGAGCTTTTTCCTGATATTGGCTCTGTGGCAATCCACGGTCCGCGTGGAAAGATTCAGAAGGCCGGCAATGGTCTTCGAGGAATGACCCTGCTTCACCATGTTCGCCACCTGGATTTCCTGAGGCGTCAGGCGGGTATTCATTCTTTTCAGCAACGTGATGCAAGGTGAAACAATGGTCTCGAGATTCTTTTCAATGATGTCGAGATACATCTTCCGCCCTCCCCCGTCCATGGCACTGAACTTCAGCTTCTCCACGTGGGGCAGTATGAGTTCCCTGACATTATTCAGGACCGCTTCCTGGACTTCCCGGGTGTCCTTCTCCCGCTGACTCAGGAGAACTCTCAAAGCCGTGTTCGCCTCCTCCAGGTATCGGGACTTCTGCTTCAATTCCTTCTCCCTTTCCTGAAGTTCCGCCATCCGCCTGTCCACCTGCCTCTCGAGATCTCTCTTGCAGGCCTGGAGTTCCCTTTCCGCCTGTTTTCTCAAAGTGATGTCTTCGATGGTCCCTTCATAGAAAGCCGTCCGGCCGTCCGGCCCCTTGACTGCCCGGGTGCTGAAAGAAACCCATATGACCGATCCGTCCTTCCCCTTGCAGGGCACCTCGTAACCGCTGACAAAACCCTGCTTTTCCACAAGATCCAAATGTCTTTTCCGGTCTTCCGGGTCCACATAGAAATGGTCGGCAATATTTTTGACGTCCCTCAGCATTTCTTCCGTCGACGCATAACCGGCCATCCTGGTGAGGGCGGGATTCGCGCTGATAAAGGTGCCCTCCGGAGTCGTCTGGAAAATCCCCTCCACGGCATTTTCAAATATGCTGCGGAATCTTGCTTCGCTCTTCTTCAAGGCCTCTTCCGCTGTTTTGCGCTGGGTCACGTCTTCTACGATGCCATAGATGAACCTGACTCTTCCGTGCTCGTCCAGGACCGGGACGAACCGGTCCCGGAGCCATCGCGTCCTGCCGTCCCGGGTGATAATCCGGTACCCCATCTCCAGGGGGATGTTGCCCTTGATGCTCTTCCTGGCCCTGGCCAGGACCATTGCCCGGTCCGCCGGGTGGACGATGGCGATGATCAGGGCGGGATCATTGAGGAAGTCCTCCGTGGAATATCCCGTCACTTCCTTCACCCGGCCAAACATGAACACTTCCGTGGGCGGACTGGCGGTATTCACCGAATAGACCACCAGAGGGATGTTCTCAATCATGAGACGGTACTTTTCTTCGCTCCGCTTCAGGGCTTCCTGCACCCGGACCCAGTCGGTGACGTCGCGATGTCCCGAAACGACACCGGTCACTTTGCCGCGCCGGTCAAGAAGCAATGTCGCGTTGAAATCAACCCATATATAATGACCGTCCCGGTGGCGGACACGGTAGTTTACAACGGCCTTATCTCCTTCCAGGGTCCTTTTGAAGGCCTCCAGGATTTTCGCACGGTCATCGGGATGAACATGTTCCATACAGTCCCGGCCCAGAAGTTCCTCCGGCCTGTACCCGGCAAGGATTTCGGAGGAAGGGGTCACGAACTGGAACACGCCCCGGAGGTCCACGACGGCGATCATGTCGGTCATGGATTTCATGATGGTCGTCAACTCCTCCTCGATCTTCTTCTTTGAGGAGATGTCCTCCAGGAGGCCGTAAACCCGGACGAGACACCCTTCAGCATCCCGGGTGAGATAGTACCGGTCCCGAATCCATTTGGTCATTCCTTCCCGTGTCAAAATCCGATAGGTTCTTTCTCCCGTGGACCTCGACCGGCCGTCTTCCGTGTATCCCTTGATGAGTTCCGCCCGGTCTTCCAGGTGCATCATGTCGTAGATCAGGGCCGGGGTCTTCATCAGTTCCTCTTCATCGTACCCCGTCAGTTCCCGGACCTTTCCGCTGATGAAGAACGCCCCTTCCGGATATCCCGGCGAAAACGAATAGGTCACGACGGGCAGGTTTTCAATGAGGAGGCGATACCGCTCCTCGCTCAGCTTCAGCTTTTCCCGGGTGTGAACGCGATCGGTGATGTCTTTCACAATCCCTTCGAAATAGTCGACGTTACCCGCCCCGTCCCGGACGACACGGACGCTGTTCAAAACCCATTTACGACTCCCGTCCCGGCAAAGCACCTGGACTTCCAGTTCCCCATGGCCCCGGGCCAGAACTTGGCGGATAGACTCCTCCCGGGTCTCCGGATCGGCATACATCTGCCTGCGGATGTCCGTCACCGATTTCACGAGTTCCTCCGGGGAATCGTAACCGAACATGCGGGCGAAGGCCTCGTTCACCATGATGTAACGGCCCCCGGGGGTACTGCGGTACACCCCCTCCGCAGTTCTTTCGACGATGTTGCGGAAATCCACCTCCGCCTTCTCCATCTTCCGCTGCAATTCTCTCTGATCCGTGACATCCAGGATCAGTCCGTCCCACAGGATATCGCCGTTGTCGAGACGGCGGGGTCTGGAAGCCCCCCTGTACCAGGCCGTTTTTCCGCCGATGACCATCCGGCCTTCCCAGCGCCAGTCCGAAAGGGTCCGGGCGGATTCCCCGATGGACGCCATCATGCCGGGCAGATCCTCGGGATGGACGAGGTCGAACATCCTTCCGGCGACGGCCGTCACTTCCCCGGGTTCCAGTCCCAGGTCCCGGATGCTGTCGCTGACATAAGGGCAGGAAAAAGTCCCATCCCTTTTCATGAGGAACTGATAAAGGACCCCGGGCACGTTCTCGGAAATCCGGTTCAGTTGTTCAAAAGTCTCCTGCAGCATCCCATCAGCCCCTCCACCGGAGCGAGGAGATCTTTTCACGCTCTTTTTCGCGGACCCTTTGCCGGGGGTATCATCCGTTCGTTGTTTCACGGCATCATCTCTTTCCGAAAAACTGATTCAGGACATGAAGGCTTATTTCATTCGAAAAGGCCGGTGAGAATTTCATTCAACGTGGGATGGGGCAGCACCCAGGCCCGGAGATCCTTCCTCTTCATTCTCCCGGCCACGAGAAGGGAGACCGCCCCGATCATCTCCCCCGCCGAGGGCCCGACCACGGTCACCCCCATGAGGCGATCCTCATGAAACAGGGCCTTCACAAACCCGGCCCCAAGAAGTTCCGTCCGGGCGGTCATGTTTCCCCCGTACTCGACTTTCCGGACCTCCGGGGAAAGGCCCCGCCGGCGGGCCTCCTTTTCCGTGATCCCCGCCCTCCCGAGGCCGGGATGGGTGTAGACCACAACGGGGATCTCCTCTTCCCGGTACGGAACAGGGGATGACCCGAAGATCTTCGCCGCCAGGGCCTTTCCCTGGGCCATGGCCCGGTGGGCCAGGAGAAGCCCGCCGGTGACGTCGCCGACGGCAAAGACACCGGGAACGGAGGTTTCGAAGTTCCCCCCGATATGGATACCCCGGGTGTCGTGGTCGATGGAAAGTTTCTCCAGTTCCTCCGTCCGGAGGTTCGGCCTGCGGCCCGCCGCCAGGAGAACCAGGTCCCCTTCCAGGAGGATGGGCCCTTCCCCGGATGTCCCCGTGAGGCGGACTTTCTCCGACGATTCTTCCAGCCCGTCGATACGGGCGGCGGTATGGAAACGGATGCCCTTTTTCTTCAGTTCCCCTTGCAGAAAAAGGGCGACATCCCGGTCTTCAACGGGCAGAACATGCTCCAGGAGTTCCACCACCGTGACGGTCTTCCCAAGCTCGGCCAGAAAGGTGGCGAATTCGAGCCCGATGGCCCCCCCGCCGATGACGACTGTTTTTTCGGGAAGTTCCTTGCGTGCCAGGAAGCCCGATGAGGTAACCACCCGTTCCGACAGGTTCCATCCCGGCGGCAGGGCCGTCCGGGATCCCCAGGCAATGACGAGCCGTTCGGCACCGGCCGTCTCCCTCCCGCCTCCGGTCCGCTCGATCTCCACTTCCCGGGGCGATTTCAGAAACGCTTCGCCCTCGATGACTTCCACGCCGGCGTGGACGAGGCATTTCTTCGCCCCCAGGGCGGAGACCCGGATCATCTGTTCCATGTGTTTACGGATGGACGGGAAGTCGAAAACGGCCTCTCCAACGGATATTCCCAGGCGCCGGAGGTTCTTCAACCCCTCGTACCGGCCGCTTGCGGCGAGGAGGGCTTTCGTGGGAATGCATCCCCGGTGCGTGCAGGTCCCCCCCCATCCTGCTTTTTCGACGACGGCCGCGGAAGCACCCCGCCGGGCCGCTTCGACGGCCGCAGCGACACCGCCCGGACCGGAACCGATAATCAGAAGTTCCCTCTTTCTCACGTCCCCTGCTCCGTGAGGCCCGCCATCCCGGCGGCACGATAGGAACTCCGCACCAGGGGGCCGGCGTGAACGTACCGTATCCCCCTTTCGAGAGCCCGGGCCCGGAGACCCTCGAATTCATCGGGATGGTAGTATCTCCGGACCGGCCAGTGTTGACGGGAAGGCTGCTGGTACTGGCCGATGGTGAGCCGATCGCAACCCGCCGCAACAAGGTCGTCCATCAGTTCCTCGATTTCATCCTGTTTTTCCCCAAGCCCGACCATGATCCCCGATTTCGTCACCCTCCCATGCCGCCTTTTCATGTTTTCCAGAAGAGCGAGGGACCTGCCGTAGTCTCCGCCGGGGCGAAGGTCCGGAAAGAGGGACTTCACCGTTTCCAGGTTGTGGTTCACCACGTCCGGCTCCGCCCGGGCCAGCACCTCCAGGGCCTTTTGACTCCCCCGGAAATCGGGGACCAGAACCTCCACGGGGCGGGAAGAATCCGAACGGCGGAGCGCCTCGATACACCGGGCAAAATGGGAAGCTCCGCCGTCATCCAGATCGTCCCGGGTAACCGATGTGAGAACCACATACCGGAGCCGGAGCCTTTCCGCCGCCGCGGCGACCCGCTTCGGCTCTCCTTCGTCGGGGGGATGGGGGGTGCCGTGTTTGATGTTGCAGTACCGGCAGTTTCGGGAGCAGACATTCCCGAGGAGAAGAAAAGTGGCCGTTTCCGACTGAAAACACTCAGACCTGTTGGGACAGAGGGCTTCCTCGCAGACCGTGGAAAGACCGCCCTTCCTGAGGAGCTTCCGCACATCCCGGAACGCTTCATCCCGGGGAAGGCGGACTTTCAGCCAGGGTGGTTTCGGGATGTGAGGACGGGAAATCATTTTTCCTTCCGGCCCGTCCAGGTGACATCAGGCTGCCGGGCGGCCCGTACCTCGTCGAGGCGCTTCACCGGTGTCCCGTGGGGGGCCGACTTGACCATTCCGGGATTTTCCCGGGCCTCCCGGGCGATGGCGATCATGGCGTCGCAGAAGGCGTCCAGGGTCTCTTTGCTTTCCGTTTCCGTGGGTTCGATCATAATCGCTTCCGGAACGATAAGGGGAAAATAGATCGTGGGGGGGTGGAATCCGAAATCCATGAGACGCTTCGCCATGTCCACCGTGTGGACTTCCCCTTCCCGGACCTGTCTCCGGCCGGAAAAGACACACTCGTGCATGCAGATCCGGTCGTATGGAAGATCGAAATAAGGATGGAGCCGCTTCCGGATATAGTTGGCGTTCAGAATGGCGATTTCACTTGTCCGGCGGAGGCCGGCGGCGCCGAGACTTCGGATGTAGGCATAGGCCTTGACCATGACGTTGAAGTTCCCGCAGAAGGCCCGGACCCGGCCGATGGAGTCGGGAAAGTCTTCCATCCAGCGGAAGACGCCCCCTTCCTCCCCCACCCGAGGCACGGGTAAAAAGGGAAGGAGGGTGTCCCCTACGCCCACGGGACCGCTTCCCGGGCCTCCGGAACCGTGGGGCGTGGAAAAGGTCTTGTGGAGATTGAGCTGGATCACGTCGAACCCCAGGTCTCCGGGCCGCACCTTGCCCAGGAATGCATTGGCATTGGCCCCATCCCCGTAAAGGAGGGCCCCTTTCCGGTGCAGTCGGTCGGCCACTTCCGCCACGTTCCGTTCGAAAAGTCCCAGCGTGTTGGGATTGGTAAGCATGAGCCCGGCCACATCTTCCCCGAGAAGGGCATCGAGACGCTCCAGATCCACATTCCCCTCGGGATTGGACGGGACGGTGACCACCTGGAAACCGCAGAGGGCCCCCGAAGCGGGGTTGGTCCCGTGGGCGCTGTCGGGGATGAGGATCCGGGTTCTCTTTTCCCCCTTCTTCTCGAAATATTTCCGGATCATCATGACACCGGTGAGTTCCCCATGGGCGCCTGCGGCGGGCTGGAGAGAGAAGGCGGCCATGCCGAATATTTCGGAGAGATACCGCTCCAGTTCGAAGAGAAGTTGAAGGTTTCCCTGGCTGAAAGGCGGGGGGGCATAAGGATGGAGAGAGACGAAACCGGGCAGACCGGCCACATCCTCGTTGATCTTCGGGTTGTACTTCATGGTGCACGACCCGAGGGGGTAGAACCCCAGATCGACGCCGAAGTTCCGCCGGGAGAGATGGGTATAATGGCGGATCACGTCGATTTCCGCGAGTTCCGGCAGCTCCGTGTCGTCCCGGAGCAGCCCCGGGGGAAGGAGGTCTTCCAGGGGCACCTCGGGAACATCACTCTGGGGGACCTCAAAGGCCCGGCGTCCGGGACGGCTTTTTTCAAAAAGTAGCTCCATGAGGGTCCTCCTCATCCCGCCGCCCGGTGCATGATGGAAACGGCCCGGTCGATGTCATTCTTCGTGAGAGTTTCGGTGGCGCAGAAAAGAAGCGCCCCCTGGAGTTCGGGGTACTCCTTTTCCAGGAGATACCCCCCGATGATCCCCTCGTTTTCCAGCGCTTCGTTGATTCCTCGGGGATCGGGGCATTTCAGGGCGAACTCGTTGTAGACGGGAGCGCAGAAAAGGGGCTCGAATCCGTTCTTGTCGGTTGCCCTGGACCGGAAATAGGCGGCCTTCCGGACGTTCAGCACCGCCAGGTCCCTCAGGTTCTTCCCCACCGAGGCCAGGTAGACGGCGGCGGCGAGGGCGCAGAGAGATTCGTTGGAGCAGATGTTGGAGGTGGCCTTTTCCCGCCGGATATGCTGCTCCCGGGTCTGAAGGGTGAGAACAAAACCCCGGTTCCCCTCCCGGTCCACCGTGCCTCCGGCGATCCTTCCGGGAATTTTCCGGAGGAAGGACGCCGAGGCGGCCAGGATTCCGAGGTAAGGTCCCCCGAAATTGAGGGGATTGCCGAACGCCTGGCCTTCGCCGGCCACCATGTCGGCCCCCAGGGCGCCCGGGGGGACCAGAAGTCCCAGAGACGTGGCGTCGCTGAATCCGGCGATGACCAGGGCCCCTTGGCTATGGGCCGAGGCGACGAGGGGGGCGAGGTCCTCTACCACACCGAAGAAATTGGGGCTTTGAACGAGCACGGCCGCCGTTTCCCCGTTGACCATACGCGCCATGGCGGCACCGTCGACCCGCCCCGTTTCCACATATGGAATATCCATGATTTCCAAGCCGTTCGCCCAGCCGTAGGTGCCGATGACCCGGCGGTACTCGGGGTGAACCGTCCGGGCTACGGCTATTTTCCCCCGGCCCAGGGAACGGGCTGCCAGGACCGCCCCTTCCGCCATGGCCGACGCCCCGTCGTACATGGAGGCGTTGGCTACGGCCGTTCCCGTGAGCCCGGCGATCATGGTCTGGTATTCGTAAATGGCCTGAAGAATCCCCTGGCTGATTTCGGCCTGGTAGGGCGTGTAGGCCGTATAGAATTCGGACCGGGAAAGGACGTGGCGGACCGCCGCCGGAATGTAGTGATCGTAAGCCCCCGCCCCCATGAGGGTCATGAGGGGGCGCTGGTTCCTTTCCGCAAGGCCCTTCATCGCCATCGCCGTTTCCAGTTCCGTAAGGGGGGGCGGGAGGTCCAGGAGCCGTTTAAGAACATATTTCTCCGGTATATCCTGAAATAGAGCATCCAGGGCGGGAAGGCCGATGAACTCGAGCATGGCCCGTTCATCTGCCGGGGTATGGGGAATATAGTCCATCAGGAGTCCTCCATAGCCCCGTTCAGGCGTTCTCCGCCTCGATGAAGGCCTGGTATTCGCCGGCGGTCATGAGCAATGCCAGTTCACCCGGGTCGTCCATCCGGATCACGGCGATCCAGCCCGTATTGAAGGCGTCCCGGTTGATGAGTTCCGGTTTCTCCTCCAGGTCCCCGTTGACGGCGATCACCTCGCCGCCCACCGGGGCGAAGATGTCCGATACGGACTTCACCGATTCCACCACGGCGAAGGGATCCTCCCTCTTGACTTTTCTCCCCGGTGCGGGGAGTTCCACGTATACGATGTCGGTGAGCATCTCCTGGGCGAAGTCGGTGATTCCCACCGTCACGGTCCCGTCCCCGCCGTCCTTGGCCCATTCGTGTTCCCTGGAATACCCGCGATCTTCCGGATTCGGTTTTGCCATTCATCCCCTCCTTGATGTCGCTGAATCCAACATTGACGGCATCGTAAAATGATCCCCCTGCTCCGTTGCCCTTCATCCCCCGTCACTGCGGCGTACGGTCCGGTTTCTATTTTTTACGACGATAAAACGGAAGTTCCACGACCCGGGCCGGGATGGGCATCCCCCGGATTTCGACGGCCAGGGCTTCTCCCACCCGGGCATGTTCCGGCCTGACGAAAGCCATCCCGATGGCCTTCTGAACGGTGATGCCATAGGTACCGGACGTCACCGTTCCCGCCTTTTTCCCGCCGGCTGAGACGAGGTATCCCTGCCGTGGAATTCCCCTGCCGGTCATTTCGAAGCCGACCAGCTTCTTCCGGGATCCTGCCCCCTTTTCTTCCCGGAGACGTTCCACGCCGATGAATTCCCCGGACAGATCCACGAACTTCTCATAGACCACTTCGAGAGGCGTCACTTCCTCGCATAGTTCGTGACCATAAAGCATCATGCCCGCTTCCAGGCGCAGCGTGTCCCGGGCACCGAGACCGGCGGGCCGGATTCCCGCGCTCTTCCCCCGATCGAGAAGAAGATTCCAGAAAAAAGGCGTCTTTTCCCAGGGCATGTAGATTTCAAAGCCGTCTTCCCCGGTATAGCCGCTCCGGGAGATCAGAACGGGAACCCCCTCGATTTTCATTTCCAGGAAATGATAATACCGCAGCGCCCCGGGATCGGCGCCGGCGACGGACTGCAGGATCTCCCGGGACCTCGGACCCTGAAGGTCGATCTTGCCCGTTTCTTCCGTCCGGTCCGTGATGGCGGCGCCGGTCCAGCCTTCCCGGTCGCGGACGGCCTTGAGCCACCGGACCGCCCTCTCCCGGGTGGACGCGTTAAGAACGAGCCGGAACCGGTCCTCCGCCAGGCGGTAGACCGTCAGGTCATCGATGATCCCGGCCCTTTCATTGGTGATCACCGTCAACCGGATTCGGTTAAGAAGAAGATCTCCGAGAGGCCGGATGGTGGTCCTCTCCAGGAGCCGAAGGGCCTGGGATCCCTCCACGTCGACCTCCCCCATGTGGCAGGTATCGAACACGGTGGCGGCTTCACGGGTCGCCCGGTGTTCTTCCACGATACCGCTGTACTGGAGGGGCATGGACCAGCCCCCGAATTCCATCATCCGGGCGCCGAGGGCCGGGTGTTGATCAAAGAGAGGGGTTTTTTTCGCGACTTTGCTTTCTGATGAAGACTCACCTGGAACCGTCATGGATCATCCATGGGTGTGTTTTCAGATTCGGGAAAAAGAGGAGGGGCGGAACAAGAAGTCCGCCCCCCGGGAAAGGGCGTCAGTTCAACTCAAAATAGAGCTTCCTGGCCAGATCGTCAATGGCGATACGCATGGCCTGGGTCGCTTTTTTCTCATCGAAGGCCTCGCCGCCCCCGATCCCCAGGACGGCCAGGCTCTGGCTCTCCAGGGCTCCCGTGCCGGTATCGGCAAACAGGATCTCGCCGGTTTCCACGCTCACAATCCGGACATCCACGGAAGCGCTGTATCCCGTTTTCCCCATGGCGAAATAGCCGGGGACATTGAAGCCCGACTTGGAAGTCCCGTATTCCGTCACGGAACCCGTGACGATATACTTCACGCCGATGAGCTTCCCGACCCGGACGGCGGTGGCCCCGTCAACGGCGCCGCTCAGCTGAAGACCCTGCTCCTTCATGATCGACGCCAGCTTGTCCCTTTCATAGACACGGAACTTCTTGCATTTCACCAAAGCGGTGGTGAGCATGTCCGAAGCCCCCTGGCCGACCCGCCAGCCGTGTCCGGGAACCTTGGTTTCGAAATCCATGACGGCCACCCCGATCTTGGGACCCGTATAGGGTGGAAGGTTCGCCAGCCCCTTGTCCTCCGCCTTCTTCCCCTCTCCTCCGCCTCCCGGCATGCCGGCGCAGCCGAGAACAACAAAAAGAGTGAAAACCAACGCATACAGAAAGGCCTTTCTCATCTCCTCCTACTCCTCCCTCTTCTCGTTTGCTGGAAATACCTGGATATCCGCGCGATCCGTTAAAAAACTTTTTGAAGACCTTCCCGAAGGCGTTTTTCCCCCTGGCGGCAGACCTTCGAGGCGGCATCGTTTTTTTGGATTAATTCTAAGCCGCGGGAATTCTTTTTGTCAACCTCTAAATCCCCTGAAGCCCCTAAAAGACCTCCCGGACGGGAATCCCTTCCAGGGCAAGATATTTCTTGATGTCCCCCACAGTGAACCAGCGGTAGTGGACCATGGAAGCAACGAGGGCGGCGTCGGCACGGCCGGCACGGAAGACATCCCGGAGGTGTTCGGGTTTCCCCGCTCCCCCCGAGGCAATGACCGGTATGGTGACATTCCGGGATATGAGGGCCGTCAGCTCCAGTTCATACCCCTCCACCGTGCCGTCGGCATCGATGGAATTGAGACAGATTTCTCCGGCGCCCAGGTCTTCCGCCCGTTTCGCCCACTCGAGGGCGTCCAGGTTCATGGGCCGCCTTCCGCCATTGATGTAGATTTCATATCCCGACGGAATCCGCTCCGTTTTTTCCACTTTGAGGACGTCCATTCCCAGGACGATGCACTGATTTCCGAAGTACTTCGCCCCCCGGCTGATGAGTTCGGGGTCCAGAACGGCGGCGGAGTTGATGCTGATCTTTTCAGCCCCCGCGTCGAGGACGCGATACATGTCTTCCACCGTACGGATCCCCCCGCCGACGGAAAAGGGGATGAAAATATTTTCAGCCACATTCCGGACGACATCGATCATGATGTCCCGGGCGTCGGAAGAAGCGGTGATGTCGTAAAACACGAGTTCGTCGACACCCTGCCCGTAATACTCCCGGGCCATTTCCACGGGGTCCCCGATATCCTCGTTTCCGGCGAAACGGATCCCTTTCGTCGTTTTCCCCGCCCGGACGTCCAGACATATAATGATCCGTTTGCTCAGCATCCTCAGACCTCCCCGTCCCAGGAACAGAAATTTTCGAGAAGCCTGAGCCCCTGCCTCCCGCTTTTTTCCGGGTGAAACTGAACGGCCGCCACGTTCCCCCGGCCGATGACGGAGGGAAACGGAATCCCGTAATCCGTATGGGCCACCACGTCCTCCGACCGGTGAGGAGCGGGATAGTAGGAATGGACGAAATAGAACTGGGCCTTCCCGTCAATGCCTTCGAGAAGGGGATGCCCCCGGTGGAGGACGAGATCGTTCCATCCCATGTGGGGAATCTTCAGCCCCGTTTCGGGAAAGCGAAGCGCCTTCCCCTCCAGGACTCCCAGGCACCGGGCATCGTTTTCCTCGCTCCCGGAAAGGACGATCTGCGCCCCCAGGCAGATGCCCAGAAAAGGGGTCTTCCGGGAGGCCACCCGGGTGATCACCTCGTCGAGGCCCCGGGCCCGGATGACTTCCATGGCCCTTCCGGCGGCACCGACGCCGGGGAATATAACCCGCCGGGCTCCAAGAATCTCCGCGGGGTCTTTCGTGATCCGGCAGTCCTTCCCCAGATGACGAAGGGCCCGTTCCACGGATCGGAGATTTCCCGCTTCATAGTCGATAATGGCGATCATGAGGAAACCATAAAAAGTCTTAAAATACGATCTTGTCGGACGGCTTTGTAAAAGGCTCCGGGGGCAAGGCGCCCGAATCCCGGGGAACGAGGCGTACTGACCGGCACGCCGCGGGGACGGGGGATGAAGGGCAACGCAGCATATGGACTTTTTACGAAGCCGTCAATCATAGGGAAGCCCTGATGGAAGCCACAATCCCGTCAAGACCCTCACCAAGGAGCCAGGCCATGGGATAAGCTTCCAGGTACCGGTCGTCCCAGGACAGGTTGTATTCCTGGGTGAGTTCGCGGATCCGGGTGTATTTTTCACCGAGGACCTCCCGCTTCTCGGAAACGGTCAGATCGTCCCGGAAGGAGACGTGAACGAGGAGAAGGTGGCTCGTGACGGCCCGATCTCCCAGCAGGGGCAGGATGACGACGGGGGCCCCGTCGGTCTTCCCCGTGCCGGCATAGATTTCCCCCGTATAGGCGATGATTCTTTTCGTTCCCATGAGAGTGCCCGTTTTTTCCACTCGGGAGGCCATGGTTTCCGAGATTCCCCCCTTGGCGTCCACGGACAGGGTCGTCCCTTCCCAGGGTTTTCCCCCCCCGTTAAGATGGTGAAGCCCGTAAAGGGTGTATCCCCGGATCTCCCGGAAGGCCTTCTGGATCCGCCGGGCGGCAATGCCGTTCCGGACGCTCAGGCTCTCCACGGTAAACCCGAGCCGCTTCAGGAGATCGAAGAACATGCCCTGGGGGATGGCCGGCTTCCGGCTTGTCCCGACGGTCACCGTCTTCGCCTGGTGCCGGATGGCGTCCACGGGCCGGGCGAGTTCGTCGATGGCTCTCCCGATATAGATGTCCATCATGTCGAAGGGCGAGGAGGAGACCCGTTTTTCCCGAAACTCGGTCCAGAAATCCTCCAGGGGAAGCTTTCCGGAAGCGTATTTGAAGAGAAGGCTCAGGTTCGTCACCGTCTCCACGTTCAGGCAGGAGAAAAACCCCTTGTCGACGAGGCGGTAGAAATCCCGGCCGCAGGTTTCCACGAGCATCCTCATGCCCGGATCGGCTATTTTTTCATAGACCGTGCAGTTTCTGAAATCCAGTTCCAGGGACTTCTCCGAAAGCCTCTTGCGGAAATCGTGGAAAAAAATGGACCCCTCGTGAATGCTGCAGGCGGCATAATATCCCCAGAGGTGGCCCGCCAGGGTGTTCAGGATCACCGACACGGGAAAAAGGGCGGAAGGGATGGGGATGACACAGTCGGAAACGGCACGGAAAGCCTCTGCCTCCCAGTCGTCGGCGATGACGATGACCGATGCCGCATGGGCCTTGAAGATAGCCACGTCCTTGACGATGTCCTCCACCACACCGGGGGGGCTTCCGGCGGCACAGACCAGGATGAGGGGTTCCGCGGAGAGGTCGATATGTTTCTTGTCCTCGATGATGTCGGAGGAAATGGTCCGGTAGCAGAGTTCGCTCAGTTTGATCCGGATCTCGTCGGAGGCCACCTTGTTGGGACCGCTTCCCACCACGGCCCAGTAACGCTTCCGCTTCACCACCTCCCAGGCGGCGAGACGGATATCCTCCCGGGCCCCGATCACCCTCTCCATAAGATCGGGGGCTTCTTCGAGTCTTGAAATCTCCTCCAGGAGTTGCTCTTTCGAAATGGTCCGGAACTGCTCGGCAAAGGAAAGGGCCAGGATATAGCCCGCCACGACCTGGGAGTAGAAGGCCTTGGTGGAAGCCACGGCCATCTCGATGTCCCGCCCGTCGCTGGTGTAGAACACCCCGTCCACCACATGGGTGATGTCCGACTGGCGGCGGTTCACGACGGCCATGAGATGGGCGCCCTTTTCCCGGGCCATGGCCACGGCCCGGTTCGTATCCGTCGTGGTGCCCGACTGGGTTACGGCAATGACGAGCGTGTCCTCCAGGGATTCACCGAGAAGAAATCCGCTCAGATCGGTGGCCCTCCGGGCCTCGATGCGGATGGGAAGGCCTTTCAGGTAGATGGAAAAGGCGTCGGCCATGGCCGCCCCCGCCACGGCGGCGGTCCCCTGTCCGATAATGAATATTTTCCCGATCCCTCCCCCGGCCAGGGCCGTTCTCAGGCGTGACGGGACAATGTCCTCTCCGAGGTTGAAGACCACCCGCTTCGACCCCTCGGATTCCTCGATGCGGTACTTTCCCCGGAGTGTCTTTCGGACGGAAAGAGGCGCCTCAAGGATTTCCTTCAACAAATAGTGGGGATACTCCTTCCGGTCGATGTCCCGGGTGGTGATTTCCGCTGTTTTGAGATTCCCCTCCTCCAGACGGAGGGGATGCCCGTCATAATAGAAGGCCTCAATCCCTCCGAGCCCCCCCCGGCCGTTCTGGCGGAGAACGAAAATCTGCCCCCGGGTCGACGGGTCTCCGGGAACCCGCTCCTTCTCCCCGTCCATCTTGATGAACCGGGGCGTGGCCTCCACCAGGCCGTACACTTCCGAGGCGAAGAGGTACTTGTCTTCGCAGATCCCCACATACAGGGACTGGCCGCTTCCCTTGAGAGCCAGATAGACGGTCCCCGGGTCGAGATTGCTCTGCAGGGCGATGGCATGGGACCCCTCGAAATCATTCACTGCGAGGCGGAAGGCCGTTTTCAGGGAATGCCCCGCTCCAAGGTATTTCGCCACCTGGAGCGGTATGATCTTCGTATCCGTCGTCACCCTGTAGGAAATGGTCTCCTCTCCGCCGTTTTCAAAGGCCGCCCTCAGGTCCCGGTAGTTGTCGATGTCTCCGTTCAAGGCCGCGTCGATGGTCCAGTTGCCCATGCCGTAGCGGAGGTACTCCCGGGCGGGGAGGACTGCCGGTCCGTGGTGATTTTCCCCGGACGGGGCGCCGAGGGTGAAGTTGTTCACGGGATGACAGTTATCCTCCGTGATGGACCCAACGGAGGCCCACCGCGTGTGAATAAGGTACATCTCCGATTCCACCGGTACATCGAGAAAAGCCTGGAAAACGCGATCGGAACGGACCCGCTCCTTCAGATAGGCCCCGTTTTCCCCCAGACGGCCCGTGACGGAGGCCTTCTTGTAGGTGAAAGAAAGAAAGGGGTTCATGTTCTTCGGCGTGCCGTCGGACAGGTGAATGGAACCGTCCAGGGTGTCCCCGGGATCCATGCGCTTCTCCAGGGCCTCGTAAAGGCCTTGCCGTTTCAGGTCGTCCAGGACCGGGGACAGGAAGGACCGGCTTTGCAGCGTGAAGGCGATCTGGATGCCCGCCGAATCCCTTCCCCGGACCTCGAGACGGTCCAGGGCATTGAAAAGGAGAACGATCTTCCGTAATTTCCGGAAGCCTTCGACGGACGGGCCGGCGCCGTTTCCCCGCCACAGCGCCCGGATCTCGCCGAGCTGGGAAAGGATATCCCTCTCCAGGGCCCAGACGGCGTCCTTGAGGCGGATCAGGTCGCTCATGATCCGTTCCAGTTCGGCGGTGGAAAACCGGTCGACATGACGGTCCACCCAGGCCTCTTCCCCGTTCAGCATCTTTTCCAGGGAGGTCTTCAGGATGGAGAGCTCTTTTTCAAGAGATTCACGGAAAAACAGGTCCCGGACGGCACCGTCCCCTTTGAGGGCCAGGATCCCTTCCTCCAGGGCGCTCAAGACCGCTTCCCCGCCTAAATACCCCTGGGAAGGGAAGGATATTTCCGAACAGCCGGCAAGGGTCGCCCGCCCGAGGGCCTCGACGGCCGTGGCGAGACGGTCCAGGATTTCCGAAGCCGGGGTTTCCCTCACCACGGTAAAGGACAGGATCCCCGCCAGACCGCACGGCAGGGTGTTTTTACAAAGGGGAGAAATGCAGATGGATTTCGGGGGAAGGCCTGACGGGTCCCTTCCAAAAAAAAGTCTCCATCCCTTCCACCGGCTCCTGAACATTTCCGCGACCGATGCCCGTTTCGATGAAACCGCTTCCAATCTACCTGTCCTTTTCAGCTGTTTTCCTCCGAGCTTCCCCGCCTCCCGGCATCACGGGGCCTGCCGGAGGGCCGCCTGGATGAATCGCACGAAAAGGGGGTGGGGCTGAAGGGGCTTGGATTTGAATTCCGGGTGAAACTGGCATCCAAGAAACCACGGGTGGTCCTTGAGTTCGGCAATCTCAACGAGGTGGCCGTCAGGAGAGGTCCCGCTGATCATCAGGCCCTCCCGGGTGAGACGGTCCCGGTACCCGTTGTTGAATTCGTAACGGTGGCGGTGGCGTTCGCTGATTTCCCGCCGCCCGTAAGCCTCGAAGGCGCGGGTGTCCTTTTCCAGGGAGCAGGGCCAGGCCCCGAGACGCATGGTCCCTCCCTTGTCGACGATCACTTTCTGCTCCGGCAGAAAATCGATGACCGGATGGGGGGTATCGCCGTCGAACTCGGTGCTGTTTGCTTTTTCAAGACCACAGACGTTCCGGGCGAATTCCACAACGGCCATCTGCATCCCCAGACAGATCCCGAAATAAGGGATCCCTTTCAGGCGGGCGTGCTCAATCGCCTGGATCATGCCCTCGATACCCCGTCTGCCGAAGCCTCCCGGCACGAGAATCCCCCCGGCATGGTCCAGCCTGCCGTTGATTCCTTCCCTCTCGATCTTTTCCGAATCAACGAAGTCGAGTTTGACCCGGCAGTTCTGAGCGATGCCGCCGTGGGTAAGAGCCTCGTTCAGGCTCTTGTAGGAATCGGTCCAGTCCACGTATTTTCCCACAATGGCAATCGTGACTTCCTTTTCCGGGTTCCGGATGGTCGAGACGAGCCGGTCCCATTCTCCCAATCTTGGCTGGCCGGTCCAGATGTTGAGGAGATCGACAATCTTCTGATCCACCCCCTCGTGGTGGTAATTCAAGGGAACCTCGTAAATGGACTTCACGTCCATGGCCGTGAAAACGGCCTCCACTTCCACATTGCAGAAGAGGGAAATCTTGCGCCGGATATCTTCGGACAGGACATTCTCCGAACGGCACAGAAGGATGTCGGGCTGAATGCCGATCTCCCGGAGAGCCTTCACGCTGTGCTGGGTCGGTTTCGTCTTCACCTCGCCGGCAGTCTTGATGAAGGGCACCCAGGTGAGATGAATGAAAATGGCGTTCTGTCGACCCACCTCGTTCCGGAACTGGCGGATCGCCTCAAGAAAGGGGAGGCTTTCAATGTCGCCCACGGTGCCCCCGACCTCGATGATGGCCACATCCACCCCCGAGGCGGCAAGACTGATGCAGTCCTTGATTTCATTGGTGATGTGCGGAATAACCTGGACGGTGCCTCCTAAATATTCCCCTCTGCGTTCCTTCGATATGACTGAAAAGTATACCTGGCCCGTGGTAAGATTGTTTTTCCGCCCCATGGTCGCCGAGGTGAACCGCTCGTAGTGGCCGAGATCCAGGTCCGTCTCCACCCCGTCGTCGGTGACGAAGACCTCTCCGTGCTGGAAGGGGTTCATCGTTCCCGGGTCGACATTGATGTACGGGTCGAGCTTCTGATTGGTGACCTTGAGGCCCCGGCACTCCAGGAGCGCACCGATGGACGCCGCCGCCAGCCCTTTCCCGAGAGAGGAAAGAACGCCCCCTGTGACGAAAATATATTTTGTCCTCATGAAATGACCACCCCCCTCTTTGATGCCGATTGACCACCTTCGATTCCAGCCTTGTCGCGGAAAAAAGCTCAGGCGTGGTTCTCTTTCTTCTCCCCGTTACGGAGAATCCTGTCCACCTGCAGGGCCCCTCTCGGGCAGACGGCCACACAGGTGTAGCACAATGTACATCGATCCATGTCGATTGTAAAGACCTCCCCGTTCCTGGAAATAGCGTTCTGGGGGCACAGTTCGACACACTTATCACAAAAGATGCAGGTACCGCAACTCAAACAGCGGTCAATCCCCTCCCCTTCCGCGCCGAAATACGCCGTGTTGATCCGGTTCCTCGGCACGGGAACCTTCTCCGGAAATTGAAACGGCCGGCCTGTAAGAATCCCGTGAATCTCCAGGGCGGAGAGTCTTCCCGAACCGACGGCGTCCGTGATCAGGCCCGGCCGGACCGCATCTCCGGCGACGAAGACCTTGGGATCGGTGGTCCTGAAGGATTTTTCCGTTGTGACAATATAACCCCGGTCGTTCACGAAGACCGACTCGGGAAGGAAGGAAGTGTCGGGCACCTCACCGATGCTGAAAAACACGATGTCCGCATCCATCCGCTCCCCTCCCTGGAAATAGATGGACTTCCCGTCCAGCCACTCCACTTTCCGGGGCCAGAGAAGTTCCGTTCCCAGGGACATGGCAAGATCCAGTTCTTTTCCGAATGCGAGAGGTTTCTGGATGTCCACGGCGGCGACCCGCTTCGCCCCAAGCCGCCAGGATTCACAGGCGATGTCCATTCCCACGTTCCCCGCGCCGATGATGACCACCGATTTTCCAGCCAGGTCCTGGGCCTTTCCATCATTGATGTCCATGAGAAACTGGAGACCGGAAAGGATTCTCTCCCCGCCGGCGTAAGGAATCCGCTTGGTCCTCTGAGCTCCCGTAGCCACAACGACTATGTCGCTTTCCTCGCGGATCCGCTGGAACTTTTTCCGGTCTACCTGCGTGCCCAGGAGGAAGTCGATGGGCAGCGTCCGGATCCTGGCCATATCCCGTTCAAGAACGGCGTCGGACAGCCGTTCCCGGGGAATGGCCCTGCGGACCTTGCCCCCGAGGTCCGCCTCACCGTCATAAACCCGGACGGCATATCCCCGGCGGGAAAGCTGCCAGGCGGCGGAAAGACCGGAAGGACCCGCCCCGATCACGGAAATGGTCTCCTTCCTTTTTTCCTTGGACTGTACGGGCGGAAAATCAGGATAGTGCTCCCGGGCCATCTTCTGGATCTCCACGGGTCCGTCAATGAGGTTCCGGTTGCAGGCCGTCATGCACAGGGCGGGGCAGACAGTGCCGCAGACGGACATCCGAAACGGCGTGTATTCGTCCATGAGAAGCTGGGCCTCCCTCTCCTTTCCGGCCTTGATGAGGTTGAAAAAGGCGGGGGTCGGGATTCCCGTGGGACAGGTGTGGGCACAGGGCGGGGCCAGGTTGATATGCCGGGGGGGTCCGGTTTTCACGTTCATCGCCGGAGTATAGAGATCCCCGAAGGGGCGGTGTCCCTTTCTCGTGATCTTGAGGAAATCCTTCCGGGGGTCGATGCCGGACAGATCCATGTCCATGGCCCGGGAAAACTCTTTGAGAATTTGATCGAGAAAACGGACATCGTCGCCGTCCACGGCGCCGAAAACCGCCCCGATGCCGAGCTGCCCGGGATCGACGGCGCCCCGGATATAGATGGCCCCGCCGTGAATGCCCGTGCCCACAAAATCCCCCACGGGAGACGGACGGTGATCCTTCAGGTTCAGGACGACGATCCGGCCGCCGGCCATGTATTCGCCGCAATAATCCTTGGCGGTTCCCCCGATGACGAGAACGGGAATCTGCTCTTTATACTCCTTCATGTGGATGCCCGCCCGGTATTCCACATCCCCGCGGATGAAAACCCGTCCACCCCGCATGGAATATCCCGGTATTTCCCCGGCCTTGCCTAACACGACGATCTTCCCGGAATTCATGGTGTTGGCCACGCCGTCCTGGGCGTTTCCCAGGACGAAGATCTCCGGCCCGTTCATGAAGGCGCCCAGGTCCTGGCCCGGCGTCCCCTCGATGACGATCCGGCCCTTGTGGTTCAGACCGCCGCCGATGTAGCGCTGGCCGAGGACGTTCTTCAGAACGATCTCCTTATGTCCCTTCAGAAATGCGACACGGATCCGGCGGTTCAGGTTCCGGTAGTACAGGTTCTTTGAATCAATCGTCGTCGTCATCCTATGCCCCCGCATGCTTCACACCGAGAATTTCCAGCTCCACGTCGTTCAGCCCCACACCCCGGAGCCGGTCCCGGTTTCCCCGGAGGGCCTCGATAGCGCTGATTCCCATGGAGCCCATGAGTTCCTTGATTTCCTCCCCCCAGGCATGGAGGAGGTTTTTCAGGGCCGCCGCCGCCTCTTCCACATCGATCCGTTCAGCAAGACCGGGCCGGTTCGTCGTGATCCCGTAAGGACACTTCCCCGTGAAGCACCGCTGGCAGACGCCGCACCCCAGGGCGATGAGCACCGGGGTCCCCACGTAAACCGCGTCGGCACCGAGGCAGATCGCCTTCAGGACGTCGGAGGACGACTGGATCCCACCGGAGGCCACGAGGCTCACCCGGTGGCGTATCCCTTCGGTGCGGAGCCTTTCGTCGGCCGCCGCGATGGCCAGTTCGATGGGAATCCCCGTGTTCTGGCGGATCTGCAGGGGCGTGGCCCCGGACCCGCCTCGAAAACCGTCTATGGTAATGATGTCGGCGCCGGCCCGGGCGATCCCGCTCGCGATAGGCGCCACATTGTGGACCGCCGCGATCTTGACGGACACGGGAACCCGATATTCCGTCGCCTCCTTGATGGCGTAGATAAGCTGCCGCAGATCCTCGATGGAATAGATGTCATGGTGCGGCGCCGGCGACAGGGCATCGGTGCCGAGGGGAATCATGCGGGTTTCCGAAACCGCCCCGGATACTTTTTCCCCGGGGAGATGGCCGCCGATCCCGGGCTTCGCCCCCTGTCCGATCTTGATTTCCACCGCCGCCGCCGATTTCAGGTAATCCTCGCTGACGCCGAACCGGCCGGAGGCGACCTGAACGATGGTATTGGATCCGAACTTGCGGAGGTTCTTGTGGAAACCGCCTTCACCGGTATTCCAGAAGGTGCCTGCCGCCTTGGTCGCCATGGCCTCCGCCTCCTGAACCCGGAGATTCACCGCCCCAAAGCTCATGGCTCCGAACATGACCGGAACTTCGAGCTGCAGGAGGGGCCCCGTTTCCTCGCCGTACCTTTCCGGCTTGCTTCCTAAGTATCTCCGGATCTCCATGGGTTCCCGGAGGGGGTCTATGGACGGATTCGTCACCTGGCAGGCATCGAACATGAGGCTGTCGAAATATCGTTTCTGAGGTCCCGTGGCGCCCGTTCCCACAAGGAGAACCCCCCCTTCGCGGCCCGCCTGTCTCCAGAGATTCGTGACGGCTTCCCGGGTCCAGTAGCCGTGAGAGGTTTCCCCGGGTTTCCGGACGATACGGATGGCCCGCTCGGGGCACATCTTTTCGCACCGTCGGCAGGCGTTGCAGGCCTGAAGATTCGCCCAGGGGCGGTAGCGGACCTCGCCATTCTTCCCTTTTACCGGCCGGAGGGAAATCTCCCCGAAGGAGCATTCCTTCGCGCAGAGGTTGCATCCGTTTTCGAAATCGCACCTTTCCGGGTCGAACTCGGGATAGAAAGAAGGGAGGATGTTCCAGTTTCGGTTCATGACGGACATGTCTCTACCCTCCTCAGGCTCTTTCTTCGACCCGGACGATCACCGGCTCCCCCCCCCGGGGGGACCAGATCTCGTCCACGTCCGGGGAGAGGTAGCGGATGCTGCACTCTTCCGACGAGGCGTACCAGGTGTTTCCGGCCCTGGCGCAGACCACGGGCCGGAGCTTGTTCCGATCGTTCAGGATGATGGCGCCGCCATCGAAGGTCAGCACGATCCCGAACGGGCCGTTCACGATGGCCGATTCGTAAATCTGGCGGAGTATCCTTTTTTTACGGTACCCCCGACGGTCGATTTCCTCCCAGAGGGAGGGGGCCATGACGAAACAGGCGTCCTCCATGGTGAGGCCGTCTCGCCGGGTGAGTTTGTCGTAGATGTAGGTGATCACTTCCGTATCCGTCTGGAGCATGCAGTAATAGCCGAACATTTCGAGCCACCGCCGGTTTGTCCCGTAGCTCGTGATCTCCCCGTTGTGGACCACCGTCTTGTCGAGGATGGTGAAGGGGTGGGCTCCGCCCCACCACCCCGGGGTGTTCGTGGGAAAGCGGTTGTGGGCCGTCCAGAGATATCCCCGGTACCGCTCGATGCCGAAATAATCGGCCACGTCCTCGGGGTATCCCACGCCCTTGAAAACCGCCAGATCTTTCCCCGATGAAACGACGAAAGCCCCGCCCATGCGGTTTATTTCCATGACCATATCGACGATGTAGTCCTCTTCGGTCTGATCGGGGGCCACATACTGCTTGACGGGATTCAGGAAATACCGTTTGAAATACGGCCCCTTGGGGATCCGGTCATTGGGGAACACGGGTATTTCCTCGGCATGATGGACGTTGACCCGGCTTCTCAAACGCTCTTCCACCCGGGGAATGGCGGGACTGCGCCGATCCCCCTCATACATGATGTGAAAGGCATAAAGGTCCCGGTGATCCGGGTAGGCTCCGTAGACGGCAAAGCCGCCACCCAGGCCGTTTCCCCGATCCCGCTGGATCCGGATGGCTTCCCGGATGTGGCTCCCGTCGATCCGCCGGCGATCTCCGTTGATGATTCCTACAATTCCACACATATCTTTCTCCTTAAGTGCCGAAGCCCCGGCAGATCTCCAGAAGGTCGAGGAAATTCGAGTAAATCTTGTCCGCCATGAAACGGAACGGCTTTTCTGTTTCCTCATAGCGGCGGACCCATTGGCCGCATTCCCGGTGGTCCCTGAACCAGTCGGCGATCATGGTCCGGTCCGCCTCGACGTGAAACTGGAAACCATAGGCATTGTTTATCCGGAAGGCCTGATTCCGGCACTCCCGGGAGGTAGCCAGAAGATCCCCTTCCCAGGGCAGGTCGAAGGTGTCCTCGTGATACTGGATCACCGGTATTTCCCCGGGAAGCCCGTGAAAGATGATGTCGTGATGCCCTTTGGCCGTCATGGCAACGGTCCGCCACCCCATCTCGCTTCTGGGAGCCCGGAAGACCGCCGCGTCACAGGCACGGGCGATCATCTGGGCTCCCAGGCAGATTCCGAGAACAGGCAGATTACCGTCGATGGCCTTCCTGAGCAGATTCAACTCGTCCGCGAGAAAGGGATAACGCTCCTCATCGTGAACACTCATGGGACCCCCGAGGGAAATGATTCCATGATACTTCCGGACGGACCGGGGAATCCTTTCCCCCGCATAAACCCGGAGAGGGTCCGCAACGATCCCCTGCATTCGGAGGAATTCGCCGAGCGTTCCGGGCCCTTCCGTGGGGGCATGCTGAATCACCAGGATCTTCCACATAACTTCCCTAAAGAATGGGCAGGTATTTCTCCTGTTCGTAAAGGCTCACATGGGTCCGGTACCGGTCCCACTCGATCTTCTTGTTGGAAATGAATTTCTCGAAAATGTGATCTCCCAGGGCTTCCCGCACGAGATCGCTCTTTTCCGTCACCGTGATGGCCTCTCCCAGGCTCCCGGGCAGGGACTCGATTCCATGCTCCAGCCTCTCTTTTTCCGTCATCTCGAAAATGTCCTCTTCCACCGGGGCGGGAAGCTCGTACTTTCCCTCGATGCCCTTCAGGCCGGCGGCGAGCATGACCGCAAAGGCCATGTAGGGGTTGCAGGCCGGGTCGGGACACCGGAATTCCAGCCGGGTCGCCTGGGATTTCCCGGGCTTGTACATGGGCACCCGGACAAGGGCGGACCGGTTTCTCCGCGCCCAGGAAATGTAAACCGGGGCCTCGTAACCCGGGACAAGCCGCTTGTAGGAATTGACCCACTGGGCCACCACCAGGGAAAGCTCCCGGGCGTGCCGCAGGAGGCCGGCGATGTAATGTTTCCCCAGATCGGACAGGTAATACTTGTCCGAGGCGTTGAAGAAGGCGTTTTCCTTACCGGTGAACAGGGACTGGTGAACGTGCATGCCGCTCCCGTTCTGGCCGAAGAGGGGCTTGGGCATGAAGGTGGCATAAACCCCGTGCTTAAGAGCCACTTCCTTCACCGTGAGGCGGTAGGTCATGGCGATGTCCGCCATGGTCAGGGCCTCGGCGTACCGGAGGTCGATCTCGTGCTGGCTCGGGGCCACTTCGTGATGGCTGTATTCCACCTTGATTCCCATGTCATCCAGGGCGAGGATCGTGTCCCGCCGAAGGTCGCTCGCCACATCCAGGGGGGTGAGATCGAAGTATCCGCCGTGATCGAGGATCTCAGGCTTCCCCGTGGCGCTTTTGAAATAAAAGTACTCGAGCTCGGGCCCCACGTAGAAGGTGAATCCCAGGTCGGCCGCTTTTTTCAGGTTCCTCTTCAGGGCATACCGGGGATCCCCCTCGTAGGGCGTGCCATCCGGGTTCAGGATATCGCAGAACATGCGGGCCACGTTCATGGTGCCGCTTGCCCGCCAGGGCAGGATCACGAAAGTGGCGGGGTCCGGTTTGGCCACCATGTCGCTTTCCTCGATCCGGGCAAATCCTTCGATGGAGGAACCATCGAAGCCCATGCCTTCATCGAAGGCTCCCTCAAGCTCGTCCGGTGAAATGGAAAAACTTTTCAGAAACCCCAGGACGTCGGTAAACCACATCCGTATAAACTTGACATTTTTGTCTCGAACTTCCCTCAACACATAATCTTTGTCCTTCACCATCGCTTTTTCCTCCTGCTTTCGGATAACCCGATCCCCTTACGGACCAGGTTTATCTCTTCTTAAGCAATGACGGTGCCAGAAGAGAAATACACGGATTCTCGATCTTATCTATCCGTATTTCTTGGTGAATATATTTTAATCCAAGACGGGGACGGCCCCCTCGGTGGGGGCTGGGGCAACATTTCCGTAGGATTTATCGAGGGAAAACTACGAAACGGTGAAATACAATTGCTGATTGCACGAAAACAAGGTTGAAACCATCCTTTTGGGACAGCATCGTCAAAAATAACCGGGATGACGGTCTCTGAGAGCTTTTCTTGAAATCATGAGAACTGCCCGGTACACTATTCCCGGAAGCGGGAAACCACCGGAAATCAACGGCGGAATCGCCTGGGTTCTATGTCGAATTTACGGATCCGGAGTCCCAGGATGCGCTCCGTTACATCCAGGAGACGGGCCGCCCGGGCCACATTTCCCCTGGACGTTTTCAGGGAGTCGAGAATAAGGTCCTTTTCCAGGCTCTCCAGGGCCCCCTGAAGCCCTCCCCGGTAAACGGTTCCGGAATAATCGGATGTCTGAAGGGAAGGGGGAAGGTCATAGCCGTGGATGACGCCGTCGTTACTGAGAAGGACGGCCCTCTCGATGCAGTTTTCCAGTTCACGGACGTTTCCGGGCCAGTGATAGCTCATGAGCATATCCAGGGCATGGGTGCAGATCCGGACGATTTTTTTGTTGTTCAGACGGGCGTACCGCTCCACGAAAAAGTCCGCCAGAAGCGGGATGTCCGTTTTCCTTTCCCGCAGCGGGGGGATGTAAATGGGAAAGACATTCAGCCGGTAGTAAAGGTCTTCCCTGAAGCGGCTCTCTTTCATGACCTCTTCCAGGCTGCGGTTCGTTGCGGCAATGACACGGACATCCACTCTGATCGTGTCCGATCCGCCCACCCTTTCAAATTCCCGCTCCTGGAGGACGCGGAGAAGATGGATCTGAACGGCAGGGGGAAAATCCCCGACTTCGTCGAGAAAGATCGTTCCGCCGTGGGCCAGTTCAAAACGGCCTTTCCTCTGGGAGGACGCCCCCGTAAACGCCCCTTTCTCATGACCGAAGAGTTCGCTTTCCAGAACCGTCTCGGGAAGGGCGGCGCAGTTCACTTTGATAAGAGGCTTGTTGGCCCGGAAGCTGTTATAATGAATGGCATTGGCCACCAGTTCCTTTCCCGTCCCGCTCTCCCCCCGGATGAGAACGGTGGCGTTGCTCTTGGAAACCTGGGCGATCATGTCGTAGACTTCCTGCATTCCTCTCGATTTGCCGATGATGTTCGCCGGATGGAACCGTTCCCGGAGACCGCTTCGAAGCCGGAGATTTTCCTGGATCAGATGCTCCCGCTCCTCCATGGCCTCCTGGCGCATCTTCACCGCCTGGGCCACCATGGAAGCGATGATAGTGAGAAGGCGCAAGTCTTCGTTGAGAGCCACCGATTCGTCGAAAAGCCGGTCGGCGCTCAGGGTCCCGATGACCTCGTTACCGATCTTGATGGGGGCGCAGATGAAGGATATGTCCTTCTTCTCCAGGTTTTTTCTTGATCCCGTCCGGTTCAGAAACAGGGGCTCCTGTGAAATGTGGGGCACCACGGCCGGCTCGCCCGTCTGGACCACTTTTCCCGTGATCCCCTCCCCGACCCTGTAGCTTCCCTTGCTCTTTTCAACCTCCGAAAGGCCGTGGGCGGCCTCGATGAGAATTTCACCGGTCCTCCGATTCAGAAGGGTGAGGGTTCCCCGGGACATGCCCATCCGCTCCGCCAGGGAACTCAGTACCATTCCCACCACGGCCCGGAGGTCCATGCTCTGTCCCAGGAACCGGCTGATTTCCCACAGGAGGGTCAGTTCCCGGACCTCCCGTTTCGCCTTTTCAGATTCTTTCATAATCGTCGCCATCCCAGTGTTTTTCTGTTCATACCATATTGTAGGATTTTCGTCCAAGGAACATTTTCCTTCCCCCTCCTTCGCTTCGACTGTCCCCCCCTCCCGGGAAGGTCAGCGGCTCGGCCCTGTGGGGCAACCCTTTTTGTTTCAGTTATACCGCCCCCCGCCCTCGGAAGGTCGACGGCTCGGTCCCGCCGGCCCGGGAACCTCCTTTAGACGGCTTTTGTTCTCGTTTCGCTGCAACACCGCAAACTCGCCCTCCGGGCTCAGACAGGCGGTGCTTCGGACGATCCGCTTCGATAAGAGCCGTTAACGAAAAGGCGTTCCCCTGGCGGGACCGGCCATCGACTCCCCCGGATGTCAGTGAGAAGATTGACGGCTTCGTAAATACCAGGTGGGTCTCAGACGATGTCAGAATGGGTTGAAGCAAACTTATTCAACAAAGGAGGAAAGTCCATAGGCTGCGCGGCCCTTCATCCCCCGTCATTGCGACGTACCGCTCAGACTGCCTTTCCGTATCACGGTAAACAAACAACTCATTATCCTGTCCCTGTGGCGCAGGGACGAGATAAAAAAGAAGGGAAGACGGCACCGGGGTTCACTTTCCTCTTGAAGATTTTCCTGAAATCTTTCTATAATGGGAAAAAAGCGGAGGGAAACTCGATATGCCGACCTACGAATACAAGTGTCAGTCAAAAAACTGCGGACACACCTTCAGCATCGTTCAGAGTATCCGGGAATACGAGGAAAGGAAAGCCGCCTGCCCGAAGTGCAAGGGAAAGAGAATCAAACAGGTTCCGTCGACCTTTATCGCCAACACGAGCCGCAAGAGTTGATCTCCGCATCCATCCATTCCCGGTTCCCGGGTGACGGTTCCCGGAAAACCGTTCATTCCGGGGACCGCCGTTTTTCCCTTCGGAGCGGGCGCCTCTTTTCCCCGAACCGGCAAGCCGCCGGAGCGGGGTCCCCATGATCCGTGAAAACTACGAGAACGTGCCCTGTGTGGGGTGCGGGTTCTGCTGCGTCCAGGAGCCCTGCACGTACGGCCGGTACGCCCACCGGGAAGAGATCGAAGCGGGCCTGATCTGCCCCGCCCTTCACTGGGCGGGAAACCGGTATATCTGCCGTCTCGTATCGAGAAACGACAGCTCCGGAATGTTTTATCGGCGGGAACTCAAGGTGGGGGAAGGGTGCCGTTCCAATGCCAATCCCTGGCGCCTTCAGGTTCGGCCCAGAAAGAGCAGGGACGACTATTGAGGCTTCCTGAAAAACCGTCCGGAATAATCATTTTTCAGAAATCTTACACGAGTTCACCGCCATGGACTCCCGAAGAAGGTGTCGATGAAACAGTTGGCACGGACGGACCAGTCACCGCCCCCGTCGTCGCAGGCACCGCCGCAGTGACCGCAGGGAGCGTATCCCTTCTGAAGGGCCTCATCCCGGCAAACCCGGCTGGAGGCCCCCTCCAGGTAGGGGCATCCATAGACATGGTATGTTGTCCCCGATGAACCCACATAAACGAAGCAGCCGCTTGAACAATCCGAACTCCACAATGCGGTCCGGCCGTTTTCCCCGGCCGCCGTTTCGGCAGCCGCCAGTTCCCCGTCATGTTTACCGTTGGGTGCCGAGGGGGAGAAGCAGGCAAATCCCAGGCGGATCATTTCCACATTGACAAATATTTCTTCTCCATAGGCATACCGCAGGAAGAATCCCTCCTGGTCGCGATCGATAAGATCCCCTTCCAGGGTGACCACCCCGTCGTCCACGAGGAGGGAAAGAGCCTCCCGGGCCTTCACGGAAGCCTCCTCCCCCTCGGGGAGGGCCAGCCCGATGAGACGGACACAAATCCCGCCGGCCACTTCAAATGAACGGCCGTCCATGACCTTCAGGACGGTGTAACGCCCGTCCGGGCACCGGGCATGAGCCAGGGAGGCAAACCACAAGGAGAGGATGAGGATAAGAAAAAGGGGAACACTGAGAGCAGCTGCTGGGATGCCTCTTCCGCGGGACGGACCGTTTTTCTCTTCCATGGGGCAACTCGCTTGATTATTCCGAAAAATTGTAACAGAAGACCGGTTTCAATACAACCCGGGAGAACACCCGGAACATTTCCGTCTTGAATTATGCCGCCATTTGGCCTATGTAATTTTCGCAGCCCCATCACATTCCCCAGGATGGGTCGCCTGCCGCCTATCGCTGTTACGGTGTTAATTTAAGTTCCCGTGTCCGCAGGGATGCCATTTCACACTGAGGTGAACCATCGCTATGAAAACACTGTTTTATCCAAGCAGTATCGCCGTCATCGGCGTCTCTCCCGAGGCCAAGAATCTGGGCCGGGCCATCGTGGAAAATCTCGACCGGTTCGGGTTCAACAAGCCTGTCTATCTTGTCGGCCGGGAGGGAGGCCTCCTGAAGGGACGGACCATCCACCGAAGAATCGAGGATTTGAAGGAGACTCCCGAACTTGCCGTATTTCTCATTCCCGCCCGATACATTCCCGAGGCCCTGGACGCCTGCGGAAAGAAAGGCACCCGTTATGCCGTCATCGAATCGGCGGGATTCAACGAGTTCGGCGGAGAGGGGGATGAGCTGGGCCGAAAGCTTCTCGACGCGGCCCGGAAATGGGGGATCCGCTTCGTCGGTCCCAACTGTATCAGCATCATTAACCTGGACAACGGTCTCAGTCTTCCCTTCGTCCCCTTCGACCCGGCCATGACCCGGAAAGGACCGGTCTCCGTGGCCGCCCAGAGCGGCGGGGTGGTGGTGGATTGTCTGAGGCTCTTCGCCCTGGAAAATTTAGGGTTCAACAAGCTCATCAGCATGGGAAACAAGCTGAATCTGAACGAAACGGACTACCTCGAATTTCTCCTCTCCGACAGGGGGACTTCCACCGTGGGCCTTTACCTGGAGAACATTTCGGAAGGCCGGAAACTCATGGATCTGGCCTCCCAAAGCGACAAACCCATCGTGGTTCTTAAAGCCAACACCAATCCCGCCAGTCAGGGAATCGCCCGGTTTCACACCGCCGCCCTGGCGGGCGATGATGCCGTCGCCGAGGCCGCCTTCCGGCAGGCGGGAATCCACCGGGTCGAGAACATGAGGCAACTCATGGACTGTTTCAAGGCCTTTTCTCTCCCGCCGATCCGGGGGGACCGTCTCGGCCTCATCTCCCGATCCGGAGGTCAGGGAGTCATGCTCGCCGACGCCGCCCACCGCCATGGCTTTTCCCTCGCGACCTTCTCCGAGGAATTCTACCGCACCGTGCAGGAGGGGTTCCGGGCGGGCGTCATCCGGATGACGAATCCCCTCGATCTCGGTGACGTGTTCAATCTCGACCATCACATCGCCGTCCTGGAAAAAGCCCTCCGGGAAAAGGACGTGGACGGCGTTGTCTTCTGCCACTCCTACGTGGTCCAATGGGAAATCCCGGCAACGATCAAGCTGATCCATGCCGCCCGGGAATTGAGCGTCCGGCACGACAAACCGGTCATCCTGGTCATGGTCACGGACAAGAACGACTGGTTCCCCATGAAGGAGGCGGAGGACTTCCCCCTTTTCTCCGAGGCGGACGATGCCCTCCGGGCCCTCCGCCACGCCAGGGAGCATAGCGAGAACACCGGCCTGCGGAAACGAAAAAGGGAAAGCCGGTTTCAATTCGCCGCCTCGGCCACGGCCGCGGTTCACGGAACGGATTCCCCCCGTCTTCTCTCCCCAGGGGAAACCTTCACCCTCCTTGAAAAAGAGGGCCTTCCGGCAGCCCCTTTCGGAACGGCGAAAACGGAGGAGGACGCCCAGACGGTCGCTGAAACCATCGGCTATCCCGTGGCCCTCAAATTGTCCTCTCCTCTCGTTCTCCATAAAACGGAAGAAGGGGCCGTCCGGCTGAACCTCCGAAACGGCGAGGATCTGTCCCGGGCTTTCCATTCCATGAAGGGCGAGGAATTCCTCGTCCAGAAAATGGTCCCGCCGGGCCTGGAAGTGATCATCGGCGGTAGACAGGACCCCGAATTCGGCCCCGTCCTCCTCTTCGGACTGGGAGGAATCTTTGTTGAAGTGCTGAAGGATGTCGCCCTGCGGGTTGCCCCCCTGGATGAGGAGGAAGCAAAGAGGATGCTCGATGAAATCCGGGGAGCCCCGCTTCTCCATGGATTCCGGGGAAAGGCCCCGGTGGACCGGGAAGCCCTCGTCCGCGCCCTGACGGCCGTTTCAAGGCTCCTCGCCAGCCACCCGGAAATTTCCAACCTGGACATCAACCCCCTCATCGCAGGAGCCGAGGGAGAGGGGGTCACGATCGTGGACGCTAAAATCGAAGTATAAATAAGAATATGCTGAAAAAGACTTGACTCCCCGATCGGCCTCGCCTATACTCCTTTCCTGTCAGGCTCTGCAATGATACCGTGAGGGTCCGCAGAGGGCAATAAAAGTCAGGTAATACCGTTTATGCTGCAAAGAAGACCACCTTTCGCTCATACCAGGGAATGGTGGTTTTTTTCTTTCTGCCAGAGCGGAAATCCGACTTTTACAACTGCACAGAAGGAGCGTTGAAATCGATGGCAGAGGGAAAAGTAAAGTGGTTCAACGAGGAGAAGGGGTTTGGTTTCATCGTTAAAGACGATGGCGGCGACATTTTCGTTCATTTCAGCGCCATCCAGTCCAAAGGGTTCAAGACCCTGAAGGAGGGGCAGAAGGTCCGCTTCGACGTGGGCGAAGGCAGAAAAGGCCCCGCGGCGACAAACGTTCAGATCGTCGAGGAATAATTCAGAGAAACACCGGGAAGTCCGCACTTCCCGGTGTTTCCCATTCTTCCTTGGGGGGCGTTTTCAATCTTTGACAGGTTCGTTCATCTCGCCTGCGATTTTCAGGGCGACCGGCCGGTCGGCCTCGGAAAAGTCGTAAAAGGAGAGTTCTTCGGGCGGCACCCAGCGGATGTCCTCGTGGGTAAGCATCCGGATGTCCCCCTTCAGGTCGGAGACGCGGTACACCAGGAGCCGGATGGGACCGTGGTCGTAGACGTGTTCCCAGATTCCGAAAAGGGCCCCGATAAGGCTCCGGACGCCTAATTCCTCCAGGAGTTCCCGGCGAAGGCATTCTTCCGGGGTTTCACCGGGCCGGCGCTTTCCCCCCGGGAATTCCCATCGACCTCCCTGGCGATCCCCTTTCCGCCGTTTCGCGATAAGCACCCGGCCGCCCCGCAGGATCACCGCTGCCGTCACTTCCGTGACTTTCATCTTTTCTCCAGGCGGCATAAGGCCTATCGATAACGGACCCGGGAAGCGTCGAACCGGTCAACCGGTCCTTTTTCCTCTCCAGGCCGGCCCAGGGGAATGAGGTTGAAAGGGACAACATGGTCCGGAAGGCCCAGGAGTTTCTGCATCCCCCGGATCCGATCATTGAAGGGATAAAGGCCGAGCCAGACCGTTCCCAGTCCTTTCGAGTGGGCGGCAAGGAGGAGATTCTCCGTGGCGGCGGCGCAGTCGAGCATCCAGCACCCTTTGAACTCCTCTTTTTCAAGATCGCCGCAGATCAGAATGGCCACGGAAACTTCTTCGATCATCTGGGAAAAGGGATGGAAAGATGGCACTTTACTTAGAATTTCAGGATCCCGGATGACGGTGAAACACCAGGGCTGCTCGTTTCCCGCCGAGGGCGCCGCCATGGCCGCCCGGAGCAAGATTTCAATCGTCTCATCCGAAACGGGCTCTGGAATGAACTTCCGAATGCTCCTCCGGCCGAAAATGGCCTCCATGATATCCATGATTCCGCCTCCCCTTCTCTGAAAGATACCCTCTTCCGACGGGGTCACGATTCATGACCCCGTCGGCCTCATCCGTTATATCTCATCATCTCCGGGATCTACGCAGCGCACCTCGGGCAGAAGGAAAAATACCTGAATAAAATCGCCTATGACACCGGTCCGAGGGGCAGAACCGTTTTCCCGTACACTTCGTTCCAGACCTGGGCCATGGCCGTGTAAATGGCTGAAAATCCGCAGACGATTCCTTCGTAGCCGGCAAAGTGCTTGATGGCCGCGCTGCCCGTTGCATCTCCCCAGGCCAGAAGCCAGAAAAGAATGGTCAGCGTCGCGAAAACAAACTGGAGAGCCTTGTTGAGACGGAGAGTCCCGATGAACATGAAGAAGGTGAAAAGACCCCACATGAACAGATAAGCGGACATGGCACCGGCCGTCGGTCCCTGCCACCATCCCCACTTGGCCATGAGCAGCAGGCCGACGAGGGAGAGCCAGAAAAGGCCGTAGGACGTGAAGGCCGTGGTCCCGAAGGTGTTGTTTTTCTTCCACTCCATGATGCCGGCGATGACCTGGGCCAGACCGCCGTAGAAGATCCCCATGGCGAGGATCATGGTATCGAGGGGATAGAATCCCGCGTTATGGATGTTCAGGAGAACCGTGGTCATCCCGAAGCCCATCAATCCGAGGGGTGCGGGATTGGATGTGGTGTCCTGAATTTTGACTGTTCCGTTTTCCATGGTGCTGTTACCTCCATAATTTTTTCAAGAAGGAGCTTATAATATTCGGCGAGGCGACGCTGCGTAAAACCCCGTAACCTCCTCTGTCTGCCTTCCCCCTGAAAGGTCTCGGTCCCTGCCCCGGACCGAGGGGTTTCCCTTCCCGGCGGAAGACATGTTCCCTCCTCTCGAAAAAAGCGCCCTTTGTACCCCCATGTTAAACGGCTTTGTGCTTCTTAAACAGCTTCGATAGTGGACGGCGGTTTTTTCGTGATGTTGTAAGTCACGCTCACCACGCCTTCCACTTCCTCGGTGATCCGGTCGGCCAGTTTCTCGAGGATTTCGAAAGAAAGCCTCGTGGGCGAACCGGTGACGGCATCGGTGCTGTCCCAGCACCGGACTTCCACCTGGAGGCCGAAATCCCTTCTCCCCCCCGTCATGCCCGTGACCCGGTCCTCATGGAGGATGGCCAGGTACTGGAAGGCTCCCGTGTTTTCCAGTAGTTCCTCCACGATGGCCGTAGCTTCCCGGACAACGGCGACCCGCTCCGGGGTGACCTCCCCGATCACCCGGGCCGCCAAGGCGGGGCCGGGGAAAGGGGGACGATCATACATTTCGCCGGGAAGCCCCAGGGCTTCGCCGATCTTGCGGATTCCCCTCTTCCGAAGCTCGATCACGGGTTCCAGGACCCGGTAGCCGTACCGCGCCTCCGTATCGATGCCGAGCTGCTCCAGGATATTGTGCTGCCTCTTGATTCCGGCGACCGTTTCTTCCACATCGGTGTAATTGGTGCCCTGGAGAAGGAACTTTGCACCGCTTTTCCGGACCAGGTCCCCGAAAACCTTCCGGTAAAAGGTGTCGGTGATGGCTTCCCTCTTCTCTTCCGGATCCTTGAGCCCCCTGAGAGCGTCGAAGAAGGCTTCCCTCGCATCCACGATGGTCACGGGAACGCCCAGGTTCAGAAACCAGGCCCGGATCGTTTCCGGTTCGTCTTTTCGCATGAGGCCCGTGTCGATGAAACAGGATGTGAGCCGGTTTCCCAGAGCCCGGTGCCCCAGCAGGGTGACCACCGAAGAATCGACGCCGCCGGAAAGAGCGTTGATGGCCGATCCGGTCCCCACCACCCGGGCGATTTCGGAAACCTTACCGGTAATGAATTCCTTCGGGTCCAGGGATTGAAGGGGAATTTCCATTATTTCGGTCATTTTCGCTACCTCCCTTTTATCATTTTCATGGAAGGACGGTTTTCCATCTACCGGAAACGGGCCGCTTAATCAATCATTTTTCTCTTCTCCTCCTCAGGTCTGTGAGACGACCCCGTCGTCACGCGTTCAGGAATAGGCGAACTTCGGGGTCACATAGAAAGTGCAGTATTGCACCTCCGGCAGGATCTTCAGCACCCGGGCCTCCAGTTCCTTTGAAATCTCATGAAAAAGTTGTTCGGGAACTTCCTCGGCGGCATCGATATCGGCAACCAGGATGTACCGGCCGGGTGAATAGGCCACCAGTCGGAAATCGTGATAGGAAAGAACTTCCGGCATCTCGTCGACCACCTGCCGGAACCGGTGCTCCAGGGACTGAAGTTCGGGGGTCATCTCCAGAAGCGGGTCGGTGTGACAGACCACTTCCCCGCCGAATCGTTTTCTCAGCCGTTCCTCGCAGCGTTCGGCAATCCCGTGCATCCTGTCCGCCCCTAATTGATCCGGAATTTCCGCGTGGAGGGTGATAATGTACATGTTGCCGTAATCATGGACGATGATCTCGTGCACATCCACGACATGTTCCACCGATTTGGCCGTCTCCCGGATGGATTCGATGAGTTCCCGGCCGGGCGCCTTGCCCAGGAGGGGAACGATGGCCTCCCGGCCGTGCCGGAATCCGAGATAGAGAATCCAGAGCGCCGCCAGGATGCCGATATACCCGTCGAATTCGGGTCTTTCGAAATGGTGGCCCGCCACGAGACCGGCGATGACCGCAAGGGTCACCACGGCCTCGATCCGGTGGTGATGGGCGTTCGTCAGGATGGCGCGGGAATGGACCCGGTCGCCCAGGAACTGGACGAACTGGGCGAGCCACTGCTTGACGAGGATCGTCAGGAAAAGGATCCAGGGCAGCAGGGTCCAGTAGTGGACGGGACCGGGATGAAGGGCCTGGTGGACGGACCTCTCGGCGATCTGGATTCCCGATACGAACAGAAAAATGGACATGACGAGGGGTGCCACGTGTTCCATCCGGCCGTGACCGAAAGGAGTTTCCGCCGTGGCGGGCCGGGCAGCCATCCGGAAGCTGAAGACGAGGACCGCCGAGTTGGCCAGGTGGGAAAGAAGATGAAAGGCATCGGCGAGGATGGAGACGGATCCGGCCAGCCAGGCCAGAACCGCCTTGACCAGAAAGAGGACCAGGGTAAAGAGAATGGAAACCCAGCCGGCGACGACCCCGTACCGAAGGCGGACATGATGGTCGTCGATTTTTTCGAAATCGGGAATCAGGCGCCGCAGGACGAAATCGTTGGTCTTCGAAAATAAGTTTCTATTCTCTTTCATGGGGTCCCCCTTAAACCAGGGCAGGAGAAACGCGGCCGTTTCTCCTGCCCTGACTCATATCAATATCTTCCCGATTTTTTCCCCGCCGCCCTCAATAACGGAATACTGCCGCCAGAGGCGCATTTTCCGGTACCTCCGAGGGAGACACGGCATAAACGACCCCCCCGTTCATCAGGGTTTCAACGGTGGCGAAATCGAGGAGATCCCGGGATCCCCTTCCCCCCTCGGGGCTTAAAATCACCCGGTCCTTTTCGGAATCGTAATATCCCCACCTCTGCACCCCCAGGGCGACAAAGAGGGCGGCTATCCGGGCGTGGGCGGCGGCTTTGACCACAGCCTCCAGTTCCGAGGAAGACCGCCCGGTTCCATGGAAATCATGGAACTGTTCCACAACCTTGACCCTCTCTTTTTCAAAAAAGGGCTCCACAACGGGCCAGGCGTCTTCCAGCAGTTCTTCCTCGCTCAATTCCTCCGGGTTCCCCGACAGGGCCTGTGGACAGAGATGGGCGTATGTGTTGGCCTCCCGGTAGAGAGGAAACAGGTAATCCACGCCGGCAAAGAGAAGAGGTTCCTTCTTATCCCTGAAAAAAGGACGGAGACCCCGGTCCACTTCCTGAAAGTAGAGAAGGATTTTGCCCTTGGTGTCTTCCGTCCCGACATGACGCTGGAGACGTTTTTGAAAATCGTCGAGATTCAGCGCCCCTTCCATATTCTCGGGAAGACCCTCGATCTTTACGGGTGTCGCGCCGAAACGGGTGCATTCTATGATCCGGATCTGATTCAAGCTCAGGGCCAGGATATAAAACCGGACGTTTCCGCTCAGCATGGGCACCAGGGGCTTCAGATGAAAACGGTCCGAAACGACGAGAAGCTCTCTGAAATCGACGGGGAGGCGGAAGTATCCCCAGTATCCCGGGGAGACAAAAACAGCCAGCCCGTCCCTCTGGTTCCTCCAGAAGGGAAGATCATTGAGAAGATCCTGGGCCGGTTTCAGGAAATCCTTCATCCCGGCGCTCCGCAGGCCATGCTGGACTAGCTCCTCCTCCGTTCTTTTCAGAAGATTTTTGAATCGGATCTGGTTTTGCTGCGTTTCCGATCCCATGCGATGGGTAGGCATGAAAAGGGACACACACAACCCTTCCTGTTTTTCCGACAATGCCTTGATTTCATCTAGGGAAAGCATATTCATCAGGGCTTCCTCCTTTCATGAAATACCGCTTGCGGTGCCTTATTGAAAAGTGCCTTCACAGAAGCTTCCCCAGGGCCGCCAGAAGAGTCTGCACGTTCTCCTCCGTGCACGAGTCCCCCATGATACCGATCCGCCAGAGCTTCCCTTTCAGGGCCCCCAGCCCGCCTCCGATTTCCAGGCCGAAATCCTCCAGGAGTTTCCGGCGGACAGCGGGGTCGTCCACGCCTTCGGGAAGGAGCACCGTGTTGATCATGGGGGCGCGGTACGGCTTTTCCACAAGCATCTTCAATCCTCTTTTTTCGAGACCCCGGACCAGGGAGCGATGGATGGCCCGGTGTCTTTCCCATCGTTTCTCCAGACCCTCCTCCAGGACGATCCGGAGGGCCTCCCGGAGGGCGTAGGTCATGCTGACGGGAGCCGTGTGATGATAGACCCGGTCCGGTCCCCAGTACTTCAGGATCATGGTCATGTCGAGATACCAGGAGCGGACCTTCGTTGTTCTCTGTTCCAGAACCTCCATGGCCCTCGGGCCGAAGGTGATGGGGGCGAGACCGGGGGGGCAGCTCAGGCACTTCTGCGTTCCCGAGTAGCAGACATCGATGTCCCAGGCATCGACTTCCAGGGGGGCGCCCGCGAGAGACGTCACGGCATCGACGAGAAAGAGGGCGCCCCGGTCATGGGCGATCTTCGCCAGGTCCTCCAGGGGTTGAAGGACTCCCGTGGAGGTCTCGGCATGGACGACGGCCACGACCTTGGCGGGAAATTCCCCGAGGGCCCGGCGCACCGCTTCGGGGTCGATGGGAGACCCCCACGGAGCCTCCACCCGCTTCAACTCGGCACCGCACCGCCCGGCGATGTCGCACATCCGTTCCCCGAAGACCCCGTTCACGCACACCAGGATCCTGTCCCCCGGTTCCAGGACGTTCACCAGGGCCGCTTCCATGCCGGCGCTCCCCGTCCCCGATACGGGAAGGGTGAATCGGTTATCCGTCCTCATGACGGCCCGGAGCATTTCCTGGACCTCCCCCATGATGGCGAGGAAGGCGGGATCGAGGTGACCGACGACGGGGCCGCCCAGGGCCGCCATGACCCGTCCGGGCACGTTGCTGGGCCCCGGTCCCATCAGGATTCTTTTCGGGAGCTTCATATCTTTATAGACTTTCTCCATACAGGACTCCTTTCAAGAAAGATGAAGACGACGATCCCGTCACCGGCGGCGGGGCAATACCTCGGGATTAACGAGATATTTAGGAATGTCCCCCTGTACGGCGGCGATGAGGTTTTCCGCCGCCATGACGGCCATTCTTTCCCGGGTGGCCACGGACGCGCTCCCCACATGGGGCACCACCAGGCAGTTGGGAAGGCTCATCAGCTTGTGGTCCCGGGGCAGCGGCTCGGGATCGGTCACGTCCAGAGCGGCGCAGGCGATGACCCCGTCCCGGAGGGCCTCGTAAAGGGCCTCCGGATCCACCACGGCCCCCCGGGCCGTATTGACCAGGACGGCCGTTTTTTTCATTTTCCGCAGGGCCGCCCCGTCGATGAGATGCCGCGTCTCGGCGTTGAGGGGCACATGAAGACTGACAAAGTCGGATTTTTCGAGAAGTTCGTCCAGGGTCCCGCACCGTTTCGCCCCGACATCCTCACCGGCCTTCGTTTCGCCCCGGGGATGATGATACAGGATCTCCATATCGAAGCCCCGGGCCCTCCGGGCTACGGCCCGCCCGATCCGGCCCATGCCGATGATCCCCAGGACGGCCCCGTGGACATCCCTGCCGAGAAGGACCAGGGGTTCGAAGGTCTCCCACCGGCCCGCCCGGATGAAATCCACCCCTTCCATGAGACGCCGGGCCGCCGCCATGAGAAGGGCGAAGGCCAGGTCCGCCGTGGTTTCCGTCACGGCTCCCGGGGTGTTTCCCACAAGGATCCCCCGGGACGTCGCCCCTGGAACGTCGATATTGTCGAACCCGACGGCATAGTTGCTGACGATTTTAAGACTGTCCCCCGCGGCGTCCATGACGGCGCCGTCCATCCGGTCGTTGAGAAGGGACAGGATTCCGTCGACTCCACGGACCTGCTCCAGGAGTTCCTCCCGGGGCGGAGGGAACCGCCCCTCCCAGACCCGGGCATCGCAGGCTTCCCTGACTTTCCCAAGCCCCGCCTCGGGAATAATCCGGGTGACGAAGACCTTCGGTTTTCCCATGAAAACACCTCTACTTTTTCAACAGGGCTTCGTAAGTCCGCTGAGTATGGGGGGTATCGATCCCCAGGGCCTTACCCCCCCGGACCACGTATCCCAGGAGTGTCTCGATTTCCGTTTTTCGCCCTTTCTCCACGTCCACCTGGAAAGAAGTTTTCGTTTCGTAGGGAAACCGGGCCACCGTTTCCATGGCCTGGGAGACGGCATCGCCGGGAAGGGCGATCCCCCGGGCCCGGGCCACGCGGTCCACTTCGTTCATCATCCCCTCGAGAAGGCTGAAAGCCTCCCGGTCTTCCAGGACCCCCCCCAGGGATTTTCCGAACAGGGCTGTGGCCCCCGCCACCGGCGAGATGAAGAGAAACTTTTTCCAGACTTCCACGGCGATGGTCTCGGAAAGAACGGCCTTGATGCCCGCCTCCCGGAAAAGGGATTCGATTTCCCGGTAAGGATCCACCGGTTCCCTTTCGGGGCCGAAAAGAAGGCTGCAGGCCCCTCCCAACTGCTGAACCACCCCGGGCTCCACGATACGGCTCGAAATATACACCGTCCCGTTCAGGACCCGGGTTTCCGGCAGAAGGGCTCTCAAGCGGTCCGCATTGTCCACCCCGTTCTGCAGGGGGATGACGACGGTGGATTTGCCCGTCACTCCCGCGAGAGCCCGGGCGGCACCGTCGAGATCATACCCTTTGACGGTGACGATAACGAGATCGAGGGGTCCGAGGTCTTCCGGCCGGTCCGTCGCCATGGCGGGACGGGCGGTGAACTCGCCTTCGGTGGTCATCACCTTCAGGCCTTTCTCCCGGATTTTCTTCAGATGTTCCCCGCGGGCCACGAAGGAAACCCGGTGTTCTTCCCCGGCCTCGTAACGTCGGGCCAGACAGCCCCCGTAATACCCTCCCACGCCTCCGATTCCGACAATCGCGATATTCATTGATTCTTCCCCTTCTTTGCCGTCGATGCCATGGACATCATCATTTCATAAACGGGACGGAACATCGTTTCCACCTGCCCTCTGCGGGGAACCATGAACACGAAACCCTTGCGTTCCCCGGGAATCAGGGCGATGTGACGGATCGTTCCCGGGTCAGGATGGTCGGAAAGGTAACCTCGAAGCCTTTCCCTCACATTCAGATTATCATAATAGAGATAAAAATCCAGTTTTCCCCAGGGCAGGGATTCTTTTTCCAGCTTCTGTTCATTGGTGATCTTCGGTCCCCGGAATGCGGCATAACGCCTTTCGATGAGATGGCCCTCCCCGGGAATGTCCGATCTCAGGTAGACGGTGATGAACAGCCGGTCATGCCGCATGATGATAAGAGAAAGGGGCATGTAAAGCCAGGACTGCCGGGGCAGGAGGGTGATCGTGGCATCCACCCGGGACACCGGGCTTTTTCTTTTAACGAGCAGGTTGGCATGGAATCCCACCACCCCGCCGATGGCCGTAAACGTCTGGTCGTCGGGCTTCACCGTATCCACGAGGCCCTGGAAAACGTCATTGAAAATTTTCCGGTTCATCTTCCGCCCCCAGAAAAACCCGAGGGTGATCAAAGCGCTGAAGGCGACGAAGAGATAAAAGACGGGCTGTGTCAGAATTACTTCATTGTCAAACATGATGAACTCGTAATAGATGTCCAAAAAAGCGATTTCTTACAACGGTTTTGTAAATAGATCCGGAGGCGGGGCGCCAAAATCCCGAGAAACGAGGCGTCCTCGACCGTACGCCGCAGTGACGGGGGATGAAAGGCAACGCAGCATGCGGACTTTTTACGAAGCCGTCAAACATGGGTCAGAACCGGGATCCCATATCTTTGGTGATCCGATACAGAGTGGCCTCCGTGCCCTCGTAAAGGCCCTCGGACAGGGGCACTCTCTCCACGGGAATCCCCGGGGCCGTGGATTCCAGGATTTTCTCTACCCGGGCGGCCATACCCAGGTTCTTGTCGGTCACCTTGTTGTCGACCAGAAGACGAAGGGGCAGGCGAAGCTCCCGGAGGCCCTCCACGAGCCTCTGGGACTCCCGGAGGGAGAGCATGTCCGGATTGAACACCAGAACGACGGTGCACTCCGGGCCCTGGAGGAGACCGTTCAGCCGGTTGTAGTTATCCCGGAGGCAGCGGAGTCTCCGGAGGATTGCATCCTCCCCGGAATCATATTTCAGAAGCTCCTCCCGGGGAACTTCCCCTTCCTTCAGGGGTCTGCGGATCTTCTGGATGGTGTATCGTTTTTCGAGGATTTTTTCCCGAATGAGGATGAGCCGGTCGATCCAGGTGATGGTCACGCTCGGGAGGGCGAGGAACCGCAGGGTGAGCCCCGTGGGCGGGGTGTCGAAGATGATGTAGTCGAAATCGGTCTCCTCGTTGATCGTTCTTTCGATGCTCGTGAGAAGAGCGTACTCCTCGATCCCGGGGGAATACTTGAGAATGGAAAAGTAATTGTCCAGGTTGAGGACCTGGAGATAGCGGTACGTCTCCCCGAGGACGCGGGTTTCCCTCTCCAGATAGTCCCGGGCCAGTTTCTGGAGGTCCACTTCCTGAAGAACCAGGGTCTCGGAAACCTTCTGTTTCCCATTCCCCAGGTTGACCCCGAAAATATCCCCCAGGTTGTGGGCCGGGTCGAGGGACTGGATCAGCACCCGGGCCCGCCCGGAGATCTGCCAGGCCGACGCCGCCGCGATGGTGGATTTTCCCACGCCCCCCTTACCTGTAAAAAAGAGAATTTTCATCAGTCGATCCCCAGGGTCCCGCACATTTCGGCGAGCATATCGCCGGCATCTTCCGCCCGGCGGCTCAAAACCTTCAATTCCCTCTCCATGAAAGGCAGAAGCTCCACGGCCAGAAAAGTCGGGGGGGCCGGAAGGCCGACAAAAGACCCGAGAACAAGAAGGGCGAAAATGTTCTCCATCTCCTCCATTTCCACGCTCGTCAGGGCCACGGCATTTTCCCGATGGCTGTCATGGAGACGGGACAGGAAATCTCGGAGAAACCGGAATACGGGCAATTTCATGCGGGCAGCGGTCGGTTGAGAAAAACCCGGCGCGGGGCTGCAAAAAACACCCCGCGCCGGATCATCCGTTTATTCGGATGGGCTCGTTTCCTGGCGGTACTTCTTCACGAAGTCCACGATGAATATGAAGTTCATGATGAGCATGATCACCGATATGGCCATGACGGTCCACCCCTGGGCGGGCGCCTTGGCGATGTTGCCCGGAAGGACGACGGCCATGAACCAGACCAGAGCGGCGGTCACCGTCACCCAGAGGATCCAGGCGGGAATGACGGCGATGTTGCAGAAAGTGGATTTCAGTTTCGAGTGGACGTAGCACGCCCCGGTCATGAGGGCGATGGAGGCGATGAGCTGGTTCGCCGCGCCGAAGGAAGGCCACAGAATCGTGAAGTTCTTGCTGTAGGCCAGGTAGATCCCGATGAAGGCGGGGATGACCGAGGCAATCCACCGGTTCGTCAGGAGATTGTAAAGCCCCTCGGAAGTGTTCTTCAGGGGGAGGGCCATTTCGGAAATGCAGTACCGGGCCAGACGGTTCGTCGTGTCCAGGGTCGTCATGGCGAAGGCGGCGACCCACATCCCGGCGATGACTTTGACGTACACCGTCGGAATGACGGCGAGCCACGTGGCGTTCACCATATCCGCATAGGACTGGACGAATAGATTGACGGCGGAGAGTCCCAGCTTCCCGGAAACGGGGGTGAAATCGGTGGCCCAGTTGGCGGCGGTGAGGGTGAACTCCATCCCCTTGGCCAAGGCGGCGTTCTTCAGGGCCGTCAGGCCGAATCCCGCACAGGCCACGACCACGATGGTGGACAGGAAACCCTCGGTAAACATGGAGCCGTACCCGATGAAGAGGGCGTCACTTTCCTTGGCCAGCTGTTTGGAGGTCGTTCCCGAGGCGACGAGGGAGTGAAAGCCCGAGAGGGACCCGCAGGCGATGATGAGAGGGATGGCCGGCCAGAAAGGCGTGGCCTTCCCGCCTGCTACGATCGGTGCGAAAGCCGTGTATACGGGCACTTCGAATGCCCGCATGGCAAAGACGGCCGCAGCGAATCCCAGAATCAGACCGGCATAGAGGAGAAAGGAGTTCAGGTAGTCCCGGGGCTGAAGGAGGACGTTCACGGGAATGGAGGCGGCGATGATGATGTAAAAGAACATGACGTACATCCATGTTTCATAGGTCGCCGTAATGGGAAATTCGACCCCCAGGATGATGGAGACGACGAGCATGGCGATCCCGATCAGGGTCGCCGCGGTGAAATTCATTTTCACCCGGTAGATGAGGACGCCCAAAATAAGGGCCGCGCCGATCGACCAGAGATAGGCCGAGGCGATGGCCGGGGTTTTGACGAACATGCCGCCTAAAACGGCGCCGAAGGCCGCCACGACGAGAACGAGAAGGAAGAAAACAAGCCAGTAAAAGGCCGTTCCCGTTCGCTTTCCCATGAGGTCCGACGCCACGAACTGGATGGAGCGACCGTCGTAGCGGACGGAGGCGATAAGGGCGAGATAGTCATGGACGGCCCCGATGAAGACATTGCCGAACCAGACCCAGAGGAGACCGGGAAGCCACCCCCACGCCATGGCCAGGGCCGGCCCGATAATGGGCGCCGCACCGGCGATGGAAGAGAAATGATGGCCGAAGAGGACCTCTTTTCTCGCGGGAATGTAGTCCACGCCGTCGTAAAGCCTCGATGAGGGCGTTTCGTTGGCGTCGGAAGCTACCACCACATCCCGTTCCAGTTTCTTTCCATACAGGAAATAAAGAAGGACATAAACCAGCAAACCAACAACGATAATCAGGGTAGTCACGCTCTTACCTCCTTTCTAAAACCGTTCATTTTCCGGCAAGGCATACGAAGACCCTACCCATAGGTCTTTGACAAGGGGGCATCCCCCTTGTTGATCGCTTCCTGCACTCCAGAAATGGTATGGTTGTATGGATGAACGTTCCGGACCGGATTTGAAAGAATCATTTTTATAAAAAAATCCCGCTCCATGAAATGACCCTGTCGTGAATTTCCCTGCATGAGATCAGAGCCTGCAGAAAAGCTGCAACACTCTAAATTTTTTTAAAAAATACTCTCTAAAAATTGTAATGTCAAACATTTTTTCCTTGAACCGCAAAAGGCGATCTGCGGCATTCAATTGATTCTGCGGGATAATACGCTACAATCCCTTGACAATCAGCAGAAACGGATTATGATGATAACGGGGTTGTTCCCCAGGCGGATTATAGAAAGGCGTTCATGGATACTTAAGAAAATAACAGGATTTGAGGTGGTGCCATGACTCGAAAAAAAGGCCCTCCCGATCAGCCGGCATCGGGCGAATTCAACGTCGGGCGTAAAGTTCGGGAGTTGAGAAAGGAAAAACGGTACACCCTTCTCGACATGGTGACGAAGACGGGGTTTCAGAAATCCCTTCTCGAGGAAATCGAAGCGGGCGAAGTGGTCCCCCCCGTGGCGACTCTGCTCAAGCTGGCCAAGGCATTGAACGTCGGTATGGCCTATTTCTTCGAAGAGGACATCGGCACGGGCAGGATCGCGCTGAACCGGAAGGCCGATCGCATCCGGCTCCAGAAGCGTCCCCATCACCATCACGAGGGAGAAGTGGACTACGTTTACGAATCCCTGGAGATGAAAAAGGCGAACAAGCGCATGGAACCGCTCCTCGTGGAGTTCCTGCCCATGGACGTCTCCAGGATGGTCTTCATGAATCACGAGGGAGAAGAGTTCATCTACGTCCTGGAAGGAACCCTCGAATTCAGGACCGACGACCGCGTGGAAGTGCTCCACCCCGGGGACGCCCTGTATTTCGAGTCGGATATCAACCACAGTTTCCGTTCTCTGGAAGAAAGCCCGGTGAAGGCGATCGTCGTCGTGTCGACGGGCTGAATCCCTCAGCGGCGGCGAATGGGTTTTTGCGGAGCCGAAGCCCGGGCCTGCATTAACAACATTCGGCAGGCCGACCCTTCAGGCATTTTTTCTGAACTCTGGTTTTTTCTAAGGCAAAAAACGCTAAGGAGTGGAAGGATGATTGAAATCCGCTTTCACGGCCGGGGCGGCCAGGGCACCGTGGTCGCCTCCATTCTCATGGCGAAGGCCTTCTTCAGGGCGGGCTACCAGGTCCAGAGTTTCCCCTTTTTCGGCGTCGAGAGAAGAGGCGCCCCGGTGGAAGCTTACATCCGGCTCGACGAAAAGCCCATCCTGCTCCGCACCAATGTATACATGCCGGACCATGTCCTGGTCCAGGACAGCACCCTCCTACACAGCATCGACGTCACCCGGGGACTTAAGGAGAACGGCTGGATTCTTCTGAACTGCGCCGCTTCCCCGGAGGAAACGAATAGCTATGCCGGTTTCCGCCTTGCCTGGATCGACGCCAGCCGGATCGCCGCCCGGCACGGCCTGGGAACCCGGACCCATCCCATTGTGAACACCACCATGATCGGCGCTTTTGCCCGGGTCCTCGGGATCCCTCCCCTCGAGGCCATCGAGGAAGCCATTAAAGAAGAAGTCTTTGTCAAGCCGGAAAAAAACATCAGCGCCGCCAGAGACGCCTTCCGGGAGGTCCGGATGATCGGCCTGATTCCCAGGGCCGAGGCGGGATGATCCGGGTTCCCGCCGACGGCCGGATGATCCTTTGAGACCGGTTCGAGAAAGGACGAATCAATGGAAACGAAGAAAGAAGCAGCCCAAAAGATTCCCCTTTTCATTCCCCAGACCTACACCTCCACGGAGGCCAACAAGACGGGCTCCTGGCGATATCTGAAACCCCGGTACGAGGAAAAGACGGCCCCCTGCGGCGCCGCCTGCCCCGCCGGGGAGGATATCGGCAAAATCGAACTCCTCACCCGGGAGGGCCTTTTCAAGGAAGCCTGGGAAACGATCCTCCGGGAAAACCCCTTCCCCGCCGTCTGCGGCCGGGTCTGTTACCACCCCTGCGAACATCACTGTAACCGCGGTGAATTCGACGAAGCCATCGCCATCCACCAGATCGAACGGTTTCTCGCCGACACGGCGCGAAAAAACGAGATGCAGCCGATTCTCATGGCCGGGGAAAAAAAGCGGAAAGAAAAAGTCGCCATCGCGGGATCGGGACCGAGCGGCCTCGCGGCGGCCTATTTTCTCACCCGCCTGGGATACGGATGCGAAATTTTCGAGGCCCGTGAGGAACCGGGGGGCACCCTCCGCTGGGGGATTCCCGCCTACCGCCTCCCCCCCGACGTCCTCCGGGCCGAGATCGCTTTCATAGAAAACCTCGGCGTTCCCATCCACAGGGGCAGATCCCTGGGGCCCTCTTTCGTCGAAGAGGCCCGGGGCACTTACGCCGCCCTCTTCCTCGGCTGCGGCCATGGGCGGTCCCGGAAATTAGGGATTCCCGGCGAGGACCTGGAAGGGGTGGCCGAAGGCCTTCCTTTTCTCCACCGGATCCGCAGGGGCGAAACCCCGAAAATTGAAGGTCCCGTGGCGGTCATCGGCGGCGGCAACACCGCCGTTGACGTGGCCCGGTCCGTGGCCCGCCTGGGAGGCGAGGCCTGGATCGTCTATCGCCGCCGAAGGCAGGATATGCCCGCCTTCGAAACGGAGATCGTCATGGCCCTGGAGGAGGGGGTCAAAATCCGGGAACTTCTCGCTCCCGTCCGGGTGGAGCGGAAAAACGGCCGCCTGGCCCTGACCGTCCAGCCCATGCGGGTACAAGGCACGGATCCCGACGGGCGGGCCCGCATCGTCGCCCAGGGAGCCGAGGAAACCCTGGAATTCGAAAAAATGTTCAAGGCCATCGGAGAAGAAGCCGGGGAAGACTGGTATCGGCCGCCGGAGGAAGACGGGGAAGTCCTCCATCTCTCGAACAGTACGATCGCCCTGGGTCCCCGTTCCCCCGTCCTCCTCTACGGGGGCGACCTGACGGCATCCGTCAAATCGGTGGTTCACGCCGTGGCCTCCGCCAAGGAGGGGGCCATCGCCCTGGACCTTCTCCTCCGGGAGGGCCGGGAAAACCTTCCCGGCCGTCTCGAAAAATACCGGGTGGGCGACGGTCCGTCCCTTTCCATGGAAATCTACCAGGGAGGGGGCCGGTCCCGAAGAAGCCGTCATGTGGTCGGCTACCGCGAAATCAACGCCGATTACTTCCAGCTCGCCCCGAGAATCACCCAGCCCCGTCTGCTGGCCGGCGAGAGACTGAAGGGATTCGATGAGATCGACCTGAAGATCTCCGCCAACATGGCCATCCGCGAATCGGAACGGTGTTTCAACTGCGGACTCTGCAACAACTGCGACAACTGCTATTTCTTCTGTCCCGACATGTCGGTCATCCGGGGCGACGGGGCGGAAGGCCGGCATATCAACTACGACTACTGCAAGGGCTGTGGGCTCTGCGTGGTCGAATGTCCCCGGAATGCCATGGCATTGGAGGAGGAAGGATCATGAAACGTGTCCTCGAAGGAAGCCAGGCCGTGGCGGAAGCGGTCCGGCTGGCCCGGGTCGGCGTCATTTCCGCCTATCCCATCACTCCCCAGACCCACATCGTGGAGACCCTGTCGGATTTCTGCGCCCAGGGCAAGATGAACGCCCGGTTTCTCCGGGTGGAAAGCGAGCATTCCGCCCTGGCCTCCCTCATCGGGTCGGCCACCACGGGCGTCCGGGTCTTCACGGCCACATCGGGCCAGGGACTCGCCCTGATGCACGAAGTCCTTCACTGGACATCGGGGGCGAGGCTTCCCATCGTCATGGCCGAAGTGAACCGGGCCCTCGCCCCGGGCTGGAACATCTGGATCGACCAGACGGACAGCCTCGCCCAGAGGGACACGGGCTGGATCCAGTTCTACTGCGAAAGCGGCCAGGAAGTCCTCGACACGGTGATCCAGGCCTATCGCCTGGGGGAGGAAGTCAACCTGCCCGTCATGGTGGTCCTCGACGCCTTCTTCCTGTCCCACACCTACGAACCCGTGGACGTCCCGGAACCGGAGGAGGTGGACCGGTTTCTTCCCCCCTTCGTCCCGCGATTCCAGGCGGATCCGGATACCCCCTGCGGCTTCGGCCCCCTGGTGACCCCGGCGGCCTATATGGAAATGCGGTACAACATCGCCGAAGCCATGGAGGAAGCCCTCCGGCGGTATCCGGAGATGGAAAGGGAGTACGAGACTCTCTTCGGGAGGCGGTATGGAGTGGTGGAGGCCCTGCACTGCGAGGGAAGCGACATCGTCTTCGTCACCACCGGAACCGTGACGAGCACCTGCCGGCAGGTCCTGGAGGATCTGAGGAAGGACGGCGAAAAGGTGGGGCTCCTGAAGCTCAGGCTTTTCCGTCCCTTCCCCGTGGAGGACCTCCGCCGCCACCTGAAAGGCGTGAAGAAGGTCGCCGTCGTCGATCGGAATTTTTCCTTCGGGGCATCGGGCATATTCGCCCAGGAAATCCGGGCGGCCCTGTGCAACGAACGGACCCGTCCCGTCGTGTTCGGTTTCATCGCCGGAATCGGCGGCCGGGACGTGACGGTCGATACCTTGAAGGATATATACAGGAAAACGAAAGAGCAGGAGTCCCCGGAGACCGGGAGCATCTGGGTGGGACTCCAGGAGGTACCCGATGGAACTCGACGTTCTTGATCAGGAATACATGTATTCGGGACACGTGGCCTGCCCGGGCTGCGGTGCCGCCGTCGCCATGCGGTTTCTCCTGAAGGCCCTGGGAGACCGGGTGATCATGGTGCTTCCCGCCTGCTGCTGGTCCGTCATCGCCGGGCCCTACCCCCAGTCCACCCTGAAGATCCCCGTGATCCACAGCGCCTTCGAAACGGGCGGCGCCGTGGCGACGGGGGTCCGGGCCGCCCTGGACATCAAGGGCGACACGGAAACCACGGTGGTCACCTGGGCGGGGGACGGCGGGACCTTCGACATCGGTTTCCAGGCCCTCTCCGGCGCCGTGGAGCGCGACGAGAATTTCATTTACGTCTGTTACGACAACGAGGCCTACATGAATACGGGGGTCCAGAGAAGTTCCTCCACGCCCTACGGCGCCTGGACGACCACGACGCCGGGCCGGGAATGGAAAAAAATGCGGAAGAAGAACATCGTCGAGGCCCTGGTGGCCCACCGGATTCCCTACGCCGCCACGGCGAATATCGCCTTTCCCGAAGACCTGGTCCGGAAGGTGAAAAAAGCCAAGGCTGTCAAGGGATCCCGGTTTCTCCACATCTACGCCACCTGTCCCACGGGATGGCGGATCCCCTCGGAGATATCCGTGAAGATCGCCCGGATGGCCGTTCAGACGAACATCTTTCCCCTCTACGAGGTGGAGGACGGCGTCCGGTATACCATCAACTACCGGCCCAAGGAATTCCCCGTGAAGGAATACTTCCACCTCCAGGGCCGGTTCCAGCACCTCTCCGATGAGGAGCTGGACCACATTCAGGACATGGTGAACGAGGACTGGCAGCTCCTTCTCCGAAAGGCGGGCGAGCGGGCGTAGCTTCTATTTCAGGCAGTAGAGAGCCCCACGGCCCCGGTAGACCGACGCCCGGCCGAGTTCCTCCTCGATCCTGAGGAGCTGATTGTACTTGGCGAGCCGCTCGCTCCGGGAGACGGAACCGCTCTTGATCTGGCCGCAGTTCATCGCCACGGCCACGTCGGCCATGTAGGTGTCCTCCGTTTCCCCGGAACGGTGGGAAATAACGGTGGTGTATCCCGCTTCCTTCGCCGTCTGGATGGTCTCCAGGGTTTCCGAGAGGGTCCCGATCTGGTTCAGCTTGATGAGGATCGAATTGGCCACTCCCATGTCGATCCCCTTGACCAGCCTTTTCCTGTTCGTGACGAAGATGTCGTCCCCCACGATCTGGATCTTTTTCCCCAGGGCCTCGGTCATGATTTTCCAGCCCTCCCAGTCGTCCTCCGCCAGGCCGTCCTCGATGGACGCGACGGGATATTTCGATACCAGGTCCTCGTAAAAGCGGACGAGTTTTTCCGACGACATGCGGGGTTTCTTTTCCGCCGCCAGAACGTAGACGCCCTTCTTGTAGAAAGAACTCGCCGCGGAGTCGAGGGCGATGGCAAGGTCCCTGCCCGGTTCGTATTTCGCCTGTTCGATCGCCTGGAGGATCACTTCGATGGCCTCGGCGTTCGACTTCAGATTCGGCGCGAAGCCGCCTTCGTCTCCCACGCCCGTGTTGTAGCCTTTTCCCTGGAGAACTTTTTTGAGGTTGTGGAAAACCTCGCTGCACATGCGGAGCCCTTCCCGGAAATTCGGGGCTCCGAGGGGCATGATCATGAACTCCTGGATATCCACGTTGTTGTCCGCATGCTGCCCGCCGTTGATGATGTTCATCATGGGCACGGGAATGTCCTTGGCGGCGCAGCCGCCGATGTACCGGTAAAGGGGGATGCCGAAATAAGCGGCGGCGGCCTTGGCGCAGGCCATGGAGACCCCGAGGATGGCGTTGGCGCCCAGGTTGCCTTTGTTTTCCGTGCCGTCGAGGTCGATCATGGTCCGGTCGATCTCCCGCTGTTCAAAGGCGTCCATGCCGAGGAGGGCGGGGCCGATTTTGTGGATCACGTTCTCCACCGCCTTTTCCACCCCTTTGCCTAAATACCGCCCCTTGTCCCCGTCCCGGAGTTCGAGCATCTCGTGTTCCCCCGTGGAGGCCCCCGAGGGCACCGAAGCTCTCCCCACCACTTCGGCGTCCAGGGTCACTTCCACTTCCACCGTGGGATTGCCTCTCGAATCGAGGATCTCTCTTGCATAAACATCGATGATTTCCGTCATGGGTGCCTCCTGTCCGGTTTTTTCAAGTATTTTGTGCCGGTCTTCTTTCCCTTCCTCTATCGGTCATGAGTCCATTCGCTCCCTGGCCGGGCTGACCGAACGTCGCATTTTCAAGCTTCCTGCGGGTTCATCAACCATATACGAGGTGAAGCCTGTTTTCAAGGGGTCTTTGGAAGGGAGCGTTGCGGGTTCTTGACAAATCCGGCACCGGCCCATACTATTAGCAAAGATCAATATGGAGAGGTGAAATGCAGGAGTTTATCCGTGTTATGAAGGCCCTTTCGGACCCCAACCGGGTGAAGCTTCTCAAGATGCTCCAGGTCCGGTCACTGTGCGTCTGCGAGATCCAGGAGCTTCTTCACATCGCCCAGCCAACCGTTTCCAAGCATCTGAAGATTCTTGAAAAAGCCGGGCTCGTCAGAAGCAGCAAAGACGGCCTCTGGGTGAATTACGCCCTCACCGGCGGGGAAAAGAACCCATACGCCGCCACCCTGCTCGGCAATCTTCGCCACTGGATGGCCGACGATCCGGAGGTCCTTTCCATCACCGGCGCCGCCTGTGACGTCTGCCGCAATGCCATCCGGAAAAAAGAAAGAGAGAAGGCAACGGCCACCCCGAAGATGACGAGGGTTGTTTTCCGGTCCGAAACATCGAGGAACTCCCTCCCGAAACGACCGAAGGCCGTGCCGTAATCGGGAATCCCGGGTTCGGCGTCCCCGGGGTCCCGGTCTTTTTCGTCTCCATAGACGGCGTTTCGGGGATAGCGAAGCCTGATCCGTTCCATGATCCGCCTCATGATCCGCCGCCGGCCCCGGGAAGGCTTTCGGAGAGCCACTTCCCGATGTCCTCCCTGGACGGCACCGTGCCGGCGCTCCGGACCTTTCCGCTCACGACGAGGGCGGGGAAACCGAAAACCCGGTATCGGGCATATTCCCGGGGATCGGTGACATGCTCCACGTCCACGGGAAGGCGAAGCCGGGAGGCGGCGTCGATAACCGCCTGGTGCAGCCAGTCGCACCGGGCGCACCCCTCGCCGAGAATCTTCACTTCCAGCCCCGCCGTCTCCGGTTCTCCCCCGGCGTCCCGGCCGAGACGCTTCCTGAAGGCCCTCACGAAGGCCTCGCCATAGGCCTCCGTCAAACCGGCGGGGATGTAGTTCTTTTTCTTCAGCCGCTCGAAGAGAGCGTCCCTGACGTCACCGTCGGGCCGGGAGGCATACTCCGCCGCGATTTCGTCCATCGCCGCCTGAAGCCCCACAACGCCGATCCGCCGCTTGTTGACGACAATCTGTGTGATGTCTTTTTCGCTCATGACTTCTTCTTCCGGTGGAATATCCGGAATTTCCTACTCCTTACAGTCGCAGGAAGATCCGCCGGGGACAGGGAGGGTCTCACCGGGTATCCCCTTTCCCCCGGCGATCCACCGCGAACGCACAGCCTCCTTGATCCTCACCACATCGTCCATTGAAAGCTCCGACGTCATCATTTTGGGGATCCCCAGATCGGTGATCACCAGATGGAGAAACACCGGTACCGCGGCGTGTTCCAGGATCGTCTTTCCGCATGCCACGGCACACCCGTCGATGACAATGTTGACGGAACCGGAGGCGGTCTTCAGAAAGCCTTTCAGATGGGCCCCGATACCGGCCAGACAGAAGGGGCGGGCAAAGCCTTCCTCCGCCAGCTCGGCGGCGGCCCGATGGGACATCAGACCCACGTTCGCCCCGCCGGCGCAAGGCATGATAAACACCTTTGTTTTTTCTTCCCTGAGGTCATCCATGGAATCGAATCCCTTTCATTGGAAAATGTCGGCAGGCACGATCATAACATCGTATAAATCTTGTAAAGAGTCAAAATCACGATGACGAGTCCGAACAGCTGTTTCAAACGGGCGCCGGGCACATACAGGCTCGTGATTCGCGCCCCCAGGAAGGACCCGGCGGCCCCGACAAGGAGAAGTCCCGCCGTCAGCGCAACATCGAAAGTGGCTGTGCCGAGGTGCGGAACCAGAGCCGAAAAGGAAGGGGGGCAGACGGCGAAAGCATTGATCCCCGCGGCCCGCTTGGCTTCAAAACCGAGGAGAATGAGAGTGGGCATGAGAAGGAATCTATGATCCTTCACCCAGACCCTCGGCCTGAAGCCACCGGAGCACTTCCGGGTTTTCGGCGAAGGAGGGAACCATGGGAACGAGATTCCATGTGAATTTTCCGCTCTCGGACGCACAGGCACAGATCTGATTGAGTTCATTTTTCAGTTTCGACTTCCCTGTCTCCAACTCGGCGATCATTTTTTCCAGCGACGGCGAGGGTCTGTTCCGCTTCGCTTTCTCAAGAACGGCCGTTCGCTTTTCAAGACGGTCTATTTCTCTCCGGAGCCTGGTTTCCTCTCCCATATCGACGAAACCGCCTTTCGCCCTGTTGCAGATCAGGTTCAGAGAGCCGGCATACTGACCGTCGGTTCCGGCGTAAAAAAGAGGGACCTTCCCGATCCGGGACGGGGATTGCAAAGCTTCGCCTTCTCCGCCGATGACGAAGCAGATCCCGGGGTTCTTTTCCACAACGTTTCGGGTTTCCTCCGCCGTCATGGCGGCCAGAAGAACGATGACTTCGGCCCTGCCCGAGAGGTCCGCAATTGTTTTCCGGGCGGAATCGACCGGATCGGCAACGGTATGGCCGCTGCCGAAGGTTGTTTTGACCACGGCGTCAACCCCTGAACCGGCAAGCCCGATGAAGGCGAAACGCATGCCCTTGATGTCTTTCAGAATATACCGATTGAACACGGGCTTCCCCTGCTTGTCCAGGATGTTCGACGAGACCCAGGGAAACGCCTCGCCGGTTCCCTTTTTAAGAAATGAAAGACCGAAGGAGGCTTCCCCGAACCCCACATTCACCGCGTCGGCACCCATGAGTTCATAGGCCCGGATCAGAAGGCCGGCTATCCTTTCGGCCCTGTCCCGGTCTTTTTCCCGGGAAAAATCGGGCAGAAGATTTCCCGAGTCGACGACCAGCAGCGTCTTGCCGGACGCCGCTTCCCCCTTGACGTAAGCCACCCGCCGGGCCAGACCGCCCAGCACATCTCCCCCTCAGGTGGGACAGGGTACCAGGTGACCCGCCACGTTGCCCGCATGAATGATACAGACATTCAGCGCCTTGCCGTCCTTTTCGCTTCCACGGGAATGAACGGGGATAGAGAAAACAATCAACAGCAACAAAAACCCACTGCAGAGAAAGATTGGACGTTTCATGCCTTTTTTCCTGATTTCATGAGATCTTTTCAATGTCATTCGCTCCGGGCTTCCGTTCATGTCAGGATAACTTTATTTCATTCAGATCCGTGTCAAATTCCGGAAACCGGGACGTAAAAAAAGAATGAAATCATATCCGTCTCATTTGGACACGGAAAGGATTTTTTTCATCTCCTCCACCGTGGGGACCTTGCCGGCCACGGCAACCTTCCCATCGATAACCACGGCGGGCGTGAAAAGAACCCCCAGTTTTGCGTATTCCCTCACGTCCTTGATCTTGGACACCTCGGCATCAATGCCCAATTCAGTGACCGCCTCGATGACGTTTTTCTCGACCGTCACGCACCGGGCGCAGCCCGGACCGGCAACTTGTATCTTCATGTTCACCTCCCTAAAGAATGAAGTTTCCGAAAAACCATCCCATAAAGGTACCCAGGACGATAATCGTTATAACATAAACGACCGCTCTTTTGACGCCGAAAACCCGGGCGATGGCGATCCAGTTGGGAAGGCTCAAACCGGGACCGGTCAGAAGAAGCGTCAGGGCCGGTCCTTTCCCCATGCCCAGTTTCATCAGGGTGTCCACGAAAGGGGCTTCCGTCATGGTGGCGAAATAACTGACCGCCCCGATCATGGTGGCCAGAAAAGATGCGGACAGGGAATTTCCCCCGAGCCAGGTCCGGATCCACTCCTCGGGAATGAGCGCCCCGATGATACCGACAATGAAAACCCCGGCGAGGAGCAGAGGCAGGATGATCCGGACGAACCACCAGGTCTCCCTCATCCAGGCGGCGATCTGGTCCCGGCTGAGAACCTTGAGAGCGAAACCGGCGGTGACCGCGGTGGCCGCCCCCCAGACCAGGACCTTGAGAAGATAGGGGCCCTTCTGGACGAAGTAATTGGGGGAAAGGAGGGAAACGACGATCAGGACGAGGAGGATGATCTCGTTCCGGCCGATGAGTTCGATTTTCTCATCACCGCCGGCGGAGGCCAGGACGTCTTCTCCGGTGGAATCGTCTTTCTTCCCGAAGAAGGCCGTCATGATGAAACCCACGACAAAGGCCATGAGAAGAGCCGCCACGACCCTGGAGACGACCATGGAGCTTCCCAGGATCGTTCCCGTGTAGGTGAGGGCCAGGATGTTCGAAGCCGGGGCCACCCAGAGGATGATGAACGCCACGCCGACGCCGGCGCCGCCGTAAAAGAGGCCGCTCGCCACGGGGATGACGGTGCATGAGCAGGCTGCGATCAAGAAGCTCGATACGCTGGCCAGGGAAAAGGATTTTATCTTGTTGGCCCCCTCCCCGAGATACCGGATGATGGCCTCCTTACGAACAAAAGTCACAATGGCCCCGGCGAGGAGGAAGGCAGGGACCAGACAGGTGAGCACATGGGTGGCTATATAATCCTGTAAAGCGAGAAAACCGGCAACAATTAGTTTTTCGATCATGAACCCATGTCTCCTTTCCTCTTTCCAATATGATGGCGTTCTTTTGAAATTCTTTCTTCTGTTCCCGGCGGGTAAAATTCAGCAGGATGCACGAAAAAGAAGAAAGTCAAAATCTCATTTTAATATATTTCCAATTAGCAATATAATACTGGGAGATACGGCTGTCAAGAATCTGCCTGAACCCTGCCGGTGGCATCAAACAGGAGCAGCATTTCCGCGCGATTCATCAGATCCATTCGAAAATATACCGGATTATGTAATATCCACCGGCCCCGATAAAAATGACGGCGGTCCCTTTCCGGGCCCACCATTCGAACCGGGTAACCCCCTGGAAGGCCCTGTTGATTCCATCGGAAGCGAAAGCGATAACGAAGGCAAAAACGACCACAGGCAGCGCCGTTCCGATACCGAAGAGGGCCGGCATGGCCACCGGGGAATGAAACCGAAAGGCAACCGAAAAAAGGCTCCCGAAGAAGAGGGCCGCCGATACGGGACAGAAAGACAGGGCAAAGACGATTCCCAGAACGCCAGCCCCCCAGACGCCGATTTTCCCGATTCGGCTCTGGATGATTCCGCCGAACCGTCCCTGGAGCCCGAAACTCCCGAAACGGATGACGTCGAAAAGAACGAGCCCTACAAGGATGAGAACCGGCCCGAGGAGGATGTTCATCCAGGTCTGCAGAAAGTTCGCCACGGCGGATACATGCTGGGTGCTGGATATGAGGAGCGCCCCGAGGAGAGTGTAAGTCAGGGCCCTTCCCGCCGTGTAGAGGGCACCGGCGAGGAGAACCCGCCGGGGCCCCTGGTGCTGCCCGCCGATATAGGAGACGGCGGCGATATTCGAAGCCAGGGGACAGGGACTGATGGACGTCAGGATCCCGAACCAGGCCGACATGCCGAAAGCGATGACGATTTCATTCATCGGTCTTCTCCAAAAAATTTGTCACTTCCTCTCTGACGTACTCTTTGAATTTTTGCTCGTTGTTGAGAAGCTCCCATACCCGGATCAGATTTTTCCAACTCGCCTGCTTTCCGTCTTTCATTTCCGACAGGATAACGGACTGGGAATAAAGCCCGTAATCCTTGACGAAGTGACTGTTTTCCGGGGTGCTGACATTTACAACGGACAGTTTCAGGCGACCCTTGTCCAGTTCCTCCGAAAAGAAGGTCCGGATCGTTTCTACGGTCATCTTTTCAATCATATTACAGGAGTAGCATCGCACTTTCCCATGAAAATAATAGACCTGGATGTAATGGTCCCGCCCTTCTCCTTTCTCCGCCGCTGAGACGAACCGGCCGGTCATAAAATCCCCGGTCCCGAAAGAGCATAAAATAAATAGCATGATCGCCAGTTTCAAAATTGTTGTCAGCCTCATTTGAAAAAACCTCGCATTAAATTTTCATTCCGTCCATGCACCGTTAACCCCTGCCATATGTCTTGAGGGGAGGATCCAGTCCTGGCTTAAGTGCATAAATATCGCTGAAACGTAATATAACATTCGCTGCACAATGTCAATGATGAAGGAAATAAGCCCTCATCGCGCAAGCCATGAGTGAAACAGTTAGACTTGACATGACTTTAGCAACTCGATATATTCCTTTAACGTAATATTAATGACAATTGATTTAATGCCGTGTTTGTTTCCCTGCCGGGGGAGGCACGACAGGCGAGTCAAAAAGACAGGAGGGAACATGCTTAACGTAACGGAAAGAGCGAGCGAGAAGATTAAAGAGATTGTTAAAAACGGTAAGATGCCCCTTTTCGTTCGCATATTCGATTTTCTGAAAAACAGGCAAACGCCCCTGTCCGTCCGTATCATCCTTCGCAACGGTCAGTGAGGCGGGCCCACTCTGGGAATGACCCTGGACGGGCCGAAGAAAAGCGACATGGTTTTTTCTGACAGGGGGATTCAGTATATCATGGAAAAACAATTATACGAAAGCGTGAAACCTGTCAGTATCGATTACAGGCCTTCTGCAGAGGGGTCCCGTTTTCAGTTGAATTCAAATTTAGCGTACCTTCTGAGCGGCCGAGGCGGATGCCGACGTTGACAAAGGAATCGTAAAATTTCATTTAATCTCATGATGTCTTGAGACAGGAAAAGATGTCCCCGCTTTTTCCATAACGGCCTCCGGTACTTCAATTCAAAAATTTTGAACCGTTACAAAAACACCTTGACAGGTATGACGAGAAGCGATAAACACGTTTCGCTGTTTAACGAAACGTTTTCCGTGAAGGACGGCCCATGTTGAATACCGTGACCCTCATTGCCAAGTCTTTAAGTGATGCCAACCGGGTCCGGGCCCTGATGGCGGCCCGGCAAGGCGATCTCTGCGCATGCCAGATCATCGAACTTCTGGGTCTGGCTCCCTCGACTGTTTCCAAGCACATGGGCATCCTCAAGGAAGCCGGTCTTATTGAATCCAGGAAAGAGGGGAAATGGGTTTATTACCGTCTTTCCGTAACGGGCAAAAAAACCATTATCCAAACGGCCACGGCCTGGGTCTTTATGACCCTCGATAAAGACCGGATCATAAAGGACGATGAAAAAAGGCTGAAAAATATCCTGGAAGTGACACCCCTGGAATTGTGCCGAAAACAGAGAGGTTGTCCGCGGAGGAAGACCTGCGGAGCGAAATAGTATCTGTTCCGTCGGGCGTAAATAGCGAATTTGAGGAATTTAAAAGGAAGGTACTTATGTTTCGTAAACCCTTTGGATTGGTTCTGAGCGCCGTTGTCATGCTCATACCGGCCGTGGCGACAGCCGGACTTCAGGATCTTGAAAACGCGAGGCAAAAGGGTCTTATTACCTTTGCCGTCGTTTATGAATCCGGGACAAGCGGTGTCGAGGAGGCCAAATCGCTCGCCGGGGCAACGGCCGATAAATTCGGAGAGGCCGCAGTGGTTGAAATTGATCGTTCCCAACCTTTAAACACAGCGTTCCTGGCCAATTACAGACTGTCAACTGCACCGGTTCCTCTGATAATGGTGTTTTCCGGGAGCGGAATTTTAAGCGGCGTCATGCCGGCCGGAGGCAGAACCTCTGACGATCTGATCCACCTTGTTCCCAGCCCCAAGAAAGAGGAAGTTCTGAAGGCCCTCCTGTCCAGGAAGAGCGTCTTCATCACGGCTATGAGCCAGGAAGCCCCGCTGAACGAAAGCCTCTCGAAGAATTGCATGGAAGCGTGCAACCGGCTTAATGGAAAGGCGGTCTATGTGAAAGTCGATCTTAATGATGAAAAAGAGTCTTCTTTCCTCCAGCAACTGAGGGTGGATCCGAAATCTTCCGATCCGGTGACGGTGGTGATCAACACCCGCGGGCAGGTGACGGGGTCTTACACCGGCCTTGTCGAAACAGCGATTCTCGTCAGCTCGGCGACTCAAGCGGGAGGAGGAGGCTGTTGCGGTCCTGGAAGCAATAAAAGTTGTGCCGTACCGCAATAGAAAGATTCCTGTCATGTCCTTCAACATAAACATTGTCGTCATTCGGGAGCTCAAACAGCGGAAAGGCCGTCTCCTCTCCGGGCTTATCGCGATCACCCTTGGGATCGCCGTCATTGTGGCCATTCAATCCGTCACGGCGGCTTCCCGTCAGGTTGTCGCCAAAAAACTTGATCTTCTCGGTTCCAACATACAGATATTGCCCCAGGGGGCTTCCGTGGACGACTATTATTCCGCGGATATCGATGCCCCGACCTTTCCCGAAGAGTACGTGGACCGCATCACCGCATCCATGCTGCCAGGCATCGACAATCTTTCCCCCAAGCTCACCCGGAAAGTGAAGGTCGGAGAGAATGCCATCGTCCTGACGGGCATCCTTCCCATGAACGAACTGGCGGCGAAACCGGTCTGGCAGACTTCAGAGCTGATGGGTGTTGACCTGACATTGACCTGTGCACCCTCGAAGGGAAGGGAATCAACCCTGACGGCGGAAGACCGGAAAGCGGAACGGAAGGCCGTCGACGCCCTCGGTGAAAGCGAAGTCTGGGCGGGAAGCCTGGTGGCCCAAAAAATGAACCTCCGGCGAGATTCCTCCCTGGACATACAGGGCGGAACCTTCACCGTGACCCAAGTTCTGCCGGAAACGGGAACGGTGGACGACAACCGGGTTTTCGCTCACCTGAGGTCGGTGCAGCAACTGCTCGGGGTCGGATCCCAGGTAAGCAACATCGAGATCATGGGCTGCTGCAATGAAATCTCAGAGGGTCTTTTGGGAAAACTGAGGAACATTCTCCCGGATACGAGGATCACGACAATCGGGCACATCGTCAATACGCAGATCGAAACCAACAAGCTCATGTCCAAGGTGGCAATGGTCCTTCTTTTTCTCATCGTTCTTGTCGGCTCCATCTCAATCGGAAACTACGTATGGGCCAACGTGGAGGAAAGGCGGAAGGAAATCGGGACACTCATCGCCATCGGGTGGGACAGAAAGGGGATCTATCGACTCTTCCTGCAGAAGTCCATTTTCCTCGGCCTTGCCGGCGGTCTTCTGGGGTACATTTTCGGCACGATTACCGCTGTCGTCCTGGGTCCCTATCTCGCGGGTATCAACATCGCGCCTGTTTATTCCTATCTCGGATGGTCCGTGGCCATCGCCGTCCTGATCGCCCTTCTGGGAAGCTGGTACCCCGTATACCGGGCGGCCCGGCTCGATCCGGCGACCATCATGCAGGAGACCTGAACATGTATCATATCCACCGCCTCTCGAAAATATACGACCATCGCAAAGTGCCCGTGTATGCCCTCAGGGATGTCACATGGAAAGTAGAGCCGGGAAGCTTCACGGCCATCACCGGCCCGTCGGGATCGGGTAAAACCACGCTGCTTCTTTCTCTCGGGGGTTTGATCCAGCCCAGTTCGGGAGAACTGCATTACGGGGACCTGAATCTCTGCAGTCTGTCCGCCGAGCGGCTTGCATTATTTCGGAGCCAGTCCATCGGATTCGTTCTTCAAACCTTCAACCTGGTCCCTTATCTGTCCGCCCTGGAAAACGTCATGCTTCCCATGATCGCCCCGGGGAGAAACGGGGGGGATCCGAAGGATCGGGCTTTATCTCTGCTGGGGGAACTGGGTCTCTCAGACCGGATGGACTTCCTGCCCAGGGAACTTTCCGTGGGACAGCAGCAGCGGGTGGCTATCGCCAGGGCTCTCGCGAACAATCCCGACGTGATTCTCGCCGACGAACCCACGGGCAACCTCGACCCCGCACTGTCCGATGAAATCCTGGGAATACTGGAAAAACTGAACAGGGTGCAGGGGAAAACCATACTCATGGTCACCCATACTCCCCGGGCAGCGAGCCGGGCCGGAATGGTCCTGAATCTTGTGGAAGGAAGGCTCGAAATCTGATGCCGGAAAGCATCGCCGGGCGAAGACTCCCCACAACACGAACGGAAAGGGCAAAAACGATGTCCAAGGAAAAAGACCGGCTGGAAATCATTTACTGCGTTGAATGAGGGTTTTTATCCCTCGCCGCCGGTCTGGCGGCGAGAATCGAAAATAAGTTCGAACTCAAGGCGGACCTTGTGGAAGGACACGACGGAATCTATGAAGTTCGATTGAACGGCAGGATCGTTCACTCCAATCAGGGATCGTGCGGATCCATGATTTCCAACGACCAGATCCTCCAAAAAATATTGAAAGACAAACCTCTCCTGCCAGGGGAGAAACTTCATGAAATTATCCCCCTGATTCCAGGGGACTACGAGGAGAAAGATACATGAGAGAATATTTAGAGAAGATTCAGGACTTCCGTTTTCTGCCCCTGTTCGTCGTCATCAGCATGGCCGTCGGAATCGCCATCGGCAAGCTCTACGGCATATCGGATTTTCAGCTGACCCCTCCCATTGATGCGATCAAAGCCATCTTCCAGGGAACCTATGCCTTCACCTTGCCCAACAGCCTCGCCCTGGGAGTGGTCCTCGGCCTTTTTCTCATGATGTACCCCGCCATGACCAACGTCAAGGTGGAAGACCTGGGAAAGGCGGCCCGATCGCCCAGGCAGCTTCTCATCGTCCTCTTTTTCAACTACCTGATCGCTCCGTTCTTCATGCTCCTTCTCGCCAAAACATTCCTTGCCGCCGATCAGGACCTCTATGTGGGTCTCGTCCTGTACGGCATCGCCCCCTGCATCGCCATGGTTATTGTTTTCACATTTCTGGCACTGGGAAACAACGCCCTGGCCATCGTCCTCGTCGCCATCAATTCCATCGCCCAGATGCTTCTCATTCCCGTTTACGCCAGATTGCTTCTGGGGGAAATCTCCTTTGACGTTCTTCTCGTGGGGGAAAGCGTCCTCCTTTACTTAGGCCTGCCTCTCGTTGCCGGATTCGTCACCCGGAAGATCGCCGTGGCAAGAATGGGAGAGGACGGTTTCAGAAAATTCAAAACTTATCTCGACTCCCTTTCCATCATCGGGCTTCTTTTCACCCTCATCGTCATGTTTGCCCTTAAGGGGGACCTGATTCTCGAGCGGCCCGGGATCATCCTTCAGATGGCCGTTCCCATGGCGCTTTTCTTCTGGATCATGTTCGCCGTGGTTTACCTGGTGAGTTGGAAGCTCGGACTGAATTACAGGGATTCTGTAGCCTGCGCCTTCAACGCCACGGGACGGGACTTCGAAATCGCCATCGCCATCGCCATCACGGCCTTCAATCCCGTTGTGGCCCTGGCCACGGTGGTGGGCCCTCTCATCGAAGTCCCCGTCATGCTGGTCCTGGTCTGGGCCGCCCGGAAATCAAGGGAGAAGCTCTTTGCCACCCGGGAGGTTCTTCCAGAGATCAAAGAGGTTCTGGCCCCCGAACAGGCGAAAGAGGGAAGGAATTAAAAATTGTTCGAAAAGGTTCTCCTTCCAACGGACTTTTCCCCGCACAGTGAAAGATTAACAGCCTTCATACCGGATCTGCGCCGACTGGGGATGAATGAACTGGTGTTCCTTCATGTCGTCAACCCGATGAAGGCGGCCCGTTGGATCAACGTGGATGAGAATATCATCGAAGAGGCAAAGGAAGAAGCACTGAAAAGACTGGACCGGACGATTCGCGACGTTCGGTCCCGATATGGCCTGGAGGCGACATACCGCTTCGAAACCGGCGTCATCTATCAGGAGATCCTCAAAGTCGCCCGGGAAGAGCGGATTTCACTTATCCTCATGGGTTCCCATGGTCACGGGTTCGTGAAGACGGCCCTTCTGGGAAGCGTCACCCAGAACGTCCTGAGACTGACAAGGACGCCTCTCCTGATCCAGAAATTCAGAGTCAGAGAAGAAAATGGAGGGGTTTGTCTCTACCCCCTTTCGGACAGGATTTTCAGCCGCATTCTCTTCCCGACGGATTTTTCCGAGAACTCTCTCCGGGCGCTCGGAGCCCTGCAGGGCCTGAAAAGCGACGGAATCAAGAAAGTCATCGTCGCCCACATCCAGGACGCCGGACGCTTCGAATATTTCACCCCGGAGCAGCGGTCGGCATGCAACCGGATCGATAACGAAAGGCTTGCAGAAATCATAAGGAAGCTTGTTTTCCGGGGATATCCCGGAAAGACGGTCCTCCGGGAGGGCTATCCGTACAGAGAGATCAATAGAATAGCCGAGGAAGAAGACGTTTCTTTAATTCTCATGGGTTCCCACGGGCGAAGCTCCCTGAAGGAGGCCTTGGTGGGATCGGTGACCGAATTCGTGGCCCTCCATCATGTTCGTCCCCTCATGATCATTCCGCGAAACCGGGACCGGGGGATGTGAACCGGGAAAAGACCGGCTGCCTTTATGAATGGTTCGACATCAAACAGGGCCTGGAGGTCTTCCAGGAAATCACCGTCAGCGTTATTCTATTTTTTGGCAACGGTTCAACGTGGGCCTGACAGGGAAAAATACGGGGGAAGGGAAAGGAAACCTTTCAAGACCCTCCGAGGCGGTCTATCCGGGCCCGCTCCCTAATGCTGGAGGGCGTCCATGATGTACCGGACCTCCTCTTCCCGTTTTTCCGGGGCCGTGGTCCGGACCTGGGCCACCCGCTTTTCCGAGGCGTCCCGCCGTGTCTTTGACTCTTCGTCCGCTGCCTGAAGAATCCGCTTCCTTTCCTTTTCGATATCCTCCATGGGGATCGCCGCACCGAGGATGTCCCTCGACCTGAGTCTCGCCTCTTCCAGGGTCTTCCGGGCCTTTTCCTTCGCTGCCTCGAGGATCTTTTCCGCTTCCTTCTCGATGTTTCCGATGGTCGTGTGGATTTCTTCCGCCATGGATCCTACCTCCTGCGGGATCGGGTTATATGAGAAAAAGATACTGGGTGGACGTTTTCAAAAGCCGCCGTATCACCGGGAGCTGCGCCCGGGAGAGGAATATCTCGCCTTCCCGGCGGTCCACGGGCATCCGGAGAAGCGATTCCAGCACCGTCGCCTCCACGCCCGTGTTCGTCCGCACCTTCAGTTCCCTGGCCTCCCCGGATACTTCGATGATAATGGGAAGAATCAATTCTTCTCTTTCTTCCTCCCCGAGCATTGAGGCCAGCCTTTCCAGTTCGCTTTTCCGGAAATAATGTTCGTTTCCGTCATGACAGGGCACCGACGGATGCGGCTCCCGGAGGAGCGCCGCCAGGGATTTCTTCTTCCGGGGAACCTGGGTGTTGAGGATCCTGAAGTCCTCCGCCACGGCCCCGTCGAGCCACCCGTCCCGGAGGGGCGGGTCGTTAGTAGGCATAAGCCTCTCTCTTCTCTATGAGAAGTTTGACATACTTGAGCCGGGCACCCTCCTCCCGGTCCCGCTCCTCGAATTTCATGTTCAGGTAACGGATGGTGGCTCTCAGTCCCGGGATGACGATGTATTCCAGGGCGTTGTTGATCCTCTTCACCTTGTTGATCTCCGCCCCGAGAAGGTCGAGGGCGTTTTCCAGCTCCGCCAGCTCAATGATCGATTCGAGGCACCGCCTCGCCACGGAGATGGTGTCCTCCTCCACGGCGGTCATCCCCGGCCGGACGGCGGTTTTCTGGGCCACGCCCTCGTCGCGCTCCACCTCGAAGAGGGGAATCCTCACGCCTGCCACGTTCCGGGTCTTTCCCACCATCTTCAGGGGCATTTCCCCGGCGAAGAGCTCCTTTTCCAGGTCTTCCGATCCCAAATACCCGCTGGTCAGGGACAGGGCCCTGTAGGCCTCGTTGAACTCCTCCAACAGCCGTTCCTTGACAATGGCGCATTCCTTGACCGTCTCCAGGAATTCCATGATGAGGATGGAAAGCCGGTCCTTGACGATCTTCTGGATCCTCGTGGCCAGCCGGAACCGCCGTTTCAACCGGGCCAGCTCGATTTTGGTCGGCCTTGCGACCTGGATCTTCGATGCCATCTTACGACGCCTTCCCTTTCTTCGGCAGGTACTTCTTGATGAACTTCTCCTGGATCAGCTTGAGATCTTCCTGGGGAATCATGGAAAAGATGTTCCACGCGATTTCCAGGGTCTCTTCGACGGTTCTCCTTTCGAATTCCCCCTGGGAAATGAACTCCCTTTCGAAACGGTCCGCCGCGGCGAGGTAGATCCGGTCCCGGTCGCTCAGGGCGTCGGACCCGATGACCGTGGAGATCTCCCGGAGGTAGTTGCCTTCCGCGTACATGGCATAGGACTGCATGAAGACGTTGTTGTGGTCGTCCCGGGTGTTCCCCTCGCCGATGCCTTCCTTCATCATCCGGGAAAGGGAGAGAAAAACGTCGATGGGGGGATAGATCCGCTTCCGTTCCAGGGGGCGGGAAAGGACGATCTGCCCCTCGGTGATGTACCCCGTCAGATCCGGGATGGGGTGGGTGATGTCGTCGTCGGGCATGGTGAGGATGGGGAGGATGGTCACCGACCCTTCCTTTCCCGAGATCCTCCCCGCCCTCTCGTACATGGTGGCGAGATCGGTGTACATGTACCCCGGGTACCCCCGGCGGCTGGGGATCTCCCCCCGCATGGCCGCCAGCTCCCGGAGGGCGTCGCAGTAGTTCGTGATGTCCGTGAGAACGACGAGGACATGCATGTCCAGCTCCCAGGCGAGGTATTCCGCCGCCGTCAGGGCGAGCCGGGGCGTGGAGAGACGCTCGATGACCGGGGAGGAAGCGGTGTTGATGAACCCGATGGCCCGGTTCAGGGCCCCCGTTTCTTCCAGGTTGGCAATGAAATAGGCCGCGTCGTCGAAGCTCACGCCGATGGCGGCGAAGACGATGGCAAACTCCTCGGCCTTCCGTTTCAGGGCCGCCTGCCGGACGATCTGGGCGGCGATCCGGTTATGGGGCAGTCCCGCTCCGCTGAAGATGGGCAGCTTCTGTCCCCGGACGAGGACGTTCAGGCCGTCCATGACGGAAATGCCCGTTTCGATGAATTCCGCCGGCGGCATCCGGGACGCCGGGTTGGCGGGAACGCCGTTGATGTCGTGATAGGCGGTCGCCACGATGGGCGGCCCCCCGTCGATGGGGTTCCCGCTGCCGTCGAAAATCCGGCCCAGGATGTCCGGGGAAACGGGGAGTTTCAGGGTCTCCCCCCGGTACTGGACCCGGCTGTTCAGAAGGTCCACCTCGCTCACGCCGCCGAAGACCTGAACGACGGTGGTCGTCTTGCCCACCTCGATGACCTGGCCGACCCGGTTCTCGCCGGTTCCCAGCTGCACTTCCACGATCTCGTTGTACCGGATGCCGGGAATGCTTTCGATGACCAGAAGGGAGCGCCGGGCCGTGCTGATGGCTTTCGTCTCCCGGGTGAAGAGCTGCCTCGCTTCCATTACATCCCTCCTTCGCGGGTTGTCAGGGCCTTTTCCATGTCGGACCCGAGGTCTTTGACGTACCGGTCGAATTCCTCGAGGGGAATATCCTTCATTCTCGAAATCCGGGGAACGATCTTGAGGGCCTGGATTTCACTGACCAGCAGGCCCTGCTCGGAAAGCTCCCGGGCCGTGTCGCTGAACCGCATGATGGCGGCGAGCATCTTGTGGGCCCTGTCCGGGGGCGTATAGGTGTCCACGGGGTGGTAGGCGCTCTGCATGAGGAAGTCCTCCCGGATCATGCGGGCGACGAGGAGGAGGAGCCGGTCGGCTTCGGGAAGGGCTTCCGGGCCGACGAGACGGACGATTTCCTCCAGTTCCGCCTCCCTCTGGAGAATGACCAGGGCCCGATCCCGGATGGCGTTGTACTCGGGATCCACTTCCTTCTTCCACCACAGCCCCACCGAATCGGAATAGAGGCTGTAGCTCTGAAGCCAGTTGATGGTAGGGAAGTGGCGCCGGTTCGCCAGGGCCACGTCTAAAGAATAGAGGGCGTCCACGATCCGGAGGGTGGACTGGGTGACGGGTTCGCTGAAGTCCGCCCCGGGAGGGCTCACGGAACCGATGACGGTGGCCGAACCGGTCCGCTCCGGACGGCCGAGGCACTCCACCCTGCCCGAACGCTCGTAGAAGGTGGCAAGGCGGGACCCCAGGTAGGTGGGAAACCCCTCCTCCCCCGGTGTTTCCTCCAGCCGGGCCCCGATTTCCCGCATGGCCTCCGCCCATCGGGACGTGGAATCGGCGACGAGAAGGACGTCATAGCCCATGTCCCGGAAATATTCCGCCATGGTGACGCCTATGAAGATGCTGATTTCCCGGGCCACGACGGGCATGTTGGAGGTGTTGGCGATAAAGATCTCCTTTTCCTGGAGGAGCCGGTCCGTGCTCGGGTCCCGGAGCTTCTTGAAGCTGTGGAGGACGTCGGCCATCTCGTTCCCCCGCTCGCCGCAGCCCACATAAATGTTGAGCTGGGTCTGGGACCACCGGGCCATCTGCTGGAGGGCCACCGTCTTCCCCGTGCCGAAGCCCCCGGGGATGGCGGCTTTGCCGCCCAGGGCCAGGGGGAAGAGATAGTCGATGATCCGCGTCCCCGTGACGAGGAGATTCACCGGGTCGAGGCGGCGCTTGTAGATCCGGGGCTTTCTCGCCGGCCAGCGCTGCATGAGGGTGAGAGGCTTCCGTTCGCCCTTTTCCTCCAGGACGGCGACAGGTTCGAGAACGGTGAATTTGCCCCCGCTGATTTCCAGGATCTTCCCGCCCCTTCCGACAGGGACCATGATCCGGTGCTCAATAAGCCCCGTTTCGGGGACCGTACCGATGATGTCCCCTTCCTGAACGGTATCGCCGGCCTTCACGGTGGGTGTGAATTCCCATTTTTTGCTGCGGTCCAGGGCGTCGGTGCGGACCCCCCGGAGGAGAAAATCCCCGATGTCGTCGATCATCGTGACGAGGGACCGCTGAACGCCGTCATAGATGTTTCCCACCATGCCCGGTCCCAGTTCACACATGAGGATCTCACCGGTCCCCACCACGGGCTCCCCCACCCGAAGACCCACCGTGTCCTCGTAAACCTGGATGACCGCCTTGTCCTGTTCGAGGCCGATGATTTCCCCGGTGAGTCTCTCATCCCCCACGTCCACCACCTCGTAGACCTGGGAGCCCCGCATATCCTCGGCAATAACGACGGGACCTGAAACTCTCCAAATCCTTCCCATAATGAGCGCCTCTCTTCCCTTTATTTTGACGACTTCTGAAAAAGCCCGCAGGCTTCGCTCTTCTTCATCCCTCACCGCCGCGACTTACCGGAAAACACGTCTCCTCCCCCGGGATTCGGGCGCCGCGCCTCCGGAGCTTTTCAAAAAGCCGTCGAAAAATAATCCCTTTACGACTTTTACGAGCGTATCTATTTCAGATCTCCACATTGAAACCTATAAGACTTCTCGTCAATGCCTTATAGTATTGCCGGATATTCCGCCGGTCTTCCCGGTACCGGGCGGGGTATTCGATGATCACCGTTTTCACCCTTTTTCCCGCCCGGATTTTTTTCACCATGTCCCGGACGTGATCCATCCACTCATCGGGGACGAGAATGAGCCCGACGGAGGGATCCCCGGCCAGTTCCGTGAGGGCCGCCCGGAGCTTTTCCTCCAGGTTCCGGTCCTCCGCGTCCAGAAGCACGTATTTCCGGACACCGGTCAGCCGCAGGAGGTTCGTTTCGTCCCGGTTACCGATTACGGCAATCTGAAAATCATCCATTCCTCTCATGTGGCCATCACCATGAAATCCCGGATTTCCCCGACGGGAACGCCGTCATGAAGAACCTTGAAGATCATCCTCAGGTTCCTGATTTCCAGTTCTTTTATGAGGAAATACCATAAAAGGGCACAGGGTGACATGGCCCGGGGCGCCAGGAGGAACCGGACCGTCCGGTACAGATACCGGTCCAGGACCTGGTCGATGATCCCGACGGTCTTTCCCTTCTCGAACCCCCTGGCCAGGTCCGAGGCGGCATACTCGTATTCCGTGTCGGCGAGCCTCGTGACGATCTCTCCCGGGCCGAGGGACAGAAACTCCCGGAGAAGGGCGGCGTCAAGGAGATGCCCCCCCTTCCGGAAGACGGTGTCCGGCACGGCCCCTCTTCCGCCGGTGACGAGCCGGAACACCGTGCGGAGATTGGCGTAATCGATGAAAATCCCCTGCACCCGGACCAGGAGGGTCCCCTCGTCCAGGTTCCCGAGGGTTTTCACCCATCGTTCGTTGTAAAAACCGTCGAGGACCCGCTCCAGGTCGAGGATGGATTTCTCGTCCATTTCCTTGACGTCCGAAAGAATGTCGCCGTATTCCCCCAATCCCGCCACCCGGAGATGGGACGCCAGATCGGGAACGGACTTCACCCGGGACAATTCGTCCAGAAGATCCTCGTCGTGGAGTGATCCCAGCGGTACGGGGACAAAGGACTTTTCCTCGTGGACGGCCCGGAGGGCGAGTTTGATGTTCAGGAGATCGAACCGGTTGAGAAAGACCCGGATCATTTCGCCGATACCCCGGGGAAGGGCGAAACGGCGGATCCGGTCCAGGTTTCCCGACAGGGATTTCCAGAGACACTGCTCGAATTCGGGGTAGGTTTTCCAGGTTTCCTCCCGGAGGGTCTCCCCCACATCGGTGTCCCGGATCAATTCCAGGGCATCCTGGATCGTCCTCGCCCTCTGGAGAATCACGGAAATGTGGTCCCCCTGGACACCCCGGGCTTCCTCCCCTTTCACGTAGGCCGACAGAAAGGCGTAACGGGTGCTTGTCAGGTTCAATGGTCCCCTTCTCCAAAGAGTCTTTTTGCCAATTCGGGCATGATGCCCGGCATGAGCATGGAAAGCCGGATCTCGAAGGTGTTGTCGATGCTCACCATGCCGTTTTCCGTTTCCGCAAGAATCCCGCCGAGCCCCTCCCTCTCACGGATTTCGATGACCCGTTTCCCGAGATCGCCGTTCTCCCTGAGAAGCGTTTCGAGGACCGGCAAGTCCCGGGGGGTTGCGAAAAGACGGACGGGGACCTCGGATTCAAAGGCCGCGAGGGTTTCCCGAACCAGATGGTGGAGGACCTCCTTTTCCAGGGATGTCCCCCTCAGAGTCTCCCGAACCTTCTCGAGAATCTCCCTGATGATCCCGTCTTTTTCCCGAAGAACGGACTGGCGGCCTTCCAGGGACGCCTGGGCAATTCTTTTCGCCGATTCCCGGCGGGCTTCCGAAAGGATCTTTTTCTTTTCCGCCTCGACTTTATCCCTGAACTGATCCTCGGCTTTTCCCAGCATTTCCCGGGATTTCGCCTCGGCATCGGCGAGAATCCGGCCCGCTTCCTCCCGCGCTTTATCGAGGATAGCCTCTCTCAGTTTGCTCGCATCCATGTTCTTCCCCTTTTCACATGAGCCTGAGAATGCTGAGGGCCATGATCGTGAACACAAGACCGAGAACACCGATCAATTCGACGAAGACGGCCAGCATCATCGATGCCGTCAGGATTCTTCCCTTGGTTTTCGGAAGGAGGGCGATACCGGAAGCGCAGACAGCTCCCTGGTATATGGCGGAGAAGAACTCGGCACAGCCGGCCATGAAACCGATTCCGACCATGGCGATCCCCGTTCCGCCCGCTTCCGGCAGTTTGGGCAGGGAAACGGTCAGAATGATGATCAGGATGATGAGGCCGTAAAAGGTCTGGGTCATCGGCAGGGACGCCAGAACGATCACGTTCCGGAGCTGCCCCGCATCCTCGGAAAGCGTCGCCGTACCCGCCGAACCGGCATTGGCGATTCCCATGGCGGAACCCGCCAGTCCCCCCGCCAGTGCCAGCGCGCCGCCAAATGTCGCCAAGGCTTGAATGGTCGTCATATCTCACCTCTCCTTAAGATTTTTTACCCAAGATGATTCTCTTGCGAAGCTTCAGTTGCAGGGGATCGTATTCCCGCCCCCCCCCTTCGAAAAATTTGAGGAGGAACTCCACGAAACAGAGCCTGAGGGAATGAATGAAGGCCGCCAGGATGCTGAGAAGAAGGTTGAACACGTGGAAAATAAGCAGAAGGGCCACCCCTAAGAGGAACCCTATGATCACGCCGATGATCCCCGGTATGGCCGAGGAAACGCCTCTGGAAACCCAATCGGCGAGAAGATTGAACGAAGAGGCGAGGTAAAAGGTGGCCAGTCCCACGCCGGCAAGACGGGAGTACGACATGACATCCCCTAAGATACCCGTCACATCGAAGAGCCAGAACACCCCGCCCAGGGCGCCCATCTGGACGACGCTGCCGACGACGACGAGTACGAGGCCGGCATACATGGGGTAGGCGAACATCCCGTAAACCGCCGGGCTCAGCGGCATCAGGTCGATCTGGAGCATCCCGTGGAAGAGATAGGGGATACCGAAGATCTGGAGAAGGAAAAGGCCGATCTTGTTCAGGACGATCCCCCGGTTTTTTTCCTGGATTCCTTTTATGAAGCCGAACAGGTGGGCGATGTTCAGATGAACAAGGCCGATGATGAGGGCCAGGACGATGAAGGAGATGGGATCGGAGAGCTTGGCCTGGACGACCCGGGAAAGGGCCAGGGTATCCAGCTGAAGGCCGAAGTACCGGTTCAGGAAATCGCCCAGGTAGGTTCCCGACAGGATACCGAAAACCAGGGAAACCACCCCGCCGATATAGAGGACGTTACGGAAAAGCTTGGTTCCTTCGCTTGTGGGATCATCCACGAGCTTGTCCAGAAAAAAACGGGCCAGGAGGAGGAGCCCCACGGCATAGACCATGTCGTTCAACATGATCCCGAAGAAGAAAGCGAAGAAATAGGCCACCACCGGCGTGGGGTCCCACTCCCCGTACCTGGGGACGCTGAAGAGCTTGACCACCACCTCGAAAGGCCGGACCCCCTTCGGGTTCCTGAGCCGGGTCGGCGGCAACTCTCCTTTTTCCGGGGGTCTCGAATCGATGAAACTGTAAGGGACGGCCTCCCGCAGGCGGTTTGACACGTTTTCGACGTCCCCTTCGGGTACCCAGCCTTCCAGGAGGGTCACATAGGGGGTTCCGGTCGCCCAGTCAAGGGTGGACAGGCGCTCATACTCCGCCGTCAGGATCTCCCGGTACAGGGCCAGGCCGGGCAGGTTCTCCTGGATGAACGACTGGAGATCTTCCCGCAATCCGGCTAAACGCCCTTCCCTCTCCGTCATTCGTTTCCTCTCTTCCGTGAGGAAGACGGAAAGGGTCGTGTCCCCATCCGGTATGGCAAGAACGGAAGCACCGAGGGCCGAGATGATGTCTTCCACGGCTTTCCGGTCGTCCTTCCGGGCCACCAGAAACTCCACGACCTCGTTTCCCGAGGAAGCGTTCACATCATCGATGATATGTGCGGCGGCCCGCTCCCGGAACGTTCTGAAGGCTTCTTCCGTAAAGACGTACACCCCGGTGAAGAGATACGGCCCGGCATGGCGGAAATCCCGAAGAGACATGTCCCCGCTTCCGGGAAGGAGGGTCAGGTATCTCTCCAGGTTCTCGGAAAGGGAACGGCTCTGTTCCGCCTCCTGAATGGCCGACACCCGCCTGGAACAGCCGGCATGTATCTTCTCCACACCCTTCAGGACTTCATCGACGGACTGAGGAATGTCCCGGATAAACACTTCCCTTTCGCCGGGCAGGAAAGACAGGACGTCCTGAACGGCCGTGAGGGCCCTCCTGACCCGGGCCCGCCGTTCCTCGACGGCTTCCTTTTCGAGGGGAGAAAGTTCCTTGGCTTCTTCGACATGCAGAACTCCCAGGTCCTGGAGGGTCGAAAGAGCTGTTTCGAAAGACGACTTGACCGTCACGACTTTCAGCTTGACCATGGCCTCCGGAAGGCTGACAAGAATAGGCATCATTTCATTCTGGCCTTTCCAAGAAATCGTTTCGGCACTTTCGGGAAAGAAAACCCCGAAGCAGCTTTTCTGTCGGATTGTTGTATCGGCGTAAAGACGAGCCAGGCACCGCCGAACCCTTTCCCCCCGGTGGGTCTCGCGCCTTTAAGGATTGGTTTCCAAGTCCTGTGGAAGTAACGCAACCTTTCCAAGACGGCCTTTCTCAAATACGGTCTTCCGGGCAGGTATCACCGGACCTTCATCCGAACACGGATCTCTGGAGAAATCTTCCTGCCCTGTCCTGGCCGAAAACAACCTGTGTACGGCCTCTATCTGATTGGGTGCGCGCCCCTTGATGCTGATCATAAAAACTATAAAGGGCAGTTACAGTATACATAAAAGAAGATGAAACGCAACTGGTTTTAAAATTTTTTTTCCCGCCGCCGGGGAATCGGCAAAGCCGATACTGTACAGTATATAATACATTGGAACAGCTGAGGGATTACAACGAAGCACGAAAGATAAACTTGAATCGGCAGGAGCAGGCTACCCCTGTTTCCCGGAAGACCGGCCGTTTTCCCGGCTGTGGCACAGGAAAATGAACGCTCCCATGAGGAAAAGCGAAAAGTCGCGGCCCAGGTAAAGCCAGGACACCTTCCCGTCCCCCGTGGAGGAAAAACACCCGCAGGAGATATCGAGCCCCCGGATGAGGGTGATCGTCAGGGCCGCCATGAAAACAAGGAGAAGCCCTGTGAGAAGGAGAGACGCCCCGCCGACCCGCCAGCGGAAGACCAGGGCGACACCGGCGACCGCCTCGACCCAGGGCAGGAGAATCGCCGCCGGATTGATGAATATGTCCGGCAAAAGCTGATAGTTGTATATGGAAAGGGCGAGTCCTTCGGGATCGAGGATTTTTGTCACGCCCGCATAGACAAAGACGCCTCCGAGAAAAAAACGGAAAAAGAGGAGGCTCCCTTTCAGCCAGGCATTCTGAATGGGGCACATGGGCCTCAAGATTCTTTCTCCCCTCCCGGGATCTCCACCCCTTCCCGCAGACTTCCCGGCCGGTCCCTCCTGAAAATCCTGAAGGAATGAAACCCGTTTCTTTGAAGGATGCGGGCCAGCTCCGCGCCCCGGGTGCAGCGCCCGCCGTCGCACAGGATGACGAGTTCCATCCCGGCATCGGCGAGGACCCTGATTTCCGGAAGCAGGGAAGGAACTTCCCTGGGCGGCACATTCAAGGATCCCGGCGGAGAATCCGCGTTGTAATAAGCAGGCTCCCGGGGATCCAGGAAAACGAGAAGGCCTTCCTCTTCCAGGGAATGAACCTTCTCCGCCGTGATTTCGCTCAGGCCCTTGAGGTAGATCCCGGCCACGACGGCGGGCGACCAGTTTCCTCTCCAGGGAAGTTCCGACGGTCTCACGGCGTGTACCGCCGCCGCCGCCAGGCAGCTGATGAGGACCAGGAGGAACGCCTGGGAAAGAGATTTCAACATATAAGACATGTCACCGTTACCGTTGTTTTTTCCGGACATGGCCTTTCAGCCGGTCCCGCTTTCCTGATCCATCCGGAATTCACTCTTACGGTTTATATCCGTTTCACAGGCCATGATCGTTCCGGGGCGGCCCCCGGTCCCCCGCGGTCCGGACAGGGTCTCAACACCCCGTGATTCACGCCCCTTCTATCTCATCTACGGGACAGGGTCAAATCCTTTTCCCGGGCCGTTCCCGAATGGATATCCTTCCATGGACGGGGAATCAGGGCCTGTTCCGAAATGAACACGGCCGAACCGTTTTGATCCGGGAAGCGGACGCCGACCTCCGGGCACGCGTTCCATGGAAAATTTTTATTCAACTCTCTGAAAGCCGCCCTCCTCCGTCCGGTTTCTCCGGCCTGTTTTGAGTGTTTCAAAAAATACTTTTTCCAGTTCCGTGCCCGTTCCGGGACAGCGGGAAACAACTTCCTCCGCCCAGTCCAGGTAAGCCCTCCTGCGGGATTCCGGCCAATCGGCCGGCGGTCTTTCCAGAATATCCCGGACGTTGGAAATCTTGTCGGCGATCTTGATCATGGAGGCACCGGGGGAAAGGCCGGGGGCATGGTCCACCTGGAGTGCCTTCCGCCGGGCCTTGGGAAGGCTCTTGTCGTCCGTCACCTCCTCGACGAGATCCCGGACCCGCCGGCCGAAGATTTCCTCCAGCTCTCCAGGGGAGGTTTCCGTATCCTCCAGGGTGTCGTGGAGAAGGGCGGCGGCCAGGAGTTCCGGATCCCCCGTTTCATCGGCTTCGGCGATCAGGAGGGCCACCGTCACCAGATGATTGACATAGGGCGAGGCGTTTTCGTCCTTCCGCCGGTGATTCCGGTGCTTCTCGGCGGCGAAGGCGAGGGCCTTCAGCATCAGGAGATGATCCATCTTCATCGCTCTGTTTGTCCGTTGCGGCCGATATGAAAGGGGCACCCCTGGGATGCCCGGGATCCCGGCAGGCCCGATCCGGCCCCGCAAGGGAGGCCTGAGGTTTCCGGCATCGCCGGCCGGTCCGGTTTCCGCCACCGGGCGGCCCATTATGAACGATGAAGATCGGCAAAGTCAAGAAGACCCCTTTTGATTTCTTTTGACAGGGATTTATCCAGCTGTTACGATTTTCGAGATCCTTTTTTTCGAAAGGAGGGAACCTTATGAAAAAGGGTGCGTCACTGACCGTTTTCCTTTTGATCGGGACCTTGTTGCTGGCGATTCAGCCGGCCTTCGGGACCTCCCCGAAGGAAGAGGCGCCGATCGAGGAGGCGAAGAAGGAAGGGAAAGCCACTTTCTACGCCAATATCACCGCCGTCGAACCGATCATGGACGCCTTCTCCGGAAAGTACGGCGTGAAGGGCGAATACACGAGAATTTCCACATCCAGGTTCGTCGCCACCGTCCTCACGGAGCACCAGGCGGGAAAACTCACGGCGGACCTCCTCCAGGCCCCCATGCCCATCCTGGAACTCCTGAAGGAAAAGGGCGTCCTGGCGGCCTATGACTCCCCCGCCGCCGCCGGATACCCCGGATGGACCCGCAAGGACGGCCGGATTCAGGCTTTCGGAATCGAATACGTGGCCCTGATCTACAACCGGGAGCTGGTCAAACCATGGGATGTCCCGAAAAGGTATGAAGACCTGGCGGATCCCCGTTGGCGGGGAAAGATCGTCATGGCCGACCCGTCCACCCACGCCACGACCATTTCCTGGCTCATCGGCCTGAAGGAACACGTCTTTTCCTCCGAAACCTCCTGGATGGATTTCCTCCGGGGACTGGCGGCGAACAGGCCCATGTTCGTCGCTTCCTTCGGACCCACCCCGGCTCCCGTGGAAAGCGGCGAAAAGCTCATCGCCATCTCCATGCCCAAGTACATCATCACCAAGGCCCCCGCCCCTCTGGACTGGGCCCGGGTGGAACAGCCTCTCCTGGGCACGCCCCGGGGGATCGCCGTCACCGCTTCCGCCCCCCACCCCGCCGCCGCCCGGCTTTTCCTGGATTACTGGCTCTCCGGCGAGGCCATGAAGATCCTGGCGGAGCAGGTGGGAGAATATGTCCTCGCTCCCGGGGTGTTTCCGCCCATCGACGGGATCGACAAAGCAAAGGTCATCCCCATCCGCGACCTTTCCGACGACGAAATCAGGCAATGGGGAGGGGAGTTCAGAAAAATTTTCCAGGTGCCGTGAGGTGGAAATCCTCATCCGGGACGTCAGCAAGGACTTTCACGCCGAGGGCCGCAGGATCACCGCCCTTTCGGAGGTGAACCTCGCCATCCCCGCGAACCGGATCTTCACCCTTCTCGGGCCGAGCGGATGCGGCAAGACGACCCTTCTCCGGTGCATCGTGGGCCTCGAAACGCCTGACCGGGGGGAAATCTCCATAGGAGGTGAGATCGTCTGGTCCCGGGAAAAGAACATCTTCGTCCCGCCGGAGAAGCGGGGCCTGGGAATGGTGTTTCAGACCTACGCCATCTGGCCCCACATGAATGTCTTCGACAACGTGGCCTACCCTCTGGAAACCCGGAAAATCCCCCGGGAGGAAATCCGCGGGAGAGTCGAAAAGGTGCTCCGGTTCGTCCAGCTCGAAGGCTTCGAGACCCGGCCGGCGACGAAGCTGAGCGGAGGGCAGCAGCAGCGGGTGGCCCTGGCCCGGGCCCTCATCGCCGAGCCCGCGGTGATCCTCTTCGACGAACCCCTGAGCAACCTCGACGCCAAGCTCCGTGAGGAAACCCGGAAGGAACTCCGGAGTTTTCTCACGGAACTGAGGATCACCGCCGTCTACGTGACCCACGACAGGATCGAGGCCCTGTCCCTGTCCGACGAAATCGCCGTCATGAAAGAGGGCCGGATTGTCGAAATCGGTTCCCCCCGGGACATCTATTTCGAATCCAACCGTCGTTTCGTCGCCGATTTCATCGGCCGGGCCAACTTCATCGCCGGCACCGTCGCCGCCATCGGGGGATCCCATGCCCTCGCGGAAACTCCCATCGGAAAGGTCGCCTGCAGGGCCGGAAAGGGGCTGGCGCCGGGCCAGGAGGTGACCGTCTGTATCCGGCCGGAATTCATCGCGTTGAAGGAGACGGGAACCCCGGAGGGCGCAAACATCTTCAAGGGCACCCTGGAGTCCCTTCTCTTCGTCGGAGAGGCCTGTGAGGGGGAGATCCGCATCGGGGAGATTCTGCTCGTCGCCCGGCTCGACCCGACGGCGGGTCTCCGGGAAGGCGCTCCCGTCACGATTCATTTCGATCCGGGTCATTGCTCGCTCCTTTCCGCATAGGCGAAAGAGGGGAAACTTCATGGGCTCGAGGAAACCAATAATGACCCCCCTCCTCATCGCCGTCGTCGGTTTTCTCACCGTCTGTCCCGTCGTCATGCTCCTTCTGGGGAGTTTCTCCCGGGGCCTCGGGGCCTTCGGCGCCTTCACCGTTGAAAAGTACGTTCAGGCCTATACGGATCCCGCATTCGCCGACATCCTGATCAACACGGCCCTCTTCACTCTGGGCTCCGCCGCCGTCGCCACCGCCCTGGCTCTCGTCCTGTCCTACCTGAACACCCGGACCAACATCCCCTTCAAGCTCCTCTTCCGGATCATCTCCATCACCCCCATGATGATCCCCCACATCCTTTTCGCCGTGAGCTGGGTCCTTCTCCTCAACCCGACGAACGGCCTCATCAACCTCGTCCTGAACGGGATTCTCGGCCTGGAAGCGTCCCTGTTCAATATCTACACCCTGCCGGGCATGATCCTCGTGGAGGGGCTCCTCGATCTTCCCATCGCCTATCTTATCATCGCCCCCGCCATGGCGGCCTTCGACGTTTCCCTGGAGGAGTCTTCCAGGGTCTGCGGGGCCTCGGAATTCCGGACCCTGACAAAGGTCACGCTCCCCGTCCTCCGCCCGGCCGTCCTGGCGGCCCTGACGCTGGTCATCGTCCGGAGCCTGGCCTCTTTCGCCGTGCCTTCCGTCATCGGCATGCCCGGACGAATTTACGTCCTCGCCACCCATATCTACCGCATCATCGCCACGGGGTTCATCGCCGATTACGGCCTGGCGTCGGCGGTCGGCATGAGCGCCCTGGCCACTTCCATCATTCTCATCTACGTTTACAGGCACTTCACCGCCGAAGGCGAGAAATTCGTCACCATATCGAGCCGGGGCTATCGTCCCGCCGTCATCGACCTCAAGAAAGCCCGGTATCCCCTTTTCGGGTTCGTCGCCCTTCTCTCCTTCCTCCTCATCATTCTGCCCGTCCTGGTTCTCCTTTACACCTCTCTCGTTCCCTATGTGATGGTCCCCGGCGCCAGGGCCTTCTCCATGATGAGCCTGAGACACTGGCTCGCCGTCCTGAAGGACCCCCTTTCCCTCCTTTCGCTGAAAAACAGCCTCTTCCTCGGCGTCGCGGGAGCGACCCTGGGGGTGATCCTGTCCGTTTTCGTCTCTTATGTCGTCGCCAAGGTGCGGACGGCCGCCTCGGGCATCCTGGAATCTCTCAGTTTCCTGTCCTTTTCCTTTCCCGGGATCGTCATCGGCGTGGGGTTCATGTGGTTTTTCGTCCAGACGCCCCTTTATGCCACCATCTGGTCGCTTCTCATCGGATACATCGCCACGTATCTCCCCTACGGCATCCGGCCGATGACGAGCGCCTTCATCCAGATCCACAGCCACCTGGAGGAGTCGTCCCGGGTATGCGGCGGCGGAACCTTCTTTACCCTCCGCCGGATCATCATCCCCCTGCTGGTTCCCGGCATCGTCTCCGGCTGGATCCTCATGGCCACCATGTTCGTCCGGGAACTGAGCCTCTCCGTCGTCCTCTCCCGGCCGGGAACGGAGGTCCTGGCGGTTCAGATCCTCCGTTTCGCCGAAGACGGTCTCTGGGGAAGGCTTTCCGCCCTGGGGATCATCATGATCCTCATTTCGACGACCCTCGTGGTCATCGTCTCCCGGATCGGGTCCAGAATGGGGCGGATGTACGAATCGGGGTGAGACAGGGCGGGCGACGGCCCTCCTAAAGAGGAAGGGGAATCTGCCGCCACCGGCTGTGGCAGCGGCGGCAGCGGATGTTTTTGCGGGCCCGGGCGCGGCACGCTTCTATATCGATCGAATAACCGTGCTTCTCGCACCAGCGGGTCTCCCTGGGTTTCCGGTCCTCCGCCGAAGGGCTTTTTCTCTTTATCCTTCTCATTCCCGCCCTCCCCTTCCTTCAATCCGGGACCCCCTTCTCCTGCCGCGACGGAAGATCAACGGCCCGCCTCCCTCAGATTGAGGAGGGCATCCACCACCCGTGGTTTTCCATCCACGATCAGGATCGGGTTCAGGTCCATTTCGGCGATGGCGGGAAAATCAAGGGCCAGCCGGCCAAGAGCGACCAGGATGGAACCGAGGGACACCCGATCCACCGGAGCCATCCCCCGCCAGGCCGTCAGAAGATTCCCGGATCGAAGGGAATCCATCATTTCGAAAGCGTCCTCCGGGCCCAGGGGGGCCAGGCGGACCCGGTGGTCCTTCAGGGCTTCCGTGTACACCCCCCCGAGACCGAAAAGAATACAGGGCGGGAAACCGGGGGCGCAGGTCATACCGGCCATGAATTCCCGGTCCCCCCGGAGCATTTCCGACACCAGGACGGGGATGGCCGGGTCACGGTCGCGAATGGCCCGGAAGGCCCGGACAAGTTCGTCTTCACTTCTCACGTTCAGGTGCACCAGGCCCTGTTCCGTCTTGTGGAGGATCTCGGGGGAACATCCTTTCAGAACGACGGGATACCCGATCATCCGGGCGGCCTCCACGGCCCGGGGGAGGGTTTCCGTCAGGGTTTCCCGCGTGACGGGAATCCCGTACGCCGCCAGGACCTGTTTGGCCCGGTATTCGTCCAGGGGACCCGGGGCGGCACCCTCCAGGAGGCTCCGGGCTTCCGCCGGCGGGGGGATGTCCCCGTGTACGGGCTGTCTCGCGGCCCGTTTCCGGATCTCATAATGCCGGTAAAAAGCCCCCATGGCCCGGGCCGCCTTTTCCGGGGAATCGAAGACGGGAATCCCCTTTTCGCGGAAAATCCGGACACAGCGGTCCTCGTCATCAAAGAAGGAGTTGATCATGAGCGGTTTCCCGTAACGACGGGGCATCTCGATAAGGGGGTCGAGGTCCGTTTCCGGCATGGGGAAATCGACGGTCTCCCCCAGATCGAGGACCTTACGGACCACGGGAAACAATTCGTTCAGAAACCCCGAATCCATGATCCCATGGATGATGACACCGTCGATCCCCTCCTCTTCGAAAACGATCCGGGGAAGCTTCTCCGCCAGGGTGGACATGTCGAGGTGAAAGGTCAGATCCACGGGATTCCGGGCGCTGGCATGACCGGCAATGTAAGGCTGGATCGCCTCCTGAGTCTTTTTGGAAAACTCAGGTACTTCCAGGCCCAGCTTGTTCAGGGTGTTCGAGGCCGCCGTTCCGGGACCGCCGGAATTGGTCAGGACGGCGATCCTTTTCCCCCGGAGAGGCGGCTGGGCCGCCAGGGCCCACCCGGTCCGGAACACCTCCTCGATGGAATCGACGGTGATGATCCCCGCCTGGGCGAAAAGGCCCTCATAGATGAAATCCGGCCCGGCGATGGCGCCGGTGTGGCTCGATCCCGACCGGGCCCCCGCCTCCGAGCCGCCCACGTACTGGGCGACGATGGGCTTGGTCTTCGTGATCTCCCGGGCCACGTCCAGGAAACGGGAGGCCCGGCGGATCCCCTCAATGTAAAGAGCTATGGCCCGGGTCGCCTCATCGGCCCCGAGATATTCCAGGCAGTCGACGATGTCCGTATCCGCTTCGTTTCCCACGCTCACGGCCTTGCTCAGGGCGATGCCCCGGCGGTGAAGCCAGGCCAGGTTCTGGGTGACGTAGGTCCCGCTCTGGGAGACCACCCCGAGTTTCCCGCCCAGGTCGTGAACGGGAAAGACGGTCAGGTTGAGGGGTAACTCGGTGTTCAAGATCCCCACGCAGTTGGGGCCGATGAACCGGATTCCGTATTCCCCGGCGATTTCCGTAATCCGCTTCTCCAGTTCCTTCCCGTTGTCTCCGGTTTCCTTGAAACCGCCGCTGATGATAACGGCATGGCGGGTTCCCAGGCGGCCAAAGTCGAGGAGCATCCCCGGAACGAGATGGGGGGGAACCACGAGAACGGCCAGGTCGGGAGGATGGGGCAATCCGCCGATGGATGGCCAGGCCTGCCGGCCGAGGACGGTTTCCTCCCGGGGGTGGACGGGCAGGATCTCCCCGGGATAACCGCTTCCGATAAGGTTGATGCACTGGATCGTCCCCATCTTGTTGATATTGTTGCTCGCCCCGACAATGGCGATGGATCGGGGGTTCATGATGGAATATAATGGATTGGAGGCATTCATGTCTTCCCTCGTTTAAGATTTTTAACGCCCATGACTAAACCCCTTTTGTTTTCCCGTCAAGAACAAAACCCGCCGCCGATACCGGGGGGCCTCAAACAACCCCTTGAACGGGAAGGGATAAAAAGAGTAAAATCGAAAAAACACTTATGGGAGACCGCCATGGAAAGCCGGATCGGCCGACATCTTCGCCTCGACCTCGCGCCTGTTTCGCTTCTCTGGAAAGAGGAGCGGCCGCCGGAAGCGCTTCAGTTCACCCCGGGGAAATGGGGGTGCGTCATGGCCATGCTGGCGGCGGCCGCCAAAGGCCGGACGGCCTGTTTCACCCGGGAAACCTTCGGGTGCTTCGGCGGCGGCGTGGGATTGGGATTCGGAAACCGTTACCTCGATTTTCCGGGGGGGCTCGAGGGGTTCTGCCGGTTCCTTTCCACGGGAAACGCCGGCAGGGAAGAAGGAAGAAAGATCGCCGAATCCATGGGCCGATTCGCCCGGAAGGAGTTCATCGACCATTTCCTTCACGGGGAGCGGTACATCCGATCCCCCGACCTCGTCCGCTCCTTCGTCGAGAAGCTTCCCATGACGGACATTCCCGCATCCCTTGTCGTCCTGAAACCGCTGGCGGAGACGGACCCGTCTCAAGAAGAACCCGTCGTCGTCGTTTTCATCGTCAACCCCGACCAGCTTTCCGCCCTCACCATCCTCGCCAACTTCGGCAGGGAGGACATGGAAAACGTCATCATGCCCTATGCCGCGGGGTGCCAGACCGTGGGCATCCTCCCATACCGAGAAGCCCGGTCCTCGAACCCCCGGGCCGTCGTGGGCCTGACGGATATTTCCGCCAGAAAATACACGGCGAGCATCCTGGGAAAGGACAAGCTGACTTTCACCGTCCCTTACCGGATGTTCCTTGAAATGGAAAACAACGTCGAGGGAAGCTTTCTGGAAGGGGATACCTGGAAATCTCTCGTGGAATGAAATTCGACGGGTGCGTGAAACGCCATGAGGAGGAACCATCAAATGCTCGGACCCACCATCGTCATGGGGGTTCTCGCCCTCGCGCTTCTCTGGATCGGATATTCCCGGGGCGCGGGAGAACACCTGGCGGGACTTCGATTTTCCCTGAAATTCACCCTGGAGATTCTTCCCCTCCTCGCCTTCGCCTTCATCGTCGCGGGGATGGTCCAGACCCTCGTCCCGGGCGAACAGCTCTCGAAATGGGTAGGGGCCGAATCGGGCCTCCGGGGAATTCTCATCGGGGCGGTTGCCGGCGGCCTTTCCCCCGGCGGGCCCTATATCAATCTCCCCATCGCCGCAGGACTTCTGAAAGCGGGCGCCGGTGTCGGCACCATGGTCGCCTTTCTCACCGCGTGGTCTCTCTGGGCCGTGGCGAGGCTCCCCATGGAAGTCGGGATTTTAGGATGGAAGTTCACCCTCATCCGCCTTGCCTGCACCTTTTTCTTCCCCCCCCTTGCCGGCCTGATCGCTCAGTTTTTCTTCTCCGGCAGCCGCTGGGCCCCCTGACCGAAGAAAATCATCCCCCCGGCAAAACGGGTTTCCGGGACTCAGGGCCCCAAAAAAATACTTCCCGAAGAATCGGGAAGTATTGGAAAGCCCGTTCCTGAACGGGGTGACCCTGATCACCGCCCCGTTTCCGATTCAATTTCGAAATTACATTACGGAGGCCTCTTCGGGCGTGGCGTAGAAGGTCTGATGACCGAAGCCGGAATAGGCTGCATTGGTGGAGACGACGAACTGAGTCACGGAAAAGAATCCCGATACCGAGTCGAAAATGATCAGTGAGCGGTCCACAAAGCTTGACGGCGTCGCCAGAAGATTCTGGACCATCCCCGTCCACATCCCCCCGTCATCGAGAGGAACCGTCACTGTCGCATAGATTTCCGGAGTGCCCGGCGCATAGAAACGCGCCGTTATGACCTCGTCATAAAAGTAGCTTGTCACGTTCAGACCGGTAGCCCACTTTCCGTCCGCCGACTTGATGTTGTACGGCACCCAGCAGGAGTGCGGATCGGCGATGACAAGGGCCCCCTTGCGGCTTTCCCCGAGGGACGTCGACACGCCCGCCGCCATCAGGAGAAAAACCACCAATACACAAAAGAATCTCCCCTTTCTCATGCTCTCCTCCTTCCGTTCTCATGTATCTCGTGTTCAAAAAAAAGTTTCATCCAACCCGCCTCGGGAATAAAAAGGCGGTTTAATTATATCAGTTTAATCTTTTTGCCGGAAGGAAAATTCCCCTTTTGGGAGAAATATTCCTTTCTGTTTCCATCAGCCGGCTTTCCCGGAACCGGAATTTCTGAGCACTTCCGGGGAGGGTGCCCTTCCCCGGTTCAAAGGACCCCGGGAGCCCCTCCTCGTCCGGTCCGCCGGCGGCTCCGCGACGGGGCCGGAACGCGTCCCCCGTTTTTCAGTTATCCCTGTGAACACCGTATTTTTTGAGTTCCCTTCCTTGACACTGCCGGGAGCGATTCTTATATTATGGTCAATATTCAAGAATCTTTGGTTTTCCTGAATGCGTCTCGAGGAGGAGATTCCCGGCGGAGATGGAAGAGATTGTTCTCAGCGCTTTCCGTGAAAGCGCTCACGTCAAGGAACTGTTCGTTTCGGAAAACAGCGGTAAAATCACCCGCGTTGCCGAGGCGGTCACCCGGGCCCTGAAGGAGGGGCGAAAGATCCTCCTTTTCGGCAATGGGGGCAGTGCGGCGGATGCGCAGCACATCGCGGCGGAGTTCGTCAACCGTTTCATGATCGAACGGCCTCCGCTGCCCGCTCTTTCCCTCGCCGCCGACAGTTCCGTCCTGACGAGCATAGGAAACGATTACGATTTTACGGATATCTTCGCCAAACAGATCCGTGCCCTGGGACAGGAGCGCGATATCGCGTGGGGAATCACCACGAGCGGATCTTCCCCCAATGTCGTCAAGGCCCTTGAAACGGCAGGCAAAATGAACCTGGTGACGATCGCCCTCACGGGAAAGGACGGGGGACAGGCCGGAAAAATCGCCGACCATGTCCTCGCCGTTCCGTCGAAAAGCGTTCCCCGGATCCAGGAGGTGCACATCACCGTGGGCCATGTGATCTGCCAGCTTGTGGATTACATGCTTTTCCAGAAACCGGAGATGACATGAACCTTATAAGACGCCATCGCTCAATATGAGGAAAGGATCGACGAGGAGAATGAAATATCGGGAAGAAGAGGAGAAACCGCGGGAAGAAGAGAAAGGCGCCGCGGAAGTCCCGGACCAGGAAGGGAAATTTCAGCAGAACGCGGGAGAGGAGGCCCTCCCGGAGGAACTGGAAAAATACAAAAAGGAAGCAGCGGAAAATTATGACAGATACCTTCGCATTTATGCGGAGTTTGAAAATTACAAAAAGAGGATGGCCCGGGAGAGGTCCGACCTCCTGCAGTATGGAAACGAAAATCTTATCAAGGACCTCCTGCCCGTTCTGGACAGCCTGGGCAGGGCCCTGGAGCACGCGCGGACATCGGAAGATTTCGCTTCTTTCATAGAAGGCATCCGCCTCGTTGAAAAACAGTTTCTCGCGGCCCTGGAAAATAACGGTGTAAAGCCTATCGCGGCCGGAGGAGAACCTTTCGATCCCAACTTTCACGAAGCCCTCTACGAGGTGAACACGCCGGACGGAGAAAGAGGTCGCGTGGTGGATGAGCTGGAGAAGGGATATCTCCTGAACGGGAGGCTTCTCAGGCCTTCCAAGGTCTCCGTTTCAAAGAATATTGGATGAAATACCGCTCAATTTATAAAGTTCAGATAAAGGAGGATTTATTCCATGGGTAAGATTATCGGAATCGATTTGGGAACGACCAATTCGTGCGTTGCCATCATGGAGGGGGGGGACCCCGTCGTCATAACAAATCAGGAAGGGAGCCGGACGACGCCTTCCATGGTCGCCTTCCCCGAAACGGGCGACCGGATTGTCGGACAGGCCGCCAAGAGACAGGCCGTGACCAACGCTGAAAACACCGTCTATGCCATCAAGAGGCTCATCGGACGGAAATTCAGTTCAAAAGAAGTCCAGTACGACAAAGGGATCGCCCCTTATAAAATCACCGAAGCCTCGAACGGCGACACCCAGTTGACCATCCGGGGAAAGAATTACAGTCCTACGGAAATCTCCGCCATGATCCTGACGAAAATGAAGCAGACCGCCGAGGACTACCTGGGAGAGAAAGTCGAGGACGCCGTCATCACCGTGCCGGCCTACTTCAACGACTCCCAGCGCCAGGCCACGAAAGACGCGGGGAAAATCGCGGGACTCAATGTCAAGCGGATCATCAACGAACCGACGGCCGCCGCCCTGGCTTATGGTCTCGACAAGAAAAAAGATGAAAAAATCGCCGTATTCGACCTGGGAGGCGGAACCTTCGACATTTCCATCCTCGAATTAGGGGAAGGCGTTTTCGAGGTCAAATCGACCAACGGGGACACCCACCTGGGAGGAGAGGATTTCGACCAGAAGCTCATGGACTACATAGCGGACGAGTTCAGGAAGGATCAGGGCATCGACCTCCGGAAGGACCGGATGGCCCTCCAGAGGATCAAGGAAGCGGCTGAAAAGGCCAAGATGGAACTTTCCACGGCGATGGAAACGGACATCAACCTGCCCTTCATCACCGCAGACGCTTCCGGTCCCAAGCACCTGACCATGAGACTCTCCCGGGCCAAGATGGAAATGCTCGTGGAAGATCTGATCGCCAAAGTGGAAGGGCCCTGCCGGACGGCCCTGAAGGATGCCGGTCTGACCGCCCGGGACATCGACGAGGTGATTCTCGTCGGCGGCATGACCCGGGTGCCCAAGGTTCAGCAGAAGGTCAGGGATATCTTCGGCAAGGATCCCCACAAGGGGGTGAATCCCGATGAGGTGGTGGCCGTGGGAGCCGCGATACAGGGCGGTGTCCTGGCGGGTGACGTGAAGGACGTTCTTCTTCTCGACGTGACCCCCCTGTCCCTCGGTATCGAGACACTGGGCGGCGTCATGACAAAACTCATCGAGAAGAACACGACCATTCCCACGAGGAAAAGCCAGATCTTCTCCACCGCCGCGGACAACCAGCCGGCGGTAAGCATCCACGTACTCCAGGGAGAGCGTCCCATGGCGTCGGACAACAAGACCCTCGGCCGTTTCGAGCTCGTCGGCATTCCACCGGCCCCCCGGGGCGTTCCCCAGGTTGAAGTGACCTTCGACATCGACGCCAACGGCATCGTCCATGTTTCCGCCAAGGACCTGGGCACGGGAAAGGAGCAGAGCATCCGGATCACCTCCTCGAGCGGCCTGACCGAACAGGAAATCCAGCGCCTCGTGAAGGACGCGGAGGCCCACGCGGAAGAGGACAGGAAGAAAAAAGACCTCATCGAGGCGAGAAACCAGGCGGACGCCCTCGTCTACACCGTGGAGAAGAATCTGAAGGAGTTCGGTGACAAGATCGATGCCGGGGAGCGCTCCCGGATCGAGGATGCGGTCAAGAAAGTCAAGGACGCCCTGAACGGGGACGATACGGAGACCATCCGCAAAACCCAGGAGGACTTGACCCAGGCGACCCATAAGCTCGCCGAAGCCATGTACGCCAAGGCGTCGGCCCAGCAAGGCCCGGGAGCCGGGCCCGGCCAGGAAGGCCCGCAGCCGGGCGCGGCGGGCAAAGGGGACGAAGACGTGGTGGACGCCGATTTTGAGGAAGTGAAGTAACCCGTTACGTCCTCTCCTTTTCAGAATGCCCGGGATGGCGACCCATTCCGGGCATTTTCATATCGACTTGAGAATTCAAATGTTTTATAAAGAATCCCAGTCGGGTCTGCCGGCCCCTCCACCCCGATCAAAGGCCTAATCGATGATGACTTTTACAGGCATTCTGCGGACGAAATCACCGGGAGTCTTCTTTCTCCTTCTCCCCCTTCTTGTTCTTGCGGGTTCTGCCTTATCAACGATTCCCGCAGGTTCCGCGGATTATCCACGGGAGGGCTCCATCCGTCTTCTGAAGGACGGGGAATTCTACCCCGCCCTCGTGGATGCCGTGGATCGGGCCCGGAATGAGATCCTTATCGCCGTGTTTCTCTTCAAAACCAACGGTTTTGAAGGAAACCGCCCGGACGGGATTCTCTCCCGCCTTGAGGCGGCCGCCGGGCGGGGTGTCCGGGTGACGGTTCTTCTCGAAAGAGACGAGGATTCCCGATCGGAGGTGAACCGGTCGAACGAACAGACGGCGAAGCGCCTCAGAAAGTCGGGGATCATTCCCGCTTTCGATTCCCCGGAGAAAACGACCCACACGAAAATCGCCGTCATAGACGGGCGGTTCGTGTTTGTGGGAAGCCACAATTTTACCCAGTCGGCCTTGAAATACAACCACGAAATGTCCATCACCGTCGATTCCCCCTCCCTGGCGGAGGAAATGACCCGGTATATCCGATCCATCGAAAGGTGAGGCCCCATGGGCGCGATGACGAAAAAGACCCTCTGCCTGTTCCTTCTTTCTCTTCTTGGCCTGTCCCTCGTCGCCTGCGCGGCGAAAGTCGTTCCCCGGGCGGAAGAGCCCCTGGTCACCTCCGACCGGATCCCCTCGGAACTGCGCCCTTTTTTCCAGGAAGCCGAAGAGACATTCCGATCCGGGAACCGGGAAAACGCCCTGGCCCTTTATGAAAGACTTTATTCGGACCATCCCGCGGGAGCGCCGGGCACCCTGGCCCGGCTCCGTATCGGTGAAATCCTGATCGAGAAGGGGGAATACGAAAAGGCCCGGCAGGAACTGGAAGCCATAGGTCCCCAATACGGGGGGGATCCTCTTTACAGGGAAGCCCGATACGCCCTGGCCCTCCTGGCTTCCCGCACAGGCGACCCGTCCCGATCGGAGCTTCTCGTCACGGAACTCCTGAAGGAATCCCTCCCCCCTGACCTGCGGTCAAAATCTCTGGCTCTCGCGGGAGACAACCTCCTCACCTCGGGAAATGTGGTCGACGCCATGGACGCCTATCTCCTCGCCCTGGAGGAGAGTCCGGGGGAAGCCATGGAGTTCAATCTGCGGGGGAAAATCGAGGGGATCGTCCTCCATGGGATGTCCGCCGAGGAACTGGAAGGACTTCTCCGGAAACGTGGAGAACGCTATCCTTCCGGGTACGCCCTTCTGACTCTGGCCCGTCTGTCCTATGACTCGGGGGATATGATCCGCACCCGGTCATACATCGATCGGTTTCTGGGAGACCATCCCGGTCACCCGCTGTTTCAACAGGGGCAGGACCTTTTCAGCCGCCTGGAAAAAATCGATCAGGTGGACCGCCGGTCCATCGGATTGATTCTCCCTCTTTCGGGAAAGCTCTCGGCCTACGGCCGGAAAGCCCTGGAGGCCGTCCTTCTGGCCGTGGACCTCACGAAAGACACCACGGACTCTCCCATACAGCTTTTCATAGAAGACACCGCCGGTGATCCCGGCAAGGGAAAAGACGCCGTTGAGAAACTCGTGACGGAGGACCGGGTGATCGGAATCATCGGACCCATGGCCGGTCCCGTGGCGGAGGAAGCGGCCCGGGCAGCCCAGGCTCTCCACGTTCCCGTCATCACCCTCACGCAGAAAGAGGGGGTCACGGAAAACGGCGATTTCGTCTTCCGGAATTTTCTTACCCCCCCCATGATCCTGGAGACCCTGGTTCATTACGCCTTCCGGAACCTGGGGATGAAGCGTTTTGCCGTTCTCTACCCCAACGATGCTTATGGCATTGAAATGATGAATCTTTTCTGGAACGAGGTGGAATGGTACGGAGGCGAGATCCGCGGGATCGAGGCCTATGATCCGAAACAGACCGATTTCGGCAGGGAAATCAGGATACTTGCCGGTCTGCCGGAAGAAAAGGACAGCCCGGAAAAGGAAAAACCGGAACCCTTCATCGATTTCGACGCCCTCTTCATTCCCGATTCCGCCATGAAAGCCCGGCTGATAGCGCCTCAACTGGCTTTCCATGACGTCACGACCGTCCAGCTCCTGGGAACGAATCTCTGGAATACGCCTGAAATTCTTCAGGGCGACACGGAGTACCTCCAGGGCACCCTGTTCGTCGACGGGTTTTTCCGGGAAAGCCTTTCCCCGGCCGTCCGGGACTTCCTGGACCGGTTTTACTTCGCCTGCGGGCGGGAGCCCACGGAAATCGAGGCCCTGGCCTTCGATACGATGAAAATCCTCCTTTCCCTCCTCGAGGACAAAGGGATCCGGATCCGGGAAGACCTGAGGGACGCCCTCCTCCAGCTGAAAAACTACCCCGGGGTCACGGGAAAGACCAGCTTCAACGAATCGGGGGAGGCGGAAAAGGATCTTTTCGTTCTGACCATCCGGGGCGACAAAATCACCCAGGTGAACTGATATGCGATTTCTCCTGACCAATGACGACGGGATCTACGCCCGGGGGCTCTTCGCCCTGCGGGAGGTTTTCTCCCGTAAGGGGGAATGTCTCATCGTGGCCCCCGAACTGGAGCAGAGCGCCGTGGGACACGCCATCACCCTCGCCCGGCCCCTCATGATCCGCAAGGCGCGGAAAAACGGAACGTTCTATGGATACGCCGTGGGAGGGACCCCGGCGGACAGCGTCAAGATCGGGCTGAAGGAACTTGCCGGCGGTCCCGTCGATCTTGTCGTATCGGGAATCAATTTAGGAGCCAACGTGGGAATCAACGTCATTTATTCGGGAACGGTTTCCGCCGCCACGGAAGGATGCATCCTCGGCGTCCCCTCCATGGCCGTTTCCCTCGATTCGCGGAGCGAAGATGCTGATTTTACGGCGGCGGCCCGCATGGCTGCAAGAATTGCCGATTTCATTCTCGACAACCGGTCCCTCCTCGCCGGCATCGCCCTCAACGTGAACGTGCCCGCCCTCCCGGAGGGGGAGATCCGGGGGGTTCTGTTCACCCGGCAGGGCCAGGCCCGTCTCGTGGAAACCTTCGAAAGGCGTCTCGACCCGCGGAACAACATCTATTACTGGCTGGTAGGAGAAACCCTCCAGCCCGAAGACGAGGAAGACGACACGGACCTCTCCGTCCTCAAAGAGGGATACGTTTCCATCACCCCCGTCGAGTCGGACATGACCCGCCATGACCTCCTGGCGGCCCTTAAAAACAGGCCGCTCCCTCCCCTCTGATCGTCCCCTCCTTCCTCTACGACGAAGCCTTCCGGATCCGGCACCCGACGGCCCGCAGATTCGGGGTTCCGTATTCCTTCCCCAGGGGGGCCGCGGACGTGAGGATGTTGAAGTTCGACTTCCGCCACCCGTACTGGGATTCAGGGGAATCCTCGGGAAACCACCAGCCATGGGACGCATTGACGGTGCGCCGGTCCACCCGGTCGGTCAGCTCGGCGTACTGGACGATCGATCCGTTCTTCGTTTCAATGACCACTTCGTCCCCTTCGGCGATCCCGGACCGGGCCGCCGTCTCAGGATGGATCTCCACCTTCGGCCGGGGCCGGAGCTTCCGGAACCTGTCGAGCCAGCGGTAAGAGGAATGGAGGTAATACCGGCTCTTGGCGCTCGTGAGAATCAGGGGATACCCGGGCTCCTCTTCTTCGGGAAGCCCGGAGAATTCCGGCAGGGGTTTCAGGCGGAACTTCTCCGCCACGGAAAGGCGGAGTTCCACCTTTCCCGTCGGGGTCCGGAACCCCTTCGCCTCATAAGCCCGGAACCGGTCCGGCCCTTTCAGGTAGCCCTTTTCGGCGAACTGTTCGTAAGTGAGCCCGCTCGGTTTCAACAGATCGGCGAGAAACTCCCGGTAATCGTCATGCCAGAGTTCGGGCGGGGACATCCGCTTTCCCAGCTCGTTCATGATCTTCATGTCCGGCCAGCATCCCTCGGGAGGATCGACCACCTTGGGGCGGGCCAGGACATACCCGTGGCCGATGCCGTAGTGTCCGATGTCGTCGAACTCGAACTGGCTCGCCACGGGGAAAACGATGTCCGCCATGGCCGCCGTGGGGGTCATGAAGAGATCCGCCACGGCCACGAAGTCCAGTTTCCTGAAGGCTTCGTAAGTCAGGCGGCTGTCGGCGTAGGAGAGCATGGGGTTAGAACACATGGCGTAGAATCCCCGGACGGGATAGGGGACGTCCTCCAGGACGGCCTTCCGGAAATAGGCGGGGGCGATGGTCATGAGCCGGGGGATGACCCGGTGATGGGCGCTGATCATGTCCTTTCGCTTGTCGGGGATAAGATCGGCCCGGACGAATTCCCCGAGACCCATGATTTTGGGATCCACGGCCTCCACATTCCCTCCCGGAACGGCGAGATTCCCGCAGACCGCCATGAGGCAGAGGAGGGCGCGGGTGATGTCGAAGGTGTGGATGTTGTGCTCCACGGGGTTTCCCCACTGGATGACCGCCGGTTTGGACCGGGCATAGAAACGGGCGGCCTCGCGGATCCGGTCCGCCGGCACCCAGGTGATCCCCGCCATATTTTCCGGCGTGTACGGCCGGACATGAACCGCCAGATCCTCGAATCCGTGGGTCCATTTTTCCACGAAATCCCTGTCATAGAGGGATTCTTCGATGACCACGTTCAGAAAGGCGAGAGCCAGGGCATGGTCCGTGCCCGGCCGGAGAGGCAGCCAGTATTTCGCCTTTTCCGCCAGGTCCGTTTTCCGGGGGTCCACGACGATGAGATCCATCCCTTCCTTCAGCTGTTTCAGAGGGAGGCTGCAGATTTCCCCTTCTTCATTCGTCGACGTGATGTTGCTTCCCCAGAGGACGGCGAGGCGGCTCCTCTGGTGGAAATCGGCCACGGGATAGAACCCGCAGGTGTGGATCCCCGTGATTTCCCGGGGGGCGTGACAGACATCCTGGGAAGCCACCACGTTGGGAGATCCGAAAAGGTTGGCGAGCCGGATGAGGACGAAATGCTCCAGCCCCTTCGGCATGCCCACGCCGAAGGCGACGGCCCGGGCGCCGTGGGTTTCCCGGATCCGGTTGAAAGCCGCGGCGGTCTCCTCCAGGGCTTCTTCCCAGGAAACGGGCGTCCATTTCCCCTCGCCCCTCTCTCCGACCCGTTTCAGGGGGGACCGGAGCCGGTCGGGATGGGTCAGCCTGTCCGGGGAGATGACCCCCTTGGGACATATGTAGCCCCGGTTCAGGAACCCTTCGGGATCCCCCTTCACTTGAACAATCCGGTTTTCCTTCCTGTCCACGCCCACCAGGAGGGCGCAACCGCCGTGATCCATCCGGGCGCAGTGGGTCCGCACCCACTCGATCCCTTCCTTCTTCTCCTTCTCTTCCATGGGAGTATCACCTTTCTTTAACGATCATCTCCATGAGTCCCGATGTTTCCGGCAGGGGACCCGTGGGTTTCCAAAAAAATAAGCGGGCCAGGCCCGCTTATTTTTCAGTTTCTATTCCGGCAATGGTTGAAATGGCGCCCTTCAAGCCTCTTCCGGTTTTGGATCAAAGCGCCGCCGCGCGGGTAATTTCTTGAATTTCAGAACAGCTTTCACCGCATTCAGAATCTGTTCCGGCCTGCAGTACTGGGTGTTGATGACGAGATCGTAATTAATGGCTTCGTCGATGTCCACGTGGAAATATTTCTGGACGAAGGACTTTCTTTCCGACTCCTCCTGGGCTATTTTTTTCCGCGCCTCATCCTTGGAGATGCCTTTTTCCTTCCCGTAGACTTCCACCCGGTATTCCAGGGGGGCCACGAAGCGAAGCCTCAGCGTTTCCTCCGGCGGAAGAACCATGTTGGCCGCACGGCCCACGATGAGGGCATTTCCATGCTGGCACACCGTATTCACCACCTTGGTGAGGTGATGGACGAATTCGTCGGGCCAGAAATAGCGGCTGGTCCTCAGGAACTGGATCCAGTTATCAAGAAGGCCCCGCTCCTTCTCGTCGAGGGAGGCCACCACCTTTTCACTCATCCGGGCGCTTCTGGCGACTTCCTGGACGATTTCCCGGTCAAAAAAATCGATCTTCAATTCCTCGGCAATCATCTTCGCGAGGGCCTCGCCGCCACTCCCCGGTTCCCTCGAAACGGTAATCACCGGTCCGGGCGGTTCGTTTTTCTGTTTTCTCCGGTCCGTCGCTTTCTGCCATTTCAGTACCTGTTCCTCTATCTGCTTTTCTATCGCCATTGTGCCTCCTCGCTCGAGTTATTCAATGGTCTTGGAGGGATGGTCCCGCCCCGGCTTTTCCCGGCTCCTTGAACCGGACCTTCCTTAATATATTTCACGATGATTTGTCAATATTCTTAGGGCGAAAATATACCGAATTTAGGGTCGCCAGGCAAGAAAAATGTCTTCAGGCCCCCTTGCGGTTCCGGAAGGCGTACCAGAAGGTGAGAAGACGGACGGCCAGGACGGCCACCGCAAATCTCGGCACCCAAAGCCAGAAAGGGTGAATGCCCAGGGGCAGGAAAAGGGAGGGGTCCTCGATCATGGCGTGGTTGATACCGATGGAAAGATGAAGCTCTTCAAGTTCCGTCTTCGAGAGGTTCCCGTTTTTGGCCTCTTCCACGATCACCGCCCCGCCGTAAGCCAGCCCGAAGACCACCGCCGTCAGCCAGAGGAGACCCACCCGGCCGCTTAATCCCATGACCCGAAGGAGAGGGGACAGGAATCGGGCGAGGGACCGGATCCAGCCGAACTCCTTGGCGATTTCAAGGACGGTGAGAACAATCATGACAATGATGAAAATCCGTATCATGAGCAGGGAGGAAGCGGCTGCCCAGTCTCCCATCATGGGCAGAAAGGCCGGGGCCGGCACGGGCGCGGCTCCGCCGGCGGAGTCGAAATCCCCGCCCGAGGGATCGAGAAAGGGGGAGACGGCCCAGACGGTGAGAACGGCCGTCACGATCCGGAAGAGGGCCGCCTTCAGGGGATGGACCCCCGAGCTTCCCTGAATGGCGCATTCCTGAACAAGGTTGTGGGCGATGAGAAGAAAAAGGGCCACCAGGGTCATCTGATCCACCGTCATGGGCAGCACGGCCATGGCGGCGATGCCCCCATAGATGCCCGCCAGCATGCCGATGACGAGGGGGACGGCGGCGACAGCCGGAAGGCCGAAAATACCCATGAGAGGGTGAATGACGAATCCGATGGCATCGATGAACCCGCTCCAGGACAGGAAGGCCGTAAACAGGGAGATGGGCAGGATGATCTTGGTGATCCAGATGAAGCTGTGCCATCCTTTGTACAGCCCCTGGCGTATCCCCGCCCTCAGAAGGGCCCCGCGGCTCTCTCCGGTCACGACAGACCTCCCCGGAAAGAGGAATCCCAAAAAAGGCCTTTCAGGGCCATGAACGCCCCGAGGAGGCACAGGAGAGCGAACAGCACCTTCTGATACCCCTCCGTGCGCAGCGATCCGTAGAAGAATGCCCCGGAAAAGGTGCCTGCCATGAGGAAGGGAAATCCCAGGGCGAAAAAACGGAGCACCGGCACGGTCAAGAGGCCCGAAAAGGCCTGAATGAGGACCACGAGGAGGCCCGCAAAGAGAAAAAACCCCTGGAGGGTGGATTTGATGACGTTTTTATCCCAGGGCTGAAGGGCCGTGTAGATAATCACCGGCGGCCCGGAGGCGCCGATGGCCCCGCCGAGACACCCGCCGAGAAAACCGGATAGAAGGGTCCAGACCCTTCCGGCGGGGGCTTTCGAAATCTTCATAAAAAACTGAACCAGGGAAAAAAGGACGAGAATAACCCCCGCCAGGGTTTCGATCATGAACGACGGGACGTATTTCAGGAGAAACACCCCGGCGGGAACTCCCGGAACGGCACCGGCCACGAGAACCCCCACGGTTTTCCAGTTTATGAACGACCGAAGCTGGACGAACAGGACCGCCGTCAGACACAAGGCATACAGGGAAACCAGAGGGACAACGACGGTCATGTCGAGAAACAGGGCCAGAAGGGGCAGGGAAAGGAGGACCGATCCGAACCCCGAAAACCCCTGGATGAAGCCGGCCAGAAAGGCGATGGTGCACACATATAAAAGGATCATCGGACATATTCCCGCCCGCGGGAAAGAATTTCCAGGGGGTCTTTGTTTATTCTCAAAGGGAAAACCTCGCTTTTCCCGGCGCCGCACCGGGACGGGTTACAGGATGGTATTGAAAAAATAACCCATCTCGTATTAACTGTGATGAAGTCGCAAAAATTGAAAAATGTTCAGCTCCCGACGGTTTTGTAAAAAAGATCCGGGGGCAAGGCGCCCAAATCCCGAGGAATGAGACGTACTTGAACGTATGCCGCAGGGACGGGGGATAAGCATCCGGACTTTTTACGAAGCCGTCAACCGTGACAAAGACATGGATCCGGGAAAGACACCACCGGGGCGGCCCGGAGAAGCCTGACCGTTATTCAGGCAATATAGTCATTCCGGGCGCCTCTGGCAACCGGTGGCGGGGAAAAAAGGGCTTCCATGGCTTTCGATGCGAATGACCGTTTCCGAAAAGGAGGCAAAAAGAGATGTACGACATCCTCGTCACAGGGGCGGGACCGGCGGGAACCTCGGCGGCCAGGGAGGCGGGGAAAAGAGGATTGTCCGTCCTTCTCATTGAGAAGGAAGAGCTTCCCCGACCGAAGCCCTGCGGGGGCGCCCTTTCGGAGAAAGGTCTCGGGTATCTCGAGGGGCCTCTGCCGGAATCCCTGAAAGAGCTGGAAGTTTCAGGGATCCGGTTCCTCCATGGGAAGCGCTGCCTGGAAGGGTCGGCGGGAAGACGGATTGCCACCATGGTCTCCCGCTCGGCCTTCGACCATTACCTTCTCCATCGGGCCGTGAAAGCGGGAATCGATCTGCATGCTGGAGAGCGGGCCGCCCGATTCGAAGAATCGGACGGCGGGGTGCGTCTTTTCACGAACCGGGGGACTTACGACGGAAAATACCTCATCGTCGCCGAGGGAAGCCAGGGGCCCCTGAAACGACAGGTCCGGGAACCCGACGGGAAGGGACGATACGGCGTCTGCGTTGTTTCCGAAATCCCCATGGAAATGGACCGGTCCCCCGGGGGACACTCGAAAACCCTGCCGGAAGTTTATTTCGACGCCCTCCATGGAGGCTATGGCTGGGTATTCCCCCATCGGGAAACTTACTCCGTCGGTATCGGCACATTTTCAAGACACCCGGCCCAGCCGCGGAGGATTTTCAGGGAATTCCTCCTTCGCTGCGGGTTTCCCCCCGAGATCCCCTCCCGGGGACAGGTGATACCGGCGGGAGGATACCGGAGAACCATCCGCCGGTCCCGGGTTCTCCTGGCGGGGGACGCCGCCGGCTTTGTCGACCCTTTTTCCGGGGAGGGCATCGCTTACGCTCTGCGCTCCGGCCTTCTGGCGGGACGGGCCGCGGCGGATGCCCTGACGACCGGTGAAAGAGAATCCCCCCTTCTGCTCTATGAAAAGAGGTGCCGGCGGGAATTCGATATCCCCTTCTTTTATTCTCGGATGACGGCTGAACTTTTCTACGCCTTCCCCGGTCCTTTTTTCCGGGCTTTCGCTTCCCATGGGGAACTCTTCCGGCGCTTTTTCCTCATTCCCCAGCATGCCGACCCCTACCGGACCTTTCTCCTGTGGCTCCTTCCGCGGATTCCCCGCTATCTTTTAACCCGGTGGCCTTTGTAAACCTCCCCGCCCCTCTCCGGACGACACGAAGGTCAACCTTCCATTATTCACAGGTTGACATTTCTTTCTTCCAATGGTAGGAAGCCGCCAGTTCTCACAGGGGAAGAAGTTTGAACTCCATCCGGGAAGATCTCATTTCCATTCTTAAGGAAAACCAGGGAGCGTGGGTGTCCGGGGAACGGCTCAGCGACCGGCTGTCCGTGAGCCGGTCCGCCGTCTGGAAGCACATGGTCCGTCTGAAAAAGGAGGGCTATGAGATCCGGACGGCCCCCCGGAAAGGATATCTCCTGACCGGCATTCCCGATTCCCTCCTGGTCCGGGAAATTTCCGAAGGTCTCGGGGGGACGCTGTTCGAGGGGGCGAAAATCATCATCCACCGGGAAACGGCATCCACAAACCGGAGCGCCCGGGACCTGGCCCTCCGGGGGTATCCCGAAGGAACGATTGTCCTCGCGGAAAGACAGGACGAGGGAAAAGGGAGAAAAGGACGGATCTGGCTGTCCCCCGAAGGCAAGGGCATCTACCTCTCCCTTATCCTGAGACCTCCCGTGACTCCCGGCGAACTGCCCAGGATGGCCGTCCTGACCGCCGTTGCCGCCGCCGAGGCCCTGGAAGAAGACCTGTCCACCCCCTCCGTAACCATCAAGTGGCCCAACGACCTTCTTTTAGATGGCCGGAAAATCGGCGGGATTCTTCTGGAAAGCCATGCGGAACTGGATCTCGTCGACTTCCTCGTCGTGGGCCTCGGAATCAATATTTCCATGACGGACGGGGATTTTCCCCCGGAACTCCACGGCCGGGCCACTTCCCTTCTTCTGTCGACGGGACGTACCTGTCCCCGGCTTCCCGTCATCCGGACCTTCCTGTCTCTCTTCGACCGGTATTATCGACAGGTCCTTTCCGGGGATTTCACCGCCGTGCGGGACCGCTGGACGGCCTTCGCCGGGATCTCGGGGAAAAGGATCACCGTGGGGAGCGCCGGCCGGCCGGTGACCGGGGTCGCCCTCGGTCTCGACGACTCGGGAATCCTCGTCCTCCGGCAGGACTCCGGTGAAAGCCGGCGCGTCTATTCGGGCGACCTCATTTCAGTCTCTTCAGGAAAGGATACCCCATGAACGGTTTGATTCTTGCCGTATTTTTCATTGCCATGCTTGTCATCGGCGGTTACAGCGCCGTAAAGATCAAGGGACCGGAAAGCTACTTCGTGGCCGACCGGGCGGGCGGGGGGGTCCTCATCACCGGATCTCTCCTCGCCACCATTTTGGGAGGATCGAGCACGATCGGGCTCGCCGGCCTGGGGTATCAGAAGGGACTGGTCGGGGCGTGGTGGCTTCTCGTCGGCTCGGCGGGGCTTCTGCTCCTCGCGTTCTGGATGGCCCGGAAGGTCCGGGAATATGCCGTCTACACGCTTCCCGAGATTCTGGAGAAGCAGTACGGGGGGAAACCGACCCGGGTCGTCGCTTCCCTGGTCATCGCCACGGCCTGGCTGGGTATCATCGCCGGCCAGATCATCGCCGCCGGAAAGATCCTGTCCGCTCTGTGGCCGGGCCATCTGAACGGATTCATGGTCCTCGCCGCCGGAGTGTTCATCGTCTATACCGTGCTGGGGGGCCAGTACTCCATCCTCCGGACCGACGCCATTCAGTCCCTGATCATTTTTTCCGGAATTCTGCTGGCCTTTTTCCTCGGCACCGACGCGACAGGCGGGTGGGAAAGAATGACCGCCGCCCTTCCTTCCTCCTTCTACGACTTTCCCACATCCCAGGCCTTCAGCGGAACGGACCTCCTGAACTTCCTTCTTTTCGTCGGCGCCGCCTATCTCGTCGGACCGGACATCTATTCCCGGATACTCTGTTCCAGAAGCCCCGCCGTGGCGAAACGCTCCCTCATCACGGCGGCGGCCGTTCTCGTCCCGGCGGCTTTTCTTCTCACCCTGATCGGAATGACGGCACGCATTCTTCTCCCGGGCATTCCCCCGGAGAGCGCTTTTCCCGCCCTGGTTCTCCATGTCCTCCCCCAGGGACTGAACGGCCTCGTCCTGGCGGCACTCCTCGCGGCGGTCATGTCCTCCGCCGACACGTGTCTTCTGACGACGGGAACGATTCTCACGGTGGACGTCCTCCAGCCTCTCCGGGGGCGGCCCATCGAAGAAAAGGCCCTCCTGAGGCTATCCCGGGCCGCCGTCGTGGCCGTCGGCATTGTCTCCCTTCTCATCGCCCTGAAAATGAAAGGCGTCATCGCCTCCCTTCTCTTGGGATACACCGTCTACTCCGGGGGCCTGATCATCCCCGTCATTCTGGGGTTTTATGCCGAACGGTTGAAATTTAATCAAGTTGGTGTTATGACCGCCCTCATCGGAGGTGGAGGGGCGAGCCTCTTCCTGAAATTAGGAAACCACTCGGACCTTCTTCTCCTGACCTTTCCCCTCTCGGCCATACTCCTCTTCGCAGGGAGCTACGGATACCGCTTTTTCCTCTCCCGGCGGGCAGGAAAACGGTGGTCTTTCCGGGAAGCGGAAGAATAACCGAAAGGGTTTATCGAATGGCGAACGGAAACGGATCATCCCCTTCCGTCTCCTGGCACTGGATCGACGACGAAAACGGGCTGAAGGAAGCGAAAGAAGCCCTCCTGGCCGCATCGGCGTTGTCGGTGGACACGGAATACGACTCTCTCCGATACTTTCGGGAGAAACTCTGTCTGATCCAGGTTTGTGACGGGAAGAGGGTCTATCTTTTCGATCCCCTGGCCGGTATTCACCTCGAATTTCTCGGGGACCTTTTCCGGGACCCGGCCATCCTGAAAATTCTCCACGCGGGGGACAACGACATCCGGCTTTTTCACCGGGATTTCGGGTTTGTCCTCCGAAACATCTTCGACACCCACCGGGCTGCTTCCGTTCTCGGCTGCCCCTTCCTTTCCCTCTCCCATCTCCTGCAGGTCTACAGCGGCATTGAAATCCCCAAATCCAAGAGGATGCAGCGTTCCAAATGGGAGACCCGGCCCCTGACGGAAGAACAGCTTCTTTATGCCGCCCGGGATGCCTGGCTGCTTTTCGACCTCCATGACAGTCTGAAGAGGGTCCTGGAAGGCCGGGGGCTCCTGGACCAGGCTCAGGAAATCTTCCAAGCCATGGAAAGCACGCGCTGGAAGGAAAAAACCATCGACGCCAGGGGCTTCCAGAGATTCGACGGATTCGAGGATCTCAACGACGGGGAAAAACAGCGGTTGAAGCGACTCTATCTCTGGCGCTTCGAAAAAGCCAGAAAAACGAACATGGCCCGGTTTCTTATTCTTTCCGACGAAGAGATCCTGGCCCTCTGCCGGCGGTTGCCGGAAGACCTTCCCGCCCTGGAAAAGGCGGGAATCCTTTCCTCCCGGCAGATCAAGCATTTCGGTGAGGAAATCCTGACCCTTCTTTCGGCGGATCCCTCCCGCCCCCCGTCGGACGATCCCGACAGGCCCCTGTTCCCCCTTCGGGGAAACCGCGAGGCGTCAAAATAAGGGACTCCGGCGGCGGTTTTCGTCATCGGAACCCCGATCAGGCCGTCAAAAGTAATAAGCCCCCCAGAGAAATACCTGCCCCTCGGGCCCATAGACGAAAAGGCCTTCCCGGACGGGAAATCCCCCATATTCCGATCCTTCCCTTCCCCAGGGCAGGACCCCTCCCAGGGTGAACCGCAGGGACCGGGAAGCCTCCCAGACAAGCCGGGGTTCGACGAGGCCCGACGGGTCAGCGATATTATTGATGGCGGTCACATGGAAATTCCAGAGGGGGTGGAGTTCCACCCGGATGTGTCCGGCGAGATAGGCCTTCCCCAGGGTGAAAAGATCGCCCCGCTCCAACCGTTCAACGACGCGGGCATCCTCCAGGGCGGCGGCCGTGTCGTCCGTCCCCAGTCCATTCCAGAAGACCTCGATGAAACCGTAAATGTTTCTCTCCAGGAGCACCCAGGAATAATCCATATTGGCTGCCACGGAAAGATAACCGCCACCGGGGCCTTCCCCCTCCGGGACTGTCCAGGTGCCGTCGAGTCTCCAGGCGGCCTGGCCCAGATAGCCGGCGCTCCCGATACCGATGATCCGGTCTTCCCCGTTTTTCGCCAGGACAAGATCGACCTCCGCCGTTCCCCGGGCAAGATGGATCTTTCCCGCCAGGGCGGAGCGGTCCCACCGGACGCTTCCCGTTTCGGGATCTCTTCGCGGTACGAAGAGGAACTGGCCTTCCCCCCGTTCCCCTAAATTCCGCTGGAAAGAAACAAGATCGTCCCCGATCTTGTATTCCCGTTCGATGTCGGAAGGGGCGAAAGGGTTGACAAAATCGAGGGGATTGAAGAGGAAGCCGTTCCCCCAGGTCACCGCCTGCCGCCCCGCCCGGAGGGTCCCCCAGGAACGGGAGACGGTCAGGAAGAGCCGGTCCAGCCGGTGATAGACGATGCGATCCGCCCCGTCGTCCAGAGTCGACGTGAGATCGAAAAACCGCCCGTCGTCCTCCACCATCCCCGGAAGAAGCCGGGACCATTGATCCGACCAGGCAGGAAACGATTCTCTCAATGCGCTCGTTTTCCGCCGCCGGTCCCCGCCGAGGAAAACGAGTTCGTAATGGGTCTCCAGACGGACCCCCCTTCCCGGGACAAGCTCGTTTTTCAGACGGAAGCTCCCCTCCCCGTCCAGGAGACGCCCCTTCCCGGCGATATCGTAAAGGGAACCGTCGGGAGGCCGGGACAGGGAACCCTTCAGCTTGACATGTCCGCCCCACCGGCCCGGCAGCAAGGCCGGAACCGCCTCGGCGTCCCCCCCGGAAATCCCGGCGGAGCCATCCCGCAAAGCTCCGGCCAGAACCAGGCAGGCCACAAGAAGAAACGAAAGGATCGTCCTGTCCAAGCCTCTTCTTTTCTTGGAAAACTTCATGGATACCCCGGGAGAAAGACGGTCATTCCTGGCGGCGGTCCTCGGCCACCCGGCCGTCCCGGATCAGCACGAGGCGGCGGGCATGGTCCATGACCATCCGGTCATGGGTGGAAAAAATAAAAGTCACCTTCCTTTCCTCGTTCATTTTTTTCATCATGTCGAGGAGGTCCGAACCCGCCCGGGAATCCAGGTTGGCCGTGGGCTCGTCGGCCAGGACGATGGAAGGCCCGGAAACGATGGCCCGGGCGACGGCGACCCGCTGCTGCTGTCCTCCCGAAAGCTCCGCCGGCCGGCGGCCGTGAAGGCCGGCAAGCCCCACTTCGTCGAGGATGGCGAGGGCCCTTTCCCGCCGCTCCCGGGGAGGAACGCCCTGGAGGAGCATGATGAACTCCACGTTTTCCCGGGCGGAAAGGACCGGGATGAGGTTGTAGGACTGGAAAACGAACCCCACCTTCCGGAGGCGCATGTCGGCGAGTTCGCCCTGGCCCATGGCGGCGAGGGTATCGCCGTCCACGACGACGGTCCCCGAATCGGCGGCATCCAGGCCGCCGATGACATTGAGAAGGGTCGTTTTCCCCGAGCCCGAAGGGCCCGCCAGGGCCATGAACTCCCCCTTTTCGATGGACAGGGTGACCCCCCGCAGGGCCTGGACCTCCACCTTCCCCTGGCGATAGATTTTTCTCACGTCCCGGCATTCCACCATGATCATGGGTCCTTCTTTCCTCCTTGACTACGTTCTGGCCAGGGCTTCCACGGGGGTGAACCGGGCCGCCCTGAGGGCGGGATAGAGGCTCACGACGAGACCGAGGATGAAGACCACCCCGTTGGCGAGAAGAATGTCCGTCCCCTCCAGGGCCGGGTAGATCACCCGGCCCAGGCCCGCGTATTCCGAGCCCGCCGCCATGGAAGAAAGGTCGATCCCGTGGGTCTTCAGGGACAGTACCGAGAGAATCCCCAGGACGTTCCCGGCGACGGCGCCGATGGCGAGGATGAAAAAGGCCTCCAGGAGGACATCCCCGACGATCCTCCGGGGCCGCATCCCCAGGGCCTTCAGGAGGCCGAATTCCCGCATTCTCTCGTAGACGGCCATGAGGACCGTGTTGACGAGGCCGAACCCCATGGCGATGAAGACGACGACGTAGAACATGAAGATGAACTGATCGTAAAGGGCGAGAACGGAATGGATCAGGGGAAGCATCTCCTGCCAGGTCAGAACCTCGTAAGGCCCTTCGGGCAGGCTCTGCCGGATCAGGGCCGCCACCCGTCCCGTATCCGCCTCTTCCGGAAGAAGGAGAGCGAACTCCGAGACGGCGGCGCCCATCCTGAGCATCTCCCGGGCCGCCTCCCCGGTGACGAAGGCAAAGGCCTTTTCCATGGATTCCATTTCCCCCCGGAAGGTTCCCACGATGGTGAAGGACCGCGAGGCGATATCCCCCGCCGTGTCCTGGGACATGAGAACGAGACGGTGCCCGATTTTCGTCTCGAATTGTTCGAGAAAGGCCTCGCCGACGAGGATCCCCGTCCGGTCCCCCTCTTCCAGGTAACGGCCGGCCCGTACGGCCCGCCCGATGAAGGAGATGTCCTTTTCCACGGAGGGATCGATCCCCACGAGGGACAGCCCCGCGGAATGGCGGGCGTTGGCGGCCACGGCGGGCACCCGCACCCGGGCGGTGAAGCGGGTTCCCCCGGGAAGAACGCTCTCCAGGACATCCCGGATCCCTTCAGGATCGACGATCCGGTTCTCGATGGAAGGGTCCGCCTGGAAACCCTTTTCATGGATCTGGATGTGCCCCGTCAGGGTATCGATGCCGTTTCTCACCATTTGATCGGCGATTCCCCGCATGAGGGCCCCGAGGAATATCATGCTCCACACCCCGATGACGACGGCCGCCAGGAGGATGGCCGTCCGTCTCCGGTTTCTCCAGATGTTCCGCCACGCGAATTCCAGGATCATGGAATTTCCTTTCACGGCGCCGTCATGGCCTCCACGGGGCGAAGGCGCTTCACCCGTAAGGCGGGATAAAGGGCGGCGACGAGGGTGATGCAAAATACAATGAGGGGGCCCAGGGTGACGGACAGCCCGGAAAGAACCGGGTGGATGCGCTCCGGCAGGCCGTACTGGCGGAGGATTTCCTCGGACCCGGAGATGTAGATGCCGTGCTCCTGGTAATACGCCGTGAGGAGAACCCCGAGGAGGATGCCGGCGGCGATTCCGAAAAAGGTCATGACCGCCGATTCGGTGAGGACAAGCCTCATGAGTCGATTCGGGGTCATCCCGATGGCGAGAAGGACACCGAACTCCCGGGTCCTCTCCAGGATGGCCATGAGAAAGGTGTTTAGAATGCTGAAAGCCACGACGATCACAAGAATGAGGTAGAAGATGAATCCGCTCACCAGGTCCATCTGGATGGCCTGGACCAGCCCGGGCATGAGTTCCCGCCAGTCGAGAACGACGAGGTCGCTCCACCCGTTCCGGCGGATCGCGTCCTCGATCTTCATTTTCACCTCGGGAACCCTGGAAAGGGACTCGGCCAGAACCACCACCTCGTGAACGCCCCCCTGCATGGAAAACACCTCCTGGAAGGTCCCGAGGGGAATGTGAATGGACGACCGGTCGAATTCATCCTGGCCGGATCTGTAGAGGCCCTTGACGGTGAGGACCGTGGCCGCCACGGAGCCGTCCCGGCCCTGGCCGATGACCGTCAGTTCGTCCCCCGGGCCCACCCGGAGATTTTTCGCCAGGAGTTCCCCCAAAAGGGCCTGCCCTCCGTCTTCGCCGGCCAGATAGCTCCCCTGGCGGACGATGTCCTTCAGGGTCGAGAGGGCCGCCTCCCTGTCCGGTTCGATGCCCACGACGAAGGCCCCGTAGGTCCGGTCCCGGGAGGAGGCGAGAACGAACCCGTTGGCCCGGAAAGCCGTGGCCGCCACCCCGGGTATGGCCGAAACATGGCTGTCGATCTCCTCCGGTTGCGTCACCACCCGGTGCATGTCCCGGTCCGCGTGGTACCCCGGGGCCTGCACCTGGAGATGACCCGTCTGGATTTTCACGGAGGCGTTGATCATGATGTCGTAGGAACCGAACTGCCAGGAGAGCATGAAGATAAGCAGCGTGGAGGCGAAAGCGACGGCCGTCATGGTGAGGACGGAACGGCGGGGGTTTCTCCAGAGGTTCCGCCAGGCCATGCGAAGGGTCATGAATCACTCTCCCGGAGGATTTCTGAGGGACGAGAGGGAAAAAAACCTTTCGGGAATGTCAACGTCGAACCGGATACGGCGATAGTGCACCGCCGTGTATTCGTCCTTCCGATCCGCCTTGGCCATGGTCCAGACAACGGGAAAGAGCTTCCCCCCCACGGGCTCGATCCGGTCCGTCTTCAGGCTCTTGACGGGTTTCCCGTCCTGATCGTAAAAGACCTCCTCCAGGAATATCCCGTCCTCCCGGATGAGAAGTCTTTCCATCCCCCAGACGACGGGCGCCCCCGGTTTTGGAACGGACCGGACGGCATGAACCTTCATGCCGCCTTCCACCCGGGTCTCTTCCAGGAAATGATCGTAGTCCCGGATAATGCTGTCCGCCCGGGCGAGATCGTTGTTGGAGAAATCGGACCCCATCCAGGACTGGCTCATCATGGAGGGCGGGACCTTGATGACCCGGTTTATTTTCGGGTTGTATATCCACATCTCCCGCCCCTTCTTGAGGGTCCCGTTTCCCCGGTCCTTGGGCGGATCGGTGATCCAGAAGATGCTGTCCTCCTCCCCCCGGGTCCACCCCCGGATGGTCATGGACCGCTCCCAGTCCGGGCGGTGAATGGTCATCTCCACCGTGGCAATGGACGTTTTCCCCCGCATGTAATTGAAAGCCCGAAGGACGATGTCCGAAGCGCTTTCCTCGGCCGCCTGAACCGCCCCGCAGGAAGAAAGGGAAAGCATGACGAAAAGCATGACCGTCCCCGGGATCGTGAATACGCTCTTTTCTTTCATCACCGGATAAAAAAGCCACAAAACGGCCTTTTTTTCAAGAAGAATCCCCCTCGCCGGGATTTTAACCCTCCTCCCTTTTCATCCCCGATCTTTCGAAGACTTTCATCGGTCTGCCCGCGGCCTTTCCGGGTCTTCAGGAAGGCGTTAAAACGGCGAGGCGGAAAGACGTTTTTTCAAAAGCACCGGGGGTCCTGGTTAAGAAATGCATCCCTGGAAACTTTTGTGTATGATAGGGTCATGGGAAACGAAATCCGTAAACGAGGAGGAAACGCATGGATGTTCACGGTATCGTCATTTTTGGTTTCATTCTGATTCTCCTCGGGCTGTCGGCCTTCTTTTCGGGATCCGAGACGGCCCTCATGTCCGTGAGCCGCCTCAGACTGAAGTATCTGGCCGACAGCGTTCCCGGGGAGAGGAAACGGATCGCTCAGGTGGAATCGATCCTCGGCCGGCCGGAACGCCTGATCGGAACGATCCTCCTGGGAAACAACCTGGTGAATATCTCCATGTCCGCCCTGGCCACCGCGCTCGTCTACCCGCGGTTCGGAGAACGGGGGATCATCTACGTGACCATCGTGCTGACCCTTTTCGTCCTCGTTTTCGCCGAAATAACGCCCAAGGTGTACGCCAGGCATTTTGACGAGAAGGTTTCATGCCTTGCCGCGGGGCCCCTTGGCTTTCTCATGAGGCTCTTCGGCCCCGCTGTTGAACTCGTCACTTTTTTCAGCCGCCGAATCCTTAAAATGGCAGGGCTGGAAAGGGCCGACCTGAAAAGACCGCTCTTCACGGAAGGAGAGGTCATGACCTCCATCAAAATGGCCTGGGACGACGGCACCATCACCGCGGCGGAAAGAAGGCTTCTCTCCCGGGTTTTCACCCTGAACGACAAAACGGTGGCGGAAATCATGGTCCCCGTCGACAAAACAACCTTCCTTCCCCTGGCGGCCTCCTTCGACGATATGGTCAAAACGATCATAAAAACCGGTTTTTCCAGGTTTCCCGTGACGGGCGGAAAGGAACAGGGGGTGGTGGGCGTGGTTCACGCCAAGGACATCCTGAGGTTCGTCGGGAACCGGGAGGCCTTCTCCATGAAAAAAATCATGCGCCCCCCGTCCTTCATCCCCCACACGCGGCGGATCGATCTGCAGCTTCGGTTTTTCCAGGTCAAAAGACTCCATCAGGCCATCGTTCTCGATGAACGGGAACGCGTGGCCGGTCTTGTCACGCTGGAGGATATCCTGGAGGAACTGGTCGGGGAAATCGAGGACGAACACGACACCCCGTCTCCGTCCGTCATTCCTTGAAATACACGTAGTATTTCATGACCTTCCGGACATATTCCTCCGTTTCCGGAATGGGCGGGATGCTCCGGAACCGCTCCACCCGATCCGGTCCGGAATTATAGGCCGCCAGGGCCAGTCTCAATTCTCCGAAGCGGTCGAGAAGCCTCCGGAAATACCGGGTTCCCGCCATGATGTTCTCCCCGGGATCGTAAGGGTTCTTCAAATTCAAATGACCGAAATTGTCCGGCATGATCTGCATGAGACCCACCGCCCCCTTGTCCGATACGGCCCGGGAATTGAAATCGGATTCCACCTTGATGATCGCCTTCAGAAGAGGAAAATCCACGCCGTGGGTTTCCGCCGCCTTCCGGATGTGAGGATCGTAACGGTTTAAACGGGCGGATCCTTTTCCCTTCCCGATATACAGGGAGGCATGGTTGGACGGGTTCTCCCGCAGGAAGAGCCGGTATTTCCGGGAGGTGGGCGTATTCGTGAAATGGGTCACACCGTCCTGATCCACATAAGCATAGATATCCGAAAAGGCCGGCGGGGGAATCATGAACAGGATCCCCGCCAGGATGGCGATGGTAAAGGCCCGTAATATATCCACATTCATCACAAATAAGAACCGCGTTTCCGGCCTGCGGCCGTCTCTTTTCCCCCCTCCGAGGAAGGGCGGAAAGAACTATCTGATTTTTATAACGATTTATTTTGATTCCGTCCAGATATTTTTTTATTTACCCCGGACATGCCTGTCTTCTCGTGAAAGGGACCGCCAACGGGCTGACGACGAAAACCGACAACCGGCGGTGCCCGGGGCACCTCGAATTACATAATATGTCCATTATTTCTTTATGATAACAAATGGCATGCATTATGCAAATATGATTTACCGGCAGGATAGGCCGCCCACATTAAGAATGAGGGACGAGACGTACTGAGCGGTACGTCGCAGGGACGAGGGATGAAGGGCAACGCAGCATGGGGAGCTTTTTACGAAGCCGTCAAGAATAACTCATTTTAAGACTTGACAAGATGGGATAACTCGTCTAATAGCACGCACGTTAATCTGTATTATGTTTACTAAAGCATAATCAATAATGTCTCCGGAAAATAAGAGAAAGTTATGACGGAACACCCCTGTTTTTCTCTCCGGCGGCAAAATGAGGCAAGGACATTCATCAAAAGGGGAGGTATTATGGGTATTGTAAAAGATGCCGATTACCAGAGGACCGTTGAACGGCAGTACCGGGAACTCCTGGCCCAGTGCAAGGGCCACATGAAGGAGATGGACCGGACGCTGCCGGAACCTGTCATGGACTTTCAGACCCTGCTGAAGGAGCGGGGAATCAGCCGAAGAAGCTTCCTGAAATGGACCACCATGATGACGGGGGCCCTTATGCTTCCGCCCATGTTCCGTCCCATGGTGGCGAAGGCCGCGGAGAACTTCAGCCGCCTGCCCGTGGTCTGGCTCCATTTCGCCGAGTGCACGGGATGCAGCGAGGCCCTTCTCCGGACCTCCTACCCCAACGTGGACGACATTCTTCTCGACACCATTTCCCTGGAATATCACGAAACCCTCATGGCCGCCGCGGGATACCAGGCGGAGGAAAACCTGGAAAAAGCCCTTCACGATTTCGCCGGCAAATTCGTCTGTGTCATCGAGGGCGCCCTGCCCATCGGCCTCCACGGAAAGTACCTCACCCTCGGTCCCAAGGGCAAGACGGGGATCGAAGTCGCCAAGGAAGTGACGTCCAAAGCGGGAGCCGTCATCTGCATCGGCAGCTGTTCCGCTTTCGGAAACGTTCAGGCGGCGAAGCCGAATCCCACCGATGCCGCCGGCATCGGCGCCGCCCTGGGAATCAACACGGTCAACATCGCGGGCTGTCCCCCCAACCCCATCAACTTCGTGGGCACGGTCCTTCATTTCCTCATGTTCGGCGCCATGCCCGCCCTCGATTCCCTGGGAAGACCCGTGTGGGCCTACGGGAAACGGATTCACGATTACTGCGAGAGACGGCCCCACTTCGACGCCGGGGAATACGTGGAGGAATGGGGCGACGAGGCGGCGAGAAAAGGCTGGTGCCTATACAAAGTGGGGTGCAAGGGACCTTACACCTTTGCCAACTGCGCCAAGGTCCGCTTCAACGATGCCGTCTCCTGGCCCGTCATGGCGGGACACGGCTGCATGGGCTGCACCGAACCGGGTTTCTGGGACACCATGGCCCCCCTGGAAAAACCCATCGAGGACAGGACCATCGGCGGTGAAAGCACCGTGGACGGCATCGGCATCGCCCTGACGGGCCTGACCGTCGCCGGCATCGCCGCCCACGCCGGTCTTACGGCCATCCGTCACCGCGAGGAAAAGGACAAAGAAGGTTAATAACCCGTTGAAGCGGAAGCGTAAATGAATACCCAGGAGGAACAGCATGGGCAACAGAATGATCATCGATCCCATTACGAGGATCGAAGGACACTTGAGAATCGAAGTCGAACTCGACGAGAATAACGTCATAAAAGACGCCTGGAGCAGCATCACCCTCTGGCGGGGCATCGAAACGATCGTGAAAAACCGCGACCCCCGGGACGTGGGCCTCATGGTCCAGCGGTTCTGCGGCGTGTGCACGTACTCCCATTACGAAACGAGCATTCTCGCCTGCGAGGACGCCTTCAAGGTCCGGCCGCCGAAAAACGCCCGGCTCGTCCGGAACCTCATGAAAGGCGCTCAGTACCTGACGGACCACATCATGCATTTCTACCACCTTCACGGCCTCGACTGGGTGGATGTCGTGAGCGCCCTCTCGGCGGATCCCAGAAAGGCGGTGGATCTGGCCATGGCTTTCAGCCCCGATCCCTACAACTGCTCCGAGGGCCACTATCGGGCCGTTCAGGACCGGCTGAAACGGTTCGTCGAATCGGGACGCCTCGGCCCCTTCGCCAACGCCTACTGGGGCAACCCCTCCTTCAAGCTTCCCCCGGAAGCGAACCTGGTCATCACCTCCCATTACCTGGACGCCCTCCAGGTCTCCAAGGTGGGGGCCCAGATGCAGGCCATTTTCGGCGGGAAGAACCCCCATCCCCAGACCCTCGTGGTCGGCGGGATCACCTCCGTCATGGATGCCCTGGACGCCAGCCGGATCGGCGAATACCTCTTCCGGCTGAAGGAAGTGAACCACTTCGCCGAAACGGCCCTCCTGCCCGACGTGATGATCGCCGCCACCTACTACAAGGACGAGGGCGCGGCGGGAATCGGCGGCGGCGTGCCCAACTATCTGTGCTACGGCGGCTTCCCCCTCGACGACGACTGGAACACCACCCTCCTCCCGAAGGGCGTCGTCAAGAACAGGGACATCGCCAACCCCCTGCCCCTGGACGAAACGAAAATCACCGAGGATGTGACCCACGCCTGGTACCAGGGCGAGGACAACCTCCATCCCTATGACGGGAAAACCGACCCGGACTACACGGGCTACACCGCCGACGGCCATGTGAACGGCGACGGGAAATACACCTGGTGCAAGGCCCCCCGGTACGAAGGCGAGCCTTACGAGGTGGGCCCCCTGGCCCGGTTCATCGTGGGATACGCCCAGGGTAACGAAAAGATCAGGAATCTCGTCGATGCCACCCTGAAAGCGGCGGACCTCCCCGTGACGGTCCTCTTCTCCACCCTGGGCCGGACGGCCGCCCGGGCCCTGGAAACGAAGCTCGTGGGAGACGAAGTGGCGAACTGGGTGAACGAACTCGTCGCCAACATCAAGGCGGGCGACACCCGGACCTGGACGCGGTGCGAACCCCCGAAAACGGGCCAGGGCCGGGGCATGAACGAGGTCCCCCGGGGCGCCCTGGGACACTGGATCAAGATCGACAACCGGGTCGTTTCCAACTACCAGGCCGTCGTACCCTCCACGTGGAACTGCTCCCCCCGGGGGATGGAAGGCAAACGGGGGCCTTATGAGGAATCCCTCATCGGAACGAAGCTCGCCAATGCCGATCAGCCCCTGGAAATCCTGAGAACCATTCATTCGTTCGATCCCTGCATGGCCTGCGCGGTCCACATCATCGACCCCGGGACGAGCGAGGTCAGGAAGTTCAAAGTGGCCTGAGGCAAGAAGGAGGATACCGTGGAAAATATCACCCCCAAACAGGAATGGTCGGTCGCCATCCGGATCAATCACTGGGCCATGGCGCTTTCCATCTTCGTCCTGATCGTGACGGGTTTTTACATCGCCGACCCGTTCACCCTTTCATCGGGAGAGACGGTGGACAAGTTCTTCATGGGAAACATGCGGTTCGTCCACATCCTCTTCGGCATGTTCCTCGTCTTCATCTTCATCTGGCGGATCTATCTCGCCTTCTTCTCCAGCTTTCACGCCGACTGGAAGGATTTTTTCGCCTGGACGAACCTGGGAAATTTCTGGAAGCAGATCAAGTTCTATCTCCTCATTTCCAAAGAGCCGCCGGAGCACACCCATCTTTACGGACCCCTTCAGTCCCTCGCCTACGGCGGGCTCCTCTTCATGCTCCTTCTCATCTGCCTGACGGGGCTCATCCTCATGGGAGCGGGATACCACGCGGGACTGACCGCCTTCGTCTATTTCCTGCTGAAACCCCTGGAGAACTTCGTGGGGGGCCTGGCCACGGTCCGCTGGATCCACCACATTCTCACCTGGCTTTTCATTCTCTTCATCGTGGTCCACGTGTACATGGCCTTCTGGTATGACGTGATCTTCAAGGAGGGAACCATCTCCTCCATGATCAGCGGGCGGCTTTTCAGAAAGGCCCACGATTGATGAAACGGGGAATGCAAAAGAGGCGACAAGGCCTCCGGGCGTTTCACGAAAATAACGATTGATGGGAAAAGTCAAATAACTTAGCATTCAAAGAGGGGGGGGAACGGGAATCCCCCCTCTTTTTTAAGGAACCGGCTTTTGAAGAAAAGACTGATCATCCTGGGGCTGGGAAATATCCTCCTCGGCGACGAAGGATTCGGTGTTCATTTCGTCCGGTGGTTCGAAAAGCGGCATGACCTCCCCCCGGCGGTGGAGGTCATGGACGGCGGCACTCTGGGATACGGCCTTCTGCCCGTTCTCACGGAATGCGAAAGGGCCATCGTCATCGACGCCATCAAGGTGGACGACGAGCCGGGTTCGATCTATCGTTTCGGCCGGGAGGAGATGGCCCTGCACATGCCGCCGCCCACCTCGGCCCACGAGGTGGAGTTCGCCCATGTCCTCTGCCAGGCGGACCTCATGGGGGAGGCCCCGGAAGTCTCCTTTCTCTGCATCGTTCCCGGGGACTGGGGGACCCTGAATCTCCGGATGACCCCTCTCATGGAGGAAATATTCCCCCTCATGGAACGGCTCCTTCTCGAAGAACTGGCGTTACAGGGGATTCGGCCGGAGGAAAAGGGCCATGCATGAACTCTCCCTGGTTCAGTCTCTCCTCGACATCATCGAGGAATACCGGGACGGCGGGAAGTTCCGGAAGGTGAATGTCATCCGCCTCTCTTTCGGGCGCTTGGGCGGCATCGAGCCGGCGTCGCTGCGGTTCGCCTTCGACGTGGCCTCCCGGTCAACGGCGGCGGAAGGGGCGGTCCTGGAATTCGACATCCTCCCCGTTGTCCTTTCCTGTCTGACATGCGGACAGGACAGTGCCGTGGAATCTTTCACCGCCGAGTGTCCCCTTTGCGGCGGCGAAGTCCTGGTGACGGGGGGAAAAGAGGAGTTGCGGTTTCTGGAAATGGACGTGGATTAGGAGTGACGGCTTCGTAAAAATCCCCATATGCTGCGTTGTCCTTCATCCCTCGTCACTGCGACGTACCGGCGGGTACGTCTCATTCCTCGGGATTCGGGCGCCTTGCCTCCGGGGCTTTTTACGAAGCCGTCTGGTAATGAATGTTTTACGCCTTTTTACGGGTTCATTAGGAGAGGTCCCATGTGTATCGGATTTCCCGGAAAAGTTCTCGCCATGGACGATAACTTCGCCGTTATCGACGTCAACGGCGTCCGGCGGGAGGCCTGTCTCGATCTTGTCGACGAAGAGGTCGCTGTCGGCGACTACGTTCTCTGTCATGCGGGGTACGCCATCCACAGGATGGACGAGACCGTCGCCCTGGAAAAACTGGAATTTCTCAGGGAACTCATCAAAAATGAAATTTATTGACGAATACCGGGATCCCGATCTCATCCGGGAGCTCCTGCAGTGCATCGGAACGACGCAGTCAAGGATCGGAAGACCGGTGACCGTCATGGAGGTCTGCGGGACCCACACCATGGCCGTCGGCCGCTTCGGCCTCCGGACGCTTCTGCCGGCCGGGCTCCGTCTCATATCCGGCCCGGGCTGCCCCGTCTGCGTCACCGCCATCGAGGATGTGGACCGGGCGCTTTACCTGGCGGAACAGGAAGGGGTTCTCTTCGCCACCTTCGGAGACATGCTCCGGGTGCCGGGAACGAACGGCCGGACCATGCAGAAGCTCCGGGCGGACGGGGCGGACGTCCGGGTCGTTCTCTCCCCCATGGACGCCCTTGCCCTGGCGGAGGATCATCCGAAACGGGAAGCGGTCTTCATGGGCATCGGATTCGAGACGACGGCCCCGGCGACGGCCTCGATGATCCTCCGGGCCCGGGAAAAGGGCCTGGACAACCTGTCCGTCTTCTCCGCCCACAAGGTCATCCCGCCGGCCATGAAGGCCCTCGTGGACGACCGGTCCCTCAAGATCGACGGATTTCTCTGCCCCGGCCACGTGAGCACCATCATCGGAAGCGGCGCCTACAGCTTTCTCCCTGAAAAGGCGGGGGCGTCCGCCGTCATCACGGGATTCGAGCCCGTGGACATCCTGGAAGGCCTTCTGATGATTCTCCGGCAGATCGCCACAGGGGAAAGAAAGGTGGAAATCCAGTATGTCCGTGCGGTGAGTCCGGAAGGAAACCCCCGGGCCGTGGCCGTCATGGAAAAAGTGTTCGAACCCGGCCCGGCCCGGTGGCGGGGCCTCGGCGACATGGCGGGGAGCGGCCTTCTGATCCGGGCATCCTATGGTTCCCTGGATGCCTCCCGGCGCTTTATCTTTCCCGCCATGACATCGGAGGAAATCCGGGGATGTTCCTGCGGAGCCATCCTCCGGGGGGCGAAACAACCGCCCCAGTGCCCTCTTTTCCGCATCCGCTGCACCCCCCGCAACCCCCTGGGACCCTGCATGGTTTCCTCGGAGGGGACCTGCGCGGCCTATTACAGATACGGCGGTGAAACCTCTTGATACTTGGAATAAAATATTTTCTCCGCATCAATCGAAGGGAGGTCATACCTTGAAAACGATTCAGGTGGTAAAGAACATCCTCGACGCCAACGATCGGATCGCCCGGGAAAACCGGATGCTTTTCGATGAGAAGAAGATCTACGTGTTCAATCTCATGAGTTCGCCGGGAGCGGGAAAGACGACCCTGGTGGAACGGACCATCGAGGCCCTTCGGGACCGTTTCCGCATCGCCGTCATCGAGGGGGACATTCAGGACACCTTCGACGCCGACCGGGTGGCCCGGCACGGCATCCCCGTCGTCCAGATCAACACGGGCGGCGCCTGCCACATCGACGGCAACATGATCCGGGAGGCCCTTCCGGCCCTCGAACTCGACGAGATCGATCTCCTCATCTGCGAAAACGTGGGGAACCTGGTCTGTCCCGCCGAATTCCGCATCGGTGAGAACGCCAAGATCATGGTCCTCAGCACCCCGGAGGGATCGGACAAGCCCGCCAAGTACCCCCTCATGTTCCAGGAATCTGCGGCCCTGATCCTCAACAAGATGGATCTTCTCCCCTATGTGGATTTCGACGTGGAGAAGGCCAGGAAAGACGCCCTGGCCCTGAACCCGAAACTGGAAATCTTCCAGGTTTCCTGCAGGACGGGAGAAGGCCTCGACGGCTGGACCCGCTGGATCGGAAAACAGGTGGAAGCCTACCGGAATGCCTGAGGCCAGGCGGAGGAGCCGCCTTCTTTTCAAGGGGATCGTCCAGGGGGTGGGGTTCCGGCCCTTCATCTACCGGACGGCGACGTCCCTCGGACTCGGGGGGTTCGTCCGGAACCGGGGAGACGGCGTCGTCGTCGAGGTGGAAGGACCGGTGGAACGGCTGGCGTCCTTTCTGCCCGTGGTCACGAAGACCCTCCCCCCCCTTGCCCGGATCGCCGAGGTGACTGAAGAAGAAAGCACCCCTTCCGGTCCCCCCGAATCCTCATTCCGCATCCTTCCCAGTGAGGACGGAAGGCGGGGAGACGTCCACATCTCTCCCGACATGGCCACCTGCGATGATTGTCTTCGGGAGCTTTTCGACCCCGCCGACCGCCGGTACCGGTATCCCTTCATCAACTGCACCCACTGCGGGCCCCGCCTCACCATCATCCGGGACATCCCCTACGACCGGGAAAAGACGTCCATGGATGCCTTTCCCCTCTGCCCGGACTGCCGGAGGGAATACGAGGACCCGGAGAACCGGCGGTTTCATGCCGAACCGAACGCCTGTCCCCGATGCGGCCCCCGGGTCCGCCTCCTCGACGGGACGGGCGATTTCCTGAAGGACGACGACCCCGTCGGAGGCGCGGTCCGTCTCCTTGGGAAGGGCGGAATTCTGGCTGTCAAAGGTCTCGGGGGATTCCATCTCGCCGTGGACGGGGCGAACGACGACGCCGTCCGGCGCCTCCGGTCCCGGAAATACCGGGAGGAAAAGCCCCTGGCCCTCATGGTCCGGGATCTCGAAGCGGCAAAGCGGATCGTCCATCTGACCATGGAAGAGGAAAACCTTCTTCTGTCGCCGGCCCGGCCCATCGTCCTGGCCATGAAGAACAAAACAGCCGGCCTCGGGGAGAGCATTTCGCCGGGAGTCCCCACCTTCGGCATCATGCTGCCCTATGCGCCGATACACCACCTGCTTTTCCGGGAACCCTTCCGGGCCCTGGTCATGACGAGCGGCAACCGGACGGACGAACCGATCTGCATCCAAAACGGCGAAGCGGTCAAACGCCTCGCGGGGATCGCCGACGTTTTCCTCGTCCATGACCGGGAGATCCTCGTCCGGTGCGACGATTCCGTGGCCGCCTCTCTTCCCGCCGGTCCGACCTTCCTGAGGCGCTCCCGGGGGTATGCGCCGGCTCCCGTGCACCTGACCGGGTCTTATCCCCCCGTTCTCGCCCTGGGCCCCCATCTCAAGTCGACCCTGTGCGTCCTCAGGGAACGGTACGCCTTTCTCAGCCCCCATATCGGCGATCTGGACACCCCCCAGGCCCGGGACTTCTACCGGGAAACCCTGGCCCTCATGGAGCGGATCACCCAGTGCCGCCCCCGGGTGGTGGCCAGGGATCTCCACCCGGGATACTATTCCACCCTCATGGCGGAAGAACTGGAGAGGGAAGCGGTCATCCCCGTCCAGCACCACCATGCCCATATCGTGAGCGCCATGGCCGAGAACGGCGTCACCGGACAGGTCATGGGCCTTTCCATGGACGGGACCGGCTACGGAACCGACGGCCGGGCCTGGGGATGCGAATTTCTCGCCGCCGATGAAAGAGATTTCCGTCGCCTGGGACACCACCGGTATTTTCTCCTTCCCGGAGGGGAAGCAGCCGTCCGGGAGCCCTGGCGTATCGCCCTCGGTCTTCTTTGGAACATTCAGGGAAAAGAGGCCTTTTCCACGGCCGCGGCCTTGGGGATCCCGCCCCCCGATTTTCAGCCGGCCCTCTTCGAAAAAATCCTGGACAGGAAGCTCAACAGTCCCGAGGCTTCCAGCCTGGGCCGGATCTTCGACGGCGCCGCGGCGGCTCTCGGCATCCGCCGGAAGGTGAGTTTCGAGGGCCAGGCGGCCATGGAACTGGAAGGCCTGGCGGCAAAGGCGGGAAAGATCGGAAACCCGATTCTTCCCTACTCCATTTCCCGTGAGGGGGAGATGTGCCTTCTCGACCTGTCGCCGGTCCTCCCGGCCCTTCTGGAAGGCCGGAAGAAAAAACAGGGAATCGACGCTCTCGCCCTTTCCTTCCACGGGACGGTCATTGAGGCCCTCCTGTCCGTGACCGTTCTTCTCCGGGAGATGACGGGGCTCGACCGGGTGGTCCTGAGCGGAGGCTGTTTTCAGAACCGCATCCTTCTTTCCGGTCTCGTCGAGAAACTCCAGGGGAAGGGGTTCCGGGTATACTTCCACCGGCAGGTGCCCACGAACGACGGCGGGATCGCCCTGGGACAGGCGGTCATTGCAGGCGCCCGGATGAAAAGAGACGGCAGTGAAATCAACCACGAAAGGAACGGGGGATGAAATACGATAAAATACTCCTGGAACACGGCAGCGGCGGTCTTCTTTCCAGCGAACTCGTTACGGAAACCTTTCTCCCCCATCTCAAAAACCCCTGCCTGGATCGTCTTGAGGACAGCGCCGTCTTCGATCTGAACGGGAGACGATACTGTTTCACCACCGATTCCTATGTCGTGAACCCCCTGTTCTTTCCCGGCGGGGACATCGGTTCCCTGGCCGTTCACGGAACGGTCAACGACCTCGCCATGGCGGGGGGCCGTCCCCTTTTCCTCAGCGCCGCCTTCATACTCGAAGAAGGGTTCCCCATGGAAGACATGGAACGGATCGTCCGGTCCCTCGGCCAGGCAGCCAGGGAAGCCGGGGCGGTCATCGCCACGGGGGACACCAAGGTGGTTCCCCGAGGGGCCGCCGACGGCATTTTCATCAATACGGCGGGCATCGGTGAAATCCGGTACCCCGCCCCTCTTTCAGTCAAAAGCATCCGTCCCGGAGACGCCATCCTGGTCAACGGCTTCATGGGAGACCACGGGGCGGCCATCCTGGCCAGCCGGGCAGACCTGGCCCTCTCGACGACCCTGAAATCCGATTCGGCCCCCCTGAACGGGCTGGTGGAATCCATTCTCGAAGCGTCACCCAACATACACGCCATGAGGGACGCCACCCGGGGCGGTCTCGGGGGCATCCTCGCGGAGATCGCCTCCCGCTCGGGGCTGGAAATGACGGTGGAGGAAAAAGACATTCCCCTGCGGGACGAGGTCCGGGGCATCTGCGAGATCACGGGCATCGAGGCCCTCTTTCTCGCCAACGAGGGGAAACTCGTCCTTTTCTGCCCGGCAAAGGACGCCAATAAGGTCCTGGAGGCCATGAAAGCCCACCCCTTCGGCAGGAACGGCGCCGTCATCGGGCGAGTCCTGGAAAAGGGCTCCGGGCGTCTCGTCCTGAATAACACCTTCGGCGGCTCCCGGGTGATCGATCTGCCCACGGGGGAACTGGTGCCCCGGATCTGCTGATCCCAGTTTCCGAATTCCATTCTTTTTTCAAGTTCATAGATCCATTTCGGTTCGTATCCCCTCCCCTTTCCTCTAACCATGCCTTGACATTGCCTGAAAAAATGGTAAAATTCTGACATTATTCAATCGGTTGATCTCTCGGTTTCATTAAATCGAATAAATCGGGCGGAAAATCAGAAAAAAACTAAAGGACATCGTTTCCGGGGAATTTCTTTTCCCGGGGGCAGCTCTCGTTATCATGGAAAACCCATTCATCGTCAGGGACTGCGCCCTCATCGCCATCGCCACGGGTCTTCGGGCCCAGAACCTCCGGGAGTTGAGCAACCGGATTCGGGAAGTCCCCCCGGCCTGTATCTACTACCACTTCTGGGGTGGGCTTCTCCGGGCGAAGTTCGATGATCCGGAATTTCCAAACGATTTCGCTTCCTGGGCCCAACACAGCCTTCACGACAAGAGGCTGGCGGAACGCCTGGCCATCATAAATCCCCTGGAGTTCGAAAACATGGAGGGGTTGCGCCGGGAACTCCTGGAAATGGTCGACGAAAGGCTCGATGAACTGGACATTCCGCCCTGGGTGGAAACGGACCAGCAGTTTCACTTCATCCGTACCCAGATCGTGGTTTTCGACACGGGGATGCAGGTTCCGTATCCCCGGGAACTCATGGGCCGGATTCAATCTTTTTCCCTGGGAAGCATTTTTTACCACTTCATCGACGCCCGGAGACGCCCCCCCTACAAAATCGACGATTTCTCGGCGTGGCTCGAAACCTTCGACGGCCGTTATGCCGACCTTGCCCGATCCATTCAGGCCATCGATCCCTATTTCACGAACCTGCATGTACTCCAAAGTGAGTTGAAAGACATTCTGGACAGACATTTTCAAGGATAAGCCATGGAAGAATATCTGGAACGGTACCGAAGCATCGTGGGGGACGCGGTGATCAATCACTTGAGGCAACTTGCCCGGCCCCTCCGGGGCATCCGGGTGGTCCATGTGAACTCCACCCGGGAGGGGGGCGGCGTGGCGGAGATTCTCCACTGCCTCGTTCCCCTGAAACGGGCCCTGGGACTGGAAACCACATGGGAAGTGATCGACGGAAACCCGGATTTTTTCGAGGGCACCAAGAAAATGCACAACACCCTCCAGGGAAACCGGCTCAGCATTCCCGCACCCATGCTTAAAAACTACGAGGAAACGAACCGGCGTAATTTCGAGCGCCTCGAGGGTGTCCTGAAGGAAGCGGACATCGTCTTCATCCACGACCCCCAGCCTGCCCCTCTCCTGGGGTTCTGCGAAAACCGCAGGGGAAAGTGGATCTGGCGGTGCCACATCGATGTGAGCCGTCCCCACCGGCCCGTCTGGAATTATCTGAGAAATTTCGTATCCCCCTACGATGCGAGCATCTGGTCTCTCTCCTCCTTCGCCCAGGTCCTCCCCCATCCCATGTATCTCATTCCACCGAGCATCGATCCCCTGAGCGAGAAGAACATCGATCTCGATCCATCGGAACTGGAAGGGGCCTATGAAAAATGGGGTTTAGATCCCGGCCGGCCCATCATCACCCAGGTTTCCCGGTTCGACCGGTTCAAGGACCCCCTGGGGGTGATCGAAGCCTACCGGCTGGCAAAGGAATTCATCCCCCTTCAACTCGTCCTCGCGGGGAGCGGCGCCCCCGACGACCCGGAAGGGGCGGAGGTCCTGGAGGAGGTCCGCATCGCTCAGGGAGAGGATCCCGACATCCACACCCTCCTTCTTCCCCCCGACGCCCATCGGTCCATCAACGCCCTGCAGCGCATTTCCCTCATCGTGCTCCAGAAATCCCTCCGGGAGGGGTTCGGCCTCACCGTCACGGAAGCCATGTGGAAGGAAAAGCCCGTCCTGGGCGGAGACACGGGAGGGATACGGATCCAGGTGTTCAACCACCACACGGGATTTCTCGTCAATACCCCCGAGGGCACGGCCCTGCGAATCCGCTATCTTCTCCGGCACCGGGACAAGCTTCATGAAATGGGGAAAAAAGCGAAGGACTTCGTCCGGCAGAATTTCCTCATCACCCGCCATCTCCGGGAATACCTGACCCTCATGATCGCCGTCACCCACGCCGCCACGGACCGGATCGAGCTGGAGGGGTGACGGATCGGCCATGAAGGAGAAGGAGCCCTTCCCGACAGCCCTGTTCTGGAATGAAATCCGCTCGGCTCCCCACAGGCTTCTCGGGCTGGATTACGACGGCACACTGGCCCCCTTCCGGGAGAGGCGGATGGAGGCGATCCCTCTCGAGGGTATCCCGGAACTCATCGGGAATCTCTCCCTTCTCCCGGAAACCACCCTCACCGTCGTCTCGGGTCGTCCCATCGGTGAAATCCTGCATCTTCTTGGAGACTTCCCGATATTTATCGCGGGTAGTCACGGTTTCGAACTCCGAAGCCCCGGCGGAAAGCTGGAAACCTTTCCGCCATCTCCCCGGCAGGCCGAAGGACTCAGACAGGCCCGGGAGGCGGCCGTTCAAATGGGCTTCCCGGAAAAACTTGAAATCAAGATCGGAAGCACTGCCCTTCATACCCGGGGGATCGAACCCGCCAGGGCCCGGGACATGAAACAGGTCATTTTCCAGGCCTGGTCCCGGATCGGCCGGCGATTCCGTCTGTCCTGCCGGAATTTCAACGGGGGCGTGGAAATCCGCGCCGACGGCCGGGACAAGGGAAAAATCATTCAACACCTCCTGACTTACCTCCCGGCACATGCTCTTCCCGTCTATATCGGCGACGACGACACGGACGAGGACGCCTTCCGGGCCGTCCAACATATCGGGTTCGGAATCCTCGTGGGAAGCGGCGAACATCCCACCGCCGCCCGGGCATTCCTTCCCGACTGCGCTGCCGTGAAAAGTTTTCTCGAGGACTGGATCAGGAATACGAAGGATGGTGAGTGACATGAAATACAGAAGACTTGCGGTGGTCTCCAACCGCCTGCCCATGGTCGTCCAGAAGAAGGGAAAAGGAAAATGGACCGTTCAGCCCGGGTCGGGGGGGCTTGTCACCGCCCTGGCTCCGGTGCTGAAAAACCGGGGCGGCCTGTGGATCGGCTGGCCGGGAGTGCGGGCGGAAGACGCTCCCCGAAAAATGAACCTGGAGGCTCTCCTCGCACGGCAGGGGGAGGAAGCGGGGTACGACCTGAAGCCGGTATACCTCACCGAAAAGGAGATCGATCTTTATTACCACGGATTTTCCAATGAGGTTCTCTGGCCCCTTTTCCATGACCTCTTCTCCCATTGCAACTTCCGTCCCGAATACTGGACCGCTTACCGGGAAGTGAACGGCCGGTTCGCTTCCGCCATAGAGAAATACACGGAAAACACGGACTATATCTGGGTCCAGGACTATCACCTCATACCGGTCGCCCGGGAGTTGAAAAAAAGGGGGGTGACCCGCAAGACAGGTTTTTTTCTTCATATTCCTTTCCCGCCCCTGGACATTTTCCTGAAGCTTCCATGGCGCTACGAAATTCTCGACGACCTCATGGAGTACGATCTCATCGGATTTCAGACTCTCCGGGACCAGCGTAATTTTATCGGCTGCCTCAAGGCTCTCCGGGGATGCCGCGTATCGGGGAAAAGGGCTTTGAACCGTGTCGTTTCGGAAACCCGGGAAACCCGGGTGGCCGCCTTTCCCATCAGTATCGATTTCCGGGAATTCGCCGACCTCGCCCGTTCGGAAGGCGTGACCGAAAGAGTCCGGGGCCTGCGATCCAATATGTACGAATCGAAGCTGATTCTCGGGGTGGACCGCCTGGACTACACGAAGGGTATTCCCCAACGGCTCCTGGCGTTCGAAAACGCCCTTTGCCGCTACCCCGGCCTGAGGAAAAAGGTGACCCTGATCCAGATCGTCGTTCCCAGCAGGACGGCCGTGGAGGAATACCATACCCTGAAAAGGGAAATCGAAAGGCAGATCGGTGAGATCAATGGAACTTTCACCCATGACGGGTGGGTACCCATTCATTACATCTATCGATCCCTGAACAGGGAAGAACTGATCGCCTACTACCGGGCATCGGAGATCGCTCTCATCACCCCCCTCAAAGACGGAATGAACCTCGTGGCGAAGGAGTACTGCGCAAGCCAGGTGGAAGAAAACGGCGTTTTGATCCTGAGCGAATTCGCCGGAACGGCCGCCCAGTTCCACGAGCATGCCCTGTTGGTCAACCCCTATGACATCGAGGGCATCGCCGACGCTATCCATCAGGCCTGCATCATGGACGCCGGGGAAATCCGTCAAAGAATGAGAAGGCTCCGGCAATCCGTTCAGCGCCAGGATATCTATTCCTGGGTGAACCGGTTTCTCCGGGCGGGGATATCGGAAAAGCTGAAAGACTTTCCCCAGATGGAATTCTTCGTTCCACGAGAAGACAAAGACAGCCACGGCGACTCCCACTGAACACCTTTCGGCCACCCTCAGGGGAATTCCTTTAGATCCCACCGCCTGACCACGCTATAAAATAATTGACACAGGAAATCCCATCTCTTATAGTCAACCCGTTTGAGGACCGGATGTTCCCCAAGGCCGGAAGCTCAAATACAGTGCGACCCCGGAACCCTCTTCCGGTCCGGGTCGCACGCGGCATGGCAGGGTTGCGGGAAGATCGGTCAAAGGGCGGCAGTTTCAATCCCACCGGGCGGATCCCTTGTCTCGCGGCATCCTTCATCAACGAAAATCTAATGATGGACCGGCCTCCCATGGAACCAGAAGCCCGGAGAACCGATCTCCCCGTGCTCCTTCTCCACAACGTGGACCCCTGCTGGGAGCCCGCCGAAATCGATTCGGCCCGGGAAGACGTCCGCCGGATGAAGGACGCTCTTGCCTCCGAAGGACACCCCGTGATCGAACTCCCGGTGACATCCCGCCGCCTTGACCGTCTCCTGGCTCCCTTTCCTCCCGGGGAATTCATTGTTTTCAATTGGTGCGAGGAACTTCCCGGCCGGAAAAAAAGCGATGCCCGGGTCGTTGAAATTCTCGAATCGGGGAACTACACCTATACAGGCTCCCCGCCGGAGGTCCTGGCCCTGACCTGGAACAAGATCGCCGTCAGGAAGGAACTGGGGAAAAAGGGGATCGCCATTCCCAGGGGGCGTGTCTGTTCCCGACAGGATGCCGATCGATGGACCTGTTTCCCCGCCATCGTCAAGCCGGCACTGGAGCATTGCAGCCTGGGCATTACCGCCGAATCGGTCGTCCTGGACCGGAACGGGCTGCAGAGGAGAATCGCCCAGGTAGAGGCCGCTTTTCGACAGCCGGCCCTGGTGGAAGATTTCATCGACGGCCGGGAATTTCATGTCACGCTCTGGGGCAACGGGAACATCGAGATGCTCCCGCCGGCGGAGATGGATTTTTCCGCCTATCAGGACCGGCGCAGACGCCTGTGCACCTATGATTCCAAATTCGTCCCCGAATCGGAAGATTATGAAAAAATCGAAATCCGCGTTCCCGCCGTGCTGGAGGAGGAGCAGTACCGCAGACTGCGGGAAACCGCTCTGGGAAGCTACCGGGCCCTCCGCTGCCGCGACTACGCCCGGATCGATCTTCGGCTCCGGGATGACCGGTTCCACGTCCTGGACGTCAATCCCAATGCAGACCTGAGCCCGGAAACAAGCATGGTCTATGCCGCCCGATCCATGGGAATCAGTTACGGCGGGCTCTGCAGCCGGCTGGTCAACCTGGCCGCCCGGCGCCACCCCCGGTTCGGTAAACCCTCCCGGACAATTTGAGCGGTCCGCCGACCCCGTTATTTTTTATGGTCAAAGAGCCCCTTTTCTGCTATGAATTCATACCTTATCACTTGAGCAAGAGGCAATAGAATGGGAAGGACGGCAAAACTCATCGTAGAAGGAAAGACCTTCGAACTTCCGATCATCGAGGCAACGGAAGGGAATTACGCCATCGACATTTCTCACCTTCGCGAGATGACCGGCCTCGTCACCCTCGATCCGGGATATCACAACACGGGAAGCTGCATCAGCGGCATCACCTTCATGAATGGCGAAAAAGGCATCCTGCGGTACCGGGGAATCCCCATCGAACAGCTGGCGGAGCATTCCACCTTCGTCGAAACGTCCTATCTCCTCATCACCGGTGAGCTTCCCACCCAGGAGGAACTGTCGGCCTTCTCCTCCAAGCTGAACGACCATTCCCTCGTCCACGAGGACATGCGCCACTTCTTCGAACGCTACCCGAAAGGCGCTCACCCCATGGGGATCCTCGCCTCCATGGTCAACGCCCTAAGGGCCTTCTACCCCGAACTTCCCGAACGATCGGAGGCGGAGGAAATCCGAATCACCTTCGCCCGGCTCCTCTCCAAACTCCGGACCCTGGCGGCCCTGTCCTACCGGATTTCCATGGGACTGCCCATCAATTACCCCTCCATTCATCTGAGTTATTGCGCCAATTTTCTCAACATGATGTTCGATTCGCCGGTCAAACCCTACACCCTGGACGACGATCTGGTTCATGCCCTGAACGTCTTCTGGATACTCCACGCCGACCACGAGCAGAACTGCTCCACCTCCGCCGTGAGGCTCGTCGGCAGCGCCCGGGTCAATCTCTATGCCGCCATTTCAGCCGGAATCAGCGCCCTGTGGGGGCCTCTCCACGGCGGTGCGAACCAGGCGGTAGTGGAAATGCTTCAGGCCATCAACGACAGCGGGGGCGATGTGAAGCCCTTTCTGAACCGGGCCAGGGACCGGGATGACCCCTTCCGGCTCATGGGGTTCGGCCACAGCGTGTATAAGAACTTCGACCCCCGGGGCAAGATCATGAAGGAAATGTGCGACAGGATCCTGCCGAAGATCAACCGGTACGATCCCCTCCTCGACATCGCCAGGCAGCTGGAAGAAGTGGCCCTGAGCGACCCCTTCTTCATCGACCACCAGCTTTACCCGAACGTGGACTTTTACAGCGGGATCATCCTCAGGGCCCTGGGAATCCCTCTGGACATGTTTACCGTCATGTTCGCCATCGGGCGTCTCCCCGGCTGGATCAGCCAGTGGAAAGAGAGTCAGGAGGATACCCGGAGCAAACTCCACAGGCCACGCCAGGTTTATATCGGCCGGGGAACGAGGGATTATGTTCCCATGGAAAGGAGAAAAAGCAGGAACAGCCTGACGGGAAACATCCTGGTCTTCTGATTTATCAGCTGGATCAAAAGGAATTCAGCCCTTCACCGGATGGGAATGCCGGATGGTGGGGCCGGCCTGTTTTATATTCTTTGCACCGCACAGGGGACATCCCTGCATTCTCAGCGGTTTTTCGAGATGGCAACGGGCGAGAAGGTCTTCGTCCCGGAAAAGCGCCGGCGTCGGGCCATCCGCCGCGATCCCTCCATCGTGAAGAAAAATGGCCCGTTCACACAGATCCAGCGCCATGTCCAGGTCATGGGTGGCGATTATTTTCGTGTGCTCAAAGGTTTTCAGCAGGGCAATCAGACGGCTGCGTGACCTGGAGTCCAGATTGGAATTCGGCTCATCCATGACCAGAACGTCCGGCGACATGGCAATGACCGTTGCAATGGCGACGGCCCGCTTTTCCCCGCCGGAAAGCTTGTACGGCGGCCGATTGTACAAATGTGGGACACCGACCGTCTCGAGGGCCTGCATCACCCTGTTCTTCACCTCCGTCTCGGGCATCCCCAGGTTCAGAACCCCGAAGGCCACATCGTCAAATACGGTGGGCATGAACAGCTGGTCGTCCGGATCCTGAAACACCATACCGACGGAACGGCGCACGGCCGTTAAGTTTTTTTTAGTCAGCGGGTAATCTCCAATTTTCAGAACACCCTCGTCAGCCATCAGGCAGCCGTTCAGATGAAGCAGCAAGGTCGTCTTGCCGGCGCCGTTCGCGCCGACCAGGGCTACCGACTCTCCATGGGTAATGCGAAACGTCACGTTCCTTATCCCGACGGTGCCGTCCGGATAGGTGAACCGAAGATTGTCCGCCTGAACGATATGATGACTCATCAGAAAATACTCGTCACTATTTCGCCAAGTTTCACAGGCAAATTATAGAATCTCAGAAATATGAAAAAACTTGACCAGCCGACGACATACCCATACTCTTTCAAACCGATTGTCATCGGTCCGAGGGTACGAAACCGGCCCTCAAACCCCCGGCAGCACATGGACAGATGGATACGCTGGGCCCGGTCCAGAGCCCGGAAAAGCAATTGCCCGACCAGGGGTGCGACCAGCCCGAAAGCCATGGCATTTGAATCGAATGACCTGAGCGATCTGGCCCGCACCATTCGCGCCGCTTCATCGATCAGGACAAAGATGTAACGATACAGGAACATGAGCTGGATGACAAAAGGCTTCGGGGTACCCAGCTTTTCCATGGCCATGCAGACGGCGTTGAAGCCGGTCAGAGTGATCAATGTCAGAGCGGCCGTCACGGTCAGTACAAATCGAATCATGATGGAAACGAGGGAGACCCATCCGCCGGAAACATGGAATGATCCGATCTGGATAAGGGTTTCCCGGTCCATCAGAGGATTGAATATGCCGATCAGCAAGGCAAACGGTGCGACCAGGAGGACTTTCTTCATCAAATAGTTCATCGGCAGACTTCCGACGGCGATTTGAACCATGGGATAGATGAAAAAAGGAATCAGTTCCGAAACCGCGTATTTATCGAAGGAGACCACCACCAGGATGAACGCCAGCGTGGTAATCAGCTTGGCCCTCGGGTCCAGTCGATGGAGCGAACTGTCGCCGGAGGCCAGCTTGTCCATATATCCGATATCGAGGAGGCTGTTATCAATTTTTGCCATGACGACCAAATCAGTGGGCAGCGTTCAAATATCCCCGCTGCCCACTTGCAATAATCCCCCGTTTCGGACGATAGGAAGCCCGTAGCGGTATCAGGAGGCCCTGACCTTCCGTTGTCTCAACCCCAGTCCGATCAGAAGGACCGCCGTAAAGGTCAGGGCGCTGCCGACCAGACCGGCCAAGGAGGTCCCTGGATCCACCGCCGGCCAGGACGGTTGGGCCTCCTCGGACTCAGGTGCCCCTTCAGTCGTTTTAAATCCGTAATCCGGTAAAAAGGCGGTTTTCGACTGGATATCCGCCAGAGAAGCGTGGGGTCCCTTCTCCGGGCTTTCCAGTTCTTCGACACCGGCGGTCCTGAACATGGCCCACTCCAATCCGTCGGGATGGGCGGAAGCAAACCAGCTTAATGCACCACCGGTGACAATGGCGACGGCGACGAACCCCGCGAGAACCTTGCGGATGGGGATCTCACCGATGGGGAGGGACCTGGCGGCGGCATCGAGAATTTCCGGACGGGCTTTCCGGACAAAAACAATCACGGCGGCTGTAACAACGCCTTCCACAATCCCGATAGCCAGATGGATCGGCAGCATCAACAGCAGGAAAGTTCCGAAGGGCAGTTCCGATATGCCTGAAAAAAGCGTTTCCAGAACGACGCAGAACGCCCCCAGCTGCAGTCCGACAATGGACGCGACCAGGGCTCCGGCCAGAATTCGACCCTCCGTGGGATCGCCGCCGGTTATTTTTTTGTAGATGAACGGATAAGCGACAAAACAGGGGAAAAAACCGAGGTTGAAAATATTGCACCCAAGGGCCAGCAACCCGCCATCGGAAAAAAAGAGGGCTTGAACCGTCAGGACCGACGCCATCGTGAGAAAGGCGGCATGAGGTCCGAGAAGGATCGCCAGAATCATCCCGCCTCCCAAGTGGCCGCTGGACCCGGTGGCCGGGATGGTGAAGTTGATCATCTGGGCCGCAAAGATAAAGGCACCCATCACCCCCATGAGTGGAATTTTGCGATCGTCGAGTTCCTCCTTGACCTTTTTCGAGCTGTACCCGATAAGTCCCGCCGCAGCCACCCACATGGTGGCCCCCACGGCAGGCGAAATCAACGCATCCGCCATATGCATAACCTTCTCTCCCTTCCTGAGTATGAAACTTATGCCCGCTCCCCAAGGGTACGGATAAAAAAAATGTTATTATTTATGAATTCGTGCCACCTCCGGCGCAAAAAAAAACTTCCCTATCCTATTCCTCTTCAACCCCTGCCTCGGTCCCCGGGCCGCCCGCCGCGACGGTGGCGACGGCCCGTCACCGGTCCAGAATCTTTCCCGTGCTGGACATGCCGAGCGTTCCGTGACGGACACCCTTTACCGCCCGAAGTATGTCCGCCAGGTGTTTTATTTCGCTCGCCTGACCCTTGACGGCGACGATCTCCAGGCAATGATCGTGATCCAGATGGACGTGCTGGGTGGAGATGATGAGCCTCTGGAAATCATGCTGGATATCGATGATCCGGTTCAGGAGTTCCCTTTGGTGATGATCGTAAATATAGGTGATCGCACCGGCCACTTCCCGGTCCTCCCCCCACTCTTTATGGACCAGTTCCTGACGGATAAGGTCCCGGATGGCCTCTGACCGGTTGGTGTACTTTTTCTCCCTGAGAAGGGCATCGAACTTGTCCAGAAGACCTTTCTCCAGAGAGACGCCGAATCTGACGAGATCCGCCATAACCTGTCCGTGTTACTTTTTTCGCCTCTGTAACACTCTCGTCCGCCTCCGTCAAGGATATTTTTTCTCCTTGACAATGTTTCCAGGGATACGGTAGCAGACCCTATGAGGGGGGGTAAGGTCATGATTCACCGCCGGGCCGGACCATCGTTTTTTTGGCTTCAGGATGAAGACAACGGGTCGGCAACGGCTTCAACATCATACGTTCCTTTCACAGCCCACCCATGATTCCCGCGGACTGGCCAGGGGAAATCGCCCGCCCCGCCCATGTATACGTGCCCTGTCATTCCGGTGCCGATATAGGAGAAAGGATTCTCCCCCTCATTCATCACGGAACGGCTTTGAGGGAGGCCTGTCTCCTCTGCCTGTCACCGGAAACGGAAGCCGTGCTCCGCGCTTCCCTCCCGGAACCGAAACCGGCTGCAACGGAACAGGCGGGTACAGGAGGCCTGCGTTTCTTAAGGCCGGACGAACCTGAGGGAAAGGGCCATTTTCCTTTCTTTGAAAAAGCGATCAAAGCCATCGACGAGGCGACTTCTTCCGAAGAGAATCCATCATGGGTCATTATCGAAGCGACGGCCCTCTGTTCCCCTGCCACCGACCCGGGGCTCCTGGCCCGGTTCGAAGGGGAACTGAACCACATGGCCGCGAAGAAATCCCTGGGTATCGCCTGCCTCTTCGATGAAGATGCTTTCCCTCTTCCATTTCTGCATCAGGCCCTGTTATCCCATGATCGCTTCCTGAGGGAAGACGCCCTGGTTCAAAACCCTCTTTTCCTTTCCGCACCCCGTTTTCATGAACAGGAATCGCCCGCCCGGTCCATCCGCCGGTTCCAGGACCTCCTCCATCGGCAGGGGCAATCGGCCCATCTGTACCGTGTCCTTGCCGAGCGGTCCTTTGCCGGCGTTTACGTCGTCCAGGACAGCCGTTTCCGGTTCATCAACACCAACGCGGCCTCGTATGCCGGCTATACCCCCGAGGAAATGATCGGAATGGATTCTGTGAGTATCGTTCTACCGGAAGACCGTTCTGGGGCGAAAATTAACGCCCTGGAAATGTTCAAGGGCCGACGGACGGCCCCTTACGAATTCCGCATTCTGAGAAAGGACGGAAAGATCCGGTGGATCATGGAAACCGCGACGCCCATCCTTTTCGAGGGGAAACCGGCCGTTCTCGGAAACTCCATGGATATCACGGAAAAGATCCGGGCCGAGGAAGGCCTCCGGGAATCGGAGCAGAAACTGCGGGAGATCATCGACTTCCTTCCCGACGCCACATTCGTCATAGACCGGGAGAAAACGGTCATCGCCTGGAACCGGACCATCGAGGAAATGACGGGCATCCGGGCGAAGGAAATCATCGGCAAAAAAGATCAGGCCTATTCCGTTCCTTTTCATGGAAAGATACAGCCGATCCTCATCGATTTCGCCCTGTCCCCGGAACTGATAAACGAGAAAGCCTACACGCGGTTCGAGAAAAACGGGGACCTCATGCTCGCCGAGATGGAATTCCTTTCCCCTCAGGGGGAGAAACGCTTCCTCTGGCTCAAGGCCTCCCCCATCTTTGACCGGAACGGGAACATCGCCGGGGCGATCGAGACGATCCGGGATATTACGGAACAGAAACGGACCGAAACGCTCCTGAAAATCGAGAAGGCCCGGATGGAGGAACTTTTCGAAAGCGCTCCCGAAGCCGTCATTCTGACGGACCCGAAAGGCATTCTCCTCAAGGTGAACCAGCACTTCACCCGGATGTTCGGATATGCGCCCGGGGAGGTCTATGGCAAACCGGTGGATGATCTGATCATACCGCCGGACCGTCCCGAAGAGGCGGTCCGCCTTACCGGAAGGGTTACTGAAGGCGACCCCGTCTCGATTGAGACGGTCCGAAAGAAGAAGGACGGCGACCTCATACAGGTTTCCATCCTGGCGACACCGATCCGCATCGACACGGATCAAATCGGCATCTATGCCATCTACCGCGATATTTCGGACCGGAAGAAGGCCGAGGATATTCTGCGCGAAAGCGAGGAAAGATACCGCTCCATCATTGAAACCATCGAGGACGGATACTATGAAACGGACCTGGACGGACGGATAACTTTCATCAATGACTCACTCCAGCGCATCCTCGCCTCACCCCGGGAGGAAATTATGGGAAGGAGTTTCCGCCGGTTCACGGACAGGGAAAACGGCCAGAAGATCTGGCTGGCCTGTTACAAAGTTTTCGAGACGGGGGAACCCTGCCTCGGCATTGAATGGACGATTTACCGGAAGGACGGAGAAAAACGGTTCGTGGAAATCTCCGTCTCCCAAATCCGGGACGGGGCGGGATCCCCCCTGGGATTTCGGGGAATCATGAGGGATATCACCGAGCGCATCCGTTCGGAGGAAACCATTCGAAACCTCGCCTATCACGACGTTCTCACGGGACTGCCCAACCGGTTCCTGTTTCATGACCGCCTGTCCATGGCCATCGCGGCCGGGAGACGTTCGGGCCACATGGTGGCCGTGATCATGATGGACCTGGATAAATTCAAAGAGGTCAACGACACCCTCGGTCATGCCGTGGGAGACCTTCTCCTCCAGGCCGTGGCCGGCCGGCTCACCGAAAGCCTTCGAAGGGGGGACACTATCGCCCGGATGGGAGGAGACGAGTTCATGATCGTCGCCCCGGACATCAAGACGGAGAAAGGCGCCCGGACAGTCGGCGAAAAAATCCTCGCGGCCATCCGCCATCCGTTCCTTTGCGACGGTCATGTCCTTCACATCACGACGAGCATCGGCATCGCCCTTTATCCCCTCCACGGCCGGGATCCTCAAATCCTCATTCAATACGCCGACATCGCCATGTACAGGGCCAAAAATGCCGGCCGGAACCTTTGCGAAAGCTATCAGGGGGAGCGCTGAGAAGAGGCCTTCAATTCATCAATCCGCTCCTTCAGCCTCCGGATTTCCCTTGAACCAGACCCTTCCGTCTGATTTTCCTCCATGATCCCCCTTTTCAGGAGGAGGCAAGCCACGATGTTCCCATATTCACAACGGCAGCGGGGCTTATTTCTTTTTTTTGCGCTTTCGGCGGGGGCTCCCCGCGGCTTCCCGGACCATGGGGATCGATCCGTTCTTCAGGGGCCGGCCTCGTTGCATAGATCTTTCTTTCCCCTTGAGATCCCTCCGGAAGCCCCCTGAAAATGTCTTTTCCAGATGACAGGCATCGAGTTTCCTGAGCGCTTCCAGGACAAGCGGCCGGTTGGCCGGAATTCCGTATTGGACAAGAGCCCGGTGAAGCTTCCGCTCCCGGAAGGTTTGAGCGACCTGGACGGCCTCCCCGGTGAGGGGATGAAAACCGGTATGGTACATGGCCGCCGACAGGGTCATGGGCAGAGGGATGAAATCCTGGACCTGTTCCGGATGGGTCCGGCGATTGAGGCAATACAGGCCGAGATCGAGGGCCTCACGGAGGCCCGCCCCCGGGTGGGCGTTCAGGAAGTAGTTGACGAGATACCGCTTCTCCGGCATGGTCCCGTTCAATCTTTCAAAAAGGCGAAGAAACTTCTCATAAACCTCACGGCCCGGCTTTCCCATCATGGAAAGAACTTTGTCGGACACGTGCTCCGGCGCGACCTTCATCCGGCCGCTCGTGTGATGCCGGAGTACTTCCTCGAAATACACACGGGCTTCTTCCCGGATCAGAAGATCGTACCGGAAACCGCTGGAGAGAAAAACGTGATTCACCCCGGGAATTTTTCTCAGGGCCTTGAGCAGGCTCAGGGATTCCTCGTATCCCGGATGGAGACTCCCGCATTTTTCCGGGAAAAGACATTCCCGTTCGGCACAGGCACCCCTTTCCTTCCACCGGGAGCAGGTCGCCCGGTACAGGTTGACCGTCGGTCCGCCCACATCGGAGATGGTCCCCCGGAAATCGCTTCTCCTGCTCAGGGACTCCACTTCCCGGATCAGGGACCCGCCGCTCCGGCTCTGGACAATCCTCCCCTGGTGCAGCGACAGGGAGCAGAACCGGCAGTCCCCGCAGCACCCCCGGTGGGAAACAACGGAAAATCTGACCGTATCGAGGGCCTTGACGCCCCCTTCCCCGCCATAGGAGGGATGCCATTCCCTGCGGTAGGGGAGTTCATAGATTCGATCGAGTTCCCCCTCTTCCAGGGGCAGCGCCGGTGGAAACTGGATGACCCAGCGGTCCCGGTGGCGCTGCGCCACCGGTCTGCCCCGGACGGGATCCTCCTCGGCCCGGGAGAGACGGACAGCCTCGTTGAAGGCCGCCGGATCCCGGCAAACCTCCTCGTAAGAGGGCAGAAGGATGCATGGGCCCAGGCTTTCATGGTCTTCTCGAATGACGGCGGTTCCCCGGATGCCGTTCATTTCCGACGGCTCTTCACCACCGGAGAGGCGCCTGGCGATCTCGACAACCTGAACCTCCCCCATACCGAAAACAAGGAGATCCCCCCGGGCGTCAAGGAGAAGGGAACGGCGGACGGTATTTTCCCAGTAGTCGTAATGGGCGAGCCTGCGGAGGCTCGCCTCGATTCCGCCGAGGACGACGGGGATTCCCGGGAAGACTTCCCGGAGGCGGTTGGCATAAACGATGGTCGCCCTGTCCGGGCGCAGGCCCGTCTTTCCTCCGGGACTGTAATCGTCCTTCTTCCGGGGCCGTTTGTTCGCCGTGTAATTCGCCACGAGGGAATCCACGTTCCCCGCGGTGATCCCCGCGAACAGCCGCGGCCGGCCGAGCCTCGTGAAATCCTCCAGGCCCCGCCAGTCCGGCTGGGCGATGACGCCCACCCGGAATCCGGCGGCCTCCAGGATCCGCCCGATGACGGCGGCCCCGAAGGCCGGATGGTCCACATAGGCATCCCCGGTAACGAGAAGGACATCCACTCCGTCCCAGCCCCGGGCCTGGAGATCCTGTCTGTTGACGGGCAGGAAAGGCGCTGTCATCGGATAAAGCCTGCCTCCATTTCTCAAAAGGACCAGAAAAGGGGAATGAAAAGGACGGCGAGAATCCAGAAGATGACATTCAGGGGCGCGCCGATCCGAGTGTAGTCAAAAAAGCGATAGCCGCCGGGAGCATAGACCATGGTGTTGGTCTGGTAACCGATGGGTGTGGCAAAGCTGGTGGAAGCGGCAAACGCGATGGCCACGAGAAAAGGCCGGGGGTCGACTCCCATGGCCGTGGCCATGGAAAAGGCGATGGGAGCGAGGATCACCGCGGCGGCATTATTGGACATCATCTCCGTCAACACAGCAGTGACGAGGTAGATGAGGGCGAGGACGGCAAGAGGGCCGTAAACCCCGACGGGTGTCAGGGCCACGGAGGCCAGCCACGCAGCCGCCCCCGTCTTTTCCATGGCCAGCCCGAGAGGCAGGATGCCCCCGAGAAGGAAGACGATTTTCCAGTCGATGGCATCGTACGCCTCTTCGATGGTGAGGCACCGGCCGATGACCATGGCGAAGGCGCCGATCATCGCCGCCACCAGGATGGGAACAATCCGGAAGGCCGCCAGACCGACGACGGAAAAGACGATCATAACGGCCGTAAAGGCCCGGTCCCTCCGGATATAGAGTTCCGTCAGTTCGTTGGTGACGATCATGTTCCGGGAACGGAGAATCCGGGGCACGTCGCTCTTGTCGCACTGCAAAAGAAGAGTGTCACCGGCCTCGAGGACGATGTCGGAAAGACGGTCCCGGAGGATTCTCCCCCTTCTCTGAAGAGCCAGCACGACGCTCCCGTACCGCCTGGAAAAATCCACGTCCTGGAGAGTCCTCCCCGCAATGCCCGACTGCGGGGGGATGAGAACTTCGATGAGTTCCACCCTGTCTGAGGCCAGGAGCCGATCGCTCATAACGACGTCCTTCTGAATTCCGAGACCGAGCTTTTCCTTTACATCGATGAGTTTGTCCACGTTACCATGGATGAGAAGGATATCCCCCGCCATCAGGGGGGTCCGGGGATGAAGGGTGATCTCCTCTTCCCCCCGGATGATCTTGATGAGGGAAACCTTCCCCGCCACGATTTCCTTCTGCCGGCTCCACGATTTCCCGATGAGAGGGGATTTTTCCGAAACGTAAAGCTCCGCCAGGTAATCGGCGAGGCGGTATTTGTCCAGCTGCTCCGCCTCGCCCCGCCGTTTCGGGAGCAGATACGGGGACGCCAGGGTCAAGTAAAGAATCCCGGCGGCCGCCATGATAAGACCCAGACGGGTGAACTCGAAAAAGGTGAAGGCCGTCATGCCGTAACCCACGGCGATGGCATTGACGAGGATGTTCGTCGAGGTCCCGACGAGGGTGCACACCCCTCCGAACTGGCTGGCGAAGGAAAGGGGAATCATGACCCGGGAGGCCGAAATCCTGCGGGCCTGGGCCAGAACCATGGCCACGGGAATGAAGATGGCCACCATGGCCGTATTGACGACAAAGGCGGACAGAAAGGCGATGGCCGCGCACAGGACGACGATGAGCCGCCGTTCCCCTTTTCCGGCGAGCCGGTTGAGGTTGCGGGAAAGCCACTGGATCACCCCCGTCCGGGTCAGGCCGGCGCTCAGGACGAACATGGCCGCCACCGTGGCCGTCGCCGGACTGGCAAACCCGTAAAGGGCCTCATCCGGCACGATGAGCCCCGTGACCACCAGGGAAATGAGGACGAAAAGCGCCACCACGTCCACCCGGAGCTTTCCCCATATGAACAAGGCGGTGGACCCGGCGATGATCCCCAGGACGAGCAGGATAGGAAGGTTCGGCAAGAAGGCCCCCCGTGGTGTGATAACGCCGCCCTCCCCGGAGGGGGAACGGCTTTTCACAAAAAATGTGTGGTGGTATGTATCACAACTCTTTAAAAAGTCCCACGGGAAACGGCACCCTCCTCTCTTCCCTCCGGAAGGGGCGACGGGGCTGCCCGTCGATAGTTCAGCAAAGGTAAAAGGTGTGGATCATCAGGACGCAGACGAGAAGATAAACTACCGTGAGGGGCCCCCCGATGCGGCAGAAATCCGTGTTTCTGTAACCGCCCGGAGAGAGGATGAGGGCGTTGACCTGGTGCGTCGGAAGGAGAAAGGAATTGGAGGCGCACAGGGCAACGAGGAGCGCCAGGGCCCTGGGGCTTGAATCCAGGAGTTCCCCCATGCGCATGGCAATGGGAACCATGACGACCGTGGCGGCGATGTTGGACATGAAAAGGGAAAAGAGGGTCGTCAGGGACGCGACGGCCAGGAGAACGAAAAGCATGGGACAACCCTGGAGGCCGCTTAAGAGATGAACGGCGAGATATTCGGCGGCCCCCGTCTTCTTCATGGCCAACCCCAGGGGAATGAGGCCGGCCAGGAGGAAGACGATACGCCAGTCGATGGCCCGGTAGGCTTCATCCATCTGGACAACCCGGAAAAGCACCATGGCGGCGGCCCCTGTGAAAAACCCGAGGGAAATGGGGACGCCCGCCAGGGTCAGCAGAATGGCGGCGGCAAAGCAGAAGAGGGCGACGGCGGGTTTCAGTCCTTCCTTGGGCGCCACCTGCTCGATGGGCGTCGCCAGAACGAAACGGACAGGGTCCGCCATGGCATGCATGCGTTCCCAGAGTCCGTGGACGATCAATGTAGAGCCCGCCTGCAAAACGGCATCGGAAAAAAAATCGCCCCGTTCCTCCCGGTCGCCGGAAAGAAGCATGATCGGTTCCACTCCGTAATTTTTCCGGATGCCGATTTCCTTCAGGGTTTTCCCGATCACCGGCGACCGGACGGGAACGACCAGTTCGGCAAAACCTGAGCGGCCCCCCGCCTGCAGATCCTCGAAAGGCCGCATCTCCTCCCTGAAGAGCAGGGCGTTTTCCTTGACGAAGCGCAGGAGGTCCCCCCGCTCGCCGAGGAGGGCCAGCCTCTGTCCCGCCACGAAGGGGGTGTGTCTCCAGGGGGCGTAGAGGATGTCGTCTCCTTCCGCAATGGCGAGGAGATTGAGGCGGTATTTTGTCCAGATCTCCGCTTCCTGTCTTGTTTTCCCTGCCAGAGGGCTCTTGGAGGGGATCACACACTGATAGACGGTGGTGGGAAGCTTCCATGTTTCAATCAGGCGGCGTTGAAAACGCATGAGAGGGGTTTCCGGCTTCAACTTGGCGGGAAGCAGGGCCGGACCGGCAAAAAAGAGATACAGGGCCCCGGCTAAAAGCAGGGCGATTCCGACGGGAGCGGCGGTGAAAAGCCCGAACACCCTCTCTTCCCCGTGGCTCAGAAGGTCGTTGAGAACCAGTAAGGGGCTGGAACCGACCATGGTGATATTCCCCCCCAGGATCACGGAAAAGCTCATGGGGATGAGAAGCCGCGATGCCGGAATTCCCGTGTTCCGGGCGATCCGGATCACCAGGGGGAGAAAGAGGGCCGCCGCACCCACATTCTGGATAAAGGCCGAAAAAAGGCCCACCGTGAGGGAGACAGAGAGGATCAGGCGTTTTTCCTCCCGTCCGGCCGCCCGGAGGATGGGATGGATCAATCGATTCAAGGCCCCGGAGCGGTCCACCCCGTGGCCGAGGATCATGATGGCGATAACGGCTAAAACGGCATTGCTGGCCAGACCGGAAAAAGCCTCCCGTGGTTCGATCAGGCCGAGCCACGGGAGAAGAACCATGATCAGGATGGCAACGACATCCACCCGGAGCCGGTTTGTCACGAAAAGAACTATGGTGACCGCAAGGACGGATAAAGCCAGGACGATGTCGAAAGTCATGGGATAAAACTCATTTCCCGTTCTTCAGTTCATTACTTCAGAGCCCCGGCAAGGAGTCCCGCCACGGCGCCGCCGCCGGACGATTTCACATAAGACACGATGACGGGAACGAATTTTCCGATCATGTCCGTTCCCAGGCCGAGCTGGGCGAACTGTCCGGCCAGGGCCATGATTCCGCTCCCCTCTTTTTTCCCTCCCAGAAGGGACGTTGCTCCGCCGAGGGCCCCGGCCACCCCCCCGCTTTTCGGGGCGGCATCGAGATATCCCCCCATCCCCGGGACCGCCTGGGCCACCTTGGCGAAATCGGCCTCGCTCAATTTACTTTTGGCGTAATTGAAGATGGATCCGGCACCTCCCTTGGCCTGGGTCTCCGACACGCCGAGCTGACCGGTAAGAAGGCCGATGAGCCCCCCCTCGGCAGCCCGGGCGACGGAGGACCCGAGAACCCACGCCGCGAGGAATATAACCACCATGAAACCCGACCTTTTCCATTGGCTCATGACATGCAGCTCCTTTCTACCAATAACGGCCTCGAAAAGAGAATTTTTCCCTTCCCTTTCGCCGGCCCCGTGAAAAAGCACAGGCCGGCCATCCGGGCCTGTTACCGTTCTTTCCGGCGGGGTTACGCCCCTCCCCCGCCGCCCTGGCTCACGGTGAATCCCGCGGGCTGCAGTCCCGTTTCCGCCGGGGTCCCGGCGATCCGGGCGAGATAAGCCGCCCCGAGATTTTGAATGTGGGTATTGACATTGTCAAAATAATTGAAGTGGATCTGTTCCTCGTCGATGATGGTCTCGAAAATCTTCATGCTCGTGCTGTCGCCGTTTTCGTTGCAGATACGGAGAAATTCGTTGTAGACGTCCAGGGTATGGTCTTCGAGCTTCGAGTCGAACAGGAAAACCGATTCCACTTTCTGCGCCTTTTCCACCTTGCCCGCCGGATCCGTCGTCGGTTCCCCCCCCAGTTCCTTGATCCGTTCGGCAAACATCTCGGCATGGCGCATTTCGTCGATAGCGATCAGTTTCACCTTGGCCGCCAGTTCGCCGTAATCCATATTGTCCAGATTGTAATGCTGATTCATGTACTGATGAATGGCCTGGATTTCCATGGCCCGGGCCTTGTTCAAAACCTCAATCACCTTCTTCTTCTTCTCTTCCCTTGCCGTTTTTGACATGACAGACCCCCTTCCCCGGAATTATCCGTAAACAGTCTGCAATAAGGATTCTTCGGACGGCTGTGAGAGCACCCGAACCCCGAACCGCTGCAATCCCCGGAACATTGTCCGGCGAGCCCGGCCCGACGGGCCCCCGTTATCCGCGGCAGGGTCGCTCAGCGTCCCCGCTTAATGCCTCCATTCTATAATACTTTTTTCTTTTCATGCAACGGTTCTTTCCCGAAGCGGATCAAGCGGCGCGGCCGGGGGCGGATCACGGCCTTTCCCCGGGCTTTATCTCTTTCCACTCGAAGAGCGTGCGCTGTTTGCCGCTCACCTTGAAAATATCGACCAGAGCGGCACTGACAGGCGTGTCGTTTTCCGGAGAGACTCCTTTACGGCTCAGGGTGATATTCGGGCAAGTCACGTTGGAGTCAAAGAGAATGACGAGGAAGCCCGCGGAACTTCCTCCATCGATGATCTTTTTCTCAATCCGGGCGTTCCGGCCGCGGCATTTGGAAAAGGAAATCTGAAGATACCCTTCGGAAATACGGACATCCGCCTCGTCACCCGTGTTCGTTTTCAAGTGAAGGGAAATGTCCCCGTTATTCTCATTCAAAAGGGAACGGACATGCCTGTCCACATCCAGGAGCGGTCCGTATTCGATACGGGACAGTTCGGGCCTGGGCGGCGCATGGAGAGGAGCGCATCCGAAAAAGATCGAACAGAGAATGACTGCGAAGATACATCCTTTCATTCCAATCCTCATTCCGGCAAACGGCGGGGGCCCGGAGGGACCTCATGAAGTCGAAAGCCCGGGCCGTCCGGCACGATTTTCCCCCAAGGGCAACAACTCCATCAGTTCCCCCAGGGTCAAAACCCGGAAAAGAGGATAAAGAGGGTTGTTCCGGTAATTATCGAGAGTGGTCCGATGAATTTCCCGCGAAGAAGAGGCACAGGCGTCTTCGACGATCCAGGCGGCGAAATCGTGGGAAAGGGCGTCAAGGGCCGTGGAAAGAACGCACCAGTGGGTGGCGATCCCCGTGAGAAGCACGGTGTCCACATCCAGGAGCCGCAGCGTCTGGTCCAGATCCGTTTTGAAAAACGCGCTGAACCGCCGTTTGGGCACATAAAGATCCGTCCCGGCCCGGGTGAGAAGGTCCGTCACTTCCGCCCCCCGGGTTCCCCGTATGGCGTGTTCCTTCATCTTTCCCCGGAAAATGAAATCGCCTCGAAGAAAGCTGTCCATCGAAAAGATCACCGGGATGTCCCGGCTCCGGGCAAGGGCTGTCAAACGGTTGATGGCCGGCACGATCCCGCGGGCCTTTTCGGAAATCTCCGTCCGGTGCCCCTTTTCCAGGGTATCCTTCAGCATGTCGATGATGAGAACGGCCGGTTTCATGTCTCACTCTTAACGGAAAATGATCATTTTCAAGGTTCTTACGAGGCCGTCATCCTTTGCATCCCCGAGGGGCGGACAAACAGCGAGTACTGTCCCGACCCGTTTCCATCGAACCGGACCGGTCCCTTCTTCCCCTATACCCGCGGGACTCGCTCCGATGCAAGCTTTTTTGCCCGCCGGGGAGGCTTCCGGCGGAGAGTCCCCTTCAGAAATGTTTTTTGAATCAAAAAATGTTATAGGCAGAAGATATGAAAATATAAAAACGCTTCGAAAACGTCTCTCCGAAAACGCGGGAAACGGCGGATGGCAAAAAAAGACGGCGATCTTAAAACATTTCAGGAAGCCCTCAGGCTTTCGGAGGAGAAGTACAGGAGCCTGGTGGAAAACATCGGCATCGGGGTCGTCCTCATCAGCCCCGACATGGAAATCCTCACATTGAACCGTAAAATGAGGGAATGGTTCCCCCGGATCGATGCCGCAGAGCGGCCGATCTGTTATAAAAGTTTCAACAATCCCCCGAGAGACGGGATCTGTCCTTACTGTCCCACCCACCTGACCCTCAAGGACGGAAAGGTCCACGAAGCGGTCACCGAAACCCCGGCGGGGGCAACCTTTCGAAACTACAGGATCATCTCATCGCCCGTCGTCCGCCCTTCCGGTGAAGTCGAGGCGGCCATCGAGATGGTGGAGGATATCACCGAGAACCTGACGCTCCGGGAGCGCCTGTTCCTGTCCGAAAGCCTGTACCGGACCATCTTCGAGACCACCGGATCGGGAACGATCATTATCAACGAGGATATGACCCTCGATCTGGTCAACAGGGAATTCAAGAGAATATCCGGCTATGAAGAAGAAGAACTCATCGGAAAAAGCTGGACTTCCCTGATTTCCCCATCGGACGTTGACCGGATGAGGGACTATCATCGGAAACGCAGAAAGGATCCCCCCAGGGCCCCGGGAACATACGAATTCACCCTGATCGACAAGGACGGGAAGGAAAAGAGCATCTTAATCAGCGTTTCCATGATCCCGGGAACGACAAAAAGCGTGGCTTCCTTTCTGGACATCACGGAAATCAGAAGCCTTCACCGGGAATTGTCGGAAAGGGAGGCCAAATACCGTCTCCTCGCGGATAACGTCTCCGACGTGATCTGGACCACGGACATGAATCTTCATTTCACCTATGTGAGCCCCTCCGTGGAAGAGCTTCGGGGATACCGTCCAGAAGAAGCGGTGGGCCGGTCGATCGATGAAATTCTCACCCCCGCCTCTTTCACCGCCGCCACGGAGGCTTTCCAGCAGGAATTAGACCTGGAAGGAACCGCCGGGGGAGAGAGGGATCGGTCCCGGGTGCTCGAACTGGAGATGATCCGGAAAGACGGTTCAACGGTCTGGACGGAGATCAAGATCTCCTTTCTTCGGGACCTGGAGGGCCGGCCTCAGGGGATCGTGGGCGTGACCCGGGATATTTCCGAACGGATGCGGGCCGCCAGGGAAATCGAGCAGGCCAGGAAAGAGCTTGAAGCAAAATCCCTTTACCTCGAAGAGACCAACACGGCCCTCAGGGTCCTCCTCAGAAACCTGGAAAGGGAGAAGCTTGATATCCAGGAGGATGTCGTAGCCAATGTGAGAGAACTGATTCTGCCGGTGGTCGAAAAAATCCGGCACTGCCGCCCGGAAAACAAGAGAATCTCCCTCATCGATGTTCTTGAAACCAACCTGGGCAGCATCGTTTCCCCCTTTTTACGGAATCTGACGGTTAAGGGCATCCCCCTGACGCCGACGGAACTCAAGGTGGCCGATCTGATCAGACAGGGAAAATCGACAAAGGATATAGCCAATCTGCTCAACCTTTCCGCGAGATCCATTGAATTTCACCGGGACAACATAAGAAAAAAACTGAACCTCAAGGGTAAAAAAGTGAACCTGCAAGCCTTCCTGGCCACCTCTTCGTAGTATCAGGTTATTCCCCGTATTTTAACCGTAATCTATTGTCCTTTTGTTTTTCTTCCCCTTTTCATAAACTGTATCCGGATATGCCATGAAAGGAAGGGCGTTTGAATTTTCGGATTCGCCGTCACTGTCCTTCATGACGGGATGCGGAAATCATCACGGCTCTGTAACGGGAAAGTAACGAATCTATGGGAAAATCGAATCCATTGAAAAAATAAGCCGGATCGAAAAGGGAGGGAACCAATCCCATGATCGTCAGGAAGCAGTACCTTAAAACAAAGCCTTATTGCAGAGTTTTGTTCGAAATCTCCCCGGAAGCGGCGAATCATGCCGAAAAGGCTTGCATCGTTGGAGACTTCAACAGCTGGGACCTGACGGGCACTCCGATGGGGAAAAGAAAGGACGGATCCTTCCGGGTCACCTTGGAGCTGGAAAAGGGAAAGGAATATGCGTTCCGGTATCTCATTGACGGCGTCCGCTGGAAAAATGCCGACAACGCCGACAAGTTCGCCCCGACGCCTTATCTCGACGCGAAGAATTCTATAGTCATCGTTTGATCGGGATACAAAAAGCCGTACGACACCATCTTTTGAAAAGAAACCCGGGGCAACCTCAAATCGAGCCGTACCGGAGAACAGCAGGGATCGCAAAACGAGTGGCGGGTGGCAGGAGGTAAAATCATGGGAGAAGGAATGAAAGAGAAGAAACGTTTTCCCGCGAAAGACGGGGCGGTGGCGGCGTTCGTGAAACCGATAAACCGTCACCACACGAACCTGGGCCAGATCATCGACATGAGCATGGAAGGCCTCTCCCTGAAGTACCTCTCCCAGGAGGGAGGCCATAAGAGGGGGGAATCGGTGGTCGTGGACATCTTCGGGATCAACCGTCCCCTTATCGGTACGGGCAAGGTGGAATGCCGGGTCGTCAACGATATCTCATTGACGGACAATTACATGAATTCTCTCAATATTCGACTTTGCACCCTTGAGTTTCAGAAATTGTCCCGGGAGCAGGAATACAATATCGGACACTTCGTCGACGCCTATTCAGAAGCCGGGAAAAGGCCGGGTCCGTGAAATTTTCTGCCCGCCCCGTCGCCGACGCTTATAATTTTCTTCTCTCCCGGGCAATCCGGATGCAGGCGTCCACGGGTTTCTCCAAAGGAGCATAAAGCGCTGCCTCCCCTTTGCGGACCAGAGAATGGGCCTCGACAGGACAGGTCGTGACCCAGAGGGCCGCAGCCCGGACAGCGGCTGAGATCTATCGCCGCCCTGTCATCCGCCATGGAAAGGCCCTCATCTGACACCGGTCGATGCAGGCTTCACAGCCGCTTCAGAGATCGGAATCCACACGGGCGAAATAGTTGGATTTCACCTTCGCGGCCGGGTGGGCGTCAAGCTTGATGGCTTTCAGAAGTTCACAGCAGCAGGGACGGCAGCCGCACATGCCCCCGACGGATCCCTTTAATCCTTCCTGAATTTTATCACGCGGTCATAATAAAGCTCAGACCAGTAAGGACCTGCATTGGTCTGAGGTTCAACATAGGCCCGAAAGCCGATGAAGGCTTTCTCGTCCAGATCAATGCCCCTAGATTTCTTGTTCCACGGTGCGATGAGGCAATTCCTATCTCCGTTGGCGCGGCGCGCCACTTTCCAGACATAGAGATATTGAGCCTGCGGGTGGCCGGGCAGGAAGCTCTCGGCACTGCCGGTGAAATCGAGGTTCGAGACGGCACCGATACCATTGATCGCCTTCGAACCGAAGATCCCGAAATTATTGTACAGGCTTTTGCCGGCGGCCGTGTGGTTGACGCCGTAAACAATCAAAAATTCATTCGGGTCGCCACCCAGGGTGAACTCCTCGGATCTGAGGTAAACCGTGTCTCGGTTCTCACCGATGACGTTGATCTCCTGCTGGATGGCATCGAAACCTTCAAACAGCCAAACGCCGGTCTTCAGTTCCTCGGCTTTGAAATCGCTGTATTTTTCCAGAATGGCGTTTCTCAGGTCATTGATCGCTCCCTGGAGATTCAGCTCATTGACCGTGCCGGTACCGCGGATCCGCAAAGGCTGAACCGGATAGGGTTTGGGCGCGTCCCGTTTCCCGGGGGTGATTCGGAAGACCCGGGCACCGGAGTTTTTCATATATTCCTTCCCGGCCGTCTCGTCCTTGAAAAAAGCCAGGCGGAGCAAGACCAGAAATGTGTCAGCGTCATCCTCCAATCCCATCCTCGACAGGGGTGCGGGAATGACATCCGTGTTCATGATCTCTTCCGGAAAGGCCGCTTTTCCGGCAGCGGCGCGCACGCGGTCATTAATGCCTGAATCCGCCGTGGTGATGAGCATCATCCGCTTGTCGAAAGGGTCGCCCTGCCTGCCGCCGGGCGTCCCTTCCGTCCGGATGGTGCGATGGTTGACGGGGTCTCCCAGGGAAGCGAAGATCTCTTTGCGCTTGCCCTGGCAGACCCGGCTGAAGAGATAACTGCGAAAGCTGAAATAGGAGACGTCCGGCGGGGTTTTACCTACAAAGACCAAGGCCTCGTCCGGCCGCATCCTGTAATCGGTCTGCAGGCCCCGGATCAACAGCCTGTTATTGATCGCCTTGCCGAGCTGGATAGTCTCCGTGGCATCGTACTTCTCACCCGGGGCCGGCGGCATCCAGTACAGCATGTAAGGGGTACTGGGGTTGTTTCCATAACAGCTGTCCAGATAGCCGGCATCGTAAAGACCGAGGATATCGATAACCCCGAATTCCGCTTCCTGGACGATGAAGCCGTCCTCTTGAAGGTTGGTCAAGAACGACGGGATATCCCCTGCCGGAAGGGAAGCCTCCCCGTCTTTTCCCGACGGTTTGGAAAACGCCGAAGCCGCCAGTCCCGTCATGATCAATATTACGCTCAGGACAATCCGTATCTTCATCTCCCACTCCCCTCCTTTTTCTCTTTTCGCATTCCGGTAAATCCCTGCAACCCGATGTTTATCCCAAGGCTGTTCATTCCTCCCTTCGATTGCGGAGGAGGTGGCTTCCTGCCCGGGTAAGACCGTTCGCAGGGAGAGCGAGGCGGCAAGAAAGTTCGTCCGACCCCGTATTCCACCCCTGGCCCCGCCGTGCCGGCGGCAGGGAAATCGAAAAAACGGGTTTTTCGGAAATTATGAAGACCGGCTGTCGCCGTGTCAATAAAAATGAGACCGCATTAAAAGGCCTGCGCATCTCCTACCTCCGGTCAGCCGAAAGGAGGCGGGTTCCTTCAGCCCGCCGGGTCTCTTTCCCGTGAATCGTCGCTCATGCCGCCGCCCTGAAAGTCATGGAGCGAGTCACCTGCTTTGAATATACTAATGGTCTCATATTTATTGAGAGAGTTGGGAGACGCCTGAGGTTGCATTGGATATCATGAACGGGGAGAAAATTCACGAACAGGACTTGTCCGGTTAATTATGAGACTTTTAGTACAACGAGTAATTGATGTGGATGGCGGAAGCGGAATGGCCTGTTTTTAAGATGGCGGCGAGAGATGTCACCGGGTGCTAGACAGGTCGGCATCCGGACTGTTACAAATCCTCCGTAATATGCTGGAAATCGATGCGGGCCGTCTCGATCAACGATTCGATTTCTCTTTCGATCCGATCATATCGATCCAGCAGTTCCTTGGCACGGGGCGTGAGATTCATGTTCTTTCCCCGGGAATGGTCGACAAGCTTGATACCCATCCGGTCTTCCGACGCTTTTAACCGGCCCCAGGCCGCCCGGTACGACATCTGGAGCTTTTTTGCCGCCGCGCTCAAACTCTTGCATTCATCGACCGCCTGCAGCAGTTCTCTCCGTCCCTGGCCGAAAATAACCCGGCCGTCTTTCTCCAGCCATATTTTGTGCTTGATTTCTATCGCCTTGACTCCCCCCGCATTCACGGACGGCCGGAATCCCGATATGGAATTCTTCATCCCCGTTCGAAACGGAATATTCTTATTGCTCTTTCTTGATCACCTAACATGATCATGATTTCGATGCAATTTTTGATTTAAGATATCCCCCCTCCCCGCCATGGGAGGAACCTTTGCATGGCAGGCATCGGGACGCCGGTATTGATGGCGAAATCCGAAAGAAGAGCCGTTCCTATCGGCCGAAGGGACACAGGGGAAAGAGACAGGTCGGGCATTCGAGACAGAAGGCGCCGCTGCTCATCCGCGCAAGGTCGTACCGGGATATGGAAAGCCCCGCCAGAAGCCTGGGGACGAGGAGATCGAAGCTCGTCGTTTCAAAATACAATGCCCCGGCGGGAACGCCGATGACCTGCAAGTCACCGATGCGGGCGAGAAGCGTCATCGCCCCCGGCAGTATGGGGGCGCCGAAAAGGATATCCTTTGCTCCGGCGTCTTCCAGCCCGGCCCGGGTGACATCGTCGGGATCCACGGAAAGCCCGCCGGTGGTGACAAGGAGGTCGATATCCTCTTTCATCAATGCCCGGATCGCCTCCGCGATGGCCGCGCGGTCGTCGGGAACAATGCGGGAGTGAAAGGTGCGGGCCCCCAGCCGCTCCAGCTTTCCGCGGATCAGGGGAATGAACCCGTCTTCCACCAGCCCCTCGTAAACCTCCGTTCCCGTCACCAGGATCCCGACCCGGGGCTGCCTCAGGGGAAGTACGGTGAACAAAGGCCTTCCGTTCAGCACCGCCAGGGCCCTGTCGAGCACGGCACGGGGAAGATAGAGGGGAATCGCCCGGGTTCCCCCGATCCTGTCCTCGCCGGAGACGAGGGAATAGGTCTGCCGGGTTGCACACATGACATCGGGGATACAGTTGAAATCGGTCATGCGCTCCTCATCGACGACCAGAAGGCCGTCCTGCTTGGCCTTGAAAGTCACCCTCCCTTCCCTCGGGATATCCGTGAAGGCGACGCCGTCACCCGCCATGGCTTCGGCGAGCTTCATCGCCGCCTCGTCTTCGTGTATCCAGCCGTCGCCGGGTGATGTGGCATCCCTGACGTATACGGTTTTCTTTCCCATGGCCAGAAGGAGGTCAATATCGCCCTTCTCCACGATGTGACCGCTCTTGAAAGCGGGGCCTTTTTCGCTTTTTGGAACGATGCGGGTCATGTCGTGGAGGATGGGATGTCCGACGGCCTCTTTGACCGGCAGGGCCTGCAGGGCCGGTGTCCGCTCAGGGGCGTCGTCCCGGGGCACGGCGATTTCCGCATAGGGGTTGTCGTCGCCGCAGCCGCGACAGATCCCGCCGTCCTTCAACGGATAGGCTTCGCCGCACGAAGGGCAGAAAGAGATACTGCCCTTTGAGCGTTTCTCCAGGAACCGCGGGTGGATGCGGACACTCTGGACCTTGCAGAGATCCGCCCCGGCTTCCCGAATCTGCTCGTAAAGAGTTTTTGAATCCTGCTCCTTCTTCGGTTTGAGCTTGAGAAACCATTCCCTGATCGCCGGCCACGGATCGAGGGTCGACGCATCGAGATAGACCCGGACACCCTCCCCTTCGTACTTTTCGTAGAGCGTGAGGGCGTACCGGCCGACATTGACGATTCGAAGCCACCCGTTTCCCACCGTGCAGGGCGTCAGGAGCTGAACGGCGTCGGGAAGGCAGCTGGCCGTTTCGCAGAGGGCGTCGAAAAACTCCCCCGCCGGTCTGTTGTTGAGGGCCTTGCCGACCATGAACCCGCCGATGATCATGCCGGGCGCGGCGTGGCCATGGAACGATTTCACCAGATGGACGTACTCGTCAAAAGAATAGGGGCCGATATTCATTAATGCATCACCTCCAGAGAGTCGTACAGGACGGAAAGATCCCGCCGTTCGCGGGGATTATAATCAGCTCTGTCCTCGAAAAATTGTTCCGGCTCGGGGAGACGGCCCTTCAGCATGAACTGAACCATCCATTTTCTGACGACGCGCCCGTTGACCATGGGAAGAACGTCATCGCCTAAATAGAGGGCTTCCGATATGTCATGGGTTACATGAATAATGGGAATCGACAGCTCCCGCTTCAGCTTCTGCAGTTCTTCGCGGAGGTTCTGCCGGGTCACGGCGTCGAGGGCCGAGAAGGGTTCGTCCAGGAGCAGGAGGCGGGGGCGCCGGGCCATGGCCTGACAGATGGCGCAACGCTGGCGTTCCCCCCCCGATATCCTGTCGGGCTTTCGATCCTTGAGATGCCAGATGTTGAACCGCCGCAGCAAGGAAGGAACATCGCCCTTATCGGCGGCGGAAAACGCCACATTCTTCGCGACGGAAAGATGGGGAAACAGGGTATATTCCTGAAAGACGTATCCCACGTGGCGTTTCTGGGGCGGCAGAAATATCCCCGTATCCGTGTCTACCCAGGTTTCACCGTCATAGGTGATCCGTCCATGATCGGGCCGGTCGAGTCCCGCCAGCATCCTCACGAGGGTCGTCTTGCCCGCCCCCGACGGTCCCACCAGAACGAGCAGCCGGCCTTTCCGGCAGGAAAAGGAGACATCGATATCGAAATGGGGCAATTTCTTCTTTATCGAGAGGTTAAGATCCATAAATCCGCCTTTGCGTCAGCCGGTTGATGACGAGGAGAAAAAAGTAACTGACCGGTACGAGGACAAGACACATCATGGCGGCATCCCGGTAGCGCAGTGCTTCGACGGCCTCGTAAATGGCGATGGAGGCGACCTTCGTCTCGCCGGGGATGCTCCCGCCGACCATGAGAATCACCCCGAACTCCCCGAGGGTGTGAATGAACACCAGAATCGCCGAGGCCGCCAGCCCGTTTATGGCGTTTGGAATGATGACCCTGAAAAAGGCAGCCAGGGGGGACAGTCCCAGGACATAGGCGCTCTCCAGAAGGCGGCGGTCGATTTTCTCGAAAGACGCCTTCATCGGTTGAATGGCAAAGGGCAGGCTGTAGACCAGAGAAGCCAGCACGATGCCGGCGAAGGTGAAGATCAGAGGGGAGCCGGTTGCCGCCTTCCAGAAACGACCGACGCTTCCCTGGGGTGTCATGACCAGAAGAAGGTAAAAGCCGAGGACCGTCGGCGGCAGAACCATGGGAAGACTGAGGAGCGCTTCGAAAAAAGATTTGCCGGCGAAGCGCACGTATACGAGCAGATAGGTGAGGGGGGCCGCCAGGATGACGAGGACCACCGTCGTCACGACGGCAAGCTTCAGAGAGAGGTAGAGAGGGGCCGGGTCCATTTATCGATATCCGTACTTCTCCTTGATTTTCTGCGCTTCCGGGGAGCCTATGAATGCGGCGAACCGTTCAGCGGCGCCGCGGTTTTCCGTTCCCTTGAGAATACAGGCGGCCTGTATAATGGGAGGAGCCTGCGGTATTGTATAAAAACAGCCCCCTTTTCCTTTTTCCGAGAGGGCGGAGGAATAGGCGCAAAAGCCTGCGTCGGCGCTCATCGTCTCGGCATATTGAAAGGCCTGGGCGACCGATTGAGGAAAAACGTATTTCTCTTTCAGCGTGTCCCACAATCCGGCCTCTTTGAGGGCGATCATCGCAGCGGTGCCGTAAGGCGCGCTTTCCGTATTGGCGACGGCTATTTTTTGAACCTCCGGATTCTTTACGACGGCTTGCCAGTCTGATGCCCCGCACAGGGTCCGCTTTGCCGTCCAGACCACCACCTGTCCCCTTGCGTACACAAAGGGTTTATCCGAAAGGCCCTGCTTTTCCAGAAGGTCCGGCCTTTTTTCATCGGCGGCGAGAAAAACGTCGTAGGGCGCGCCCTTGACGATCTGGCCGAATAACTTGCCCGTCGATGCGTAGGTCGGTTCGACGGTTGTTCCTGCTCGTTCCTGGAACAAAGCCGCCAGTTCCTGGAAAGGGGAAATGAAATTAGCCGCCACGGCCACGAGCAGTTTATCCGCGGCGAAAGCTGAGCAGACACCTCCCAGAACGACCATGGTGATGATCACGATCGAAGAGAAGAAACGCTTCATGGAAGAACCCTCCCTCTGTCAATATTTTACCGGATGGCCGGGACGCATAAATATTATGAATGATGGATCTTCAACACAGGTCTTCATTGACACGACCGGACTTATAGGGGGATGAAACGGGAAAGTCAAGTTAATTATGCTTTACTTAACATAATTATTCGTTTGCTATGCATCTTTCTTTGTCTTGGTAAGAAATTGTTGATTAAACCTTGACTTCCTGTTTTCAAATATTGTATCAGGACGAGGCAGTTTTATGTCATTTATGACATAAATAGACGTTAACATACGGCTTGTCTTCCCGAGAAAGGCCGAGTCACCTGCGGCTTGTGTGTTTTGAACCGGGCCGGACCACCCGAAGAGGCAATGATATGAATGAGAGTGCCGAAAAACTGTCGATACTGGACAAGCAAATAAGGGAGGCGATCGAAAAGAACCCCCACAGTCGAAATATTCTTCATGCCTTCAAAAAGATTCTGCTGGAAAGAAAACGTCTCGTTGAAGATCGTATCTGCATGGGGGTCGATGTCTCCGGGGTCGATAAGATCCGTTTGCGGGCCGGCGTACCCGTGAGCCGGCAAGCGGCATTACTTCACCCCGATGAACCGTGGAAGAAAATTGCATTGACAATGATTCCAGCCATCAAGGCAGGACTGCCGTCTCTGGCGGAAGACCTTCAGAGAATTGAAAAAGCCTTCAAAGAGGAAAGCGTGGCGCCGAAAGACTATTTTTCCGCCTATCCGGATCTTGATGCGGAAGCTTTCGATAACTGGGTGGCGGTTTTGAACATTAGACCCGAAGCCTTTCATTTGTTGTTGATCAGCATGCTGAGACCGGTCCTGGAAATGAAGGCGAAGGAGATCGTCCCTCTGCTGGGGGATTTTTCCTGGAATAAGGGATACTGTCCCCTATGCGGCGCCTTTCCCGATTTTGCCGTCATCAAGGATAAAATCACCGAGCGGTGGCTTCATTGTTCGCTGTGCCGGCATGAATGGCGTTTCAATCGCGTGCTGTGCCCGTTCTGCGAACACGAAGGCAAGGAAGAAGGGGTGACCTATTTCTTCGTCGAAGGCCGAGAACAGGAAACCGCATTTGTTTGCCCACGCTGCAGCCGATATCTGATTACCATGAATCGCGTCAGCGATCTCGGCGATCATGATTTTGATGTCCTGTCCATGGGACTCGCCCATCTCGATATGATCATGCAGGAAAAAGGTTATATTCCGGTTGCCTTCAACGAATGGAATGATTTCAGGACCCAACAGGCCTGAGTGTTCTCCTGCCTGATATTCCGTCTTTGCCCTTCCATCGAGGGCCCATGGTAAAAGTCTCATAATGAACTGGACAAGCCCTCTTCGTGAATCAGCTCCCCGTTCATGACATCCAATGCCATCCATGACGTCTCCCGGCTCTCCCGATAAATATGAGGCGATTGGTATGAATGTGCGGCGGCTCCTTACATGCGCCGCCCCCGCCGTTCCGAAAGTCATACGGATCCTTGTGTTATTTATAACATATTGACATGACGGCTTAAATAGCCTATGCCTTTTTTGACATAATACATATCAATATGCGTCAGAGGAGGCATTTATGGATGTTACGCGAAGGGGGTTTTTAACTATTTCCGGCGCTGTAGGATCGGGCATCGCCCTGTCCTCCCTCGGAATCAACCTGAAGCCGGCGAGGGCTTATGCGAATGAGCTGAACAAAATGAATCGGGTGAAGACAGCCAGGCAGGTCACGACGGTCTGCTGTTACTGTGCCGTCGGATGCGGTCTCATCTGCAGCGTCGACAAGATCACGGGCAAGATATTCAGCATCGAGGGCGACGCCGACCATCCCATCAACGAAGGTTCATTGTGCGCCAAAGGGGCCGGCTTTTTCGATCTGACGGAGGCCAACAAGTACCGTCTCCAGAAAGTTCTCTACCGTGCCCCGATGAGCGACCGGTGGGAAGAGAAGGAGTGGGACTGGGCTCTTGCCCGCATCGCCCGCCTGGTAAAAGACACAAGGGACAAGGATTTCATAACGACAAACAGCAAGGGCCAGATCGTCAACCGGACCGAATCGATCGGACATCTGGGAAGTTCAAACGTCGACAGTGAAGAATGCTGGTTGATGAGCGTGATTTCACGGACCCTGGGGATGGTCTACGTCGATCACCAGGCCAGGGTTTGACACAGCCCGACCGTAGCGGCTCTGGCAGAGTCGTTCGGACGCGGTTCCATGACGAACCACTGGATAGATCTGCAGCACAGCGATTGCATATTGATCATGGGCAGCAACGCGGCGGAACATCACCCCATCGCCTTTAAATGGATGCTCCGGGGAAAGGAAAAGAACGGCACAAAGCTCGTTCATGTCGATCCCCGCTTTACAAGAACATCGGCCCGGTGCGATTACCATGTTCCGTTGCGTTCCGGAACGGATATCGCCTTCCTGGGCGGCATGATCAACTACATCCTAAGTTCCGATAAATATTTCAAGGATTATGTCGTCAATTACACCAACGCCCCTTTCATCGTGGCGGAGGGTTTCGGTTTCGATGACGGTCTTTTTACGGGCTACGATAAAGATAAGAAAAAATACAACAAGGAAACCTGGGTGTTCGAAAAGGATAACGCCGGAATTCCCAGGAAAGACCCTTCCCTTAATCACCCGCGCTGCGTTTTCCAGCTTCTGAAAAAACACTATTCCCGCTACACTCTTGAAAAAGTATCCAGCATCACCGGCGTTTCCGGGGAAGACCTCATGAAGGTCTACACGGACTACGGAAGCACAGGCGTCGGCGACCGGGCGGGGACGATCTGCTACGCCCTGGGCTGGACGCACCACACGACGGGCGCTCAGAACATCCGCACCATGGCCATGATTCAACTGCTTCTCGGCAATATCGGCGTCTGCGGCGGCGGTGTCAACGCCCTCCGCGGCGAACCCAACGTCCAGGGTTCGACGGACCACTGCATCCTGTACGGCAATCTGCCCGGATACCTGAAGATGCCCCAGGCGTCTCAAGACACTCTTGAGAAGTACCTCAAGAAATATACCCCTGTAACGAACGATCCCCAGTCGCCGAACTACTACCGGAACTATCCCAAGTTCTATGTCAGCTTCCTCAAGTCGCTCTTCGACGACAAGGGGACGCCTGAAAACGGGTTCGGTTATTCCTGGATGCCCAAGCTCGACGACGGCGAAGCCTATTCCCTCATGCATCTCTTCGACGAGATGTACAAGGGCAAGGTGAAAGGCCTTTTTTCGGTCGGCACGGACCCCGCCGTCAGCTCGCCCAATGCGAACAAGGTGAGAAAGGCGCTGGAAAAGCTGGACTGGCTGGTGAGCGCCAATATCTTCGACAACGAAACCTGCTCCTTCTGGAAGGGTCCCGGCGTCGATCCCTCGAAGATCAAAACGGAGTGTTTCCTCCTCCCCGCCTCCGCCTCCATGGAGAAAGAAGGGAGCCAGACGAACAGCGGCCGATGGGTTCAATGGAAATACAAGGCCGCCGAAGCCCCGGGCGACGCGATCCCCGTGGGAGAGATGTTCATCAAAATCGTCGACGCCGTTAAAACCCTTTACACGGCGGAGGGTGGCGTCCACGCGGAACCCATCCTGAACCTCAAATGCGATTACACGGACTGGAGCGGCAACTTCGACGCCTTGAAAGCCGCCAAGCAGATCAACGGCTATTTCCTGAAGGACACGGTCATTGAAGATAAGGCCAAGGGAACCAGCACAACTTACAAGAAAGGACAACTGGTTCCGACTTTCGGCCTCCTCCGGGACGACGGCTCGACATGCAGCGGCAACTGGCTCATGGCGGGAAGTTTCGGCGCCGACGGCGAAAACAAGATGACCAAACGCGGGAAGGACGATCCGACAGGTCTGGGCCTCTACCCCGACTGGACGTGGGCCTGGCCCGTCAACCGGCGTATTCTGTACAACCGCGCCTCCTGCGACATTTACGGGAAACCGTACAATCCCAAGAGAAAGCTCCTCGAATGGACCGGTGAAAAGTGGGTCGGCGACGTTGCCGATGGCGGCTGGGCGCCCATGGCCGATGCACAGAATGGAAAGTATCCCTTCATCATGAAGGCCGACGGCGTGGGGTCCCTCTTCGGTCCCGGAATGGTGGAAGGGCCCTTCTCCGAGCATTACGAACCCTTTGAAGGGCCGCTGAGCAAAAATCCCATGTCCAGTCAGTTGAACAATCCGGCCTTACATGTTTTTGACACGGATATGGATAAGGCGGCCAATGCCAGTGAAAAGTTCCCCTATGTGTGCACCACCTATTCCTGCACGGAGCACTGGTGCTCCGGCGCTCTCACGCGATGGCAGGCCTGGCTTCTGGAATTGCAGCCAGAGGCCTATGTCGAAATCGGAGACAAACTCGCCCTGGAAAAGGGCATCAGGAATGGTGAAAAGGTAAAAGTATCCTCGGCCCGGGGGAGCGTTAAATGCGTGGCCATGGTGACCAAGCGCTTCCGCCCCTTCCTGGTGGAGGGCAAAACGGTGCATCAGGTCGGCCTGCCCTTCAATTATGGCTGGCTGTTTCCCGAAGACGGCGGGGACAGCTGCAACCTTCTGACGCCCTCGGTCGGTGACGCGAATACCTTCTGTCCCGAATACAAGGCGTTCATGGTCAACGTGGCGAAGATTCAGGAGGGTGGAAGATGAAAGAGAACGAAATTGTAAAACTCATCGATACGACGAAATGCACGGCCTGCCGCGGGTGCCAGGTGGCCTGCAAGCAGTGGAACGAAATGCCGGCGAAAAGGACCAGAAACTGGGGCAGCTACCAGAACCCGCCGGACCTCGAATGGAACACCTGGACGCTTGTCCGGTTCCAGGAATATGTCGACCCGCAGGGAACCCTGAAATGGCTCTTTCGGAAGGACGGCTGCATGCACTGCACCGATGCGGCCTGCGTCAAGGTGTGTCCCAGCGGCGCCCTTTACTACACGGAATACGGGACCGTGGGACTCGACCGGACAAAATGCATCGGCTGCAAGGAGTGCGTCGTCGCCTGTCCTTTCGGGATCCCGAAGTACGATGCCAACGCGGATAAAGTGACGAAGTGCGACCTGTGTTACGGGCGCCTGAAAAGCGACGAGCTGCCCGCCTGCGTCAAGTCATGCCCGACCGGAGCGCTCACCATCGGCCGGAAGGACGTCATGCTTGAAAGGGCCTACAGCCGGGTCAAGGAATTGGGGGGTGACGCCAACGTCTACGGCGACAAGTTCGTCGGCGGAACCCATGTCCTCTACGTACTGGCTGAAAAGCCGGAAACATACGACAAACTGCCGGCCCATCCGACCGTACCGCTTTCCATCGTCGCCTGGAAGGACTGGCTGAAGCCCCTGAGCCTCCTGGCGGCGGGCGGCGTCCTGGTCGGGTCCTTCCTGCACTACCTCATTCACGGGCCGAAGGATACCTCTGGCGGCCAGGCCGGCCAGGGAGGAG
>Ga0209270_1000173_pt1 | contig 165722 bp, 156 predicted proteins | sample MTBAKSrepl1MetaG_FD_187456 | JGI IMG/M metagenome (GOLD analysis project Ga0209270, IMG submission 187456) | Enrichment culture microbial communities from Arthur Kill intertidal strait, New Jersey, USA, that are MTBE-degrading - MTBE-AKS1... | ecosystem: Environmental > Aquatic > Marine >... | reverse complement strand
GAGTTAGAGAAGATACTGCCTATAAAAAGACCAAGCAACTACTTGGGAACTTAATGTTCCTTCCAATGCAATATTCATCATTTATCCTATCCGCAGATATATATCGAAAGCTTCGTCGAAAAGGAATTACAATCAGAAAAACAATGGATTGTATGATTGCTGCTGTTGCAATAGAACATGATATTCCACTTGTACACAATGATAAAGATTTTATCCCGATTGAAAAGCATTGTGGCCTCAAAGTATTAAAAGAGAAAAGATAACGAAGGCTTACACGGGATCGCGGCAAAAAGCGCCGCTCCCCGTGAAGCCTGTCGTTGTTAGCTACCCAACTTTTCATCCGGTTCAATACCAAAGGAGATACAAAATGATAAAACGCACAAGACTCATCGCGCTGGGGTGCATCATAGCGCTGCTTGCGCTTCCACAGATCCAAGCTCACGCCCAAGACAAGATCGGCGCAGCGGAGGCGCGTGCTATCGCCAAGGAAGCCTACATCTACGGTTATCCCATGGTGGACAGCTACCGCATCGAATACGGCTACTTCGTTGACAAGAACGACCCCGAATACAAGGGGCCGTGGAATGTGATCCACAACATCCCGCGCGTCTACACCCCGGCGGACAAGGCCGTCCAGACGCCCAATTCCGACACGCCGTATTCCTTTCTCGGTGCAGACCTCCGGGCCGAACCGCTCGTGCTGACCGTCCCTGAATTTCCCAAGGACCGCTATTATTCGATACAGTTCGTCGATGCCTATACGTTTAACTTTGCCTATGTCGGCAGCCGCGCCACCGGTAACGGCGGCGGAAACTTCCTGCTCGCCGGCCCGAACTGGAAGGGCAAAAAGCCAGCCGGCATCAAGGACGTCATCCAGTCAGAGACCGAGATAAACATCCTTCTCTACCGCACCCAGCTGTTCGATCCGGCCGACCTCGACAACGTGAAGAAAATCCAGTCGGAGTACAAGGTGCAGCCCTTGAGCCAGTTCCTCGGCCAGCCCGCGCCCACCCCCGCCCCGGCCATCGACTACATCAAGCCGATCGGCCAGGAAGAGCAGAAAAGCTCTCTCGAGGTGTTCAATATCCTGAATTTCATCCTGCAATTCAGCCCGACCGATCCGTCCGAGAAGGAACTCATGGAGAGGTTCGCCAAGGTTGGCATCGGCGCCGGAAAGACCTTTGATCCCACAAAGCTTTCCCCTGAAATGAAGAAAGCCTTCGAGGAAGGCATCGGCGACGCCTGGAAAGAATTTGCGGGCGGCGTGCAGCTTCTCAACGAAGGGAAGATCACGTCGGGCGATGTCTTCGGCACCCGCGAGTTCATGAAGAACAATTACCTCTATCGCTGGCTCGCAACCATTGGCATCTGGGGAAATTCAAAACAGGAAGCGATGTACCCTATTTATTTTACTGACGCTAGCGGCCAAAAGCTCAACGGCGCTAACCGCTATACTCTGCATTTCCCCAAGGGAAAACTGCCACCCGCGCATGCGTTCTGGTCGCTCACCATGTATCAGCTGCCGGAGAGCCTGCTGGTAGCCAATCCCATCGACCGCTACCTCATCAATTCGCCGATGTTGCCGGACATGAAAATGGATACCGATGGCGGCCTCACGCTCTACATCCAGCACGAGTCACCCGGCAAGGACATGGAATCGAATTGGCTTCCTGCACCCAAGGGACCATTCTCATCTTACCTGCGCATCTATTGGCCAGAAGCAGCTGTTCTGGATGGTACGTGGACCGCTCCGAAACTGGAGATGGTGAAATAATCGATTCGCCTCATGAAGAAAGGCGCATTAGCGCCACCACCCGCGTTGCGCCGCCTGCGGGCATATCCCGCACCGCGAGGTTCTGCGGCTGGCGATAACCTTCCTGGGGGCACATGCAATCCCCTAGCCGCGAGCGTTACGAACCCAATGCCGCTCCTCGACTTTTCCTCGCTGGGTCGCCAACAGGGAGCCGCGACTATTACGCAAAGGATTGCAAATCGGCCTTGACTATTGTGCATTGTATTGCAAAATAGTCACAAACCGATGGGGGCCGATTTGGAACGCACACAGAAAGAGCGGGGCCTGAAGGATCTCAAGAAGAAGATGGTCTTCCTGACAGGCCCCCGGCAGGTCGGCAAGACGTGGCTGGCCAAAGATATCGCCACGCACTTCCCCAAAAGCGTTTACCTCCCGGCAAATCCATCCTTGCCTTTAAAGAAAAATACGGTATCCCAGGCCCCCAGGTTGTTTTGCACTTAAAGCATGCGCAGTGATGGAACGAAAGCGTTCATAGACCAATGTGAAGCAGATAAGGAGAAAAGAGGTTCTCGTGGTTGATCGGAGAAATAGAAAATTAGGGTTCACGCTTTGGACGGTTGCGGTGCTCTTCGGCCTTCTCCTGGCACTGCCGGCGGGTGCCGAAACATTGAGCCGCGGACCAGGGGTCAGCATCCTCGGCCCGGACACCGCCGAGGTGCGCAAACCGACCTTGCTGACGGCCCGGGTTACGAATGCCCCTGCCGGCGCGGTCCTCTTTGAATGGAAGCAGATGGCCGGCCCCAAAATCGTGCTGCCCGGCGAAGCGGCCTGGAAGAGAGCCTCCCTCAATTTTTCCCCCACGGAAGCCGGCCGGTATCAGTTTGCCGTCACCGTCCGCATGGGAGAAGTCCAGGCCTCTGCCCAAAAAAGCGTTGCCGTCAAGGCCTCGTCCTTGGTGCGACCGCCAACACCCGCCGTTTCTTCGTCGGCACCACCGCTGACGGTTTCGGTAACCCCCTATCCCCATATCCCCTCCGAAACTCAGAATCTCGTGCTTACCGCTCGGGCCCAAGGCGGACCGGAAAGCACCTATAGCTTCGTTTGGGAACAGACCAGTGGGGCGCCGGTGACACCGTCCAACGGCTGGAATGGCCAGACGCTGTTTTTCCCTCGCGGGGCATTGCAAAAAGGGATCGGCTACACCTTCAAGGTAACGGCAAATTCCGGCACGGCAGAGAGCATTGCATTGGTAACTATAAAGGTTCCATAAATTCAGGCGTCGTCGAAAAGGGGCGATTCTTTCAAATCTTCCGGGAGCTCAATACGGGGTATCGTTATGACTGCTTATCAGCACCACATGGGCGTATTCTTATCCTCGGACCGCGTCCGAATTTTCCATCAGAGCTGGCAGGTGGACCATCCCAAGGGAATTCTCGTAATCTCCCACGGGCTGGGGGAGCATTCCGGCCGCTATCAAAATCTTCTGGAGACGCTCTCCGGAAAGGGTGTTTCGATCTATGCCGCCGATCATCGGGGCAGCGGGATGTCCGGCGGAATCCGCGGCCATGTGGATGATTTCAGTAAGTTTCACAAGGATATCAAACACCTCATCGATACAGTGGTCAAAAAGGAAAATCCGGGGGTCCCGATTATTCTGCTCGGTCACAGCCTGGGCGGACTGATCGCGGAACTCTATGCCCTCACCTATCCCGAAGATTTGACCGCCTTGATGCTTTCCGCGCCGGCCCTGATGCCGAGCGTCGAGGTACCCGCATGGAAAAAGGCCATGAGCAAACTGGTTTCCAAGCTCTTTCCACGCGTCACGGTCAGCAATGAAATCGATCCCAAGTACATATCGACGGAAAAAGCCGTCGTTCAGGCCTACCTGGACGATCCGCTGGTGCATGACCGGGTCTCGACCCAATTCTACCAGGAATATTTGAACGCGGCCGCCGAAGCCATTCGGCGCGCCCATGAGCTCACGATGCCGCTGTTGTTGATTCACGGAACGGCCGATCGAATGGTGAGCATCGACAGCAGCCGGCACATCTTTCAGCAGGCGGCCTCGGAAGATAAGACCTTGGAGGCCTTCGACGGTCTTTTCCACGAAACCATGAACGAAAAAGTGGAACAACGCGAAAAGGTGCTGGGTCTCATGGAGCGGTGGATTCTCAAGCATCTCTAAGCGCCGGAGGACCCGCGTCGCTATTCCCGTGCCTCGATCGCCCCGATATCCCCACCGGAACTGCTTGCTCGCGGACTCCCCAGTTGATCCGCGGGGGACAACGCGGTCGAGGCGGCGGTTGTCCCCTCCCCGATCCCGCGACAGATCGAAATCCCACGGGCAATGGTTCTCATAAAGGGTGCCGCCCAACCGCCGGCACCCCGGCATCCCCGGCGCCTGTCAAGGTCGGCGCGATGCCCGACCGGTGCACCGAGGCATCTATGTCCACCTTGCAACGCTTTGTATCGATAAGGTGCTTGAACAGCGCTGCGTGTTGTATTATGGCTTCGAAGTCCTACGAGGAGGTGCGGACATGGTGGTGTCCGGGAAGCGTAAGGCCGAGGGCCGGGCATGGCCCGCGTGGCATGCCACGCTTAAGAATTACCGTAATCCGAGTGTCTGGAAGTCCAGTTGGCAGTTGGCCAATACCCTGCTTCCTTACATCGGACTATGGTGGCTGATGATCGAATCGATCCACAAAGGCTACGCCTATGGGTTGACCCTGGCGCTCGCCTTCGTGGGCGCCTTGTTTCTGGTGCGGATCTTCGTCCTTTTCCATGACTGTGTGCACGGCTCGCTGTTCCCAAAGTTGAGTGTCAACACCTTCTGCGGTCACGCCTTGGGGGTGCTGGTGTTCACGCCCTTCGATGACTGGCGTTACAGTCATTTGCGACACCACGCCAGCTATGCCAACCTGGACGCCCGCGGCTTTGGCGATATATGGACCATGACCCGGGCGGAATACGAACAGGCGTCGAAGGCCAAACGCTGGTCTTACCGCCTCTACCGCCATCCGCTGATCCTGTTCGGGCTGGGCGCGGTTTTCAGTTTTCTGCTGCGCTTTCGCTTGCCGGTACTCCTTTCGGAACGCAAAGCCCGGGCCAGCGTGCTTTTGACCAATCTGCTCATCGTCGTAATCCTTCTGACCGCCGCCAAGACCATCGGCTTGCGGACCTACCTGCTCATTCAACTGCCGCTCATCTGGTTTGCGGGCATGATGGGCGTATGGCTTTTCTATGTGCAACACCAGTTCGAGGGCGTCTATTGGGCCCGCCGGCAAGCGTGGGATGCCTTGCGGGCGGCCATGGAGGGCAGCTCATTTTACGACTTGCCGCCGGTGCTGCGTTGGTTTTCGGCGAACATCGGATACCACCATATCCATCATCTGAGCCCCCGAATTCCCAACTATCGCCTCAAGCCGTGCTACGATGCCGTGCCGGCCCTCAGAAACAAGCCGGCCCTCGCGATCCTCAAGAGCCTGACCGGCATTCGCTTGAAACTATGGGATGAGGAGCGCCAACAACTGGTGGGATTCCCTTGAAGGCCGCCCCCTTTCCCCATCGAAGCATCGTCGTCCTGGAAAACAAAACGTCATCGACCATTGAAATTGCATTTTCGCCGGGCTATTCAGAAGCCGGCGCTTTTCAGCGCACCTTCAAGCGCCGGATGCGAGAGAACGCAACGATATGCCATCTCCCAAAGATGCCTCTGTATTGATCTGTCCCCATTGTGGGGCCGAAAACCGCCGCCCGGCGGACATGTGGTTGGACTGCATGGACGCCAAGACCCCGGTGACCTGCGCGCTTTGCAACCAGGCCTTCGATCCATCCCGGGGCGCGGATGCGGCCGGCGCCGCCGGTGCCAAGGCCAAAAAACCCTATTGGCAGCGCTTTCTGGTCGTCGCGATCCTGCTGGCGGGCCTGATGTTCTTCTTGAACCAGCATTTCAGGGTTTTCACTGCCGGGGAGAATAGCGGCCAGGCCATTTATGCACTCTTGTTGGTGGGTGTCATCAGCGCGTCGCTGGCATCCGGGAAGATAAGGCAAAAATTGCACTACCTTTCTATCTGGGGCGGGATTATTCTCTTCGCGATGATCGGTTACAGCTATCGCCATGACATCGCGGGGATCAAAGAACGCGTGGTGGCCGAGTTTGTCCCCTCGACCGGCTTTCAGGAAGCACTGAACACCGTCAGTTTCCCGGTTTCGTCGGATGGCCATTTCTACATTCGCGCCCTGGTCAACGGTGTTCCCATCACCTTTCTGGCCGATACCGGCGCCAGCCAAATTGTACTGTCCCCCGGCGACGCCGAGCGGCTGGGCCTGAGATCGGAACGCCTGCATTTCGACCGGATCTATGAAACCGCCAATGGCATGGTGCGCGGCAGTTCCATCAGCATCGATGACTTGGCGATCGGTGTCTTTCATATGAATGACATCATGGCGTCGGTCAATGAAGCGCCCATGCGCCATTCGCTGTTGGGCATGAATTTTTTCAGCCGGTTGGCGAGCTACCAAGTCAAAGCGGATGTGCTGACCCTCTATTGGAGGCCTTAATCACCCAATTGAGCGGCCGAGCCGCTCAACAGTCCGTAAGCCCCACACGACGATAATGGCCAGCGCGATACGCGGGAAAGTAATCCAGACCGCCGGCACGCCGATGGCCACGAACAGCAGGGTGTCTTCGAGCAGCGAGTGGTTGATGGCGATGTGGTAGTTGAGACGCTTGGCGTCGGCGGCCGAGATCTGGTTGCCTTCGACCGCGTCGATCAGGACCGCCGAACCGTAGGCCAACCCCAGGATCTGGGCCACCAGCCATAAGAAAGCGCTTTCCCGGGAGAGCCCCAGGAGGCGCATCAGGGGCGCGCACAGGCGCGACAAGACCTTGATGATGTTGAACTCTTTGAGCAGGTTCTGCAGGATCATCAGGCCGGTGACGATCAGGGTGATCTTCAGCACCAGCCAGGCCGCGTCCGCCAGCCAGTCCAGGAGCATCTGGCCGATGTTGGCGAAAGCGGCGCTTTGCTGCGCCGCCAGCCCGGCCCCAAGGTGGGCCGGCAACAACGCATTGAGGACCACGGCGGCGACGATGGAGGCGGTCAGTCGCAGCCCGAGCATGCCCAGGGCCGAAGAGCGGGTCTTCTTTTGAATGGCGGTTTCCACCGGCATGTTGTGCGATATTAGGCACATGAGCGCCAGGATGGTGACCTCGCGCAGGTCCAGCGGCAGGGTGGCAATGACGGCGATGGCCGCATAAATATTGACCAGGATGCTGGTGATAAAAACGATGGCCGCTTCACCCGGAAGCCCGATCAGGGCAAAGCCCGGGGCGAGCAGGCCGCCCAGACGAGCGGTCAGGCCCCAGTAATGCAGCAGGCTTACGGCCAGACTGATGGGCAGCATGATTTTCAGCAGCCAGACCACCAGATGCAAGGCTTTGGGCAGGGCGGCGCGGATGCAGTCGGCGATGCGTTGGGATAGGCTTCTCAAGGGAACTTCCGATTCGGTTCTCCTAATGGCAAAAAAATGCTATTTACATCGGGGTACGCACTGGTGTCCATCCGAAATCGAGGAGGGTAGGCCATGGATGAATATAACAGTATCGTAAATACCCTGGCCCTGACCATGGGCGCGGCCTGGGCCAGCGGCATCAACCTGTATGCCGCGATCCTGATGTTGGGTTTGCTGGGCGTGAGCGGCAACATCGCGTTGCCCGAGAACCTGCTGGTGCTGCAGAATCCCCTGGTGATCGGCGCCGCCGGGATCATGTATCTGGCGGAATTCTTCGCGGACAAGACCCCGGGGGTCGATACCGGCTGGGACACGATCCACACCTTCGTGCGCATTCCGGCAGGCGCCCTGCTGGCCGCCGGCGCCGTGGGCGAGGTCAATCCGGCTGTGGCAGTGGCCGCCGGCATTCTCGGCGGCGGCATTGCGGCCGGCAGCCATGCCTTTAAAGCCGGCTCGCGGGTGCTGATCAACACCTCCCCCGAGCCGTTCACCAACTGGACGGCCTCCTTGCTCGAAGATGTGGCCGTGATTGCCGGCTTGTGGGCCGCCCTGCACCATCCGATCTATTTCATCATCTTCTTCGTGCTCTTCATCGCCATGCTCGTCTGGCTCCTGCCCAAACTGTGGCGCGGCATCAAAACGATCTTCGCCGCCATCGCCCGCTTTTTGGGCTTCGGCCAGACAGCGGCCCAGCCGCCGCCGGTCCCGGCCCAGGACCTGGCGACCAAGCTGGGCCAACTGGAGAGCCTGGCGCAAAAGGGCGCAATCAGCGAAAAGGAGTACCAGGCCAAGCGGGAAGCGTTGCTGAACGACCTATAGCGGAGGGTTATATACCCTCTTCACTTTTTCGCTTTCGCCTCCTCTTCCTCCCGCAGGATCTTGCGCAGGATCTTGCCGATCACCGACTTGGGCAGTGCGTCGCGGAATTCGATGAGCTTGGGAACCTTGTAGGGCGCCAGGCGCTCCTTGCAAAAGGCGATGAGCTCTTCGGCCGTGGCCGTCTCGCCGGGCCGTTGAACGATATAGGCCTTGACCGTCTCGCCGCGGTAGGGGTCCTTGATGCCGATGGAGACCGCCTCGGCCACCTTGGGATGCTGGAAAAGGACTTCATCGATCTCCCGGGGATAGATGTTGAAGCCGCCGGCGATGATCATGTCCTTCTTGCGATCTACAATATAAAGGTACCCCTCCTCGTCCCGGGTGGCGATATCGCCCGTGTAGAGCCAGCCGTCCTTGATCTGGCCGGCGGTCTCTTCGGGATTGTTCCAGTAGCCGCGCATGATCAGCGGCCCTTTCATGACGATCTCGCCGGGCTCGCCCGGAGCCACCTCCCGGGTGCCGCCGTCGATATCCACCAGGCGCACGTCGTTGTCGGGCAACGGAACGCCGATACTGCCCACCTTCTTGAGCCCCAGCACGGGATTGGCGATGCCCAGGGAGGTCGATTCGGACATGCCGTACCCTTCGCTGAAGGGGATGCCCAACTCCTTGACCCGTTCGATCAGCTCCACGGCCATGGGCGCCGCGCCCGAGTTCATCAGGCCGATCTTGCGCTCCAGGTTCAGCGATTCGGCCCTGGGATGGTTGATCAGGGCCGTGATCAAGGTGGGCACCGTGGGAAAGAAGCTGATCTCTTCCACCTTGGCCAGCAACTCCATCAGTTCGTCGATGTTGAAACGCGGCACCTGGATCTGGGTGGCGCAGGTAAACATCGACCAGTTGAGCACCACGATATTGCCATAGGCATGAAAATAGGGCAGCAGGGCCAGCACGCTGCGCCGCTCCGGCGGGATCAGGCCGATGGTGGGATTGCCCCAATTGGCACAAGCCAACACGGCGGCCACCAGGTTGCCGTGGGTGATGACCGCCCCCTTGGGAATACCGGTGGTGCCGCCGGTGAAGAGGATCACCGCCGGATCGTCGGGCCCCAGGGAAACCTTGGGGATCTTTGTGCTGGTTGATTTTTCCAGCAGCTCTCCGAAATGCAGCCAGCCCTTTTCCAGGTCGAGGCTCTTGGCGCTGCTCACCGGGAAGCCCTGGATGAAATCGGTAACCGCGGTGGCGATCACCCGCGGAATCTGAATCGCCTGACACAGCGTGCGGATGGCCGGCAAAGCCATGTCGAAGGTGACGAGGGTGGTCAGCCCCGAGGTGGTGGCCATCATCTGCAATTCGCTGGGGGTGTAGAGCGGATTGAGGTTGACCACGATGGCCCCCAGGGAGAGCACCGCATAGTAAGCGATGGGGTACTGGGGGCAATTGGGCAGATGCAGCCCCACGCGATCGCCCTTTTTGATCCCCAGGGCGCCCAGCGCATTGGCAAAACGGATCACCTGGCAGCGCAGTTCCCAGAAGGTGACCTCCGACCCGAAATAGGACAGGGCCGGTTTGTTGGGAAACGATTTGGCCGCCAATCCCAAAAAATCCTGAACCGGGATGCGCGGATAACGGATGGTGGTGGGAACATTGAAATCGTAGTGGCGATGCCAGGGTCTGGATTCCATAACTGCCTCCTTTTGGGTGAAGAACAACGGCCAACGCAATGGCCGCGCCATGGAACATGCAACGGGCCGGCGGGTCGGCCCTCGGATCGGATGGAGAATTCGGATCGTGCGGAAAAGGTTCAGAGCGCTTTCAGGATATCCAAAAAGGCGGGGGTGGTAAAGGGACGTTTGGGGTAAAGATTGTCTGGGAAGCGCAACGGCATTATGGTGAACGAAAAAAGAATCGGTCGCACACGAAAGGAAAGCTCATGCGCACCCTGCTCATTTCGGCCAATACCGAAAAGATCAACATGCCCACCCTGCCCATCGGCCTGGGCTGCGTGGCGGCGGCCGTGACGGCCGCGGGCCACGGCGTAGAATTCCTCGACCTGATGGGCGTAGACGACTGGCGGACGAAGCTGCGGGCGTCGCTGGCCGGGCGTGCGCCCGATCTCATCGGCATCTCCATCCGCAACATCGACGACCAGACCAGCCTGGCGCCCCGCTTCCTGCTGGAAGACGCCCGGGAGGTGGTGGCCTTCTGCCAGGCCAGCAGCCGGGCGCCCATCGTGCTCGGCGGCGCCGGCTACAGCATCTTTCCGCAAAGTGCGCTGGAATACACCGGCGCGCCGATGGGCATCCAGGGCGAAGGCGAGCTGCCCATGGTCCTGCTGCTGGCGCGCCTGGCCGCCGCGGCCCCCCTGGACGACGTGCCCGGCCTGTGGATCAAAGACAAAGGGTTGCAGGCCCCCCGCGCCTATGGCCGCGACCTGGACCGCTTCCCCCTGCCCGGGCCGGAACTGTTCGACGCCCGCTGCGCCGGCGACCCCAATTACTTTCTGCCCATCCAAACCCGCCGGGGCTGCCCGCTCGATTGCAGCTACTGCTCCACGGCCACCATCGAAGGCAGCGTCATCCGCAAGCGCTCGCCGGCGGCGGTGATCGCGGCCCTGAACGGCTGGCGCGCCGCGGGCTTCACCCGGGTCTTCTTCGTGGACAACATCTTCAACCTGCCCGAGAGTTACGCCGTCGAGCTGTGCGAAGGTTTGGCCGGCGCCGGTTTGAACCTGCACTGGCGCGCCATCCTCTACCCCGGCATGCTCAGCGAACGACTGGTGCGGGCCATGGCGGCGGCCGGCTGCCGCGAAATCTCGTTGGGCTTCGAAAGCGGCGCCCAGCCCATGCTGGATATCCTGCACAAACGCTTCTCTCCGCAAGATGTCGAGCGGGCCAGCCGCCTGTTGGCCGACCACGGCATCGGCCGTCTGGGATTTTTGCTGCTGGGCGCGCCGGGAGAGACCCGTGAGACCGTGCTGCAAAGCCTGGCCTTCGCCGATAGTTTGCACCTGGAAGCGGTCAAAGTCAGCGTGGGCCTGCGCATCTACCCCTACACCCAGCTTGCGCAAACCGCCATTCGCGAAGGCCTGATCGCTTCGGAGGCCGAACTGCTCATGCCCCGCTTTTATATCACCCCGGGTCTCGACGAAGCCTGGCTGCGCCAGACCGTCCAGGATTGGCTGGCCGACCGGCCTAATTGGATGATGTAAAAAGACAGAAGTCACTGGATCAGCACGCAGGCAGGCGACTGCGGCAACCGGTCTGCGACACGTCAGACGTCGAATTTAGGGATGCTTAAGCGCAGCGGAGGGAAAACGCCCTGGACTGTCTGAGCGCAGCGAGTTTCCAGGGCGCCCGCAGCGCGCTTTAGCATCCCTTGATTCGGCGGCGTGTGGCGCAGACCGGTTGCCGCAGTCGCCTGCGAATCAACTACTATGCTTCTTAATCACTTATAGATCGTTCGTCTCGAAAGTATTGCAGGCCTCATAACTCCCGGAAGTAAACCCCCGCTTAAACCACTTCACCCGCTGGGCCGAGGAGCCATGGGTAAAGGAGTCGGGAACCACGTAGCCCCGGCTCTGCATCTGCAGGCGATCATCTCCGATGGCATTGGCCGCGCCGAGCGCCTCTTCGATATCGCCCGCCTCGATGATCCCCCGCGTGCGATCGGCATGATGGGCCCACAACCCCGCGAAGCAATCGGCCTGGAGTTCCACCCGCACCATCAGGGCATTGGCCTTGGCCTCTGACATGTTCCGTCGCGCCTCGTGGACCTTGGCCATCACGCCGGTGATGGTCTGCACATGGTGGCCCACCTCGTGGGCGATCACATACGCCTCGGCAAAATCGCCCGGCGCCTGGAAACGCCGCTTCAGATCTTCAAAAAACTCGAGGTCCAGATACACCTTCTGGTCGGCCGGGCAGTAAAACGGCCCGGTGGCCGACTGGGCATAACCGCAAGCCGATTGCACGGCGCCGGTGAACAGCACCAGCTTGGGTTCGACGTACTGGCGGCCGCTTTTGGCAAAGATGGCGTTCCAGGTATCCTCGGTATCGGCCAGCACCACCGCCACAAATTCCGCCTGGGCCTGCTCCTCGGCCGTCTGTTCATAGGGCGCGCTCTGGGAGGTGGAACTAAGTGTGCCGGTCTGCTGCAACAGCTCCGAAGGGTCGATGCCCAGATAAAGCCCCACCAGCACCAGGATGATGGTGCCGATCCCGCCACCGGCCAGCTTGCCGGACATGCGCATGCCGCGCCGGTCCTCGACATTGGAACTCCTGCGTCCGCTTGACCATCGCATCTTTTTGCTCCTCATGGATTCTTCGGGTGAGCCAATCCCATAACAAATCGAATGCGCTCTGGCAACGGCGCCATTCCAGCAGCCTTCCCGCCCTGTCTTGACATCAACATATCAGGTTTTAAGCTAACACTCATGCAACCGCAAACCGACGCATTCAACCTTCAACCACAGGAATAAACTGCCTATTCGAGGATTATAACGACCCAGCGAAACACCGCCTTTCCAGGGAACACCTTCATTCCACACCAGACGGATGGATCGTCGCAGGTGGCGGCTTCGGGCCATGCGCCCTTTGGCTTGTCTGTCGAAATCGATACCCGCTATCCGACACCAGAGTGAAAAGGAGAATCGTTATGAAATGTGATTGCACCAAGAGCAACATCAGCATTCTGCTGCTGTTCCTGACCATCGCCGCGCTGGCCGGCGGCCTGGTGGCCTGGAAGCATGCCGCCGCCCGGCAAGCCGATGCCGCCTCGGCGAGTCAGCCCGAACCCATGGAATCCGTGACCGTGGCCACGGCCCGGCCTTTCGAGCATCGCGAGAAGACCACCTCCATCGGCACGATCATGGCGTTGCGCTCGATCACCCTGAGCAATGAACTGGCCGGCACGGTGCGTGAGGTGCGGCTCACGCCCGGGCAGATCGTGGAAGCCGGCACGGTGCTGGTCCGCCTGGATGTCTCCGTAGAGCAGGCCGAACTCAACGCCCAGGCCGCCCAGGCCAAATTGGCCGAGACCACCCTCAAGCGCATTCAGAAGGCCCGCGTGGCCATGTCGGCCTTGGAACTGGATCGCGCCGCCGCCGAACGCGATGTGGCCCTGGCACGCAGCGCCGCCATCAAGGCCTCCATCGAGAAAAAGACGATCCGTGCGCCTTTCCGCGCCCGGGTAGGGTTGGCCGACGTGCACCCCGGGCAGTACCTGGACAGCGGCACGCGGCTGACCACCCTGCAGGGGGTGGACCAAGCGGTGCATGTGGACTTTACCGTGGCCCAACCGGTGGCTCAGAGCCTGGCCGTGGGCCAGGTGGTCCAGGTATTCGCTTCGGGCGCGGCAGGGCCGACCCCGGCCAGAATCGAAGCGCTCGATGCGCGCATCGACCCGGCCACCCGCAACGCCATGGTACGCGCCCGCATCGAGGATGGCGCCCGGGTGCCTGCGCCGGGAGCCTCGGTGCGCGTCCAGGTGCCGGTGGGCCGGCCCCGCAAGGCCTTGGCCGTACCGGTCAGCGCCCTGCGCAAAGGGCCTGAAGGCGACCATGTCTTCGTCATCGGACCGGACCAGGAAGGCCAGTCCCGGGCGCACCTGCGCAAGGTCGAAAGCGGGGCCCTGCTCGGGGACGAGGTGGCCATCTATTCGGGGATCTCCGCCGGCGAAACCATTGCGGCCAGCGGATCGTTCAAGCTGCGCGAGAACGCCCTGGTGGCGGTGGCCGAGGCCTCCGCGGAAAGGCAAAGGAAGGTGCACGATGACCCATCCCTCCGAACCTCAGCCAACGGCCTGTGAACCACCCAAACGGGCCTTCACCGACCTCTTCATCCGACATCCCGTCCTGGCGGTGGTGGTCAACCTGGCCCTGGTGCTGGCCGGCTGGCGCGCCTTGTCGGCCCTGCCGGTGCAGCAATATCCCAGCCTCAACAGCGCCTCGGTGATCATCACTACGGTCTACACCGGCGCCAGCGCCGAGACCGTGCGCGGTTTTCTGACCACCCCCATCGAGCGCGTGGTCTCGGCCATCAGCGGCGTGGACCACATCGAATCCACCAGCCGCGCCGGTCTGAGCACGGTGACCGTGCGCCTGAAGCTGAACCATGACAGCACGGCGGCCCTGGCCGAAGTCACCGCCCGGTTGCAGCAGGTGCGCAGCGAGCTGCCCGCGGAAGCCGAGCCGCCGGCGGTCGAGGTGCAGCGCGCCGACCGGCCCTACGGCACCTTTTATATCAGCTTTACCTCCAGCGAACGCTCGGTGCCCGGCATCACCGACTGGTTGATGCGCTCGCTGCAACCTCAATTCGCCACTCTGGAGGGGGTCCAGCGGGTCACCATCGAAGGTGGACGGCCCATCGCCATGCGGGTCTGGATCGACCCCGAGCGCCTGGCCAGCCTCAACCTGTCGCCCGGCGACGTCCAGGCGGCCCTGCTGCGCAACAACTTTCTGGCGGCCGTGGGCCGCACCAAGGGCAACCTGGTGCAGGTCAACCTTTTGGCCAACACCGATCTGCGCTCGGCCGACGAGTTCAAAGAGCTGATCGTGGCCGACCGCAACGGCGCCATCGTGCGCCTGAGCGATGTGGCGCGGGTGGAACTGGGGGCCGAGGAGGCCGAGATGGTGGCCAAGTACGGCGAGGCCCAGGCGGTCTACCTGGGGATCTGGCCCCTGGTGGGTTCCAACGAGATCGATGTGGCCAAAAACCTGCGCGCCGAGATGCACCGCATCCAGCCGACCCTACCCCAAGACATCTCCATGCGCCTGGTGTGGGACGGCACCATGTTCATGCGCAATGCCCTGGCCGAGATCACCAAAACCCTGGGCGAGACCATCCTGATCGTGGGCCTGGCGGTGTTCCTCTTCATGGGCTCGCTGCGCACGGCCCTGGTGCCGCTGCTGGCCATGCCGGTCTCCCTGGTGGGCGCCGCCCTGGTGATGCTGGCCTTCGGCTTCAGCCTGAACCTGCTCACCATTCTGGCCATCGTGCTCTCGGTGGGGCTGGTGGTGGACGACGCCATCGTGGTGGTGGAAAACGTCGAGCGCCACGTGCAGTTGGGTAAATCGCGCCGCGAGGCGGCCATCATCGCCGCACGCGAACTGCGCGGGCCGATCATCGCCATGACCATCACCCTGGCCGTGGTCTACGCCCCCATCGGGTTGCAGGGCGGCCTGACCGGTTCGCTGTTTCTGGAGTTCGCCATCACCCTGGCCGCGGCGGTGGTGGTCTCGGGGTTCGTGGCCTTGACCCTCTCGCCGGTGGTCAGCTCGCGCTTTGTGCATCCCCAGGGCCGGGAGGGTTGGCTGACCCTCCGGGTCAATGCCCTCTTCCGGCTGGTGCGCCGGGGGTATGCCTGGCTGCTCGAACGGGTCCTGGCAATGCGCTGGGCCATCGCGGCCGCCGCGCTGATCGTCATGCTGGCGGCCTGGCCGCTCTACCAGCAATCGAAGCGCGAACTGGCGCCGGTGGAAGACCAGAGCCACATCAGCTTTTTCCTCGAATCGCCGCCCGATGCCACCCTGGAGGCCTCGGACCGTGAGTCGCTCCAGGTGGTGCGCGCAGTCAAGGGATTCAGCGAGGCCGATTTCATGTGGTCCCTGACCGCCTCCTGGGGCGGGTTCGGCGGCATGGTCACCAAGGATTGGAAGACACGCGAGCGCTCCACCGCGGAAATGTTCGGGGAGGTCTACGGCGCCGTCTCCCAGGTGCCGGGCCTGCGGGTCTTTCCGCGCCTCGATCCGCCGTTGCCCACCCCGGGCCAATACGATGTGGAATACGTGCTGCAGAGCGATGCGCCGCCCGAACAACTGCTGCCGCTGGTGCAGGCCATCGTCAACGCCGGCATGCAGAGCGGCAAATTTCTCTACGTGGACACCGACCTGAAGATCGATCTGCCCGAGGCCCACGTGGTCATCGACCGTGAACGGCTCGCCGACCTGGGCCTCGACCTGGCCACCCTGGGCCGCGAGTTGGGCACGCTGCTGGGCGGGGCCTACGTCAACCGCTTCAACTTCTTTGATCGCAGCTACAAGGTGATTCCGCAGATCGGCGACGAGGACCGGACCACCCTGGAACCGCTGCTCGACCTCAAGATCAAGACGCCTGACGGCAGCCTGGTGCCGGTCTCGGCCTTTGTGCACATCGAAACCGGCACCGCGCCGCGCGCCTTGAACCGTTTCCAGCAGCGCAATGCGGTACGCATCTTCGGCGGCGTCCAACCGAACGTCACCAAGGAAGAGGGCTTGCGCGTGCTCGAAAGCGCCGCGGCGGCGGCCGGCGGCGATCGCCTGACCCATGACTATGCCGGCGAATCGCGCCAGATCCGCCAGGAAGGCGAGTCGCTGACGGCCACCTTCGGCTTCGCCCTGGTGCTGATCTACCTGGTGCTCAGCGCCCAGTTCCGCAGTTTCCGCGACCCGCTGATCATCCTGGCGGGATCGGTACCCCTGGCCATCTCCGGCGCGCTGATCTTCACCTATCTCGATCTGACCACCATCAACATCTACTCCCAGGTGGGCCTGATCACCCTGGTAGGCCTGGTGGCCAAGAACGGCATTTTGATCGTGGAGTTCGCCAACCGCCTGCAGGAAAACGGGCTGGACAAAGACGCGGCCGTCCGCGAGGCGGCTTTGACCCGCCTGCGGCCGGTGCTGATGACTTCGGCGGCCACGGTCCTGGGCCACTTTCCCCTGGTGCTGGTCTCCGGCCCGGGCGCCGAGGCGCGCAACAGCATCGGCACGGTGCTGGTCACGGGCATGTTCCTGGGCACGATTTTCACCCTGTTGGTCGTGCCGGTATTCTACTCGCTGATCGCCGGCGCCCACCAGACGGTCCCGGCGGAAGCACCCGGCCAAGCGTTGATCGTGACGCCCTCGGGCGCAACTTGCCAAGTGGGGTTACAGGACGCATAGTGGCCTTCAAAAGGGAGAACACGCCATGCAAAACTTAAAAGGCAAGACGCTCTTGATCACCGGCGCCAGCCGGGGCATCGGCCTGGCCATCGCCTTGCGGGCGGCGGCCGACGGCGCCAACATCGCCATCGCGGCCAAAACCACCCAACCCCATCCCAAGCTGCCGGGCACCATCTACACGGCCGCCGACGAGATCGAAAAAGCCGGCGGCCGGGCCCTGCCGGTGGAGGCGGACATCCGCTTCGAAGAGCAGATCGTGGCGGCCGTGACCAAAACCGCCGCCGTCTTCGGCGGCATCGACATCCTCGTCAACAATGCCAGCGCCATCTTCCTGGCCGGCACGGCCGATACGCCCATGAAGCGCTTCGACCTGATGCACCAGGTCAACGCCCGGGGCACCTTCGCCTGTTCCCAGGCCTGCCTGCCCTATCTCAAAAAGGCGGCCAACCCCCACATCCTGACCCTCTCGCCGCCACTCAACATGGACCCCAACTGGTTCGCCCCCCACGTGGCCTACACCATGGCCAAGTACGGCATGAGCATGTGCGTGCTGGGCATGAGCCAGGAGCTGCGCCCGCTGGGCATCGCCGTCAACGCCCTCTGGCCGCGCACGCCCATCGACACCTCGGCCGTGCGCAACCTGCTGGGCGGCGAAGAGACCCTGCGCGGCAGCCGCACGCCTCAGATCATCGCCGACGCGGCCCACCTGATCCTCACCCGCGACAGCCGCACCTGCACCGGCAACTTCTTCCTCGACGAACCGCTGCTGCGCGACGCCGGCGCGACCGACTTTGACAAGTACGCCGTGGTGCCGGGCGCGCCGCTGCTGCCGGACTTCTTCTTGTCGGAAGCCGATTTTCGATAAGTCCGGATCGGCTCAGTTCGCCTTGAAAATTCGGATTGACAATCCGAATTTTCAATGCCAAAACTGACCCATGATTCGCAGAGGGCAATACTCGGAACGCTTGGAAAAGGCGTTGCGTCGATCCCCGATTGTGGCGCTGCTCGGCCCGCGTCAGTGCGGCAAGACCACCCTGGCGCGCCACTTCAGCGAAGGCAAAAAAGCGACCTATTTCGATCTCGAATCCCGAGCCGACGCGCAGCGGCTTCAAAATCCCGAGCTAGTGCTCGGATCGATGCAAGGTTTGGTGGTTCTGGATGAGATCCAGGTGCTTCCCCAGCTTTTCAGCGCCCTGCGTGTATTGGCGGATCGCCCGGATACACCCTGCCGGTTTCTGATCCTGGGTAGCGCCTCCCCCCAGATCGTCAAAAGTGTTTCCGAATCCTTGGCCGGGCGGGTCGAGTTCATCGAGTTGTCCGGCTTCGACCTTTCCGAAACGGGCATCGATGCCTGGCAACGGCTCTGGGACCGCGGCGGCTTCCCCCGCTCGTATCTCGCCGAGTCCGATGAAGATAGCCTCGCCTGGCGCGAAGGCTTCATCCGCACCTTTCTGGAACGCGATATTCCCCAACTGGGAATTGCCATACCCGCCGCCGCCATGCGGCGCTTCTGGACCATGCTGGCCCATTATCACGGCCAGACGTGGAACGCCTCCGAACTGGGGCGCTCCATGGGGCTGACGGATAAGACCGTGCGTGCCTATCTGGATATTTTGACGGCGACCTTCATGGTCCGACAACTCCAACCCTGGCACGAAAATATCTCCAAGCGGCAGGTCAAGGCGCCCAAAATCTATATCCGGGACAGCGGCGTGCTGCACAGCCTGCTCAGTGTGTCCGATCACCACACCCTGCTCGGGCACCCCCGCCTGGGCGCCTCCTGGGAGGGGTTCGCCATCGAGCAGATCCTGCACGCGCTCAAACCCACGGACGCCTATTTCTGGAAAACCCACGGCGGCGCCGAACTCGATCTGTTTTTGCTGCACCGCGGCCGGCGCCTCGGCTTTGAAATCAAATTCAATGAAGCGCCCGCCATCCGCCCATCGATGCGAACCGCCCTGCACGATCTGCGGCTCGATCATTTATGGGTGGTTTATCCCGGCACCCAAAGCTACCCGGTGGACGAAAAATTGTCCGTGCTGCCGCTGACGGCTGTTGCGGATATCTCTTAGCAGAAGAAATCGGCGGGCTGAGGTTCGCCAGCCGGCCGTGATGGCTTTCGGTGCCTTGCTTAATATCGCCGAAGGGGCGAAAATATTTTGAGGGCCACGAGTGGTCCACAAAATATTTTGTGGACCACATTTTTACGAATATGGACCACAAATCGGGTGGCCGACCGTTCGTGGGCCACAACCCAAATGGTGTAATGAGACTCCTCGCATTACACCATTAACGGGTCGGATTACACCAATTAAAGGGGCCGGTGTCTGAAAAGCGTTCGTGAGACGCATGCGGATTTGCGTATCAAAAGGAATCTTTTTTGAGACACAAATCCTTTTGTGGCTTACAGGTGAGACTCAAATCCAGACCAACGGGTTTGCCGGTAATGAAACCCGCTTTGATTATCGGCAAATCGGTTGCCGGTATTTCGCTACCATTTTCACGGCGCGGCGCTCATGCTCGGACTGTCGGCCGTGTTGCCCGCCTTGTCCACGGCCCGCACGATATACGCGTGTGCGCCGGTTGCCGCGTCGCCTTTGAAGACATCATCGTAATGAAACCGCGCCAGGCTGATCTGGGGCCGGTGGGGCACCCGGGCTATTTCCTGATTATCCCGCAGCACCGCGTAGTGGTCGATGGCCGCAGCGCCGGCATAGGCGCAATCCCAGCTCACGCGCACCGCCGCGCGGCCCAGGGCCGGCGATGAGTCCGCTTCCACGCCCACATGGCGCGGCGGGGTCAGGCCGATGGCCGGGCGCTGGAAGTAAACGTTGGCCCCCTCCTTGCCCGCCGCCACGATCCGCGCCTCGACGGCCGCCATCTGGTCCTCGCTCAGCGGCGATGCGAGTTGGGCGGCCTCCAAATTGGCGCTCAACTGGCATTTGGCCGGGTCTTCGTCCACGTGGCCGATCCCGGTGATCAGGGTGCAGACCCCCTCCATGGAGAGCGCATGGCGGATCAGCTCCCGGCTGGGCAGGGCCGCCGAGCCGACCTGGTAGTAGACATGTTCGACGGCGTTCGAAAAGACCGGCGCTTTGTGGTAGTAGGCGGCATCCGCGAAGACCTTCATGCCCACCACGCCCATGTCGGCCGCGGCGGCCGCGGCGATGGCGTTGTGCCGGTGGGCCAGGTACTTTCCGTCGCTGGCGTTGACCGTCACCAGCAGCGTATCGATCACCCGGTGATAGTCCCGTTGAATGGCATACATCAGGGCCGGCGAGTTCCAGTGGCCGCTCATGCCGATGTGCCGGACCAGCTTTTCCTTCCTAGGGTTGCAGCCCGTCCGGTTGGTGCCGTCGCGTAGGTCCAGCATGGCGGCCAGGGCCCCCATCCAGGGTCGCTCCGGCGAGGGATCGTCGAAGCCCTCGAAGAGCATATCGACCTCGTCCATGGTGTTGATGTTGTGGAACTGAATGCTGTCCACATAGGCCCCTTCGGGGTAGCCCTGGCCGTCGCCGAACATCAGGCGCAGCGAGCGGCGCAGGTCATCGACGCAGGTGGCCACGCCCGATCCGTCGGTCATGCCGTCGCTCCAGTTGGTGCGAAAGCGCTTGCCTTCCGGGCAGCGCGCGGTGCGCACATGGGTCTTGGTGGCCACGAAGAGCTCGGCCCGGGCCCGGGCATCGTAATTGGCCGCAGCCGGCGACAACCCCAGGCGCCGGAAGGCCTGGCCGAAGTTTTGCTGACTCGGCCCGTAGACATTCGAGCTGTCCATGTAATTGATGCCCAGACGATGGGCTTTTTCGATGATGGCGATGGCATCGATGCCCTCGCCGGTCCACTGCAGGGAGGCCTGGCCCCCCAGTCCGAGGGTGGTGACCATGCGTTCGGTGCGCCCCAGCCGGCGCCGGATCGGTTGTGCCATCTTGATGCTCCTTTCTTGGGTTAAAAAGCCGGATGCAGGGTGTACATGCAGACGATGCCCTCCTGGCGGTTTACTTCGGCCTTGGTCGGTTCTCCGTCCAGAACGCGCGCGAGCAATTGTTGAATCGAGCGACCCAGCGTATCCAACGGAGTGCCGTCCAGAACCACCCCGGCATCGACGTCCATGTCATCTTCCATGTGGCGATAGAGGGTGCTGGTGCTGGCCACCTTGATGACCGGCACGATGGGGTACCCGACGGGGGTGCCGCGCCCGGTGGTGAAGAGCATCGCCTGGCACCCGGCCGCGGCCAGGCCGGTCATGGATTCGGTGTCGTAGCCCGGGCCGTCCATCAGCACGACCCCTTTGGCGTCGGGCACCTGGCCGTATTCCACCACCTGGGTGATCGGGCGACTGCCCGATTTGACGATGCACCCCAGGGATTTCTCCTGGATGGAGCTCATGCCGCCGTCCATGTTGCCGGGGGCGATCACGTAGGCCGCCAGGGGACCCAGCAGATCATCGGTCAACTGCTCCGCCTCGGCGACCATGGCGCCGATCCGGCCGGCCACCTCCGGATTGCAGGCGCGGCGCTGCAGGATATGGCTCGTGCCGATCATCTCGGTGTCTTCGGTGAGGATCACGGTGCCGCCGCGATCCACCAGCCAGTCCGAGACCCGGCCCACGCCGGGGTTGGCCGTGAGGCCCGAAAAGGCATCCGAGCCGCCGCACTCCAGGCCCAGGCGGATGCGGTCCAACGGCAGGGGCCGGCGTTCCAGGCGGGCCGCGTCGGCCAGCAGGCCGGTGACGATCTCGATCCCTTGGGCCGTGGCGCGGCGCGTGCCGCCCAGTTGCTGGATCTCGAGATGGGCCACCGGTTTTTGGGAAAGGGCAATCTGCGCCGCCAGGCCTTCGGCCTTGATCATCTCGCATCCCAGGCCGACCACCAGTACGGCGGATACATTGGGATGGCGGCCCAGGTTGGCCAGGACGCGGGTGTGCATCGCATTCTCCACGGCCCGGCCGCAGCCATGGCCGTGGTACAGGGGCACGACCTGGGGCACGGCCCGGGCGATGGCTGCCACCACGCCGTTGGCGCAGGCCACCGAAGGGATCACGGCCACGTGGTTGCGGATTCCGGCCGATCCGTCCGGTCGTTCGAAGCCCAGAAAAGTCTCCATAATTATTCCTTCTCCACCGGCATCAAATTGTGGGTGTGCACCCATTCGCCGGGCCGGATGGCCTCCTTGGCCCGACCGATGACCTCGCCATATTTGACGATGGGCGCCTGGGCCGCCAGATCCGCCAAGGCCACCTTGTGGCCGCGGGGGATATCGGTGAGCGCCACCAGCGCCGGGCCGCCCGGCCGTTGCAGGTTTTCTCCTTTTTTGAAATCCCGCGGGGCCACGGCCACGTTGTCCTGGTCATGAACGGTGATCAGTTGCGATGCCATGGGCCACTCCTTTCGCGCGCCGGGGATGATCAGCCGCGACATCAATAACATGTGGTTGATGGATCTTGCTTCCTCATTCCAAGCATCCGTTCAAGCCATAATTTATGGTGTAATTTCGTCCGCAAGACAAGCGCGAGTTTTATGGTCTCGGCCATAAACACGTTGTTGGGGGGCAGTGTGGGCACACACCTGGAGGGTCCGGCGGCCGCGCGAAGCGCCGCAGCCGGGTTTAGAGAACCGCGAGGACACGTTTCCACGCCGCTCAGACGGCTTCCATGGTCTCCTGGACCTGCCCGGTTCCGTAGGAGATGTTGTCTTCCACGGAGAGATATCCCGACAGGAGGGAAACAACGCCCATGAGGCGGTTGCCGAGCGTCAGGCTCAGGTTCTTGTAAAACAGCACGGCCTGATTGGGCTCTTCCAGCATGAGCGCTTCGAGCTCATCGCGATCGAAGGCGATCAGCGCGGATGGTTCGGTGCAGGTGGCCGAGGCGGTATAGATGTAGCGGCCGGTCAGGGCCGACCAGCCCAAGGCCTCCCCGCCATGACTCGCCGTGTAAACCGATTTGTCTCCGACGCTCAGCCGGACGCTGCCTTTGATCAGGATGTAAAAGTGTTGCGCCGGCTTACCCTCACTGAACAAAACCTTGCCTTTTTCATGGGACGACTTGACGCCGATCGCCATGATCCGGGCGATGAAGGGCTTGTCCAAGCCCCCAAGAATTTCAGCCTGTTTGAATTGCATGCGCACCTCCCCGGGCAAATGCCCTGTCAAAAAGGTTGGCTTTTGCATCCAAGGCGATTCCGGGCGGCCGGCGGAGGGGGGGCGTAACGACAAACGAGCTGCGTACCAATCCTTGGGGAAGATCCATGAGCATCCATTCGGCGCAACCGCTTCACCTGGTGCCGGCAACGCTTGAATGCAAATCGGAAAGCAGAAAATTAAGGCTTCCCCATGGATAAGGCAAGCGCGACTAAGCACTTCTTCTGGGAACCCCTCGGGCGTAGAGCGTCTCTTCGATGGCCTTTTGGGCCCAGGCCGGGTCTTGTTTTTGCAGCCCCTGGGCATAGAGGGCCATCACCTGCCGGGCATAGGCCGCGGCTTTGGCGTAAACTTCCGAAATGGCGCGCTCCATCGCCTCCCAAACGCCCTGCTGCACAACGGCGTTGAAACCGGCTTTAAGCTCGTCGAAAAGCAGCGGCACCAGACCGCCGCTGAAGGCCATGTAGAAACCCAAGGCGGCCTTGTCGCGCTCCGCAGCAAAGCGGCGCAACGGCCCGTGGGGCCCGCTGTCGGCCAGCATGTCTTTGAGCGTGCGGATCAGCAGCTCCACCAGGGTGTGCGGAAAGTCGGTGAGCATGCGGCGCCACGTGGCGCGCGCGAAGACCCGGTCCTCGAGTTCGCTTAGTTCATGCTGGATATAGGTGGCTTGCTGCACTTGCAGGATGCGCTCCAGATGGCGCCGGATGCCGTCGGCCCGGGCATCGGGCAGGTTGCAGCAGGCCTCCAGGGCAAAGGCCAGGGCCGCCCGCCCGCTGTTGGGGATATAGGCGATCTCGTCCCACACGAACATGCGCGCCGCCTCGGTGCGCAGCACCACCTGGTCGTCCTGGACAAAGGCCGGCAGGGTCAGCAGGTCCCGGGCCAACTCTTCCCCCAGGCGCCAGATGTTCCGGCCGCGCAAGGTCCGGCGCTCCTCGATGCGCGCCAGAAAAAAGGTGGGCTTCAGGCTGTGGGCATAGCCCGCGCCGTAAAAGAGGCCCTGGGGCGCCAGCCGCGCATTGATCGCCAGGCTGTCGAAGGGCTCGAACACGTCAGGCCCGATGGCCAGCGGCTGGAACTCGGCCTCGGCCAGCGATTCCCACAACTCTTCGCGCCGGCCGATCCAATCGAGCACCGCGGCGGCCTCATGTTCTTCCCAGGGCGGCAGGCGGTGCTCCCACTTATAAAGGTCGCGCAGGCGCAGGGCCAGGCCGCAGACCGAGTAGAGGCCGGCGTGGCGGGCATCGGACACATCGCAGTTGTGCCGCACCTGGCGGGTGAGAAGGTCAAGGCTCATCTTGTTTGTCTTCGGCATAATCGGGGTAGTGCTTGGCCAGGCACTCCGGGCAGAGGCTGTGGCTGAAGACCGCCTCCGAGCGTTCCCGGATGTAGGACTCGATCTGGTTCCAATATCCCTGGTCGTCGCGGATCTTCTTGCAGACGGAGCAGATGGGCAGGAACCCCCGCAGGATCTTGACTTCCGAGAGGGTCTTTTGCAGCTCCTTGATGACTTGATCCCGCTCGGCTTCGGCCTTTTTGCGCCGCTCGATCTCCTCTTCGGCGCAGGTCAGTTTCAATTCGATTTCCGCCACCCTTTTCAGGATCGCCAGCACAGGGCGGTTCTCGATGGCCACGCCGGGTTTGCGGTTTTGCCAGTAGAGATAAACATAGAGAAAGGGGAAGGCGAACAGCGAAATGAAAAAGCGGCTGATGAAGGTGCCCTTCATGATCCCCAGGTATTCGGGCGTTCCGGCAAAGGCGCCGGTGGCGAACAAGAGCACGTCCAGCCACATCACACCCAGCAGGGTCAAAAAAGATCGCAGCCAGAGCTTGATTTGCAGATCGGGCTTTCCCAGGTATTCCCAGGTGATGGCCAGAAAAACGAGATCGAGCATGGTGGCGAGCACCGAGGCGCTGTTGATGCGCAGGCTGGGCAGCGGCACATGGGCGATGGGGGCGTCGCCGATCAAGCTCATCTGCATGTGCAGCACGGCCGCGATGACGGGCACCATGGCCGATACGCCCACGATGGTCGAGATGGCGATGCGCGTGGTACGCGGGCCATCGAACACATAGACCACGAACACCCCCAGCAGCAGCGACGTATAAAAAACGGTGGAGCCGATGACGAAGGTGAGGCCGCCGAGCTGGACGGCCACGCCGGCATCGGTGACCCAAGACATGACCGCCGTGATGCCGCCCATCAGGGCGTAAAAATGGACGTGCCCGAAGCGATGGCGCAACGAGTGGGCCCACAGCACCAAGAAGTAAACCACCATGGCCTCGACGATCAGAATCCAGACTTCGTTGCCCATGGACGCTCCTGAAAGGGTTTCGGACTTACCTTGAACGACCGCCGGGCCCATGCCCTTCGTCGGACGGCGGTTTCTTCGAGAATAGGCGCATTTCCGATCCAAATACAAGTCGCGGCCAGCGGCGAACCGACCGTCAGCGCAAACCGGGCGACCGGCGATGGGCCCACCACATGTCGGCCGTGTAGATGGCCAGGCCGATCCAGATGCAGGTGAAGGTGACGGCATCGGCCGCGGTGAACGGCTCGCCGTAGAGCAGGACGCCGAGCAGAAAATGGCCGGTGGGCGCGATGTACTGGGCAAAGCCCAGGGTGGTCAACCGCAGCCGCCGGGCGGCCATGGCGAAGAGCATCAGCGGCAGCAGCGTGATGAGGCCGGCCCCCACCAGCAGCAAATCCGTGCGCGCTTCGAAACGGAGAAAAACCGCTTCGCCGCGCAGGTAGAGCACCGCCAGCCATCCGGCGGCCACGGGCAGCAGCAGCATGGTCTCGACCATCAGGCCGGTGACGCTGTCGGTCTCCACCTGCTTGCGGATCAGGCCATAGATACCGAAACTGACGGCCAGGATCAGGGCCAGCCAGGGCACCTGGCCGTAGCCGATCACCGAAAACAGCACCCCGGCGCCGGCCACGGCGATGGCCAGACGCTGCAGAGGCTGGGGCCGCTCGCCCAGAAAGCAGTACCCCAGCAGCACATTGAACAGCGGATTGATGTAATAGCCCAGGCTGCTCTGAAGTATTTCGCCATGGGTGACGGCCCAGATGAAGATGCCCCAGTTGGCGCTGATGGCCAGGGCGCTGCCGGCCAGGGCCAGCAGGGCCTTGGGGCGCCGGAACAGCGCGGCCACGCGGCCCCAGCGCCCGGACAGCACTACGAAGGCCAGCAAAAAGACCCAGGCCCAGATCACGCGCTGCAAAAGGATTTCCAGGGCCGACACCTGGGAGCCGAACTGGTTGAAGAAGATCGGAAAAAGCGCCCAGATGCCGAAGGCGCCGATGGCCGCGGCGGCGCCGAGCGGCGCGTTGTCCGGCGGGTTTGCTCCGAGAGCGGAAATGCTTTTTTCGTTGGCAACCATTTTCGGCGACGATTGCATCTATTTCTCTTCCTGCCGATCTTCGGTCATTCAGCGGCGCGGCTTGGCCCGGGCCGTGGGGGCGGCGCTCAGGGGGTCGTCGGGCCAGTGGTGTTTGGGATAGCGGCCCTTGAGCTCTTTTTTGACGGCCGGGTAGCCGGTGCGCCAGAAGCCGGCCAAGTCCCGGGTGATCTGGGCCGGCCGGCCGGCGGGCGAGAGCAGGTGCAGTTGCAGGGCCAGGCGACCGTCGGCGATGGTGGGGGTTTCCACGCAACCAAACAACTCCTGGAGGCGCACGGCCAGCACCGGCGGATCGCTGCCGTAGTCGATGGGACGGCGGCTGCCGCTGGGCACCACGATGTGCGTCGGGGCCAGACGCTCCACCAACTGCTGCTGGCGCCAGGTGAGCCGGCCGCGCAGGGCGCCGGATAGATCCAGGCGCGCCAGGGCCTTGCGGCTGGTGACGCCTTGCAGAAAAGGGACCAGCCAGCGGTCCAGATCGGCGGCCAGGGCCGCGTCGGAGAGATCGGGCCAATCTTCCGCTCCGGCTGCGAGGCGGCGCAGCAGCAGCACCCGGGCCTGCCAGGTGCGCAGGGCCGGGGTCCAGGGCAGGGCCTCGAGGCCCATTTTGCGGATGGCCGCGAGCATGGCGGCCGTCACCACCTGGGGATCGGGACGCGCCAGCGCTGCGCTGCGCAGCACCAATGCACCGAGCATCCAGCGCCGTTCGGCGTTCAGGGCCTGGCGCGTGTCATCCCAGAAAATCTCTTCGCGCGTTTGAATTTCCCCCTCGAATTGCGCCATCAGGGTGTCGCGGTCATAGGCCGCCGCCAGGAAGATGCGCGCCTCGCGGCGCTCGCCGTCCATTTCGGCGACGACCAGACACTCGTGGGCCCCCAGGGGGTCGGGCGGATCGAAGTAGGCGCCGCGGCCGTTGGTCAGGCGGTAGCGGCCCAGGCTGCCGGACCGCTGCAGGGCGATGCGGTCCGGATAGGCCCAGGCCAGCATGCGGCCCGCATGCGTGGCGGCTTGGGAAACGCCTCGGAAGCCCAGGCGCTGATGCAACTGGGCCGAGATTTGGACGATACGCCGCAGGGCGCCCGGGTCCGCCTCACCGTTGGCAACGGCTGTGGGCCGGTGTTGCCTGAAGGCACCCAGCACCTCCAGGCGCAGGCGCAGGTCGGCATCCCGGCTGCCGGAAGTAAAATGGAGCGGATCGCGCTCGCTCAAAATGGCCGCCAGGTCACAGGCCGCGGCCCCCTGCCCTTCGGCCCGGGCGCAGAGCAGCATGTGGGCCAAGCGCGGATGCAGCGGCAGTTCGGCCATGCGGCGGCCGTGGGCGGTGATCCGGCCCTGGGCGTCCACGGCCCCCAGATCGGCCAGCAGGGCTTTGGCCTGTTCGAAGGCCCCGGCTGGCGGCGGGTCCAGCCAGGCGAGCTCGCCGGGTGCGGCCGCGCCCCACAAAATCAGTTCCAGGACCAGGCCGGATAGATCGCTATCGAGGATCTCGGGCCGGTTGTGGGCCGCCAGCGCCGCGTGGGCCGCCTCGCTCCAAAGGCGGTAGCAGATGCCCGCTTCCAGGCGACCGGCCCGGCCGCGGCGCTGGTCGGCCGAGGCCTGGGAGACCGGCAGGGTCACCAGCCGGGTCATGGCGGCCCGGGGATCGAAACGCGGCGCGCGCGCCAGGCCGCTGTCCACCACCACACGGATGCCTTCGATGGTCAGGCTGGTCTCGGCGATGGATGTGGCCAAAACGATTTTATGTCGGCCGGCCGGGGGCGGGGCGATGGCGGCATCCTGTTCGGCCCGGGAGAGATTGCCGTACAGGGGGGCCACTTGCCAGCAGTCCGGCAGGCCGGCCGCTTCCAGCAGGCGGGCCACCCGGCGAATCTCGGGGGCGCCGGGCAGGAACACGAGGATATTGCCTTCACCGGCCGACACGGACCGCACGATGGTGTCGGTCACCGCGCGCTCGATGGGTTTGATCGGCGCTGGGGGCACATAGCGGGTCTCCACGGGAAAGGCGCGGCCCTCGCAGCGGATCAGCGGGGCGTCGCCCAGCAGGGCCGCCACCGGCGCGGGATCGAGGGTGGCCGACATCACCAGCAACCGCAGCGCTTCGTTGAAGGCCGCCTGCACCTCCCGGCACAACGCCAGCCCCAGATCGGCGTCCAGATTGCGTTCGTGAAACTCGTCGAAGATGACCAGACCGATGCCGGCAAGGCCCGGATCGGATTGCAGCCGGCGCGTGAGCACCCCTTCGGTAACCACCTCGATACGCGTGGCCGAACTCACCTTGCTCTCCAGGCGGATGCGGTAGCCCACGGTCTGGCCCACCGCCTCGCCCAGCAAGTCGGCCATGCGCCGGGCCGCTGCCCGGGCCGCCAGGCGCCGCGGGGCCAGCAGCAGCAGCTTGCGGCCGGCCAGCCAGGCAGCATCCAGCAGCGCCAGGGGCACCGTGGTGGTCTTGCCGGCCCCGGGCGGCGCCACCAGCACCGCGGCCTTGTGCCGCGCCAGGGCCGCCCGGAGCTCGGCCACCACCGCGGCCACCGGCAGGTGCATATCGATTCGCTCGGTTTCTCGATCGGCCATAATAGTTGCGGCATAGCACATCCTGCAGCGGGCTGCCTATGCCAATGTGTTCATCTCGCGCTGCCCGGCATCGCTCGGAATCGGTATCGCTATCGGTATCGGAATCGAATTTGACATCGGTGCTTCGACCCGCCTAAACTGCTCATCTGGTATCAAGGGGTAAAGACGCAGAAAGAATTCATGCAATCCGATTTAAAACAAAAAGCATGGCTGAAGCTCCAGCGCATCCAGGCCACACCCATCCGAATATTTCTGCCTGCCTTGGCGGCCGTAATCCTGCTGGCGGTCACCTTTTTCTGGCTGGTGCCGCCGCGCCTGGAAGCGCACCTGATGGAGCGCAAACGCGAGATGGTCCGGGCCTTGACCGAAGTGGCCTGGAACACGGTCCGGCACTATGCCGAGCAGGTCGATGGCGGCGCGCTCAGCCTGCCCGACGCCCAACAGCGGGCCATCGCCCTGCTGCGCGGCCTGCGTTACGGCCCGCAGGAGCTGGATTACTTCTGGATCAACGACATGCATCCGCGCATGGTGATGCATCCCTACCGATCGGATTTGGAAGGACAGGACATCACCGATTTCACCGATCCCAGCGGCAAGCATCTCTTTGCGGCCTTTGTCGATATGGCCCGGCGCGAGGGGGCCGGCTTCGTGGATTATCAGTGGCAGTGGCAAGACAACCCCGACAAGATCGTGACCAAGATCTCCTATGTAAAGGAGTTCGTGCCCTGGGGCTGGATCGTCGGCACCGGGGTGTACGTGGAGGATGTCCGCGCACAGATCGGCGCCTTCGTCCAACACCTGTCGCTGATTTTCACCGCCATCCTGATAGTGGTGATCTTGCTGGTGGGCTATGGGGTCTGGGAGGGGGCCGGCGTCGAAAGCCGCCGCAAAAATGCCCAGGAGTTGGCCAAGCAGCAGCAGGAGCAGTTGTTCCAGGCGGCCAAGATGGCCTCCCTGGGCACGCTGGTCTCCGGTGTGGCCCATGAGATCAACAACCCCATCACGGCCGTGCTACTCAACGTTCAGGTGTTCGAAAAGTACTTCCAGGAGAGTCTTCCCATCTTGGATGCCCACTGCGCCGAAGGCCGTGCGTTGCGCATCGGCGGCATGGATTACGAGGGGCTGCGCGAGCGCATGCCTCAATTGCTGCTGCATGCCCGGGAAGGCATCGGCCGCGTCAAACAGATTGTGGGCGACCTGAAGGAGTTCGCCGGCCAGCGGCCCTCGGATCTCCGTGAATCGGTGGATTTGAATCGCGTGGCCCAAAAGGCCATGGCGCTGGTGGGCCATCTGATCAAAAAAAGCACCGAGCGCTTCGAGGTTTCGCTGGCGCCCGAGGTGCCGCTCCTCCTGGGCAACAGCCAGCGCCTGGAACAGGTGGTCATGAACCTGCTGGTCAATGCCTGCCAGGCCTTGACCGACCGGCACCAGCAAATTGGGTTAAGCACCGGGGTCGATGCCGACGGGATGCGGGTCTGGCTGGCGGTGCGCGACACAGGCGCGGGCATGCCGCCCGAGGTGCTGCAACGCATCACCGACCCCTTCTTCACCACCCGGCGCGACAGCGGCGGCATCGGCCTGGGCCTTTCGATTTCGGACACCATCGTGCGCGACCACGGCGGACGCCTGGTGTTCGAGTCCCGGCAAGGCCAGGGAACCGTGGCGACGTTGAGCTTTCCGGCGGCTCCGGCCGCCGCCGGCCCGAGAGGAGACCACCCATGACCCGTGCGCTGCACCCCCCCGAGCCGATCCTGGTGATCGACGACGAAGAGGCCATCCTGCTGGCCATCGACACCACCCTGCAAATGGCCGGATTCAACCATGTGGTGGCCTGTCGGGACAGTCGGGATGCCCTGACGCTGCTGCAAAAACGCGCCCCCGGCTGCGTGCTGCTGGACCTGAACATGCCCCACCTGGACGGCCAGGCCCTGTTGCCGCTGATCCTTGCCAATCGGCCGGAGCTGCCGGTGATCGTGATTACCGGCACCCTCGACGTGGAGACCGCCGTGCAGTGCATGAAAGCCGGCGCCCTGGACTACCTGGTCAAGCCCGTGGACGAGAGCCGCCTGATCGCGGCCATTCACCAGGCCCTGCGCTTCCGGGAGCTGCACCAGGAGAACCGCGCCCTGCGCTTGCAGTTGGACGAAGAGCCGCTCACCCATCCCGAAGCCTTTGCCGAGATCGTGACCGCCAGCCCCAAGATGATCGCCCTGTTCCGTTACATCGAATCCATCGCCCCCTCGCCCCAGCCGGTGTTGGTGCGCGGCGAGACCGGCGTGGGCAAGGAGCTGGTGGCCCGGGCGATCCACCGTCTCAGCGGCCGCTCGGGACCTTTCGTGGCCGTCAATGTGGCCGGCCTGGACGACAATGTCTTTTCCGACACGCTCTTCGGCCATGTCAAAGGGGCCTTCACCGGCGCCGAAAGCCCCCGCTCCGGGCTGGTCGAGAAGGCCGCCGACGGCACGCTCTTCCTGGACGAGATCGGCGACCTGAGCCAGGGCTCCCAAGTCAAGCTGCTGCGCCTGCTGCAAGAGCGGGAGTACATGCCCCTGGGCCAGGACAGCCTGCGCCTCAGCAACGCCCGGGTGATCGCTTCGACCCATGCCGATCTATGGGCCCTGCAGCAGCAGGGCACCTTTCGCAAGGACCTGCATTACCGGCTGCGCACCCATCTGTTGAGAATCCCGCCCTTGCGCGACCGCAAGGAAGACCTGGCCGTGCTGGCCGATTTTTTCGCCGGCCAGGCGGCCCTCTCCCTGGGAAAAGAGAAACCGCCGGTGCCCGCGGAGCTGTTGAACCTGCTGGCCACCCATCCTTTTCCAGGCAATGTACGCGAGCTGCAGGCCATGATCTTCGATGCCGTAGCCCTGCAGAAAGAGAAGCGCCTGCCCCTGGAGGTGCTCCGCGATCACATGGCCCGGGCCATGCAGGACCGCGGCGCCGGCCCGGCGCCGTTCGTGCCGGCCGTGCACTTCCCGGAGCCCCTGCCGACCCTCAAGGAGACGGCGCGCCTGCTGGTAGACGAAGCCATGCGCCGGGCCGGCCACAATCAATCCGCGGCCGCGGCGATGTTAGGCATTTCCCAACAGGCCTTGAGCAAGCGACTCAAGGACAAAACCCTGCCTTCTGATCATTACGAGAACCCTACAACTTAAATTGTAGTCACAACTATACTTGTAACATCAATTTGTGGCCCAGATGTTTGTCCGTGAGCTCATCCAGCCCAAGAACTCACAATGAAAGTTGTGAGCCCATTCCCAAGATCCCGTGTCCATTTCTTTAAGTAACAAGTGAAAACAAATACCTATCGAAGCATATCTCGCTGGCACATCATTTGCTGTAGACCTTTAAATTGATTGGGCATGCCTCTAATAAAGAAATATTAGTTATCAAGTGAACGTGATTCATATTCGCCCAAGTACCATCGCCTTCTCCTTTTGGTTCATACCGACAACCAACATTCGGCAAGAAAGGATCCGTTGCATGGCAAACCCGTATGTGAGTGCGTACCGGCTCTCGATAGCCGATCCAGACTTCTTCTGGGGCCAGGTCGCCGAGGAGTGTTTTTGGTACCGCAAGTGGAGCAAGGTACTCGATAACAGCAACCTGCCTTATCCCCGCTGGTTCCAGGGGGCAGAGGTCAATACCTGTTATAACGCGCTGGATCTGCATGTCGACACCGGCCGGGGCGACAAGATCGCCCTGATCTACGACAGCCCGGTCAGCGACACCCTCCGCAAGTTCACCTACCGCGAACTACGCGATCAGACGGCCCGGTTTGCCGGGGTCCTGGCGGCCCAGGGGGTTGGCAAAGGCGACCGGGTGATCCTTTACATGCCCATGATTCCCGAAGCGGTGATCGCCATGCTGGCCTGCGCACGCATCGGCGCCATCCATTCGGTGGTTTTCGGCGGCTTTGCCCCCAACGAACTGGCCACGCGCATCAACGACGCCAAACCCAAAGTGATCGTCTCGGCCTCGTGCGGCATCGAAGTCAACCGCGTGATCGCCTACAAGCCCATGCTGGATCAGGCCATTGCTCTGGCCACAAGCCCGCCGGAGCGTTGCATCATCGTGCAAAGACCCATGGCCGCGGCCACCCTGCTCGCCGGCCGGGACCTGGATTGGGCCGAGGCGATGGCCACGGCCAAGCCCCACGCATGCGTGCCGGTGCTGGCCACCGATCCGCTCTATATTCTCTACACCTCGGGTACCACCGGCCAGCCCAAGGGGGTCGTGCGCGACAACGGCGGGCACCTGGTGGCCCTGAAATGGTCCATGAAGGCGATTTACAATATCGGCCCGGACGATGTGTGGTGGGCGGCCTCGGACGTGGGCTGGGTCGTGGGGCACTCTTATATCGTCTATGGCCCCCTGTTCAAAGGCTGCACGACGATTCTGTACGAAGGCAAGCCCGTGGGCACGCCCGATGCCGGCGCCTTCTGGCGGGTGATCGCCCAGCACAAGGTGACGGCCATGTTCACCGCGCCCACGGCCTACCGCGCCATCAAGCGCGAAGATCCGGGCGGCGAACTGATCAAGAAGTACGATCTGTCCAGCTTCCGCACGCTGTTTCTGGCCGGCGAGCGCTCCGATCCCGACACCATCCAATGGTCGGAAAGACATCTGAAGGTGCCGGTCATCGATCACTGGTGGCAGACCGAAACCGGCTGGGCCATTGCGGCCAACTGCATGGGACTGAACCCCTTCCCGATCAAGTACGGATCGCCGACCAAGGCTGTGCCCGGCTGGAATCTGCAAGTCATGGGAGCTGACGGGAACCTGGCGCCGCCGGGCCAAATCGGCTCGCTGGTGGTGGAACTGCCCTTGCCGCCGGGGACCCTGCTGACCCTTTGGAACAACGACCAGCGCTTCATCGACTCTTACATGTACGAGTTTCCAGGTTACTACAAGACGGCCGATGCGGGCTGCATCGACGAAGAGGGTTATGTCTACGTGATGGCTCGCACCGACGACATCATCAATGTGGCCGGCCACCGGCTCTCCACCGGTGCCATGGAAGAGGTGCTGGCCAACCATCCCGATGTGGCCGAATGCGCGGTGCTGGGCGTGGCCGACGATCTCAAGGGGCAGGTGCCGGTGGGCTTCCTGGTGCTCAACGCCGGCGTGACGCGCGATCCCCAGGATATTGTGCGCGAGGTGGTCGAGATGGTGCGCGCGCGCATCGGGCCGGTGGCGGCATTCAAGAAAGCCACGGTGGTCAAACGGCTGCCCAAAACGCGCTCGGGCAAGATTCTGCGCAGCACCATTCAAAAAATCGCCGACAGTCAAGACTACAAAATACCAGCCACTATCGACGATCCGGCCATTTTGCCGGAGATCGAGATCGCATTGGTTAAAATGGGCTACGCTCAAGCCCGCAACTAAAATCGAACATCAACACGGAGGGACATCCCATGGCAGAAGCACAAGCAAGCACCCCCACGGCAAACCCCGCGGTCGTCGGTCTGGCCGGTTTCGGCTTGACGACCTTCATCCTGCAGCTGCACAACCTGGGTCTGTGCGAGATCGGGCCCGTGCTGGCGCTGGGCCTGGTCTTCGGCGGTCTGGCCCAGATGATCGCCGGCTTTCAGGAGTTCAAATGCGGCAACAATTTCGGTTACAGCGCCTTCGTCTCCTATGGCGCCTTCTGGATCGCGCTCAGCGTGATCTTTCTGCTCAACCATTTCAACATCTATAAATCCAGCGGCACCGATGTGGGCTACTTCCTGGTGGCCTGGACGCTCTACACGCTCATCATGTGGGTGGCGGCCATGCGCATCCACGGCGCCATGGCCCTGACCTTCACCCTGCTGCTGATCGGGTTCATCCTGCTGGATCTGGCCCATTTCGGTTTTCCGGGTCTGACGCGGCCGGCGGCCTATGTCCTGATTCTTTGCGCCGGCAGCGCCTGGTACATGATGGCCCACGTGATCTACCTGCAGGTCTTCGGCATGGATCTCCTGCCGGTCGGCCGCCCCTGGATCGATCCGGCGGCCCGCCAGCGTCTCGCCCGACTGGCCGAAAACACCGCCTCCTGATCGCATCCCGCGCGATCCCCTCCGACGGCCGCCTTGCATCCAAGGCGGCCGTTTAGTTTCCAAGCTTGGCGAATGCGGGCTGGATCGTCACGCAGGTAAGGTCGGGGGCGCTGGCGGATTGATGGTCCCTGACCACCAGCCTAAAGACCAGCACCCTTTCGGCGGAGAGGCCCTCAGGGGCCGTAAAGCGCGGCGCGGGGCCGGCGGCGTTCACCAGGGGCACGCGCCCGCCGGAGACCTGAACCCACTCGAAACGCAGCGACTGCCCTTCAGGGTCCCGGCTGCAGGACCCGTCCAGGGCCACCGCCGCACCTTCGGTCACGAACAGGTCCGTGCCCGCCTCGGCGACCGGGGGCTGATTGCCGCCCACGATGTTCTCGGCCCAGAAAAACTCATCCTTGTGCACATAATTTTTGAGATACCCGTTGACCCCGCCTTGGGAGGCATGGGCCGCAATGGCCTGGTATTTTGGATTCACCGACAGATCGGCGGACTGCATGGGCAGCGGCACATCCAGGCTCTCGCGCCGGCGCCAGGCCAGCCCGGTGCGATCCCAACCGGGAGGTTCCGAAAAGAGGGCCGTCGCATCGACGGGATGCTGCCAGGGGAGGTGCGCCCAATGCACAACGGTTTTGTGGATGACCGGGAGATAATCGGGCCGGGCGTCATGCACGGCCAGGACGGCAAGCTTGGTCAGCGCATAGGTGGCGCAATGATCCGGGTGGGTGTCGAATTCCGAGGGGACATAGATGTGCGCGGGCAACTGCATGGCGATGATATCCGCCAGATCGGCCACCAGATGGGCCCGGTTATAGTTGCCCGGCCCGCCGAAACGGTAGGCGTGATAATCCATGCGCCCCAACCCGCGCCGGCCGTAGGTCGCGGATCGGTTGAAGGCGGTGACCAGCGTCTCGCCCGGATGGATATAGTCGGTCAGGATCTTGGAGAGATAGCCGTCCGGGTAACCCAGGAATATCAAATGGTCTTCCTGGAGGCCCAAACGGCGCTGGCCCTCGACCGCCTCCGCCTGCCGGGCAAGCCCATACGACGTTGTCCGGTTGTTGTCGCCATTGGTCATGTAGACGACTGTCACCGGCTCGCCGGCCTGCACCGCCTGGAAGATGACGCCGGCCGCGGTCAGAAGATCATCGTCGGGGTGCGGCGCCACCACCAGCGTCCCGGCCTGGGCCAGGGTCGCGCACAGCACGAGGGTTAACAGTGCCCATGCGCAGGGGCCTGCCATGCGGGTCTTGGTGCGTTTCTTTGTGATCGTTGCCGTTCCGTCCAAACGTTGCACCGGTTGAGAATTCAGTCTGACAAGCGCCCCACTGCTGCACACCACAGCCACAAGCCCCACCGTCTGAGCGGGCAAATTATGAAATCGCGCCACGAACAACAAGTGAAAAGTTTGATGTTGGCCTGGGCGAAACCGCTACCCCTATCTTTTTCTCCCGTCGCCTTGATAAAGGCGGAATACCTTTTATCTTGAAGTTTATTCTCGGTGCCGTCCTGTTCGAACGCCAGGTGCCCATAACCCCCATTCAAGGTTGCTGCCCATGGAGAATCCCGACACCAAAAAGGATGATGGCCTGCGCCGCATGATCCGGCAAGGCCGCCGGCTGTTCCATATTGCGGAGAACATCAATCACTACTCAGATGCGAGCTACAAGGAAGCCGAGAAGAAGTTTGTCAAACTCTGTGTCTTGGAGGGACGCTGCTGAAAACGGAACCCCTTCCCGCTCAGCGCAGCAGGTTCAGATTGGGCCGGCGGCGCTCGGGCGGTTCGTTTTCGAAGAAATCGATGATCGCCTGCCGGGCGGCCGCCATGTCCGGCGCATTTCGAATCTGGTTATAGAGGGTGTTGCCGAAGGCGAAGTTGGCCGCCAGGTAGGCCGCGTAACGCTTGAAGCGGCGCAGGGCCTTGACCGGCTCGAAATATTGGTCCAGCAGGGCGGTCAGACGCAGGGCGCTATCCTTATATATAGTGGCGTCAGGGGGGGCGCCGCCGGCCCAGTGGGCGAAACTCCAGGGCCTGGCAATCCCTAAGCGGCCCAAAGCCACGCCGTCACAACCGGTGGTGGCCAGCATCTTGAGGCAATCCCCGGCATCGAAGACATCGCCGTTGCCAAAGACCGGAATGGATACCGCGGCCTTGACCAGGGCGATATATTCCCAGCGCGCCGGCCGGGTGCGCACGTCGGGCGCCACGCGGGGATGAAAGGTCAGGGCATCGGCGCCGGCATCTTCCAGGCGGCGGGCCAGGTCCACGGGGATACCGGGATCGTCCTGCCAACCGGTACGGAACTTGACCGTTACGGGGCACTCGACGGCCTTGCGCACCTGGGCCACCAGATCGGCCGCCGCCGCGGGCACCTTGAGCAGGGCCGCCCCCTGGTTGAATTTGCAGATCTCCTTGACCGCACACCCCAGATTGATATCCACACCGAAAAACCCTTCGGCCTCGATGCGCCGGGCCGCCGCGGCCATGCGGGCGCCGTCGGAGCCCAGGATCTGGACGGAAAGGCGCCCGGCTTCTTCGTCCCGCCAACGGAAATAGGCGGAGGTGCGGCGGTTTTCGGTGGGAACGCGCGCCGCGCTGCACATTTCGGAGAACATCAGCGCGCAGCCGCCCAGTTCGTCCAATAGATGTCGGAAGGCGACGTGCCCCAACAGGGTCATGGGCGCCAGCACCAGGCGGCCGGGAATGGTGCGACAGCCGATGGCCAAGGGACGCTGGAGCAGCGGCGCCAGCCCCTGAGGTACGGGATCGGTCATGGGCGCGGCACCCCAAAACGTTCTGGATGGCAGTACAGATACAGGCCGGCGGGCTTGGCGGTGCCGGCCAGGGAGATGCCCAGCCGGTCGGCCAGATCCAGGGCCAGGCGGGTGGGCCGGGAGAGGGCCATGATGATGGGGATGCGCGCCCGGGCGGTTTTTTGCACCAGCTCATAGCTGATGCGCGAGGACATCATCACCACTTTGGCCAGATGCAGCCGGCGGTCCAGGAAGAGCCGTCCGATGGCCTTGTCCAGGGCGTTGTGGCGCCCCACGTCTTCCATGACCGCGAGGGGCTCGAGCTGGGCGTCGAAGATGGCCGCCGCGTGGCTGGCCGCGCTGCTGCGGCGCATGGGTTGCAGCCGGTCCAGTTGGCGCAGGACCGTCTCCGCCGCGGCCAACGGGATGACCCCGTCACCGGTTACGGGCGACAGTTGCTGGACCACCTCCTCGATCACGGTTTTGCCGCACAACCCGCAACTGGTCTGGCTGATGTACCCGCGCCGCTCCAGGTGGCCGCCGATGATGTTACGACGCTCGGGCGACAAGGTGACAGTGACCACATTGGTCTCTTCGGTGTCGCAGGTGGCGAGCTGGATCATGTCTCCGGGATGGTCGACGATCCCTTCGGTGAAACAGAAGCCGGCGGCGTGGGCCAGCTCCTCGCCCGGTGTGCGCATCACCACGGCGTAGGGCTGGCCCTGGACGCGGATGGCCAGGGGCTCTTCGTCCAGGATCGCCATCTCCAGGGAGCGCATCTGGGCATCCTGCCATAAGGTGATGGTGCGTGGTGTTGTGCTCAATTCTCGGTGAACCTTCCCAGTGTGTTCAGATCATAGTCCGAGGACCGCTGCTTTTGATATGGAATCTTACGCCCTTTTAGAATATAAGGCCCTTGCTTGTCCATGACTTAGAGCACCCATTCACTCTCGGGACGTGGTGTGGATGCCCGCCCGTGTTAAAAAAGTCCCAGGGAAGCTCCTCGATATTTTGCTTGACAAAAATTTTTAAAAGCTTGATAGTCCGCATTTTTCAAGAGAGGCTATTGATTTTAGGGAGGTTTACAATGTACGCGGTGGTTGCGACAGGGGGCAAACAGTATAAAGTCGAGGCGGGCGAAGTCCTGCGCGTAGAGAAGCTGCAAGGCGATGTCGGCGCCCAGGTGGCCTTCGACCAGGTGTTGCTGCTGGCCGATGGCGAGGAGGTCCGGGTGGGGCAGCCCACGGTAGCCGGCGCCACCGTGAAGGGCCACATCGTGGAACAGGGTAAAAGCAAAAAGATCATCGTCTTCAAATTTAAACGCCGCAAACGGTATCGCCGCAAGCAGGGCCATCGTCAGCTCTTCACGGCGATCAAAATCGATACCATCGAAGCATAACCGCTGTTTGCGCGTATCGTAAGGAGAAATCACCATGGCACATAAGAAGGCGGGCGGAAGTTCACGCAACGGTCGCGACAGCGCGGGACAGCGTAGAGGCACCAAACGTTTCGGCGGCGAAGCCGTCAAGGCCGGCAACATCCTCGTGCGTCAGGTCGGCTCCAGTATCCATCCCGGCGAAAACGTCGGCATGGGCAGGGATTTTACCCTTTTTGCCAAGATCGACGGCGTTGTTACCTTTGAGCGTAAAGGCCGCACCGGCAAAAAGGTCAGTGTTTATGCCGCGTGAAATTCATTGATGAAGCCACCATCATCGTACAATCCGGCGACGGGGGCCGCGGATGCGTCAGTTTCAGGCGCGAACGCCATATCCCCCGTGGCGGCCCGGACGGCGGTGACGGGGGCTTGGGGGCGGATGTAATCCTCAAAGCCGTCGCCAACAAGCGCACCCTCTATCATCTCCAGTTCAAGAGCGAGTACAAAGCCCCCAACGGAAAATCGGGAGAAGGCAGCCAGCGGGCCGGCCGCGGTGGCGAAGATCTCGTCATCCCGGTGCCTGTGGGCACGCTGGTCTTCGATGCCGAAAGCGGTGAGCGCCTCCACGATCTGACCGCCGCCGACGAACTGGTGGTGGTCGCCAAAGGCGGCCGGGGCGGCAAAGGCAACCTGCACTTCAAATCATCCACCAACCGCGCGCCCCATTATGCCCAACCGGGCGAGCCCGGCCAGCGCCTCAGGTTGCGCCTTGAGCTCAAGTCAATGGCCGACGTGGGCATCATCGGCCTGCCCAACGCGGGCAAATCGACCTTGATCAGCGTCATCTCCTCGGCCCGGCCCAAAATCGCCGACTACCCGTTTACCACCCTGGTACCTAACCTGGGCGTCGTTTCGGCCCCTGGCGCCGAACCTTTCGTGGTGGCCGACATTCCCGGTTTGATCGCCGGGGCCCATACCGGCGCCGGCCTGGGCATCCGCTTCCTGCGCCACGTGGAGCGCACCCGGTTGCTGGTGCACCTGATCGACGCCAGTGCCTTGGACGCAGAGGACCCTCTGGCGTCTTTGCGCGTCGTCAATCAGGAACTGGCCATGCACAGCACCACGCTTGCGGAAAAACCCCAGTTGGTGGTACTGAATAAGCTCGATGTGACCGGCGCCGATGGACTGGCCGACCGTTTCTGCGAAGCGCTGCCCGATCAGCCCGTACTGCGCATCAGCGCCGTGGCCCACAAGGGCCTCGACGATTTCATTTTCCACATGCGAAGGCATTTAGACAGGCTGGATGAAAACCTGTGAGTTCGGTCAAGATCCGGCTCGCCGGATCGCCCTTTTCGGCGGCACCTTCAATCCCATCCATCGCGGCCACCTGCAGGCGGCCCTGGACGTGTTGGCGCAATTCCGCCTGGACCGGATCTACTTCATTCCCAGCGCCGTGCCGCCCCATAAGAGCCGGGGGCAGCTGGCCTCGGCCCGGGAGCGGCTGGAGATGGTGGATCTGGCCCTGGCCGGGCACGCCCGCCTTCAGGGTTGCGACCTGGAAATTCAACGCCAGGGGCCGTCGTACAGCATCGATACGGTCCGCCGCTTCAAGCTGACGGCCGATCCCGACTGCCGGCTCTATTTCATGATCGGCCTGGATGCCTTCCTGGAGATCCACACCTGGCGCGCCTTTGACCTGCTCTTCGCCGAGACCGCGTTTATCGTCATGTCCCGGCCCGGAAGCGGCCAGTGGTCGCGGCAGATGCGCCGCCAAGTGGCGCTGTATGTTCAAGAACGCATTGCTTCCGAATATCGGTTGGATGCCGAAGAAGAAGCCCTGGCGCACCCGAGCCTGCGCAAGGTTCACCTGACCTCGGTGACCCCCGTGGACGCAGCCTCTTCGCACATCCGCGACTTGGTCCGCCAGGGCCGCTCCATTGCGCCGTGGGTAACCCCGGCGGTGGCCGAATACATTGCTCAACGAGGACTATACCGATGAACGAAACATGGGATAACGAGCTGGACGTCTTCGTCCAGGCCGCCCTGGAGAAGAAAGCCGAAGGGGTGGTGGTGCTGGACCTGCGCGGCCTGACCTCCATCGCCGACGCCTTCATTATTTGCAGTGGCCGTTCCAACCGCCAGGTGAGCGCCATCGCAGACAACATCCAGCGTTTTTTGCGCAAGCAAGCCATCAAGCCCTTGAGCGTGGAGGGCCAGGGTGAGGGCCATTGGGTCCTGCTGGACTACGGCCACGTGATTCTGCACGTCTTCTACGAAAGCACCCGCGTCTTTTATGACCTGGAAGGGCTGTGGGCCGATGCCCGCCGCGTCAAGACGCCCAGCCTGAAACAGCAGCAGGAGGCCCCTTCCCGGCACTTCGACAACGAAGAAGAGATCGTGGTGGAGTGATCGACCAGGTTTGACTGCCGGACCGGGGTGCTTAATATGCCTCCATCTTCGGATGCGGATTTTACTAGTGTCCATCCAGAAATGAGATAGTTTTTCGGCAAAAATAGCCATTTCTGGATGGACACCAATTAGCCATCAGGGAGAAAAGACCATGCTAAGACCCAAACCGGTGATGCTGATGATATTGGACGGGTGGGGCATCGATCCGCCGGGAGCCGGCAATGCCGTGTCTCTGGCGCGCACCCCCAACCTGGACCGCCTCTTGGCCGAATACAGCCACACGCGCCTGAGAACTTCGGGCAAAAATGTGGGACTGCCCGACGGGGTCATGGGCAACTCCGAGGTCGGCCACCTGAACATCGGCGCCGGACGCATTGTCTACCAGGACCTGACGCGCATCGACCTGGCCATCGAGGACGGCTCTTTTTTCGACAACGCCGCGCTCAACCAGGCCATCACACGGGTGCAGGAGAAGGACAGCGCCCTGCACCTCATGGGACTGGTCTCCGATGGCGGTGTGCACAGCCAGCTCACCCATATCCTGGCCCTGCTGGATCTGGCCAAGCGCCGCGGCCTGAAGAAGGTCTTCCTGCACGCCATTCTGGACGGCCGCGACACCTCCCCCGATGCCGGTCAGAACTATGCGGCCAAAGTCCAGCAGCACATGACCCGCACCGGCACGGGCGCCATCGCCACCATCTGCGGCCGCTATTATGCCATGGACCGCGATACCCGCTGGGACCGCACCGAAAAGGCCTATCGCTTGCTGACCGAGGGCCAGGGCACCCCGGCCCAGGACCCGGTGGCCGCTATCCGCGCGGCATACACCCGCGGCGAGACCGACGAATTCGTCCAACCGGTGGTGATGACCGATGCCGCCAACCAGCCACTGGCACTGCTGCGTGACGACGATGCCGTGATCTTCTTCAACTTCCGCGCGGATCGCACCCGCCAATTGACCCGCGCCTTCACGGAGCCCGATTTCAAGGGGTTCGCCCGCAGCGTATGTCCCCGGCTCAGCGATTTCGTCAGCATGACGCTCTATGACGCCTCGTTTACGCTGCCCATCGCCTTTCCCCCCGTGCATCTCACGGATATCCTGGGCCAGGTGATCAGCGCGCAGGGGTTGCGTCAGTTGCGCATCGCCGAGACCGAAAAATATGCCCACGTGACCTACTTCTTCAACGGCGGCGAAGAGACGCCTTTCGCCAACGAAGACCGCTGCCTGATTCCTTCGCCCCGGGAGGTGCCCACCTACGATCACAAGCCCGAGATGAGCGCCGAGGCGGTGTGCGCGGAGGTGCTGCAGCGCATCGCTTCGGAGCGCTACGATCTGATCGTACTCAATTTCGCCAACATGGATATGGTGGGCCATACCGGCATCATCCCGGCGGCCATCAAGGCCTGCGAGACCGTGGACGGCTGTGTGGGGCGCATCGTGGAAGCGGTCCGGACCAAGGGTGGGGCTTTGTTGATCACCGCCGATCACGGCAATGCCGAAACCATGCTCGCGCCCGACGGCAGGGTGCATACGGCGCACACCACCAACCCGGTGCATCTGATCCTGGTGGACGACCGGCGCAAGCAGACCCGTCTGCACGAAGGCATCCTGGGCGACATCGCCCCCACGATCCTGGCGCTCATGGGCCTTGCCCAGCCGGCCAAAATGACCGGACGCTCGCTGATCGAGGGATAGATGCGGAATCAAAGATCGACGTATCGAAAGGAAAACAAGGGTGCCACCGATCTCCAGCGACACATATGACCACTGCATCGACTTCATCACCGGTCGAACCGTGCCCGACACCGGCGCCGAGGCCAACCGCCAGCGCATCGAACGCTGTCTGGTGGAAGAAAAGGGCTACGCCAAGCGCGATATCGAGGTGGATGCGCCCATCGATCTCGTTATAGGCACCGAAACCTATCGGTCCACTGTGGACTTGGTGGTACGGGTGGGGGGCCTGCGCTGCATGGTGATCAAGTGTGCACCCGGATCGCTGGCCTCGCGGGAAAGAGAAGTGGTGGCGGCCGCCCGTCTGCTGGATACATACCAGATCCCCCTGGCAGTGGCTTCCGACGGACAAACCGCCATCGTGTGGGATACCCTCAGTGGAAAGCAGATCGGTGAAACCCTATCCGCCATTCCGACTCGGAACCAGGCCGAAACGCGTTTCAACAGCCTGACGCCCCAGCCCCTGGATGCGGCGCGCCGTGCGCGCCAGCAACTGATCTTTCGCTCTTATGACAGCATGAACGTCAACCGCGTTACGACACCTTAACTTATTCGCCGGCCACTTCCTTGCCGCAGCTCTTGCAAATCTTGGCCCGGCGCTTGATGATCTCCGCGCAGAAGGGGCATTCACGGGTGAAATAGCGTTCGTGAATCTTGGCCACGGCCCCATCGATGGCTTCCTGCAATTTCTGATTGGCGGCCTTCATGCTGCGCAACGGATCGATGGCCTCCAGTTCGCCGATATCGCCGATCATCTCGGCGGCCTTGAGCCGCACGCGCACCGGCTCGCAGGCGTCGCTCAGCAGGTGCATCACGGCGACCCCGTCTTTGTTCACAAAACAATCGGCCAGGATCGAAAAGCCCTTTTTGGTCTGCTCCTTGAGGATCTCTTCCTGGGCCATCACCTCGTCGTCGATGATCTGGCCGGTGCCGCCCATGGAGCTGAATACCGGCATGCATTCGAACTGTTCGGTGCCCGGGTAATTGAAACAGCGCATGGAGGCGCGCTGGGAAAAATTCTCTTCCAAATCTTTCCAGCCCTGGACGTAAAGGGGGCACTCATCGTTAAAACACATGAACAGAATCGGTTCGCCCCACCCCAACCCGTCTGAAAAACTGATCGGCGGCACCTCCCACATCTTCATCTCTTGTCCGCAGTGGGGGCAGCTGGGCTTTTTCAGGGCCAGCACGCGTTCCATGTACTCTGATTTGCTCTCAATGGCCATTGGACGTCTCTCCTTCAGTATGCGCATCTTTGCACGACTCCCTGGCCACACGTTCGCAACACGCCACCGCTTCATTGATAGCGGCATTATGGTTTAAGGTCGCTGGTCGGGCGTCAAAAGTGCAAGGCCAAAATAAGCTCGGATGGCGCGATGTCAATGCAAAAGGGGCCTTGGCGCCACCCGACGGAGACCTTGCCGACGTTCGGCGCTGCAAGGCCTGCGCCCCCTTGAGTTTCATCGCAGAGTTGCTATGGTGAGCGCAACCTTAACAGACGGTTTAACTTTGATCACAGGGAGGTGTGCATGAGTATCGATCGCATCGTAATGGCATGGGCCGGGGCGGTGGTGCTGGTATCTCTTCTATTGGCGCAGGTGCACAGCGGCTACTGGCTTTGGCTGACGGCCTTGGTGGGAGCCAATTTGCTGCAGGCCGCTTTCACCGGCTTCTGCCCGCTGGCCATCGTTCTGAAAAAGATGGGTTTCAAGGCCGGCGCCGCCTTTTTTTACTCCGGCCATTGAACGGGACCCGTCGCGTGCCCGGGACTGGCCAGGGGCTTGTCGGGCGAAATAGAAAAGGCGGCTTTACCCTGAGGTAACGCCGCCCTTCGAAATACTCTTCTGAAATTTAGATGGAGTCTTTGAGCTTCTTGCCGGCCTTGAATTTGACAACATTGGAAGCTTTGATCTTGATTGCTTCGCCGGTCTGCGGATTTCTGCCTTTGCGGGCTTTGCGGCGACCTTTCAAGAAAGTGCCAAAGCCCACCAGGGTGACTTTGCCTTCTTTCTTCTTGAGGGCCTTGGTGACGCCGTCAATGAAAGATTCCAGAGCCGTTTGGGCTGCAGCTTTGGTAATCCCGGCCTCGGTGGCCATTTTCTCGACAATCTCCGCTTTAGTCATCTGAACTCCTCCTTTGAAAGTTTGTAAAGACCCGCCAGTGGTGCTTCTATAAGGCATTTACAGTCTGGTCTGACCTTTGTCAACAGGGAAATGCCGATATTACGTGGCTTTTTTCAGGTTCAGGCGTTCGGTCCGGCCCGGGATATCGGCTTGCGCCGGATGATCGCCGCCAAACCGCCTCCCGGCAGTGGCTGCGGATGCCCGAAGAAAGGATTCCTGGCGGCGTCAGTTCACCAACGACGCCGGGCGATCCAGCCCACGATATTGAATCGCTTCGGCCACATGTAGGCCGGCAAGCTCTTCTTCTCCGGCAAGATCGGCAATGGTGCGGGAAATTTTCAGAAGACGGTTCAAGGCCCGGGCGGAAAGCCCCATCCGGTCGATGGCCGCCTCTAAAAAACGGCTGGTGGCCGCATCGATGGCGCAATGCTTCTTGATCTGGCGGCTGCCCATGTGGGCGTTGCAGAACATTTTGGTGCGCCGGAAGCGTTGGGCCTGCAGCCGGCGGGCCGCAACGACCCGCTCGCGGATCGTCTGCGAGGATTCGGCCTGAATCTCTCCCAGCAAGTCCGCATAGGGTACGGCCGGCGCCTCGATGTGAATGTCGATGCGATCCAGCAGCGGTCCGGAGATCCTGGCGCGGTAACTTTCGATCTGCTTGGCGGAGCAGCGGCAGGCGTGGCGCGGATCGCCGTGATAGCCGCAGGGGCAGGGATTCATGGCCGCCACCAGCATCACCCGGGCCGGGTAGGTGACGCTCGAACTGGCCCGCGAAAGCGTCACCTGGCCATCCTCCAAGGGCTGGCGCAATACTTCCAAAACATGCTTCTTATACTCCGGCAGCTCATCGAGGAACAGCACGCCGTTGTGGGCCAGACTGACTTCGCCCGGCCGCGGAACCGCTCCGCCACCGATCAGGCCGGCATCGGAGATGGTATGGTGGGGCGCACGGAACGCGCGTTCGGTGATCAGGGCCTGCTCCCGGGCCAGCATACCCGACACACTGTAGATCTTGGTGGTCTCGATGGCTTCTCCGAAGGTCAGCGGTGGCAGGATCGACGGCAAGCGCCTGGCCAGCATGGTTTTTCCCGCACCGGGAGGACCGATCATCAAGATATTGTGTACAATTTAACCCTTTTTTGATATACTTGGTTTTTAAGACCTTTTTGCTTCAGAACTGCTCACAGGAAATGGCCGCCCCAAATGAATGACCATCAACCCCGGTGCTATTCCTACATACGGTTTTCATCCCCAGAACAAATTAAAGGCAACAGCCTCACTCGTCAACTTGAGATGTCCGAAAAATACGCCAAGGAACACGGCTTTCAATTAGACCGATCTTTGACGATGAAGGACTTGGGGCTTTCGGCATTCTCAGGCGATCACCGAAAAAGGGGCGCCTTAGGTCATTTTATCGCCCTTATCGATGCAGGCAAGGTCCCAAGGTCCTCAACCTTACTTGTCGAGTCCTTGGACCGCTTAAGCCGCGAGCAGGTGCTTGATGCCTTTGACCAGTTCCGCCAGATTATCAAGCAAGGCATAAAGATCGTCACCCTGACCGATGGGATGGAATATTCCGAAGAGACGCTCAATGCCAATATTGGCAATCTGATGATCAGCCTGACCATCATGTCACGCGCTTATGAAGAGAGCCATCAAAAGTCAAAGAGGTTGCGTGCCGCCTGGGATACAAAACGTAAACATCTTGACGATCGGAAGCTAACAAAACTTTGCCCTGCTTGGTTGACGTATAAAACCGACGCGGACGAATTTATAATCCTTGAGGACCGCCAGAACCTCGTTGAACGGATTTTTAAATTATCACTAGGCGGCAAGGGCATTGCCAGCATCGCCAAGCAATTCAATCTTGAAGGCATCCCAACTTGGAGCTCAAACAACAATGGCTGGCAAAAAAGCTATATTCATAAAATTTTGAATAACAGATCGGTATTGGGTGAGTTCCAACCACACATAAAGCGAAATGGTAAGCGGGAGCCATCCGGCGACCCGATTGAAAACTATTTCCCAAGGATCATTTCAGACGACCTATTTTATCAAACTCAGAATCGCCTGAGATCAAATGCATCAAAAGGCGGAAAGACAGGGAACGTCAGAAACCTGTTTGGCACAATCGCCAAATGTGCCTATTGCGGCTCATCAATGCAGTTCATAAATAAAGGTAAGCCACCAAAGGGTGGCAGCTATTTAGTCTGTGACAAAGCTCGCCGGGGATTAGGCTGTCACTATATCATGTTCAGATACAATGATTTCGAGAATGCTTTTTTGAAATTCTGTGTCGGTCTGAACTTCCAGGACCTCCTAACCGCTGATGATGATAAACGGAAAAATCAGATCGCCCTGCTCAAAGGTCAACACGCTTCGGTCAAAGCCAGGCTGAAAGACACCGATAGAAAGATCGAGAACCTTGGTAACGCGCTTGGTGGTGAATCCAATCAGAAGCTCCAGGAGTACATAAAGAAGCAGTTGGCTGAGGCCTTGGACCAGCAACATGCCCTTGTGAAAGAGAACAAACAATTGGCCTCCAAGATCAACGGACTTAACAACGACAAGAAAGAGGCAAAGAAACAAATCTCAGCCTTGCATGACCTAATTTCATTCATGCATCTTGAAGGCTCAGAAAAGGTTATTGATGTCCGGCTACGTCTGAGGGCTGAAATCCGAGAAATAGTTGATCGTGTAGAGGTACTGCCTTCTGGAAATTTGGTTTTGGATTTTAAGAGAGAAGAGGTTAATTCGATACTTGACGATTTAAAGAGCCGATGTCTTCAAGATGGCCTCAGCCTAAATGAAGCTGAACAGGAAGTCGAAAAGGCAAAAGCATTGTTGGATCGTCAATTTGGTCCGAAAGATAATCTTCGAGCCTTCGTCATCCATTTTAAAAATGGGAATATGAGGATGGTTGCTCCTGATGGTAGCGAGAACCCGCAATTGATACTTAAATCAGAATTCATAGCCGGTGAACAGAGACATTCAAAAAAATTTATAGAAAGGATAATAGACAGGAAGTCATTCTGAATACACGAGAAGCTCTCTATGAAATGTACTTTTAACGGCTAATGGTATACTTATCTAAAACTTTACAAGTGATCCTGTGGCTTGCTCGATGAGGTGCTGTAACTCCTGAACACGCATGTCATGAATTTCATCGATGACAAATTCACCATCTCCGTCTTTTCCTAATTTGATAGCTCGGATACAATTCTTCTGAGCAGATTTTTCAAATATCCAGTTGCTGCAATCGGCCAATTGGACCTGCTCATCAAGTTCAATTTTCAATTTCTCATTTGCCATCAATACTCTCCTTTGTGTTGTGCTTTTTATTTTAATTATAAACAACAGGTCAGGAGAGTAAACAATTATGTGCATAATACCGACATGTTATGCTGCTATTATGCACTTTTTTGATAGAACATGATGAAAGTTCTTTTCTACAGCCAGCAAATTCATAGGAATTCGATGTAAAGCAATGGCAATCTATTCCTGAAAGAGTAAATACTTTAGGAAACCAATACTGAAACAGAAAGCAGAAACAATGATCAAGTTGAAAGATTTCGCTAAAATGTACGGGATAACTTACAAGACCGCGTATAACAAATTTCGTGACGGAAAAATTAAAGGAATTAGGCTCGGAAACGAAAGACGATCTGCAATCCTGATTGATGAAAAGCAGTTTGATCCTAATCATGAGCAAGAAAAAGAGTCAAAGCCTGATATTTCTGAGCCTGATATTTCATATATCCCAAAAGGCAATTCAACTCTCGAAAACCTGGAAGCCTGTGTAATGCTCTCCAAGTATCTTATTTTCAAAGAGTTGAAGCAAGACCATCCAGACAAGACGGCAATTATCGCGTCATTGAAAACATTGCTACAATCAACCAAATACATGATTGATTTTGATATTGATGATGATCATAACGGAAACTCTGTTTTAGAACAAAATAACAATCCTATTTAGAGAAAGAGGCAATTGAAATGGCATTCATAAAAAACAACTCAGCGATGAATTTAAAGTCTAATCCTTTAAACACTTTCCAAACAGCAGCAGAGCGAAAAGAGAAGTTGATTCAGCAGTTATATAAAATGGTCAATGGCGAAATCAACTATATCCACGCCAAAACAGAAGACATCACACAATTAATTAAAGATGCTGGTGAAGGCGATAAAGAATTGGCTGAACTTTTTAAAAAATTAAATGAACGTACGAATATTAATAATTCTTATTTTACTACTATATAGGAAGAATATAAATATTTGAAGACGCAGGCTTATTCAAATAGAACAGTCTTAAACAAGTCCTTTGTTAGTGCGCTAATCTCCGTTCTCGTTAACTAATATCAAATAGTTAACAAGTTAAAAAATGCATCGTTGTTGATCAATTATAATAGCATATATCCGTTTTTATTGCCGATCTCGCTTTTTTCCTGTTTACTGCTCGTTATCTTTTATATATTATTGATTTATTACTTAACCAGTTTACAGGAGTGGCCTCCACCATGCCTAACAATCCGAACCATCCACAAAAAGGCCCCACCATAAGAGTCGATCCGATTAAATCGGTAAAGGACATCAAAGCCATAAAGAAGCTGTTACACGATAACCCGAGGGATTTGTGCCTATTCACCCTTGGGATTAATACCAACCTGAGAGCATCCGACCTTTTGAGGATAACCGCCGGGATGGTCAAAGACCTAAAATACGGGGATGAACTGACCCTCAAGGAAAAAAAGACCGGCAAGCATCGACGAATCACCCTTAACAAATCAGCAATAGCATCCATACAGGCACTTTTAGAAAGCCGGCCCTATGAGGACCAAGAAGCGATTTTCGTCGGACAGAGGGGACGCCTGACAGTCCCATCTATAAATAGACTGGTAAAGGCATGGTGCCGGTCAATCAACCTAATTGGTAATTATGGAAGCCACTCACTAAGGAAGACCTTTGGATATCATCAACGGGTTTCCTTTGGCGTCAGTGTCCCTCAATTGATGGTCGTATTCAACCACAGCAGCCAACGGGAAACGCTGGAATATCTCTGCATCCAACCGGAGGAGGTCAAGAGCATCTACATGAACGAGCTATAAGTAATTAATCATTTTTCCTTCCAGTAAAAAACCCTTGCCGCTCTATCCTGCGTATTACTTCTATTCAACAAATAAATTTCAATTATTTTATACTTAACCAGAAGACAGGCAAAAACTAAGAGTATATAGTTCAGGTAGGATTAAAATCCTTGTGTGACGTAGTGAATGTACTTCGCTTACTAATTTCATTCATTGTCACGTACCGTTTTTGTAAGCAATAAATTCTAAAAGATTTTTCATAAACTACAAAAAACGAAGTGGTTTGGTTAATTCTATATCATCAGACAAGCAAAACAAGGCAAGATCAAATAGTTGAATCAAATTATAACTATTCATTAGTTTAAGTGAACACAAAAAGAATAAAAGAAGAATACCCAATGTTGATATTTAAATCTAAAACGTCTGATCAATTTGCTCAAGAGCAAGCAGCTTGGCAACAACTAATCCATCAGTTGAAATATGACTGGTTCATTTCAATTAGTAGTTACACAGAATTGACAATAAAAGATGTTATCAACTTCAAAAACAGATTGAGAAATGCAATGCCAAAAACAATCTTTTATGGATGGATCAATTTTGTGAGAACAGTTGCAAGCCTACATGCTCATAGCTTGCTAAGCTCAGCAAAAGATCAAAAGCACATTCCATTAAGCAATATCAGTTTAGATGTTTTGATTGAAAAGCTCAACGCTGAAAAAATAGAAGCAAACACTATTCTTGATGATTTTGGCAACAAAACAGTCAAATTCAAAATAAAGCATCTGCAAGTTTGTATCTCCAAATTGAATCAATCAAATGACCAAACTGCCCTCATCAATTACTTCACAAATGCAAATAACTCAAATCAGATAGAAGAGTGTCTACATATAGAACCGATTCGACTAAACCGATTGAACAAAATCGCTGCTGGCATTTATGCCTCATAATTTATTTTTATTCTTGTCCAAATATTGAGCAACTAAGAGAGTAAATAATATTATAAGACAAAATAAAAGGAGAAATCACATGATAAGCCAACGAGACGTTATGCAAAAATATGGCATCTCAAAATGCCTGTTGAACGAACTTGTAAAATCTGGACAACTGAAACGCATTATTCCTGGTAAACGTAGGTATTTCTATGACGAGGTAGAAATTATCAAAATTTTGGGCAGCTCTAATACAATGTCTGAACTGATATTGAAATTGGCACAACAACAATTTTGTTTGCTTCCTGTGGGGGTCGTCTCCCAAATGCTTGAAAAGTCATCTCCACAGGAAGCAACAATATCCAAACAAAAAAAGGAAATATAAAATGGGGCTTTTAACTAATTGGTATGGTGCAAAATTTTTAACTCTTCTGACAGCAAAATTTTCCGACAAATCTTGGAAAGAACTTGGCGTCAATGATGATGGCACATTGAAAAGCGGCAAGATTGATTTGCTTTTCAACATTTGCAGAAAAATCAAACTCGTGTTGAGGGACAAATTCAAGATCGGGGACAACAAAATTGCAATGGCATTTGTTTCACTTTACATGCTGAAGGATGACGTTTCGGGATCAGCAATTCCATATAGCGAGTTCTCTCAATATTTGGAAGAAACCCTTGAGCAACCTGAGCGTGTAATTTTATCTGAGCTCGCAGATATATATGAAGAACTTGGCGCGAAGATTCTTGATGCTGAGCCTAATTTCTTTCCACTCGTTAAATCAATAATGGAAACGCCAGAGGAAGTTCATAAAACAACTAAAATTATGAGTTTTAAAGAATTCTTAGAAGAAAAGGAAACAACAAATGGATGAGATTGCAAAGCGAATCATGTATATCAAAAACAATAAAGAAAAAATGATGCCTGAAAAAACCAAACGTAAAGATACCAGTTTCAAAAAGCTTTTAGAGGATATTGGGAGAGAAGAGGTCAAGATCAAAAATTACTTGGGAAGACCCGTGATGCTGAACATGTCTACGATAGGTCTTGATAATGATGTGAGCAAATATGTTAATGGCCTTTCCCAAGGTTATGTGATTCAAGTAGATGAAGAGAATCAAAAACTTTTGGTTCAATTACCGTCAAACAAACTGGTTTGGTTAAAACCTGAACACATCATGTACTAAATAAGAGGAAGTATAATGTCATATTTCAAACAATTACCTGAGCAGCAACGGAATTTTTTAGAGTCTTACTTCAAAAATGAAAGCTTGATGGATGAGTTCTTTGAATACTTTGAAACAATTTTCATCGAAGGTCTTAAAAATCGTGTAGAAGACACCATAGCCGTTGCTGAGGATAAAATCCACCAAGATTTCTGGAGAGACTTGATAGAGTACAAAGAGCAATTATTAAAATCAATTGACAAAAAACTAATTGAAAGCATGACGGCAAAAATTTTAGAAGATAAAATTAAACTGCTGGAAACAAAAAAAGATCAAAAACCTGCAATAAAATCTTTTGCTGACATTTACCAAGACAATATTTAAATTTGTTTGCTTCCTGTGGGGGTCGTCTCCCAAATTCTTGAAAAGTCATCTCCACAGGAAGCAACAATAATCATTTCAAATGGGATAAAAACTAAAAATGCTATTAACAATAACAAATATCAGCGAACAATGCAAAGTCTCAAGAGCCATAATTTATTGGTATATCAAAACTGGTTGCATTTGTCCCGCTACTAACACTCCTAAAAAATTTAGATTCGATCAAGAAGTTATTGAAATCATCAATCAGTTTGAAGCAGCTAAGCGTGAAAAGCGGATAGAGAAGAAAAGAAATAAGTGGAGAAATGAAGATGGTGTCGATGCCGAAGAACAGCTTTCAAAACCGGGAAAGAATTCGTTTTGGTTAGTATTCAATTCTACAGAGGCGGAAGTCAAGAAGAGGAAAAAAGATAGAAACAAGACCAAAATATCAAACAACTTCCATTTTCTGAAAAAGCTATACGACCAGCTTGGCCAGATAGAGAATGCATTTAGCATTGAGGATCAAACTAGAATTGGGAACCTATTCTCGAAAATTGAAAAATTGTCCTAATTGTCTCTCTCGTCCGTTTTTCCTTTTATATAGATCCATATTCAAATATTCCCATGATGCAAATCCGGGCCTCTCCTGAAACCTGACACCTATATAATGGGTCGGTGATTTAAGACCCAGACAAGATAATAGCCCCACCGGGTACAAAGCCCCGAAGGCCAAATTTCAAGCCACATTCCCCTATCTGCATCTCTAACCTTCGTTTCTATTCTTTATATCAATAAGTTATCGCAACTCTGGACCAAGGGAGGCACGATTACTCGATTTTCTAAAAAAATTTATTCAGCTTTTTTTAACAATCCGAAAATTTAATGCTACAAGGTCTCCAACTCGAGTTGAGGAAAATATTAAAAATAATAAAAATGAAAAAGGAGTATTAAAAATGGAAAAGAAAATTAAGAGTTGGACAGCTTTGAAAAAAGTCTTAGAAATGGAAAAGTATACTAAAAGTTGGTCAGTTATTAAAGTATGCTTCATGAGAGATAACCTTTTCTTCTCATCTGAGGAGTTGATGTATCTCAAAGAAAATTGCGATGAACTGCTTTCAAACACCATTGCACATGTGGATGGGAAGATTTTAATAAAGGAGGCCAAACATATGATACATTATTATAAACAGGTAAAGAAAAACTTAATACTTTTTAAATTCTAGATTTCGTGCTTATTAACTTATTATAAAGCGGTCGAGCGCCAACCAAAATGGTGTTCGACCGCTTTGTACATATTACAATTGATTATATAACGTAATCCCCATTTCTTTATCACACTTTTTCGATAGTTTCAAATATCTCACTTCTACTATTATACTATTTCCATTTTAAATAGCATACGCCCTAAACCGCATTGCTCAAATTTTTGCAGAAACTTTATCAAAAAATCCCTCATAGTCCATGGCAATGCTGCTCCTTTCATGATAAATTACAACGCTGAAATCATTTAAAGGATGCATATGACTGAGATGAACGATAACCCATTTGATAACAACCAGGGCACCGCAGCCCTTGGCAGCATCGTATCCTCTGACCACCAAGCCCTGCTTAATATTATTATGCACTTATTTGGACAGAAAAATATCACCAAAATGGTTGACAATCCCAAGCATCTCAATAAGTTACATGATTTGATTGATAGCAAAAAAACGGCTTCTCAACTCTTGCCGAGTGAAATAGCCTATTTCAATAGTGAGATTGTTGGACAGCATCGCCAGCCAAAATCTAAAGAGGATGTCGATGAGCTCCTCACAATCGATACTGACGCTTTAAATGATCTGGAGCCCAGCAAACTCGAACTATTACTAAAGGGCATAAATTCGGCCATCAACACCACTATAGAGGACCTAATAAAATCAATTGAACGAAAACCGGTCTATAGTGATAAGCCCTACGTGATCAATGCTTACAAGGTGCGCCCTCGGTCAGTCTGGTGGGGAAAGGGTGAAGAGAAATTATTCATTAAGTTCTATCATCGCTTACAAAGCTTCAATTTCGAAAATGGCGGGATGTTCCATGTAATATTGAAGGTGTACCCTGAGCGTTTCACCCTTCAAGAAGCAAACAAGGCAATATCTGCTGAGCATAATCTTCTAATTAAAAATATCACGAGAGGAAAGAAATCGGTTGTAATCATTAAACGGATAGCTATCAAGGAATGGCACACTAAAAACTCATACCCGCACCTTCATTTGTTTCTTGAGATTGAAAATACTCCAATCAACGTAAAAAAGCTAATTCAACAATATTGGACCATTGGGGATTCTGAAATAAAACCTGTAGAGACTGAAGAACATTTTCGCAATGTTTTAAAGTATTGTGTATACACACCAGAAATTCCGAGCTCGCTGAAAAAGCGACCAGACAAACCAAGACAATTTAGACTGCCAAAGATTTTTCTAGATCAAAAACATGTAGCAAGGGTATATTACCCGCAAGGCCAATTTGATAGCAAGCTGAGTTACGCTCGATACAAGATGTTCAGAAGAGAGATTGCAATCGAAGGCATCAATTTATTGACAAAGACTTATGACAAACCTGACCGTAGAGACTTTCATAATTATTCTCCAAAAAAGAAGCGCATTGATCCTGATGCGGCTTTAGTTCCCAAGCCTAAGAAATCTAAGCGAACTTATGAAGAACGGCTAGCAGTTGACCAGTCCACAATAAACTTTAAGCGAGAGGGTTGGGAAAGACCAATCTGGCTGGAGATGGAGACTTCATTTAGATCAATCACCAAAATATACGGCGATTATAATTCGGAAAAGGCCTATGTAATTTACATGTCCGATGATAATCTCAAAAAGTTGTTCGAGGTAGAAAAGTTGTTCAGAGTCAAAAAAGCCCTGATGGAAAAGGCAGGCATTAGCAAACCAAGGCCCTAATACCAATACCCTCCAAAGAGAAAATAGATACTTTTTTATACTGTTTTCTTCCTTCCTCTTTGATTTATCTCCTATCGTTCTTCCCATTTCGATATACCCTAAATATCATAATATCATATATTCATGTCTATTGCTTCGTTTTTGTTTACTTTACAAAGATGTTTGAATATATCTTTAACAACTGAAAGGAGAATCAAACATGGTAGAAAACACAAAGGCGACAAAAACGGCTTTAACAAAGATTACTACACCCAAGAACCTCCAAGCCACTCCCTCTATCCGTAACACCGAAAAAGATAACACCAAACCGAAAGGAGATTCACCCATGCCCGAGCTTTCCACCATTCGCCAGTTTACGGCAGAAGCTTTCAAGACCTTAAAGCACTATGTATTCTGTTACCAGGACAAAAAGGGCAGCACTCCGTTCTATATCGGGTACGGTTCCAAAAATGACGTTTTCAGGATTCTATCTATGGAGACAAAAGCGGATAAGGACCTTGAGTCAAAGCTCAAGGAATTTCGCGACAGTGAAACGACCATCGAGCCCCTAATTCTTGCCTATGGCTTGAATAGGACGCAGGCAGAAACCATCTGCAAAATTCTTTCCGGGATCGCGAAACAAGGATGGGCAAGCCAAGTAAGGTTGGCGTAGATTGCTGTGCTATGCTGTTGGAGCGCTTCTTTATGATTCTCGAACTGTGACAGATATTCCCCCATCTCTATGGCAGCCTCCTTTCAATTAGGGACTTAAGAATATCTTCCAAATTTGTATAGGTACGCGGGAGTTGGACCCGATGTTCTGTTAATATTGAATTAAATTACGCATGGTTACATACTAATATTTCTGATCGCACAAAGCTTGAACGTTCTTGCATTAAAACTCATGTTCAATTTCCCAAGGCTCCGGATAGTCACCTTTAGCAGCGTAATTTGCACCATGTTTCTTGAGGAATAACTGCAATTGCTTGTATGGGATTCGCTTTAGCTTTCCAAAATTTGTATCTTCATTGTAGTCATGTCCTTCAGATTCTTTTCTCCCATATGTCGCGAAATTTAATGGGATACCCTTTGTCATTTTTTGTTTTCCAATTTTTGACAGGATCGTTGGAGTCTCATAGTCCCCAAACCACTTCCCATGGGCGTCGATTAACCTTTTATCTCGTGCTCGAATGCACTCAATCATTGGGAACAATCCATAATCGATGATCGTAGGGCTGATATCATCATTCTGGTCATTATTTTGAAGTTGGTAGGCAACAACCATCAGAACATCAAGTAATGGGTTAACATTCTTGAGAGTCACTTTTTGGGTTAATCTTGCTGAAGGTTCTCGGCGGGTTGGTGGTTTCTTCATCTCAATGCCAACCGGATCAACATATAAAAGTTTCAGCTCAAGCCTCTTGCCAGAAACATGATGATAATCAGGATATCCTTCACGATCCCCTAATATCCCTTCGTGTTTAGTGAGCCCAACCTTTTTTAAGGCTTCATTATCTTTCATAATTTCTGAAAGCTTAGGAATACAAGCATCCATTAATGAACCAATCATAGTCCCGACTTGTGAAGGCTCGCATGCTTTTAAAACTACTCGGGGCAGCCTTAAAATGTCGAACTTTATTCCGATCAGGGGTTTCAAAGCGACATAAAGCTGGTCGATTTCATCGTGAGTAATTTGTGCGGGCATATTCGGAGGCAACTTCCTTATTTGAAGGCATTTTTCAGCTCAGTTGGTATTATTGCCTCCAGCCTTATGCATAAAGAATCACAAAGTGTGAGGGCTTCCACTAAGTCAATTCTCCGTTCGCATTTTTCTATCTTTGAGACATATGACTGGGGCTTTCCTAAACGGCGCGCAAGCTCTGCCTGCGATATGCCAAGTCCTTTTCGTGCCGTACGAATCCTTGCGATTATTTCGATATATCTTGGATCATGAACTGCCTTCATCGGCTGATATCCCAAAATGGACTTGTAATCGATTTTCAGTTGCCTATTTATACCATTGCACATTGCGATATCCCAAATTGGGATATATGAACAAATGAATGACGCTGTCTTGTAAGTTCCTAATGGTTTTGCTATACAGTTATTAACTTTTCAGATGTCGTTAGGGGGAGGTATGGCAAAAAGGCATGTATTGAGGGCGGGGGATTGGGAGTCGATTTTTGGACGGCTGCAAGAGTTGGTGATGGCAAATTCTGGTGAGGATGATTTTGAAGAAATTTTTAAGTTGTTAATAGCTAAACTTTTTTCTGAACTCCATTCTGGAAAAGGTTCTGAATTTAGTTCGCATTCCGATCCGCTGATAACAATTGAAGTCATAAACACAATACTTGCTCAAGCAGCGGAAACTTGGAAGGGAGTATTTCAAAGCGGCCCATATACCAGACTAACGCCTGAACACTTAAATGTGTGCGTCCAGGTTTTGCAAGATCATTCGATATCAGAAACAAATCTTGAGGTAATGGATGGGGCTTTCGAGTTTCTTGTTAATAAAACCGCAAAGGGTGCTAAAGGGCAATACTTTACACCTCGACATGTCGTTGAAGCATGCGTCAGAATAATTAACCCTTCTCCATCGGAATTGATAGCAGATCCTGCATGCGGTTCTGGAGGCTTTCTTGTTCATACTCTCAACTATGTAAGGGAGCATAATTCCAAGATTTCTGCTGCGGAGTATTGTTCTGATAAAATTTGGGGTTTCGATTTTGATCGAAGGGCTATCCAGGTAGCTAAAGCATTAATGCTTATCGCTGGCGATGGCAGCACAAACCTTTATCAACTAAATAGCTTATTGCTTCCAGATTCAAATTTTGAGCTGTTTCCAGATATGAACGTTTACAAAGAAGAAATTCCCAAAATCACAATTGAAGACATTATGAGAACACGCTTTAAGAAAAATAATGGAATCGATATTGTTCTCACTAACCCACCCTTTGCAGGTGAAATTCAAGAAGGACATTTGACTGACAACTATGAACTTTGCAAGAAGGGCCGACGTGTTGAGCGTGATGTCCTTTTTTTAGAGCGTTGCGTTAAACTTCTTAGGCCTGGTGGCCGTATTGGCATAGTCTTACCTACAAATAAGTTCGGTGCGCCTGCTTGGACTTATGTTAGAGAGTGGCTATCGAAAAAAGTAAGAATTGTTGCAGTTATGGGATTAGCCAGAAATACTTTTTTGCCACACACACACCAAAAGGCGGGCATTCTATTTGGCATTAAGCGTGAGCAAGAACTGAAAAAAATACCCAACGAGAAAATTCTCTTTCTCATTAATGAAGAGGCTGGCAAAGATTCTAAAGGTCAATTTATTGATAAACCCAATACGAAACCTTGGGAACCTGCATGGACAAGAGCTGACCACGATTTTGGCATTCTTGTTGAAAGATTTAAGGATTTTGTAGGGGAAAATAAAATAAATTGGGGAGTTCTATAATGGCGCAACATGCAGTTATAACCTTTAATCGACTCGACGAGGGTTTAATCCTCATTCCTGAGAGATATGACCCAAGACGCTATGCAAACAATCACGTCGGCACCAATATCTCGGATATTGTGACAATAATTAACGATCAAATTAAATTGAAAAAGGATTCTGACAATTCTTTTTATATGGTTCTTGATACAAGCGATGCAAATGAAGTTCTTATACGCACTACAAAAAACCCCGTAAAAATTCATGATATAAAAAGTGCCAAGAAAATTATTCATGCCGGGGATGTCATTATTTCGCGACTCAGGCCTTACCTCAGGCAGGTCGCTTACGTTGATCCACTTCTTTTTGAATCATTTTCGATGCCAATAAAAGTTGTTTGCAGCACAGAATATTACGTACTCAGAAGCAATAACGAAAAAAGTATTGCTTTTCTTGCACCTTTTCTCCTGAGCGATATTCCTCAACAGATATTCAACTTGTCTCAAGAAGGAGGTCACCATCCACGTTTCAATCAAGATACACTTGAAAAAATACGAATACCTGCTGAGATAATCTGTCAAAGGGATATATTGTCAAAAAAGGTTGAGGCCGCAACAAAAAAGGCCCGGGAATCGATCATCCAAATTGATTCACTAATGGAAGAATGCTCTGTTGTCGAACAGTAAAGGTTCTTTCATTGTGCGAAGTTATTCCCAATTAGCCTTGATGCATAAATCCTTCTCATAAAACTAACGTTTGATAAGGCAAGTTCCCGAAATCTCATCGAACACGCATATCAGCATCTTTTTCGTCTTAAATTGTCATCTCAGAAAATAAAGCCTTGACAGGGCATGGTGCGGTGCAATTGATGAGACACAAACGCCATATATAGATGAAATAATTGGAATATTATATGGTTATGCGAGAGTGAGCACAGAATATCTATATGGTGGTTAAATTGTCCCAACCATCAGAAGATTATGCCCACCGGCCGCAGCGATCTCCAATGCGCGCTTGACATGCTCCTGGCCTTTGACTTCGGCAAAATCTTCATGGCCGGATTGAAGCGGAGTAAAAAGCCGCTCGATATCGACCTGCTCGGCTGGCAGCGGTTCGCGGCCGAGCAGAAATTCCACGGCCTGGGAAAGATTTCGGGCGCCGTGCACACAGATGCCATCCACCACCGCGGCCTCCTTGCGGTTGGCATGCGGCACCACAATGCCATGAAAACCGGCCTGTTTAGCGGCCAGGGCCATGGGCAGCGACCCGGCCACGGCCTTGATGCGCCCGTCCAGGCTCAGTTCCCCCAGGAAGAGAAAGCGCTCGAGCGTCGCGTGGGGCAAGATCCCCCCGGCAGCCAGGATTCCCAAGGCCATGGGCAAATCGAAACCCGTGCCTTCCTTCTTGATATGCGCCGGCGCCAAGTTGACCGTGATACGGTCGTCGGGGAAAGCATATCCCGAATTCTTGATGGCCGCCCTGACCCGCTCCTTGCTCTCCTTGACCGCCGTCTCGGGCAGTCCCACGGTGACAAAGGCAGGCAGCCCCTGGGCAATGTCCACTTCCACCTCCACCATATAGGCATCCACACCGATGACCGCACTGCTCAAAACCTTGGCCAGCACCTTACGCCTCCTTTTTATCCATCATAAAGAACGGGAAAAAGGCCCCTCTGACCAAGCAAACAAATTTGTTGTCAAAAGGACGCATCATGGGATATTAACTGTGTCGATTTTAACACATCCCTTGGGAGGATGTGAGGTGCTGCAGGCATTGTACCCCGGCACCAAGGTTCTTACTATCTCTCAAGTTAGGCTGTTACGCGGCAAACGACATCTGCGGCACACCTTTTGCGTACAGAAACGCCGAGAGGCCGATCGACATCGCAGTTGGCGTTCGCAACCCTCCTGTGAGGGGAGGCTATGGCGCACCAAACAGCGCCGGGAGCCGACATGGCATGGGGATGTGATAAAGAAAACAGGGAAAAAGCGTCGGAGAAGCTCCCGTTTTGGCGTATGAAGGCCGCCCGAGAAGGGCGTCCGCGGAAAAACCGCAGTCGCCGCGAATCTAAATAACAGCCTTGGCATGAGGCCGCAAGGAAATATACGGATATGAATCAGAATCACTGGCAACGAACCATCGACAAAGAAGCGCGTTGTTCGGGGGTCGGCGTGCATTCGGGCAAACTGGTTAACCTGACCGTCAAACCGGCGCCCATCAATCACGGCATCAAATTCATGCGCGTGGACCTGCCCAACCATCCCTACGTTTCAGCACGCTTCAACAAGGTTGTGGACACCAGCCTGGCCACCGTCATCGGAGAAGACGGTTTCATTATCTCCACGATCGAACACTTGATGTCCGCCCTGGCCGGTCTGGGCATCGACAATGCCATGGTGGAAGTGGATAACTATGAACTGCCCATCATGGACGGCAGCGCCCTGCCCTACGTGACCATGCTCAAATCGGCAGGGATTCAGGTTCAATCCGCCCCGCGCCACTTTTTCGTCGTCCAGGAGCCGGTGGAGCTGGAAGAAAAGGGAAAGTTCGTCGGGGTTTATCCGGCCCCCTATTTCCGCATCACCTGCACCATCGAATATAGCCATTGCCCCCTGATCCGAACCCAAACCCAGGACCAGATCATCACCGCCGCCGTTTTCGAAAAGCAAATCGCGCCGGCGCGCACCTTCGGATTTCTGCAGGAAGTCGAAACCATGAAGAAGTTCGGCCTGGGACAAGGCGGATCGCTGGACAATGCGGTGGTCATCGACCGGGACAAGGTGCTCAATCCCGACGGCCTGCGCTTTAAAGATGAATTTGTCCGTCACAAGATGCTGGACTGTATCGGCGATTTTTCACTGATTGGCCTGCCGATCATGGGCCATGTGGTGGCCCGTTGTTCCGGGCATGCCTTCAATCACGCCTTCCTCGAGAGATTTTTTCTCCGCAAAGGCGCCTGGCAAACCCGCACCCTCGAGCAAAGCGGCACCTGGCCGGCAACGGCCTTGAAACAGCTTGCTAACCGATAACCGCTCCTCTATGATGTCCAAGGTATGTGCCTGATGCCTATGGATATTGACGATCCGCACCCCCTGATATCACGATGAAATGCAACGTCCTAAGATTCCTGGTGCTGATGATGACCGTCTGCGTTATGCTGCCGGCAGCGTCGGCTATGGGTGCCCAGGATGCGATGCTGACCAACATCATCGTAACCAATACCCGCGACGATCTGCTCCTTTACCTGACCGTCAAAAATGCCTTTTCCCCCGAAATCGAAGACACCATCAAGCGCGGGGTGCCGGCCACCTTCTCATTTTACCTGAATCTCTACCGCGTACGCCCCTTCTGGCCGGACAAAGCCATCACCACCGCCAAAGTCACCCACACCCTCAAATTCGACCTCTTGCGCAAAGAGTACACGGTGATGCGCTCGTGGGATGGCAATACGCCCCTGACGTTCAAATCCCTGGAAGAAGCCGAAAAGCGCATGACCGAACTGGACAGCCTCTCGATCGTGGCGCTGCAACAGTTGGAACCCGGCAAACGTTACCAGATCCGCGCCAAAGCCAAGCTGGACAAACTGACCCTGCCCTTTTATTTGCACTATGTCCTTTTCTTCGTCTCCCTTTGGGATTTTGAGACCGATTGGTACACCATCGATTTTATCTATTAATAATAAGCGCCGACGGTCCACCCATCCGCGCAGCTACCAATGCCAGCCATGAGCCCTCGCGATAAAAACACCAAAAGCACGCTGACCGTCGAAGAGAAACGACGGCGCAAACGCGAACTGATTCTCATCGGCCTGATCATTCCGGTGGTCACCCTGCTGGCCCTGGGGCTCAACCGCCACCTTTACTTCCGTGCCGATTTCCCCGTTTCCAACCAGATCCTGATGTTCATCCTGATCAACATCAATTTGCTGCTGCTGCTGTTGCTGATTTTCCTGGTGTTCCGCAACCTGGTCAAGCTGCTCTACGACCGCAAGCGCAAGGTGTTGGGCGCCAAACTGCGCACGCGCCTGGTGATGGCTTTCGTGCTGTTGACGCTGCTGCCCACCACGGTTCTCTTTCTGTTCTCCATCAGTTTCATCACCAGCAGCATCGAGTTCTGGTTCAACGTGCCGGTGGAGCAGGCCCTGGAGAACTCCCTGCGCGTCGGCCACTCCATGTACCAGCGCGCCGAAACCGAGAGCCGCTATCTTTTGGAGCGCATCGCCTACCAGGTGGAAAAACGGGCCATGCTCGAAGGCGCCAAGGAACCCTCTCTGGTCAATTACATCCAGGTGGTCCAGCGGGAGTTCAACCTCGATGCCATCGAATTCTACGACCCCGGCGGCGATCGCAAAACCTATGCCCTGACGCCCCAGTTGGAAGACAAACCCTTCGAGCGCATCTCGGCCGGCGAGTTGCTTAAGCAGCCCAACGAGGCCGGGGTGCACACCGTCTCCACGGCACTCAACAACGGCGAACTGTTTCGAACGATCGCGGCGGTACCATTCGGCGCCGGGGCCCGCGAGGCCAAAGGATTCATCGTCATTGCGACCTATATTCCGGCGGATCTTTCCGAAAGCATGAGCTCCATCGTGCGCGGCTTCGAGGAATACCAGCAGATCAGCCTGCTCAAGCGGCCCATCCAAACGTTCTACTACATCACCTTGTCGGTGGTGGCGCTGCTGGTGGTGTTTTGCGCGGTGTGGCTCGGCTTTTACCTGGCGCGCACCATCACCATTCCCATCATGCGCCTGGCCGAAGGCACGCGCCGGGTGGCCGAGGGCGATCTGAGCTTTGCCCTGGACCTGCAAGCCGACGACGAAATCGGCAGCCTGGTTGAAGCCTTCAACAAAATGACCCGCGACCTGCGCATCGGCCGCGAACAACTTGAACTCTCGGCCCAGATGTTGCGCGGTCAGAATATCGAGATCGAAGCCCGGCGGCGCTACATGGAGATCGTGCTGCAAAATGTGTCGGCCGGCGTCATCACCCTGGATGCCAAGGGCATCGTGCGCACCTTCAACACCTCGGCCGAAAAGATGCTCAACCTGAAGGCCGGCGATATTCTCCAGCAGAGCTATAAAACCCTGCTCTCCGGTCCGCGCCTCAAGCTGGCCGAAGAGATCATGACCTCCCTGAGCGGCACCAAGCAGTCGGCCATGGAGATCCCCCTGCGGACCTCCATCGACGGCCGTCCGCGCAGTTTTTTGATTTACGTCAATGTGCTCAAGGATGAATCCGGACAGCACATGGGCCTGGTGGCGCTCATGGACGATCTCACCGAACTGGAAAAAGCCCAGCGCATGGCCGCCTGGCGCGAAGTGGCCCGGCGCATCGCCCATGAAGTCAAGAACCCGCTGACCCCCATCAGTCTCTCGGCCCAGCGGCTCAAACGCAAGTACGCCAAGGTGATCAACGAACCGGTCTTCGACGAATGCACCCAGACGATCATCACCCATTGCGAGCTGATCCGCAATCTGGTCAACGAGTTCTCCACCTTCGCGCGTTTCCCCACGGCCGATCCCAAGCCGTGCCTCCTGGGACCGATCATCGAGGAGACCGTGGCGCTCTACAAGGAGGGCCATCCCAATGTCCAGTTCCAGGTGCAGATGCAAGACACCTTGCCGCCCATGAACCTGGACCGCCAGCAGATCAAGCAGTCGATGATCAACCTGGTGGACAACGCCCTGTCGGCCATCCGCCGCCACGGCACGATCAGCATCGCCGTCTCCCACGACCCGATCCTCAAACTGGTGCGCGTCGAGGTGGCCGACGACGGTATCGGCATCTCCAATGAAGACAAGATCCGCCTGTTCGAACCCAATTTCTCCACCAAGAAGACCGGCATGGGGCTCGGCTTGACCATCGTCAACAGCATCATCAGCGATCATGGCGGAATGATCAGCGTCCGGGACAACCACCCCCAGGGCGCCAAGTTTGTCATCGAACTGCCGGCCTGAAGCAACAGGCGCGGCGACGAAAGGATCGGTTGCATGTTTCCAACCATTTTGATCGTGGACGACGAAGCCTCCATTTTGAAATCCCTGCAAGGCCTGCTCACCGACGAGGGGTTCGAGGTCAACACGGCCGCCAACGGCTATGAAGCCTTGCAACTCATCGAAGCCGAAGCGCCCGACCTGGTGCTGATGGACATCTGGATGCCGGGCATCGACGGCCTGGAGACCCTCAAAGAGATCAAGAAGACCAACCCCCACATCCAGGTGATCATGATCACCGGCCACGGCACCATCGAAACCGCGGTGCAGGCCACCAAACTGGGAGCCTTTGACTTCATCGAAAAACCGCTCTCCATCGACCGGGTCATCGTGGCCATCAACAATGCCCTCAACTTCCGCCGCCTGGAAGAAGAGAACCGCTACCTGCGCAAAAAGACCATCGACAAGCACGCCATCACCGGCAACAGCCCGTTGATCATGGGCCTGCGCGAAGCGATCGCCAAGGTCGGGCCCAGCGATAGCTGGGTGCTGATCAAGGGCGAAAACGGCACGGGCAAAGAGTTGGTGGCGCGCAACATCCACAACCTGAGCCAGCGGGCCGCCAAGCCGCTCATCGATGTCAACTGCGCCGCCATCCCCGAGGAGCTGATCGAAAGCGAGCTGTTCGGGCACGAGAAGGGGGCCTTCACCGGCGCCAACAGCAAGAAGATCGGCAAGTTCCAGTTGGCCGACCAGGGCACGCTCTTCCTGGACGAGATCGGCGACATGAGCCTCAAGACCCAGGCCAAAATCTTGCGCGTCTTACAGGAAAAGCAGTTTCAGCGCGTGGGGGGCGACCGCACCCTGCAGGTGGATGTGCGCGTCATCGCCGCCACCAACAAAAAGCTGGAAGAAGAGATCGCCAAAGGCCAGTTCCGGGAGGATCTTTACTACCGACTCAACGTGGTGCCCATCGAGGTGCCCAGCCTGAAAGACCGCGTGCATGACCTTCCCATGCTGGTGGACGCCTTCCTGGAGGAAGCGGCCCACAAGAGCCGGGCCCCCAAAAAAGGCATGACCCCCGAAGCCGTGGGCCTGCTCCAGCAGTACAGTTGGCCCGGCAATGTACGCGAGTTGAAGAACTTGGTCGAGCGCCTGGTGATCATGACCGCCGACAAGCTCATCACCGCCGAACACCTGCCCAAACCGTACAATCCCCAGGTGGCGCCCGCCGAATCTCAACCCCTGGAAGCCCTGTTCACCATCAAGGAGCTCAAGGAGGCCCGGCAGCTTTTCGAGCACTACTTCATCCAGCGCAAGTTGCGCGAAAACGAAAACAACGTCACCCACACGGCCAAATCCATCGGCGTGGAGCGCAGCTACCTGCACCGGCGCATCAAGAAGCTGGATCAGGGCAAAGCCTAAAGAGAGGATACGGGCCGTGCGCATCATCGCCGGAGCCTTCAGGGGCCGCAAGCTTTCGGCCATCCGCGGCATGGCCATCCGGCCCACGGCCGACCGCGTGCGTGAGGCGCTCTTCAATATCCTGGCCACGCGGCCGGTGGCAGCCACGGTGCTGGACCTCTTCGCCGGCACCGGCGCCCTGGGATTGGAAGCCTTGAGCCGCGGCGCCCTCCGGGCGGTCTTCGTGGATCAAGCCCCCGCCGCCCTCCAGGCGATCCGCAAGAACATCCAGTTGTGCCGTGCGGAAGCGAGCACCCAAGTGATCCAATGGAACATCCTCAACAACCTGAACTGCCTGCGGGACCAGGCCGGCCGCTTCGATCTGATCTTCATCGACCCGCCCTACAACCGCGGCCTGATCCCGCCCACCCTGGCCCACCTCGTCGCCCTGGAGCTGGCGGCCCCCGAAGCCCTGATCGTGGCCGAGCACGACCCGGCTGAAATCATTGCCCCACCCTCGCCCGATTGGGAACAAATCGACCAGCGGCGTTACGGGCAGACCCAGCTCTCCTTCTTCGCCAGGCAGCCATAACGCAAATTCTTGATTAGTACGAAGGTAGGCATACCCGGCTGCCGGGTATGCCGGCGGGCAAATCCACGAAGCCTGTTTATGACTAATTCTTCTTATAGGCCTCCACCACCCACGGCGGGAACACCAGCGGCTGCATACCTTTATAAGATAACTCGTAGGGCGTTTCATCCGGGTCCACGGCGAAATCCCAGTAGGGGCTGTGCCAGGTAAAGTGCGGCCAGACCGCCACGAACTTGCCGCCCTGCCATTGGGCGCCGATGCCGGTGACGTAGCCCGCGCCCCATTTCAGGTCGTGACGATGGCGCCCCAGCTCGTCTTTTTCCAGGGCGCCGATGCCCGGCGGCACCTTGAAGTGATTGGACTCCACATAAGGAATGAGTTTTTGCGGGTCCAAGGAGCCGGTGGCTTCGATGGCCTGTTTGAGAACGTACTTGATGCCCGTGTAGGTATCCGCGGTAAAGGCCGGCAGGTCGCCGAAGCGTTTGACGTAGGCGTCCACGAAGGGTTTGGTCAGCTCGTTGTACTCCATCTCCTGGACGTAGTTGGTGGCGGTCATCACATAATTGCCCTGGCCCTGGGTGACCTCCATCCATTTGAGCGTGGCGCACTGGGTGAGGATGCCCGTGACCACCATGGGCAGTTTCATCTCGCCGTACTGCCGGCCCAGGGTGACCCCTGCCGGCCCGTTGAGGATGGTCAGCAGGATCTGGCAATCCTTGCGCTGAATATCGGCCAGCTCGGCCGTCAGGTTCTTGGCCGAGGGCGAGATGCGCCACACCCCCGCCAATTCCAAGCCCATCTTGGGCAGCTTGATCTTGGCCTCTTCGACGATGGCATCGGCCCACATGGCCTTCTCGCCCAGGATACCGATCCGGATCTGCTTGAGCCCCAACTCCTTGTTCATCTTGGCCGTGATGGCGCGCACGAAACTGATCAGGTTCTTGATCAGATAGTCGGAATTGAACGGACTGAGCCGGAAGTAATACTTATAGCGCTCGTAGTCCTGGATGACCCGGTCGCACAGTTCAGGATGGGCGGGTCCGGCGCTGATAAACATGACCTTGTTGTCCATGGCCACATCCTGCATGGCCAGACAGGCTTCGGTGATGATGCCGCCCATCACGAAATGGACCTTGTCCCGCAAGATCAGCCGTTCCATGGCGTCCACCGCCGTGATCGTGCTGAAGATCTCATCGGAATCGGCTTTGTAGAGTTTGATCTTCATGAATTGGTCGCCGACCTTCACGCCGCCGTCCGCGTTGATCTCGTCGGCCGCCAGCAGGGCCCCGTTCCAATGATTTTTGCCGTAGATGAATTCCATGGGCCCGACGATGCCGATTTTGATCTCATTGGCGCCCCAGGCCGGTGCGACCAAAAGCATCACACCCCAAACCAACGAAATCGCCCAAACAGCTCCTTGAAGCCTTTTCATGACATCCTCCCCCCTTCAAGCTCCATTTGAAACCCAGTTGCGGCTCCAGCACGATTTCGTATTCAGCCTTAGACTCCGCGACAGCGAATCGATGCATGCTGACATTTTAATGATAGCCATACTGTGACTCGATTGGATCAAACGTAGCAGGCGTCGCCTTGGGTACGGGATTGCATTTCACCAAAAGCTCGCCCTTGAGCGCTTCACAACATGTGTTGGGGCCGAAATAGACGTTCCAAAACACGGTGTGAAATTCCTTGCCGGGGATCGCCGGCCCCATGCTCTTGCCGTTTTGCCGAAAAAGGGTCCCGGTGCCGGGAAGATAGATGAATTCGAAGACCGTGCCCTTGAGGCAGCGGCCCTTGAAATAGGAAAAGGCTCGATCCCGCTGTTTCAGCAGACTCTCGGACGGGTTTTCCGGCATGCTGGCGCCAAAAGCCTCATTGATCCGTGCCACCACCTTGGCCGCATCGATATTGCGCAGGATATCCAGTCGAAAATATTTGACCTCGTCGCTTTCCACGACCGCCCGGCCCTCACAACCACCGCTTTGGCTGTATGCGCCAAGCGTATAGACATTCAATCCATAAACTTCGCGCAGCCCGGCGCCGATCAATTTAAGCGCATGGCCTTTGATGGTCACGGATGCTTCGTAGGACTTGCCTTCGACGGTCAGGGCGAACGCAACGCAAGGGAAAACCAGACAGACAAGAATGGCGAACCATTTCATTGCATTAGATTCCTCTCAGTTTTTTTGGAAAGACAGAAGCCTTGTACATTTTTATTGTATGTCATTTATTATTACAATACTAATTTTGCGGCTAAGTGAAAACCGGCAGCGCTTGCAGGTTTGCGGCCATCCAACATTCGGCATGGCTCAGGCCGACGCCAAAACCCGATTGAAGGTTTTGAATCCACTTCTAAAACGTTGCATCACAACCCTTTCCGTGCTAGAAGCAAGCCCAACGAAGGAACCACTTGCCAGCCTTGAAACGAGCAGCAGATCACGATACGGAAGGATGTCATGAAACGAATAGCGGTTTATCCCGGCTCTTTCGATCCCGTCACTTACGGACATATCGATATCGTGCAGAGGGGAAGAAAACTCTTTGACAAGATCATCGTGGCCATCCTCAACAATCCTGCCAAAAATTCGCTTTTTCCGGTGGAAGAGCGATTGGAGATGCTGCGGGAGAGCATGTCGGAAATACCGGGCCTGACGTTCGACTCCTTTGATGGCCTGCTGGTGGACTATGTCAACCGACAGGGCGCCCAGGCCATTTTGCGCGGCATGCGCGCGGTCTCGGATTTCGAACATGAATTCCAGCTCGCCCTGATGAATCGCAAGCTGAATAGGGAGGTGGAAACGGTCTTTCTGATGACCGGCATGCGCTGGTTCTTCACCAGTTCGTCCATCATCAAAGAGGCGGCCTCCTTCGGCGGCGACATCTCCGACATGGTACCGCCCAATGTCCTCCATCGGGTGCGGGCAAAATATAAAAACCATAAGCGATAGATACTAAAGGGGGAGTGACACCCCAAAGGCCGGGATTCAGCCGCCATGGATTTGTGGCATCTCAAGGTATTTTGTAAGCTCGTCGAACTCAAAAGCTTTTCCAAAGCCGGAGAGGCCGTGCGCCTCTCCCAGCCCACCGTCAGCAGTCACATCAAAGAGCTGGAGAATTACTTCGGGGTTCAACTGGTGGATCGCCTCGCCCGCCAGGCCCTGCCCACCAAGGCCGGGGAGCTGCTCTACGGCTATGCCCGCCGGCTCACGGCGTTGCGCGATGAAGCCGAAGCCGCCATGGCGGAATTCCTGGGACAGATCAAAGGCCGCCTGGCCATCGGCGGCAGCACGATCCCCGGCGGCTACATCCTGCCGCGCTGGATCGGCCTTTTCGCCCGAGAATACCCCCAGGTGCGGGTCGCCTTGATCGTCGGCGACACCGCGGAGATCCTGGATCGCATCGCCCAAGGCGAGCTGGAGATCGGCATGGTGGGGGCACAGAGCGACGACCGCCGCCTGCATCAGGTGCCGCTGGTGCAAGACCGCTTGTGCCTGGCGGTACCGCCGGGACACCCCTGGGCGCGCAAACGCGCGTTGCCCGTCGCGGCCCTGGCCGGCGAGCCTTTTATTGTCCGCGAACAAGGCTCGGGTACCCAGCGCACCATCGAGGCCCACCTGGCGGCCGCCGGCATCCAGATCGGCGCCTTGCGCATCGTGGCCGAACTGGGCAGTACCCAGGCCGTGCTCCAGGGCATCAAAAACGGGGCCGGCGTCGCCATCGTCTCGACGCTGGCCCTGGCCGACGACCTTGCGGCCGGCACGCTGAAGCGGGTGGCCATCGAAGGCCTGGATCTGAAACGTCAATTCTTCCTCACCCGCCATCGCCAGCGCACGCCCTCGCCGGTGTGCCGCGCCTTCGTCGATTTCCTGCGCCGACAAGACGATCTGGCCGCTGCGCTCAGCCCGGAAATGTTTTGATTTCCGGTGCTATGGTGCTTATCGTTCTCTTCGGCCTCCCATAAAGACATTGCCAAGCAAGGCCAAGGAGTTATCAAGTCATGCCCATTCCTGTTTCGACGACAGCCCGGATGATTCTGGAAAAACGTTATCTGATCAAAGATGCCGCCGGTCGGGTGGTGGAGACGCCGGAGCAGATGATGCGCCGAGTGGCCCACCATGTGGCCCAGGCCGATCTGCATTTCGGTGGCAAGGCCCAGGCGGCCCAAACCGAGAAAACCTTTTTGCGCCTGCTCTCCAATCTGTGGTTTTTGCCCAACTCGCCCACCCTGATGAATGCCGGACGGCATCTGGGGCAGTTGGCGGCCTGTTTCGTTCTGCCGGTGAACGATTCCATCGAGAGCATCTTCGACGCCATCAAACACACGGCCATGATCCACAAATCCGGCGGGGGCACCGGCTTTTCCTTCTCCCGCATCCGGCCGGCCGATGACACGGTCTCCACCACCACCGGCGTTTCCAGCGGGCCGCTGTCGTTTATCACCGTTTTCGATGTAGCCACCGATGCCGTCAAGCAGGGCGGCACCCGGCGGGGCGCCAACATGGGCATCCTGCGCGTGGACCATCCCGATATCGAAAGCTTCATCACGGCCAAAACCAACTTGAGCCGCCTGACCAATTTCAACCTCTCGGTGGGCCTCACCCAGACCTTTCTGGATGCCCTGGCCGATGGCACCGAAATCGACCTGATCAATCCGCGCACCGGCAAGGCCGTGCGGCAGGTGCCGGCCCGCAAGCTGTTCGATCTGATCGTGCAATCGGCCTGGCGCAGCGGCGAGCCCGGCATCGTCTTTCTGGACCGTGTCAATCAGGACAACCCCACCCCGGGACTGGGTCCCATCGAGGCCACCAACCCCTGCGGCGAACAGCCGCTGCTGCCCTGGGAGTCCTGTACCCTGGGGGCCATCAACCTGGCGCGCATGGTATCGGCCAAGGGGATCATGTACAACCGCCTGGGCGCCACGGTGCGGGCCGCGGTGCATTTCCTGGACAATGTCATCGAGGTGAATCAATACCCGCTGCCGGAAATCGAGGCGGCCAGCAAGCGTACGCGCAAGATCGGTCTGGGGGTCATGGGGTTCGCCGACCTGCTGATCCAGATGGGCATCGCCTACGACAGCCCCGAGGCCGCAGAGCAGGCCGAAGCCATCATGGCCTTCATCCAGCGTGAAGCCCGGGAGGCCTCGGCGGCCCTGGGCCGACAGCGGGGCAACTTCCCGGCCTTCGCGCAGAGCATCTTTGCCGGCACGGCAACCGCCCACATGCGCAACGCGACAGTCACCACCATCGCCCCCACCGGCACCATCAGCCTTCTGGCCGGCGCCTCCAGCGGCATCGAGCCCCTGTTCGCCATCGCCCACGAGCGGCATATGCTGGACCAGCAAACCGTGTCCGAAGTCCACCCGCTCTTTCTAAAGACCGCCAAGCGGCAGGGCTTCTTCTCCGCAGAGCTCATGGAGCAGGTGGTGCGCCATGGTTCGGTGCAAGCCCTCGAGGCGGTGCCGGACGAAACCCGGGCGCTCTTCCGTACGGCCCACGACATCGCACCCCCATGGCACATCCAGATCCAGGCCGCCTTCCAGAAGCACACCGACAACGCGGTCTCCAAAACGGTCAATTTCCCCGCCGAAGCCACCCCCGAGGAGGTGGCCCAGGTGTTCCGCGACGCGGCCCGCCTGGGCTGCAAGGGGGTCACCATCTACCGCTACGGCAGCCGCCACCACCAGGTGCTCAACGTGGCCGGCGCCAGGGAAGAGGTGGAACGCATCGCTCCCCGGCCGCGGCCCCAGCGCACCTATGGTCTCACCGAACGGGTCGGCACCGGCTGCGGGCGGCTGTACGTGACCATCAACTCCGATGAGATGGGCATGTGCGAAGTGTTCGCCCAGATGGGCAAAACCGGCGGCTGCGCCTCTTCCCAGATCGAGGCCGCCGGCCGCCTGATCTCCCTGGCCTTGCGCTCGGGGGTGCAACCGGAAGCGATCATCAAACAGCTCACCGGCATCCGCTGCCCGTCCCCCGTCTGGCAGAACGGCAAAATGGTGCTCTCCTGCCCGGACGCCATGGCCCAGGTGCTGCAACGCGTGACCCTTACCGATAGCAGCCCATCGCCCCAGCCGGGCGGGGTCTGCCCGGACTGCGGCGCCTCCCTGACCCATGGAGAGGGGTGTTTGAACTGCTATAATTGCGGCTTTTCGAAGTGTGCGTAAGAAATAAGGTTTTAAGTGACACCTAAAACCCTTTTATCTATTAGAAGCAATTTGACATTTCAATGCCGCAAGGATAGGAAAGCACAATCAAATCACTCCCCAAGGAGACTGCAATGAACAAAGAGCGCTTTCTCTTCACCTCGGAATCGGTGACCGAAGGCCATCCGGACAAAGTGGCCGATGCCATCTCCGATTCGATCCTGGATGCCATTATGGAGCAGGACCGCCGCTGCCGCGTGGCCTGCGAAACCCTGGTCACCACCGGCCTGGCCTTCATCGCCGGTGAAATCACCACTTCCTGTTATGTAGAGATGCCGGTCATCGTGCGCAACACCATCCGCGACATCGGCTACAGTTCGTCCCAGATGGGCTTCGACTGGCAGACCTGCTCGGTGATCACCAGCATCGACCACCAGTCCCCAGACATCGCCCAGGGCGTCAACGAGGGTGAAGGCCTTTATAAAGATCAAGGCGCCGGCGACCAGGGGTTGATGTTCGGTTTCGCCACGGATGAAACCCCCGAGCTGATGCCTATGCCCATCATGTATGCCCATAAACTCACCCACCGCCTGAGCCAGGTGCGCAAGAACGGCGCCCTGGATTTCCTGCGTCCCGACGGCAAATCCCAGGTGACCGTCGAGTACGAAAACGGCACGCCCCTGCGCGTGGATACGGTGGTGATCTCGGCCCAGCACAAACCCGACGTCACCTATGAAGATTTGCGCGAAGCCATCATCGAAGAGGTGATCAAAAAGGTGCTGCCCAAAAACATGATCGACGGCGATACCCGTTACTTCATCAACCCCACCGGCCGGTTCGTGGTGGGCGGCCCCATGGGCGACTGCGGCTTGACCGGCCGCAAGATCATCGTGGACACCTACGGCGGCCAGGGCAGCCACGGCGGCGGATGCTTCTCGGGCAAAGATCCCTCCAAGGTGGACCGCAGCGCCAGCTACATGGGCCGTCACGTGGCCAAGAACCTGGTGGCCGCCGGCCTGGCCAAGAAGTGTGAGGTGCAGGTGGCCTATGCCATCGGCGTGGCGCAACCGGTTTCGGTCATGATCGATTTCATGGGCACCGGCAAGATTCCCGAGAGCCGTGCCCGCGAGATCGTGACCGAAGTCTTCGACCTGCGCCCCGCGGCGATCATCGAGTACCTGGATCTGTTGCGGCCGATCTATCGCAAGACATCCTCCTACGGCCACTTCGGCCGCAGTGAGCCGGAGTTCACCTGGGAGCGCACCAACATGGTGGATGCCATTCGCCAAAAGGCCGGCATCTGATCTAATTCATGACCCATCTTTTTTACCGGAGCCTTGACCGCAGGCCCGGCGAGCACGATATTCCCGTGTATGCACGACATCCGCACATGGGAAAAGGAGGATTCATCGCAATGCCTGTAGCACCTGAAATGATTACCCCCCAGAAATTCCTGGAGGTCGAGCCCCAATTGCCTTACAAGGTCGCCGATATGAGCCAGGCCGATTTCGGCCTCAAGGAGATGGCCCTGGCCGAAAACGAGATGCCCGGCCTGATGGCCGTTCGTGAAAAATACGGCCCCAGCCAGCCCCTCAAGGGCTTGAAGGTCACGGGCAGCCTGCACATGACCATTCAGACGGCCATGCTTATCGATACCCTCAAGATTCTGGGCGCCGACATTCGCTGGGCCTCGTGCAATATCTTCAGCACCCAGGACCATGCCGCCGCAGCCATCGCCAAAAAAGGGTCGGCGGCGGTCTTTGCCTGGAAAGGCGAAACCCTGGCGCAGTACTGGTGGTGCACCGAGCAGGCCCTGATCTGGCCCGACGGCAGCGGCCCGGACCTGATCGTGGATGACGGCGGCGACGCCACCATCTACATCCACCAGGGGGTGGCGGTGGAAAAAGACCCCAGCCTGCTCGACCAATCCTACGACAGCGACGACATGCGCCTGCTCATGGCGCGGTTGAAGGCGAGCCATGCCCGCGACCCACGCTTCTGGACTCGCATCGCCGCCAAGGTGCGCGGCGTTTCCGAAGAGACCACCACCGGCGTGCACCGGCTCTACCAACTGCAGAAAACCAACGAGCTGCTCTTTCCAGCCTTTAACGTCAACGACTCGGTGACCAAGTCCAAATTCGACAACCTCTACGGTTGCCGCGAATCGCTGGCCGACGGCATCAAGCGCGCCACGGACGTGATGATGGCCGGCAAGGTGGTGGTCGTCTGTGGCTACGGCGACGTCGGCAAGGGCTGCGCCGACTCCATGCGCGGCTACGGCGCCCGGGTATTGATCACCGAGATCGATCCCATCTGCGCCCTGCAGGCCGCCATGGAGGGTTATGAGGTGACCACCATGGAGGCGGCCGCCGCAGTGGGCGACATCTTCGTCTCCGCCACCGGCTGCTGCGATGTCATCCGCGGGGCCCACATGGAGCTGATGAAAAACGAAGCCATCGTCTGCAACATCGGCCACTTCGACAGCGAAATCGACATGCGCTATCTTGAGACCACCCCAGGCTGCACCCGGGAAAACATCAAACCCCAGGTGGACCGCTGGCGCCTTAAGTCCGGGCGTTCCATCCTCGTGCTGGCCGAAGGTCGCCTGGTGAACCTGGGGTGCGCCACGGGCCATCCCAGTTTCGTGATGAGCAACAGCTTCACCAACCAGTGTCTGGCCCAGATCGCCCTGGCCACCCAGCCCCACGAGCGCAAAGTCTACACCTTGCCCAAGGAACTGGACGAAGAGGTGGCGCGCCTGCACCTGGGACGCCTGGGGGTACGGCTGACCCAACTCACCCAGAAACAGGCCGATTACCTGGGAATTTCGGTTTCGGGCCCATTTAAGCCCGATCATTACCGCTACTAAGCCCCGGCTTCTTATCGAAAAAAACAGGCGGCATCTCATCCCTGAGATGCCGCCGTTGGTTTCATACGCATGCTTGTCAGGCCACCGACGCGTCCGCCGGAACCGCACTGCTTTCCACCACGAAGCGCTGCACGATGGCAAAAAGGTCCTTGAGGGCGAACGGCTTGGCCAGGAAGGCGTCGGCCCCCAGGGACATGGCCGGGATTTCATCGGCAGGATTGGCGGACACGCTGACAAAACAGGTCTGAGGCCGGTGTTGTTTCAAAAAACGCAGCAAAGCAAACCCGCTTTTGCCCGGCAGGTTGACCTCGGAAATCACCAGGTGCAGCGACCGGCCTGTTTTGAGGTGGTCGATGACCCCATCGAAATCCTCGAAAACGAAGATCTCCCGGTTGACGCTGTACATCATCACATTGGCGATGAATTCGCGCGTCAGCGGTTCATGATCCACCACGGCGATATGGACATTGGTAACGATAACCGCCTCACACCATGTTAAGGGTCGGATGGAGCGTCAGAAGCAATGCCCTGGCCTGAAAATCACCGAAAACGTATGGGGCCATGCCCCTTTGAGCCCATTTGCCCGGCGGGCAAAAGAGATTGGCGGGCGGGCGGCATATTGAAAAACAATTGTAAAGACAAGGTCTTGCCTGGAAGTCAATGATCGGAACCGAGACGCTGCGAGGCATCATAAGCTGTCCACGGGCAAGGCGAAGGCTGAAGGAGATCACGTTCCGCGTCATTTGAAGTGCTTGCGTTAGATTCTTTTTATGCCAGGCGGCCACGGCGTGTCAAGCCAAACCCCGCCCGGGGCTCTGTAACCCCTGGGAACACCAACAAATTCTATACCTGGTTCATAAATCGGGATTGCACGCTCTCAGGCGCTCGATCTCTTCCTTGGCGCGCAAATATTTTTCGGTGGTGATCCGCAGGCGCTTGGCCAGGACTTCGGCAAAGCCTCGAAAAATGATATAGCGAAATACGAAACGATTCTCGGCGGGCAAACCATCCACATTGGAGATGTCGATCTTAAGACAGGTGGCTTGATCCAAGGCGATAACGGAGACGGACAACTCATTGCCATTCATGCTGCCCACCTCACCGAACACGTCGCCGGTGCGCTGTAGAATGGCCATCTCGGCACCGTTCTTGAGGATCTGTACCCGACCGGAAATCAGGTAATAGATCCAGCCGTCATAGCTGCTTTCGTCTACGATCAGCTCTCCGGGTTCGTAGCGCGAAATTTTGCTGATGCGCAGCAGTTCCTTGAGGTCCTTTTCGTTAAACGATTCAAGGGCCGGCAGCGTTTTGATCTTCTCGACGACATCGATGCTCTCTTTTGGCATATACGTAATGCGCATAAGGCAGGGCCTCCTCATGTCCCACGGCCGCCGTATTTTTGGTATAGTGAAATTACTTTAGCGCTAACCATTATCCGCGATCAACAGTTTATTCAAATCAAGAACGTGCGACTGCACGACAAAGCAGCCAGACATGCCCGGTTCGGGACGTGCCGATTCGGAAGACCTGATTCAGCTTGACAAATATGCGGTTCCTATATAGGAATACGCCTTTCGCTCACAATTTGCACGCATGTCCTAAGGCGGTTTAGCCTATTGAATTCGATACAAATAAAAACCCGAAAGGAGAGTAACTGATGGCAAAATTGATTCCCCCTCATGGCGGCAAAGGTTTGACCGTATGCTTGTTGGAAGGCGCAGCCCTGGAGGCCGAAAAGAAAAAGGCCGCCGGTCTGAAAAAAGTCACGATCTCCCCGCGCGTCAAAGGCGACCTGATCATGATCGGCATCGGCGGCTTCAGCCCCCTGACCGGCTTCATGACCAAAGCCGACTGGAAGAGCGTCTGTGACAAGTTCCTGCTGGCCGACGGCACCTTCTGGCCCGTGCCCGTGACCCTGGACACCACCAAGGCCGAAGCCGACGCCATCAAGGCCGGTGACGAGATCGCCCTGTTCGACCCCGAGGGCAACGAGATCATGGCCACCATGAAGGTCACCGAAAAATGGGAGATGACCGACGCCGACAAGAAGTATGAGTGCGAAAAAATCTTCATGGGCGAAGGCACCAAGACCGCCGAAGATTTCTGGAAGATCGCCAAGGATGACCACCCCGGCGTGCAGATGGTCATGAATCAGGGCCCCATCAACCTGGCCGGCACCGTGAAAGTGCTCAGCGAAGGCGAATATCCCAAAAAGTACGCCGGCGTTTATCATCGCCCGGCCGAATCCCGCAAGATCTTCGAGGAAAAGGGCTGGAGCGAAATCGCCGCCCTGCAGCTGCGCAACCCCATGCACCGCTCCCACGAATACCTGTGCAAGATCGCCGTGGAAGTGTGCGATGGCGTCTACATCCACTCCCTGGTGGGCAACCTGAAACCCGGTGACATTCCCGCCGAAGTGCGCGTGAAATGCATCGATTCTCTGGTGAAACACCATTTCGTGGAAAAGAACGTCGTACAAGGCGGCTACCCGTTGGATATGCGCTATGCCGGTCCCCGCGAAGGCTTGCTGCATGCCACCTTCCGCCAGAACTACGGATGTTCCCGCATGATCATCGGCCGCGACCACGCCGGCGTAGGCGATTTTTACGGCATGTTCGAAGCCCAGACCATCTTCGACAAGATTCCCAAGCCCACCGAGCCCGGCAAAGCCCTGCTCTGCAGCCCGTTGAAGATCGACTGGACTTTCTACTGCACCAAGTGCGACGGCATGGCCTCCCTGCGCACCTGCCCCCACGGCAAAGAGAATCGCGTGATCCTGTCCGGCACCATGCTGCGCAAGATCCTCAGCGAGGGCGGCGAGATGCCCGATCACTTCGGTCGTGACGAAGTCGTCGCCATCCTGCGCGAGTACTACGAAGGCCTGACCGAGAAGGTCAAGATCAAGACCCACAAAGCCGCCACCGGCGAGTAATCTTCGCCAACGGCAGTTAAAGCATTAAAAAACGGAGGAGGGCCAAGCCCACCTCCGTTTTTCTTTCCATGACATCAACTTACAACTTCCAATCGCCAGAATGCCTTAACGTTCCACTTTCTACTTCTTTGGCCCCATCGCCGCGCCGATCTTATCCAACAGCTCTTTCAAATCATACGGTTTGGTCAGATAGTCGAACGCGCCGGCTTTAATTCCGGTTTGGGCGGCCTCATCCGAGGCATGGCCCGAGAGCATGATCACCGGCAGCTCGGGCGCCATGATCTTGATGATTTTGAGCACCTCCAGGCCGTCCATATCTTCCATCTTCAGGTCGAGCACCACCACGTCGAAGTCCTGCCGGCGCAGGGCCTGAATGCCTTCGCGGCCGCTGTAGGCCTGGGTGGCCTGGATGTTGCGCCGGGCCAGGCGTTTGGCCAGGGTGGCGACGAAACCTTTCTCGTCGTCGATCAGCAACATGCTTACCGGTGGGTTCCTACCCGCGGGATCGCTCATGACCGCTCCTTCTACGTGCGCCGGCTGGTGATTTCCTTGACCCGCGCCTGGATGATCTTCTCTTCATGTTGCCGTTTTTTGCGGGCGGCCTGCTCCACCTTGGCCACCAGATCGTTGATGTCGCAAGGTTTCATCAGATAATCGAAGGCGCCCTGCTTCATGCCCTCGATGCCGGTCTCCACCGTGGCGTGCCCGGTGAGCATGATCACTTCCACCAGGGGAAAGCGGAGCTTGATCTGCTTGAGGGCCTCGATGCCGTCCATGCCGGGCATCTTGATGTCGAGGATCACAACCTCGATGGAATTGGTTTTGCTCAGCTTTTGCAGGGCCTCTTCGCCGCTGTAGGCGGCATGGATTTCCACATCCCTTTTGGTCAGGCGCCGGGTCATGGCCTCGACAAAGGGAACCTCGTCGTCCACCAACATAATGTTCGCGATTGTCATATATTTTCTCCTTGACGTTATAGTATCTACACCAATCCATTGCGCGCGGGAATGATAATGATAAAAGTCGTCCCCTTGCCCACGGTGCTTTTGACCTGTATATCGCCATCCATCTTGCGAATGATGCCGTAGCAGATGGAGAGCCCCAGGCCGGTTCCCTGACCCACTGGTTTGGTCGTAAAGAAGGGATCGAATATGCGGCCGAGAATCGCTTCGGGAATGCCGGGGCCGGTGTCGGCCACCTCCACCACCACCGTTTCGTCACGTTGAAATGTTTTGAACTCGATCGAGCCCCCGATCTTCTCCATGGCGTAAAGCGCATTGTTGACCAAATTCAACAACACCTGGTGCATTTCGGTTTCCGACGCCTTGATTTCAGGCAAGTTGGCATTCAGCTGGCTGCGCATCTCGACATTCGCGTACTTGGCCCTTTGGGAGGATAGGGTGATCACCTCCTCGATGATCTCGTTGAGCTGGATCATGCCGATGGCCGAGCCGCTGCCCCGGGCGAAACTCAGCAGCTTGGTGGTGATCTCCTTGCAGCGCTTGCCCTGGGTATTGATCTGTTTGAGGGCCCGGTGCAACTCATCCATATGCGGGTTGCCGCCGAACTCCTTTTCGGTGAGGATATCCTCGATCCAGCCGGCCTCCTCCACCATAATAGCCACCGGGTTGTTGATTTCATGGGCCACCCCCGTGGCCAGTTCGCCCAGGGAGGCCAGCTTGCCGCTCTCGATCACCTGCTTGTTCATCATCTCTTTTTCTTGATCGGCGGTGGCAATGCGATTGACCATCCGTATGGAGAGAAGAAAGGCCATCAGCAATATACCTGCTCCGCCCATAGCGAAGATGATCAGGGAGAGTCGTTGGGCAAAGCGCTGATCGGACAGCGCATCGGAAACTTTTTGTTGATAAACCAGCAGCCACTCCTTGTTTTTGAGCAAGGCGCTGACGTAGATGGTCATCTCGCCGTTTTCGTCGGCCCGCTCCTCGGAGTAGATCTCCCGCGTAATGGGCTGGTCGCAATCGATAAAGCGACCAAAGCAGCCTTGGGCCGGATTGAACTGGAAGCGTGGCTTGGTCTGCAGCTCGCCCTTTTTATTCACGATGGCCGCGAATCCGGTTTGACCGATGCGGATATTTTCCACCAGGTTGTTGAAGGCGATGAAATCGATGGTGGCCCGCAAGATCCATGGCCGATCGCCGTCGAAGCGCTTGACGGCGACGATGAAATGCGGAAAACCCCGCAGCCCGAGGAAGACATCGCTGACGACCACCTGGTTTTTCATGACGGTCTGAAACCAGGGGGCATCGGCGTAGCGCACACGACTCAACTTGAACGGCCCGGCGTAGGAGACCTGGTTGCCATCGGCATCCACCACCCCCAGGTCGACGAAGCCGCCGGCATAGTTGTTTTTCAGGGAGAGCAGCTTGGCCTGCAGAAACTCCGAGTCGCGCAACTGGGCAAAGGTAAAATTTTCCGAAAGGAACAGAATATCGGCCAGGCGCGCATTCAAGAAGGAATCGATCTGGCGCTTGTGGTTATCCACAAGGGTCACCAGGTGGGTATTGATCTTTTCATGGTAGGCGTTGGCAAAGGCGTAGTAAATCGTCCAGCTTACCAGAAAGACGGGGATGAAAGACACGCCCAGGATGGTGAAGATCATGTTACGGATCAGGTGCTTGTAGTAGGGCGCGCGAACCGATTTTCGCCACATGACAGGGCTCCTCAAGGCGCTACTGGATCGGTGCAACCAAAATCACTGAGGCTTTCACTTTAGCACTGATACGCCAGCATGTCGATTATCCAAAACAAGCTGAGCGCGGGTGGAGGCGACCAGAGCGCCCCCACCGCGTCAGGCAACTTATGGCGCCACCGTGACCGGCATTCCCATCAAGGGCCACAGGATAAAGACGGCAAACGCCACGACCACCATCAACATTGCACTGGCCGGTAGGCCGTATAGAAAAAACTCACCCGGCGTGAACTGCTTGGAGTCGTAGGCGATGGCATTGGGCGCGGCCCCCACCAGCAGCAGGAAGGGCATACCGGCCGTTACCAGGGAGGCAAACAGGATCACTTCGCCGGCCACGCCCAGATAGGGCGCGATGACCAGGGCCACGGGCAGCGAGATGGCGATGGCCGCCACGTTCATGATGAAGTTGGTCATCATCAGGACGAAAAAGGCGATGCCCATGACGAAGACAAACCAATTGGCCTTCTGGAACAGGATCAGCCAGTTGACGGCCAGCCAGTTGGCCGCGCCGGTCTCCCACAGGCAAAAGCCGATGCTCATGGCCCCGCCGAAGAGCAGGATGATGTTCCAGGGGATCTCCTCCAGATCCTCGATTTTCAAGATATTGGTCACGAAGAAGAGGATGCTGGAGATCAGGATGATGGCCGTTTTGTCCACCGGCTTGAGCAACGGCACGAACGAGCGCAACGACATGACCAGGATGGCGCCGAAAACGATAACGGCGGCCATTATCTCTCGCGTGGTCAGTGGGCCCAAGTCGGCGTTGAGCTGGCGGGCTTTGTTCCGCAGGCCGGGGATGTTCTTTTTCTCTGGCTTAAAGAAGATCATGAAAAAGCCCCACAGCAGGAAGGTCATCATCCAGCCGATGGGGGCCATGTAGTAGCTCAACTGGAAGAAGCTGATGTCCTGGCCGGTAATATCCTTATAAAAGCCCAGTGCCACCGCGCCCCGGGCCGCCCCCAACAGGGTGACGATGCTGCCGGCGCCGGCCACATAGGCCATGCCCATGAAGAGGGCCTTGCCGAACTTGGTCTTGCGATCCCCCTCGCCATACAGGGCATAGATCGAAATCAGCAGGGGGTAGATGGTCGCCGCCACGGCCGTGTGGGCCATGATGTGCGTCAGGGCCGCGGTGACCACGAAGGTGCCCAGCATGATCATGCTGGTGTTTTCGCCCACCACCATCAGCATTTTATAAGCCAGACGCTTGGTCAACCCGGTCTTGGTAAACACGAGGCCGATCATCACCGAGGCGAAGATAAACAGCACCGAAGGGTCCATGAAATCCTTGAAAGCCTTGGCCGGCTCGCGGATCAGGAACAGGGCTTGCAGGACGCCAATCATAAGGCTCGTGATACCGATGGGCACCACCTCGAAGATCCACCAGGTGCCGGCCAGCAGAAAGACCGCCAGGGCCCCCTTGGCCTCGCGGCTCAAGGCGAAGTGTTTGCCCAGCGGGTCTATGGCATCCGGCCAGGGCGGCGTCCAGTAGACCACGGCAAACAACACCAATCCCAGCAGCAGAAATCCGTTTCGTTTCCAATCGAAAGCGCGATGATCGATCGCCATTGCATCCGTCGCCATTTGTCCCCCTTATCGGAATCCTATCTAAAATAGTTTTTGAAATTCTATCTAAAAAGCGCACTCCTTCATGGCATGAAACACCGCGGCAAAGACATCGGTCATGCGCAACAGCCCAACAATCTCCGTACCGCTGGTGACCAGCAACGACTGATGATGGCCCACGACCATCAGGTGGATGGCCTTGTCCAGGGAATCGTCCTGATCGATATATTCACCTTCAGTGGGCTGATGCATGTACTTGATGACTTTTTCCTGGCCGGCCTTTCTGCACAAATCCTCCAGGGGCTTGTTGAAAAGCTTGTAGTTCTCCAGCATCGAAAGCAAAAATTTCTTGCTGAACCCGAACTTGGCCATACCGGGGGTCTCGGCGCTCATCTCCTGGTATTTGGGCTCCAGCGAGCGCAAAATGTCCAGTTGCCCCAACTTGCCCACGATCTTGTGGCTCTTGTCTTCCACCAGAATGGCCCGATGCCGGTAACGGGTCTGATCGAACTCCTGTTGGGCCTTTTCCAGGGCCAGGACGGCCTCATGGATGCTGGCATCTTCGGAGATAACCGCGTACTCCGCCCGGGGCACCATCAAATCTTTTACTTTGAAATTTTTCATAATCGCCTCCTCATCCGGCTGCGCCGGAATTTCAGGTTCGCTGTTCGACTATTCTATCCGGCCCGGGATCAAAATCGATCCTTGGGAGGGCCGGTGCCTGTCTTGTTCAAAGCCTTGCCCACGCATGCCATCAAGCCATCGAGATCGAAGGGAATCAGAAAATCGTCAAAAGCGCCCAGCCGCATGGCTTCGATGGAAAGATCCAGTTGATGACCCGAATTGATGGTGATGACCGCCACCTGCGGATAGCGCGCGCGGATCATGCGCAAGATGGCGATCCCCTCGCGCTTCAGCCCATCCAAGCCCAAAAGCACCAGATATCTGCCCGGGCCTGAGAGCAAGGTGTCCACCTTTTCTTCGCGCGCGGTCGTGAATACGGAAAATCCCTCCTGACGCAAATGATGCACCAGTTGCGTGCGCAAGCTGCTTTCCTGGGCTACGATGACAATCTGTTCCATGGGCCGTCCACTCACTCTCCCTGGGGTATCGCGGGGTAGCCAGTTGAGCAAAGCCCATGCCATCGCTATCACACCGGAATCATTAGCACCTTATAGCATACCAAAACAAGTCGAAGCATTATGTCTCAATTCGCAACATTACGATACACATGTGCAACATCCTGAAACATTGTTCGACATCAATTCGGTTTGGTGCTGCTGTTGGTGGCGACCCTATCGCCGGATTTCAAGCGGCCGTCCGCCCATCGCCGCAGCACAACGGAGGCCAACCCGATGACATCGTCGATAACGGCAATCCCTTTCCAGGTGAGATAATCGAAGACCTCTTCCTCGATACCGCCGCAAATCACGGTGTGCGCGCGTTCGGTCATCACCATGTGACAGAGCCGTTCGGCGGAGGGTTCCGGGAGAATCAGCACTTTTTCCTGGACGATGCGCCCGTCTTCTTCCAACTCGGCCAGCAACACCTCCGCGGCCAGGTCGAAGCGCGGGGCCACTTCTTCTTCGCTGAGGGGGATGAGGACTTTGCGTATCATGATTGATCCATCCCGTAATGCTTCATTTTGCGCCATAAGGTGCTGCGCGCCCATCCCAACCGCAGGGCCGCCTGCTGGCGGCTGCCTTTGGCCTTGACCAGGGCCTCCAGAATAAGGCGCCTTTCCGCCATGGGCCAGGAACCCTCACCGGCAACCGACACCACGTCGACCTCCAGCTCAGCCGGGGGCGGCAAGACCGCTTCCGCTGCAGCCCCCGATGGCCGGATGCTTTCGCGCGCTTCGCTCAAGTAGGCCGGCAAATGCTTGGGCAGAATCTTGCCTTCCCGGGCGACATTGACCGCATACTCGATAATATTGCGCAATTCGCGCACATTGCCCGGATAGTCGTAATCCAGCAGAATGCTCAAGGCTCTGGGCGCAAAACCGGCGACCGACCGGTGGGTCTTGCGGGCAAAGAAATTCAGATAGTGATCCAGCAGCAGGCGCACGTCGCCTTCGCGCTCGCGCAGGGGCGGGATGTGCAGCCGCAGCACATTGAGCCGGAAGAAGAGATCCTGGCGAAAGCGACCGTCCCGCACCATGCGCTCCAAGTCGCGGTGGGTGGCGGCGACCACGCGCACATCGGCGGCGAATCCTTTGGTGGCGCCCAGGGGAAAGACGATCTTGTCGTCCAGAAAGGTAAGCAGCTTGACCTGCAGCGTCAGGGGCAGGTCGCCGATCTCAGTTAGGTATAGGGTGCCGTTATGGGCCAGATAGAAACGGCCCTGCTTGTTTTCGCCGGCGCCGGTGAAGGCCCCCTTAACGTGGCCGAACAGTTCCGATTCCAGCAGCGTTTCCGGAAGCGCCCCGCAATTGATCTTGACGAAGGGGCCCTTGGCGCGCTCGGACTCGTGGTGCAGCGTTTCGGCCAGCATATCCTTACCGGTACCGGTTTCGCCGGTGATCAGCACCGAGGCATCGCTCTGGGCGATCACCGGCACGATGCGAAACAGCTTTTCCATCTGGCGGCTCTGACCCACCACGTTGCCGAAGCGATACGCCTGGCTGACCTTTTCGCCATGCTCCTTGAGGGGCCGCAGATCTTCCACGGTCTCGATGAACCCCGCGGGACGATTTTCCGCATCGAAAATCGGCGCCAGGGTGCAGCGCACGGGAATACGCTTGCGGTCGCGGTTGATCAGGTCGGTTTCGAAGCAGACATTTTCCGACAAATAGCCCTTGGCCGCGGGGCATTCGGTGAGGCACGCCCGGCTGCGCATCACGTGGCGACAGGCCAGCCCCTGGGCGACGGCCGCGGTGATCCCGACGATCGCCTCCAGGGCATGGTTGCAAAAAAGCACCCGGCGCCGGCGATCCAGAATCAGCACCCCCAGCGGCACCTCGTTGAGCAGGCGGTAGAAATCGATGGCATTGTTCGGCGCCGATTGAGCTTTGACTGTTTTTGGCGATTTTCCCGACATCTCGCTCGAACTCCGGTTGACCGGATTGGTTCCTTGACATCTGTAGGGGCGGGTTTCAAACCCGCCCCTACACCCGCGCAACGAAACAAAAAGGGGGCTGTCGCCCATGGCCACAGCCCCCTGAATTGAACTCCTTGTGAGCGGTCCGTCTACTTGCGACCCGAGTACTCCAGGTACGTCATGGCCACCGTCCGATAGACCAGATGCGCCAGCTTGGAGAACGGCGTATAGGCAAACAGCGCCCAGACGAAGATCAGGTGCAGAAAATAGACGAAGGCCATCAGACCATACATCTCGCCCAGGCGCAGCATCTGGGTGAGCAGACCCGTGCCGCCCAGCAGCAGCACCAGGCCCAGCAGGTACCAGTCTTTGTAACTACTGGTCTGCTCTTTCTGACCCAGGCGCTTGGCGATCATCAGGCCGCCGCCGATCAGCAGGGCGATGCCGCCCAGGTTGCCCAGCCACTTGATGGGGTTGATCTGGCTGTAGGGACCTTCGATGTGGAAAACCCATTCCGCGATGAAAAAGCAGTTGGTTACGATGAACAGGCCGATAAAGCCATAAAGCACCATCATGTGGGCCGTGGCGCGCTCTTTATTTTCGCCGCACTCGGTGAACCGGCTGTGCTTGCCGATGGTGGGCAGCACGCGGATAAAGGCCTGGGCAAAGCCCACCGGATCGATCTTCTGCTGGTTGGTCTTGCCTTCGGCCAGGGCGTTGGCATGAATATCCGCAAGAAAGCGCTTCAAGCCCAGGACGAAGACGCCCACGGCAAAGAAGAAGGTGGGAATCATGATGATGTCCACCAGGTAGTTGCTGAAATAGTCGGCCTGCCACAACTCCTCGCCGGTGGGCGCAAAGCTGAGCCAGCCGAGGCCGACGAGGTTGGACAACAGCCCAACGACCAGGAAGATGACGGCCGGAATCGCCAGCAGGATGGGCAACTTGGTCGGGTCGTTGACCATTTTGCCCAACACCTTGGGCGTGGCGTATTCGGTGACGGCATAGGCCCGCACCGCGGCCAGCACGTCGCCGGGCTTGGCGCCCCGGGGGCAGCGGGTGGTGCAGTCGCCGCAATTGTGGCACAGCCAGACGTCGGCGTTGCCCACGAGACGGTCCTTCAAGCCCCAGGACGTGGCGATCATCTCTTTGCGCGGAAAGGGCTTGTTGTCCGGTGCGATGGGACAGGCCACCGAGCAAGTGGCACACTGATAGCATTTTTTCAGATCCTGCCCGCCCAGCTTCATCACCTCTTTGATAAAGCCGACATCGGGTTCGACCATATAAGAATCGGACATACGCTTACCTCCTCAATTCTACAACACCAAAGGAATATTCGTTTCGGCGCTCAAAGACTTCCTCATTAGAAGCCCTTGAACGGGTTCGGACCCAATGCTTCGATGCTGGCCACGAAGTCGTCGACGATCTTGGGGATCTTGTCGTACTCGTCGATGGCGATCTCGAATTGGCCCACGCGCTCGACCTCCAGCGCCAGGCTGGCCAAGGCCTCACCGATCTTCTTCATACGGATGCCGGCCAGTTCGCTGCCTTTGACGAAGTGACACTGGTAGTCGTCGCCGTGTTTGCAGCCCAGCAGGAAGACGCCGTCCATGCCTTGGGAGAGCGCATCCTTGATCCAGATCACATTGACCGAACCCAGGCAGCGCACCGGGATCAGGCGTACGTCGGCCGAATAGGAGAGCTTGTTCAAGGCCGCGATATCCAGGGCCGGCAGGGCATCGTTTTCGCACACCAGCCCGAGGATCCGGTAAGGCGGCTCGGAGTAGTCATCGGCCGAGGGCACCTTGACGGCCTTGACCATGGAACCGATGCTGTCCACGTTGTAGTCGGCAAAGCCGATGATGCGTTCGGGACAGGCACCCATACACGTTCCGCAACGCCGGCAGCGCGTGGGATTGGGCTTGGGCGTGCCCTTGGCATCGTCGTCCAGGGCGCCGAAGGGGCACTCCTGGGTGCAGCGTTTGCACTGGGTACAGCGCTGGAAGAAGAAATCCGGGAAGGTCATGTCGCCGGAGCGGGGATGGACCGCCACGCCGCGATTGGTGGAGGTGATGCACTGAATGGCCTTGAGGGCCGCGCCGGTGGCATCTTCCATGGCCTCTTCGGTGGTCATGCTGCGACGCACGGCGCCGGCGGCATAGATGCCGGTGCGCTGGGTTTCATAGGGAAAGCAGATGAAGTTCGAGTCGCAGTAGCCGTTGAACAGGCTGATATCCCGGAAGGCCGGGCCCTGACGGTAAGCCAGGTTGACGACGGGATCGTCTTTGGTGGCCGGCACCATGCCGGCGGCCAGCACGACCATATCGGCCTTGACCTTGAGTTGCTTGCCGAGCAGCGTGTCGCTGGCTTCGACGATCAGGCCGCCACCGTTCTTGGACACCTTGAGCACATTGCCCTTGGTCAGGAAGATACCCGGGTCCTGCTGAATGCTCTTGTAGAAGTTTTCGTTCAAACCGGGGGTGCGCATGTGCTGATAGAAGACATAGGCCTTGCCGTCTTCATAGTCTTCGCGCACATACTTGGCCTGCTTGAGGCTCACCAGGCTGGTGACGGCCCCGGCATAGTCGAAGTCGCTGTCATCCTTATCCTGGCCCGGGCTCTGCACGAATACCACTGCTTTGGCCGGTTTGCCGTCCGAGGGGCGCACGATCTTGCCCTTCTTGGCGATGGCTTCGAACTGGGCGTTGGTCACCACGTCCGGGCTCTGGCCCACGCCCAGATGGGCATACGCCTCGCCTTCGATGGTGTCCGGCCGCCAGCCGGCCGCCAGCACGACCGCGCCGAACAGCTCGCCGTTGGGGTCGAGGGTCAGAATGTCGGCGCGACCTTCGTTGAACTCCAGGTATTTCTTGTTCAAGGTTTCGGCATCCAGCTCCTTACCGCTCTCGTCCACGCGCATTTCGGGCGGCAGGGGAAAGGGCACGTCGAACTCGATCTTCTCGCCGGGTTTTTTGAAGGTCGCCGTGAACTCACCCGGCTGACCGGCCAGGCGGGCCACCAGGGTGTTGGTCTTAACCGTAATTTTGGGATTGGATTGCACGGCCCGGATCTTGGCGTCGACGACCGGCGGGATCAGCTGGTCGTAGGGATCGACCGTGGGCAACTGGCTGCGCCAAGTGAGGGCCGCACCGCCGAGTTGGGCCTCTTTTTCGACGATGGTCACCGCATAGCCGGCCTTGGCTGCGTCCAGGGCCGCGCTCAGGCCGGTGATGCCGCCGCCGATTACCAGGATCTTCTCGGAAATTTTCTCCAGTTTATACGGTTCGGGCAATGTGACCTTCTGCACGCGGGCCATGCCCATGCGCAGGTAATCTTCGGCCATCATCTGCACGCGGTCGTAATAGTCGGCATCGGCCTTCTGCTCTTCGGTCAACGCCGGAAACTTGTCCCGGGGATGGGACCAGACCACGCCTTCGCGCAGGTTGACGCGGTCCACGATGCAACCGTCGAAACGGAAAGTATCGAAATTCACGCGCCGGGAGCAGGCGGCCAGGATCAGGGTGTTGACGCCGCCCGCGATCTCCTGTTTCAAAAACTCGACGCCCGCGGCGCCGCACAGGTTCGGATGGGTTTTGGCGCTATAGCCCTCCTCTTCGGCCACTCCCTTGATCGCCGCAACGTCCAGGGATTCGCCGATTCCGCAACCTTCACATATATACACACCATATTTTTTATCCATGGTTGACCTCCTACTGCCTTACCAGGGTTTGGATGGCCTTCAGGGCCATACCGGTCGCATTCTGATTGGATGACACCACGTCCGCCGGCTTGTTGGCGCATCCCGCAGCGAACATGCCGCCTTTCTCGAAGTCATTGAGGATGAACCCGTCGGCGTTGTACTTCAAATCCGCCGCCGGCTTGGCATTGGCGGCCGTGGGCTGCATGCCGGTGGCAAGCACCACCATATCCACGGTTTGCCGGATCTTCTCGCCGGTCACGGCGTTTTCGGCCGTCACGGTGATGTTCTTGGTGGCGGGATCTTCGCTCACCTCGGCCACTTTGCCTTTGATGAAGAACACTTTGTCATCGGCCTTGATGGCCTTGTAGAATTTTTCGTAGCGCTGGCCCGGGGTGCGCAGATCGATGTAGAAGATGTAGATCTTGGCTTCGGGATAGCGCGCGCGAACATAGGTGGCCTGTTTCAGGGAGGCCATGCAGCAGATGTACGAGCAGTAGGGCAGATGGTTCTGGTCCCGGGAGCCGGCACACTGCACGAAGGCGATGCTTTCGGGCGCCTTGTCGTCCGAAGGCCGGGCGATGATGCCTTTGGTGGGCCCGTTGGGGGCGGCCAACCGCTCCATCATCATATTGGTGATGATGTTGTCGTACTGGCCGAAGCCCAGGTTGTCGATCTTGCGGGCGTCGTAGGGCTCCCAACCGGTGGCCCACACCACGGCGCCGGCTTGCAGGGTCATGCTCTTGGGCTGCATCGTAAGGTCGATGGCGTCATATTTACAGGCCTCTTTGGCCTTCTGGGCGTCGGCGGTGCCGATGATCTGCTTCGAAAGAATATAGCGGGCCGGAAAGGCCATCTCGAACGGCAGATGGGCGCCTTTTTTGGTGCCCATGCCGAAATTGAACTCGTCGTTGATTTCGGTGGTGCACGCTTCGGCGCAGGCGCCGCAGCAGGTGCACTTTTCGTTCACGTAGCGCGGGTTGAGCTTTACCGTCACGTTGTAGTTGCCCGGCGTGCCCTCGACCTTCTCGACCTCGGCCAGGGTGAACACCTTGATCCGCGGGTTGTCTTTGATGCGGCGGAAATTGATCTCCAATCCGCAGGTGGGCGGACACAGCTTGGGAAAGTACTGATTGAGCTGGGAGACGCGTCCACCCAAGTAGGGGTTTTTCTCCAACAAGTAGACTTCGTACCCCACTTCGGCGGCTTCGAGGGCCGTGGTCAGGCCGCTGATGCCACCCCCAACCACCACGATGCTTCCACTTGCGGGGGCTTTGTTTTCAGTTGTCATGCTATCCCTCCGTACATTCTGAATTTGGCAGAAGCAATTCCACTGTCGCAAGTAATGGCGGAATCCGCTTCAAGAAAAATGATTTTTACGCCGACCGCGCGCCTCTGCGGCCAGGCGATCCCCAGGATCTTGACCTTGAACCGTGCAGCCGGGATCTGGAGCCGTGGTTCCAGATCCCGGCTGCACCTTTCAAATTTCGATCCGACAAAAGGGTGATCGCCTGCGCCTTTTAATAAAAACCTCCAGGCGCGCGAGGCGCCTGGAGGTATAAGGTGTCAGCGCTTAACGCCTAACCGACACGCGCCCATTACGGGATGATCTTGATGTAGTCTTTTTTGAAAGTAGACCATTCTTTCTTCGCCGGGTCAAACTTGGAGTTGACGAAGCAGAACCAGTTCTTGTCATCCTGTCCGGGGTAATCGGCCTGATAGTAGAAGCCCGGGTAACGGGTCTCTTTACGGAACTGGATGTGACGCAGGTGAGATTCCACCGTCCAGATGCGGTGTTCGATCTCCCAGGCGCGCATCAGTTCGTGCAGGTCGCCGGCGGCCATCTTGGTGCAATCTTCGCGCATGGTCTTCAACAGATCCATGACCACTTCCAGCATCTTGCTGCTGGTCTGGTAGAAGGTCGCGGTGCCGGCACCGTACTCGTGGGTGGCCTTCATCAAACGATACATCATGCCATTGGGCTTGATGTAGTTGGGGTTGATGTTTTCAGCCGTGGTGTAGGCGACATGATCCAGATACGTACGCACCGGTTTGTAGACCAGATCCACCAGCTCGGTCTTGGACTGCTTCAGGGCCGGTTTGAAATCGGCATGGTCCTTGGCATAACGGACCATCTGCTTGGCGCACATACGACCTTCGGCATGGGAACCGGAGGAGAACTTGTGACCGGAGCAGCCCACGCCGTCGCCGGAGGTGAACAGACCGTTGACGGTGGTCATGCGGTTGTAAACCTTGCCATTGTCGGCTTTAATTTTGTAAGCATCCGGAACCCAGGGCAGATCCGGACCGGAGGTCCACAGACCGCAGCAACCGGAGTGGGAACCCAGCAGGTACGGCTCGGTGGGCATAACTTCGGAATTCTTCTTCTCCGGCTCGCAATCCTGGGCGCACCACAGGTTGGCCTGGCCGCAGGTCATGTCCAGGAAGTCTTCCCAAGCTTCGGACTCGAGGTGCTTGAGCTCTTTCTTGTCCATGGTCTTGCCGAGTTCGGCCAACGCAGTGACGGTGTCCATCATGATCGGGCCGCGGCCGGCTTTCATCTCGAACAGCATCAGGTGGTTGCGCAGACAGGTCGGGGTGATGGCGGCGGTGCCGTACGGCGCGTAGTTCTGCAACTCTTGCTTGGCAGCGTCGCTGGCAGCGAAGTTCTCGCCCAGGCCGTTGAGGGTCTTGGCCTTGAACAGCAGGAACCAGGCACCCACGGGGCCGTAACCATCTTTGAAACGAGCCGGCGTGAAACGGTTTTCCATCATGGAGAGTTCGGCACCGACCTTCATGCACATGGTGTAGGTGGAACCAGCGTTCCAAACCGGGTACCAGGCGCGGCCCTTGCCTTCGCCGACCGAACGGGGCTGGTAGATGTTCACAGCGCCGCCGCAGGCGACCATCATGGTTTTGCATTTGATGATATAGACTTTGTTCTCGCGCACCGAGAAACCAACGGCGCCGGCGATCGTGTTCGGCTTGTTGGCATCCAGGAGCAGTTCGACGATGAAGCAGCGCTCGATGATGTTGTCGGTCCCGATGGCTTTCTTCGCCGCTTCGGCCACGACGCGCTTGTAGGACTCGCCGTTGATCATGATCTGCCATTTACCGGTGCGGACCGGCTTGGCACCTTTCTTCAAGGTACCCATGGTCTGACCTTTTTTACCGTCGAGGTTCTTGCCTTCGGCGGATTTTTTCCAGACCGGCAGGCCCCACTCTTCGAACAGATGCACGGAGTCATCCACGTGGCAACCCAGGTCGTAGATCAAGTCTTCGCGTACCAGACCCATCAGGTCGTTACGCACCATGCGGACGTAATCTTCCACAGAGTTTTCGCCGACGTAGGTGTTGATGGCGGAAAGGCCCTGGGCCACGGCGCCGGAACGCTCCATGGCGGCCTTGTCGCACAGCAACACGGTCTGGCCGGGCTGCAACCATTTCTTCACTTCAAAAGCGGTACCGCAGGCAGCCATGCCGCCGCCCACGATGAGAATGTCGACCTCTTTTTCAACGACTTCAGGATCCCGTACGGCTTTGAGTTCACCCGTAGGCTTATTCGGTAATGCCATATCTAACCTCCTAAAAGATAATTCGAAGTATATGGTTCAATGATTCAAACGGCCGCCTTAAACGGTCTTCGGTGTGGGCAACGTGGTGCCGTCGGCTTCCTCGGTGGAGAGCAGCTGGCTTTCCAGATCCTTGCCCTGCAGACTTTCGTAGGCATTGGCGGCGCCTTCGGGAGTGGTGCGGATGGGGAACTTAAAGCGTTTGATGAGTCCATTGCGGAACTTGCAGGTCCACATGACGTCTTCGGTACCCATCATGGGCATGATCGAGCTTCCCAGGGGCACGAAGTCGGCATAGCCGCGCACTTCGATGGCCTGAGTGGGGCAGATCTTGACGCAAGAGAAGCATTCCCAGCACTGATCCGGCTCCTGATTGTAAGCCTTCATGGCGGTGGGATCGAGGACCATCAGGTCGTTGGGGCAAATGTACATGCAAGCGGTCTTGTCGCCACCCTTGCATCCGTCACATTTTTCCTGAATGACAAAACTTGGCATTTACTATTCCTCCTAGGTTTGGTTACTTGAATTCAACCAATTGACGCCACATAAAAAACTGATGACAATCTCTTTGCTGTTTCGACACCCCCCTTCATATTGATTGTCCGATAGCTGACGGATCGGACTATTCTAAAAGGAAAACCCTTGGATCGCTGTCCGGGTGGCGCCGTGTCCGCGCCGAAACCGTAAAAATATTGTGTTCAAAATCTTATATAAAATCAGTTGGTTATAAACAAAATAAGGTATGATGAATACCATTCTGCCCTACCCTTGTCAATGATTTTTCGGGGGCACTTTCTTATTAGAACCTTTCCTTTGACCGCTTCCGGCGCGGGTTGCAACATATGGCCGGCCTGACGTAGGGGGACACCATATATAGTGGAAACCGAGTTTCTCCTTTTCGCCGGCAGGAACACATCGGCGTATCGACCCGTTGAAACCTTGGTATTGAATGCTTGGGTGCGATACCCGCCGGGCGATCCCGTTCGGTACGACCCATGGCGTCATTTGGGGGGCAAATGCATGCTTAGCCGGTATTCGCTGGTGAGCCTGCGGCAAACATCTTCATCCCTGGCATAGACCAACGTCTTGAATATGGAGCTGGGCCGCATGGCCCCGTCGCAATAGACATAACCGGCATCTTCGACATGATTTTGAAGGTAAACGGAAAAGAGAATCGCCCCGGCGATCAGGCCGATGCCTACGACAGTCGCCACACGATTGATGGCGTCCCTTCGTCTGTTGAAATTGATAGGCCACAACTTTTCCCATACCGCAAACAAGTACACAAGCGGCAGGGTAATGCCAATGAACGTGAAACCCAATCTGTTTTGAAAAGAGATCGATTCGACAAGCGTGGCGGCCTCACTGAATATCCGTTCTACTTCACTGCAACCGAACCAAAACATTATCAACGCGAAAATATTAGCCAATAAAAGAATGACGTGCGCCATTTTCTTGCTCATAGCAACCTCTCCCCTGTCTCACAACTTTGCGCTGGAAATGAATTATCTGTTCAATTTCTTTTGGAATGACAATCCATTGTGCTACCAAAGCCATGGCGCAAGACATCCAAAGTCGCTTGATCTTTCTTTTCTTCTTCATTAACCGATAAATAATGTTCGATCTTTTCAATCAGTTTTCTTGTCAAACCATAACGTTTGTCCATTTCTTCCACAGCAATACCGGCCATTACGCAAAAAACGATGGTGAAAAGAATGGGGACGGCGGCCAGGGACATTGCTGTGGCAACTCCAATTCCTATAGCACCGCCGATTATGGCAGCGATACCAACCTTTAATACATCAGTGGCTACATTTCCAAGCAGTTGCGCCACGCTCGCCTCGTCTTTCAAAAAGCACTCCAGAACGCTCAGCGGCACGGTTAAATAAATCGTCAGACGCGCGCCACTCTTGACCATATGCTTGATGCCCAAAGTGCCAATCGCCATCTGAATGATTTTCATGTTGTTCCTGGCATATAGCGTCCCTCGGAAGATAGTACGCTGGCCGGCATACCCGCTAAAGGCGATGCGCTGCCTTCCGTTGATCACCTTGGGAATGACCTTGCCCGTAATTCCAAGATCCTTGATTACCCTGGCCAGGGTGACGCTGTCGACGATGGGCGAGATATATGGGGAAATGTTTCTTTTGGCGAACCCCACGGCTTCCAGTTCGTCAATGGAGGGAATCCAGCGGGTGTGGGGAAAAGCGGATTGGTGGCAAGCGGCGGTTCCGCCATACGTGGACGCCTGGACAGGTGCAATGGCGCCGTGCGCGGTCTTGGCTTTGAACGAGACATGGCACGGCATGAGCTTGGATGTCTCGGACGGCGGCGCCGAATATCGATATTCCGTGGGCACCCTGGAAAAGTCATAGCTGTGGGTCAGCTTGTTGCAGCGCTGGAAGCGCCACGCCGCGATCAGATCGTCGACATCCACAAGATAGAGATATTGATCATTTTGCTTGAAGGCCTGGCGAAGATCAGCCTCAATACGCATTGTCTGCTCCTTTCAAATTCGGGAAAAACCATCCGGATCGGGGCGCCAGGACAAAGCCTCGGGCCCATGGCGCACCGCCGCGCAGGAAAGGCGCATCCTGGATGCCTCTTCCGCTTCATTGTGGGGTCTTGCCTCTTTTTCGAAGCCTGTTTGAAGCGAGCGGTTGAATTGGAAAGCAGCGTAGCTTCGCGTAAGTGGCCTTACCCCAGCCGATTCCGTGGCGCAACATTTTTTTAGCGCTTCTTTGACAACCGCCCCAAAGATCGATATGGAACAGCGCCATGGAAAACAACGACAGCCCTTCCGGCCCGGAACCCGAATTGATCGCCCTGTCCCCGGACGAACCCTTCCAGTTCGCCTGCGGGCCGGGCGTTTCCTGCTTCAATCAATGCTGCCAGGACCTGATCCAGGCCCTTACCCCCTACGATGTCTTGATGCTCCGCAGGCACCTGAAGCTTTCATGGCCGCACTTTCTGGAGCAACATGCCGCGCTCTATGCCGGTCCCGGCTCGGGGTTGCCGGTGGTCTCCCTGCGCTTTTCACCGAGCCGCGGACGAAGCTGCCCCTTCGTCACCCCGGCCGGATGCAGCGTCTATACCGCGCGGCCCGCCTCCTGCCGGCTCTATCCCGTGGCTCGGGCCCTGCAGCGCTCACGCCAGGACGGCCGCCTCAGCGAACATTTCGCCCTGATCAAAGAGGGTCACTGCCGCGGCTTCGGCCAAGGCCCGGTCATGACCGTGCATGAATGGATCGCCAGCCAAGGCGCCCGGGAAGGGCTGGACGCCTCGGACCGCTTGATGGAACTCATCGCCCTGAAAAACCGTTTGCGTCCCGGCCGCCTGGCAACGGAAGAAGAACAATGGGTGGTCATGGCCTTTTACGACCTGGAGCAACTCAAGCAGGCCGCCACCGCGGGCCGTTTGAAGAATCAGTTCGTGATACCCGATACCCCTTTGCCCGCCCTCGAAGACGACTTCGGCTGGCTGAACTGGGGATTGGCCTGGGTGCGCCGGGCCCTGTTCGGCGATGCGCACTGAAATAATTATAGCAGTTCTTCCGCTTTCAGGGCATCGATAATCGCCCGGGTGGAGCCGGCGCGGTTCATGGTGTAGAAGTGCAAACCGGGCACGCCGGCGTGCAGCAGCCCCCTGCACTGCGCCACGGCCAAATCGACACCGAGATTCAACACCGCCGCTTTATCCGCAGCATCCACGGCATCGAGTTTGCCGCGCAGATCGGCCGTAATGGTGGTGCCGCACACCTTGGCCAGCATCTGGGTCATCTTCAGGGTGTAGACCGGCATGATGCCCGGAACGATGGGCACAGAGATACCGGCCGCCCGGCACTTGTCCACATACTTTAAAAAGAAGGCGTTGTCGTAGAAGTACTGGCACACGATATACTCGGCGCCGTTGTCCACCTTGCGCGCGAGGAAGTCGATATCTTTGTCCAGACTCTCGGCCTCGAGGTGGCCTTCGGGATAACCGGCGCAGCCCAGCGTAAAATCGTAACGCCCCTTGATGAAGGCGATCAGTTCCGAAGCATGGCCGAAGCTCTCGGGATGGGGCGTGAAGCCCTCGACCTGGGGCTTGTCGCCGCGCACCACGAAGATGGTTTCGACCCCCAGCGCCTTGTACTTGTCCAGCACGGCCGCAATTTCTTCCGGTCCCAACCCATAGCCGGCGATGTACGCCACCGTGGGCTGCCGCATCTCTTTGAGCAGCAATTGCACAGTCTGGTAGGAGCCGTCCCGGGTGGAACCGCCGGCCCCGAAGGTGACGGTCATGTAATCCGGCCCGGCGGCCGTCAGTTCGCCAATGGTTCCCGTAAAGGCCCGAACCCCATTTTCATCCCGGGGCGGAAAGAATTCCATGGAGATGACCGCTTTTTTACTTCCATACAAAGTGCTGACGCGCATACTCTTCTCCTTCTCCGACGCTGGTGACGGTCGATTTTGCAAAAGGGGACGACTATGGCAGCGGTGGGCGCGCCTGTCAAGCACTGCCGCCGGCAGCCAGCGATTCCCGCCGAACAGCATTCATTTGGGACCAATGCGCGCACCCCACGCTCAGGTCATGATCGGGTTCACCGGTCTCATTTGGAACCTCCGTTTATCCCCCCATCGGGGCGCGCCCCGGATCAAACGTTCAACCGCCCGTCGGCCAGCTCCATAACCTGATCGGCCACGCGGCGCACCTGGTCCATGTAGTGGGAGACCATGATCAGGGTGCAACGCGATTTGAGGCGCGCCAGGAGCGCTTCGATGACGCCGGCGGCCCGGGCGTCCAGGGAAGCGGTGGGCTCGTCGAGCAGCAGCACCTCGGGTTCCAGGATCAAGGCCCGGGCGATGCACAGGCGCTGCTGCTGGCCGCCGGACAGGGTGCGGGCGTCGTCGTCCAGCCGGTCTTTGACCTCTTCCCACAAGAAGGCTTGGGTCAAGGCGGCCTGCACCTTTGCCGCCATTTGGCGCCGGTCTTTTGCTTCGCCGGCCAGCTTCAGGGGAAAGGCCACATTCTTAAAAATGCTCATGGGCAGCGGATTGGGTTCCTGGAAAACCATGCCCACCTTGCGCCGCAGCCGGCCCAGGGGATAGCCGTCCCGGTAAACGTCCACCATGCGCCGATCCAGAAGGATCTCCACCTTGCCCTGCATGCGGCCGTGGCCCATCTCTTCCCATAGGCGATTGATGACCGTCAGCAGCGTGGATTTGCCTTGGCCCGAGGACCCCACGATGGCCGTGACGGCATGCTCGGCGAAGCCGGCCGTGACGCCGTCGAGGATACGCCGGGGGCCGTAGTAAAAGGAGAGTTCGGTCAAACCGATTTTGCGGTCGGCAGGGGCGTTCATGGGCATGTCACCTGACCCGCAGCCGTTGGGCCAGCAGGTTTTTCAACAGCAGGCTGACGGCAAAGAGCGCGGCGCAAACGATCAGCAGGATGAGGGCCGCGCCATAGCCTTGGCGCAGCTCCTTCGGATTCATGTATTGCGACGAGATGTAGTAGATGTAAAAGGGCAAGGCCTCGAAGCTGCCCAATAAGGATTTGGGCAGGCCCGCGCTGGCCACGGCGCCGGTGAGCATGATCACGGCCGTATCCTCGGCGCAGCGGCCGATGGCCAGGATCACCCCGCTGAGGATGCCGTCCAGGGCCTGGGGCACGAGCACCCGGAAGATGTTTTGCATCTTGGTGGCGCCCAGGGCCGGGGCGATGACGCGGATACGGGCAGGCAGGTTTTCCAGGGCTGCCTGTGTGCCGCGGATCAGGTAGGGCAGCACCAGAAATGCCAGCGCCAGGGCCGAGACGAGCAGCGAGGGGTAGATCCGGGGGCTCAAGTGATGATGGAGGAACACCGTCAGGGAAAAGCCGAAAAGACCCACCACGATGGAGGGGATGCCGGCCAGCAGATCGAAGAGCAGCGTCAACCCCTGCTTCAAGCGACCGCGGCTGTACTCGGCCACATAGATGCCGGCGCCGATGCCCAGGGGCAGGGCCAGGCCCACGGCCGTCACCACCAGAAAGCAGGTCCCGGCCATGGCCGGCCAAAGGCCGTCCAGGACCGGCGCACGCAGCAGCAACGCCTCAAGGACGGGGGTGCTGCCGAAGATCAAGCGCGGATTTAGGGCCGGCAGGCTTTTGACCAGCAGAAAGCCGATGACGGCGGCGACGGCACCGACCAAAAGCAGGCTGCTGATCCAGCTCCAGGCCGTTATCGCGCGTTGGGCGGCGGCTCTCATGGCGCCTCCAGATGTTTTGTTGCCAGACGACGCATGGCCACCACCCCCAAAGAGGTCAACGCATAAAGGGTCAGCCCGCAAACAAAAAGAGTGCGGAACTCCGGACTGTCAAAATCGGCGGCGACGATCAGGGCGATGTGGGCCGTGAGGGTGCGCGCCGGGTCCAGGATCGATGCGGGTGGCGCCACGCTGTTGCCGGCGATCATCAGGGCGATCATGGTATCGCCCACGGCCCGGCCGAAGCCCAGCACCAGGCCGGCCAGAATCGCGCGCCAGGCCTGGGGCAGCAGCACATAGACCAGTTGCTGCACCGGCGTGCCGCCCAGGGCGCTCACCGCCAGACGATGGGCCCGGGGAACCGCGGCCAGCCCCTCCACGAAGAAAAGAATCAAGGTGGGCGCGATCAGCAGGCCGAGCATGACGCCGGCCGCGAGAATCGAGAGACCCGAGCCCCGGCCGAAGACATCGCGCACCAGGGGCACCAGCAGAAAAATGCCCACGAAGCCGTATACCACCGTCGGAATACCGGTCATGAGCTGCACCAGGTGTTTGAGCAGACCGCCCAAGCCCCTGGGCCCCGTGGTCTGGATGAATGCGGCGCACCCCAGACTGATGGGCACGGCCAGGCCCAAGGCCAGACCGGCGACCCAGAGGGTGCCAAGGATCATGGCGCCGATGCCGTATTGGTGGCGCAGCGGCAACCACGGCCCGGTCAAAACCTGCAGGAGATGGCCGTCCCGCAATATGGGCCACCCCAGGGCCGCCATGATGATGAAAATCGTCACGGCCGCGGTGGCGCTGAGAAAGGCCGCCGCGGCCAAGGCGCCGTGCATCCATCGTTCGCTTGGCATCACCCGATCACCACCGCCGCCGGGCTACTGAACGGGAATGAAGCCCTGCTGGACGATCATCTCCCGGCCCTGGGCGCTGAAAATAAAATCGATAAATTTTCGGGTCAGCCCCTGGGGCGCGCCCTTGGTGCTACTGTAAAGGCCCCGGGACACTTTGTAGGTGCCGGCTTTCACGGTTTCCAGGGTCGGCGCCACACCGTCCAGGGCCACCGGCGCCACGCCGGCATCGATGTGGCCCACCGAGACATAGCCGATGGCGTAGGGGTCTTGGGCCACAGCCGTCTTCATGGCGCCGTTGGAAGCCGCGAAAAGCGCCTTGGTGCCGATCTCGCCTTTGGCCAGAGCCTTTTCCCAGAACACCTCGCGGGTGCCGCTGGCCTCGTCCCGGGTATAGATATTGATGGCTTTGTCCGGGCCGCCCAGGGCCTTCCAGTGGCTCAGCCGGCCGGCATAGATCTCTTTGAGCTGCGCCGAGGTGAGCGCCTTGACCGGGTTTTGGGGATGCACCACCACGGCCACGCCGTCGATGGCCCACTGGTGCAGGACCAGGCCGTACTTCTGGACCTCCTCGTCCGTGGGCTTGCGGCCGGAGTTGCCGATGTCCACCAGCCCCTCGCCCACCTGTTTGATGCCCACGCCGCTGCCGCCGCCGGCGATGCTGATCTGGATCTTGGGGTTGGCCCGCATGACGGCGTCGGCCGCCGCCTTCATCACCGGAATATGGGCCGTACCGCCCGAGATCTTGACCGCGCCGGCCTCGCCCTTGAAAGGGTCCAAGTCGCCGGCCAGAGCCATTGCCGCACCGCCGACGAGCCAGAGTGCCATCGCACCGATACATGTCCATTTCATTTTCATGGTTGTTTCCTTTCTCTTCCCGGAATTGGAAATTTGGGGTGACGTGCCGATATCACACCCGCCACCCGGTGACCAATTGAAACGTTCTATGGTTTTTCATGGTTTGGATTGAAAAAATTCATCCTGCTTATCCTTGACATCCCAGCGGCTTTTGCGTAAAGGCATGAACCGATGCACCGGCGCCATGAAGGCGTCCACCGCAAGCTGCGTTAAGTAAAAGCGTAACTGTAAAATTGATCCGCCGGCAAAAGCGCCACGGCGAACCACATAATCATTGAGGCCGGGAAGGTCGTATCTGGGAAGAATCCCGGGAGCGACGTTGCCGGCCTTTTTGTTTTCCAGCGAGGAAAGGAGTCCTCTTGCCGACACCCAAGCCCATTCTCATCTGTCTGTTGTTTCTGGTTTTCCTGCTGCCACCGCCGGCATGGTCCCAAACCGACGAAGTGACCACGCGGGTCGAACGGCCCGTTCGGGAGGCCATCGCCACGCGCCAGAACACCCAACGCGACGAGGCGCAGTGGCGCGACGAAAAGGAGCGACTGCTGGCCCGCCACGAGACCCTGACCCGGGAGATCGACCAGCTTCAGGCCCAGACCGAGGAGCTCACACGGGCCACCGCGGCGGCCCGCCAGCGCATCGCGGACAAGCAAAAGGAGTTGGCCGATATCGAGGCGATCCAGGGCCAGATCCAGCCGTTCATCCAGGAGATGATCGCCTGGCTGCGCCAATCCCTGGACGAGGGGCCGCCCATGCTGCCGGTCGAGCGGCGCGCGCGCATCGAGCGCCTGGCCCATTTGGCCGACGATCCCGAAACGACCACCAGCGAGAAGTTTCGCAAGCTGATGGAGGCCTTCATGGTGGAGGCCGAATACGGCCATACCATCGAGGTGTACCAGGAGCACGTCCCCCTGGCGGACAAGACCGTATTGGTCAACATCTTCCGCCTGGGCCGCCTCAATCTCTTCTATCAAACCCTGGACCGGGCCTCCTGCGGCGTTTTCGACGTGGCCGCCGGCCACTGGCAGGCGCTGCCGGACAAATACAATCCCGCCATTCACACCGCCCTGGAGATCGGCGCCAAACGGCAGCCGGTGGAGCTGCTCAGCCTGCCGCTGGGAAGGATCAAGACCCCATGAAACCGCTCATTCACCCGAATGCCAAATGCTGGATCGTTTGGCCGCTGCTGCTCGTGCTGCTGGCCGCCACGGCCCGGGCCGAGGATATGCGCCAGGCCCCCACCGAGGCACGCCAGGCCCGGCAGACGCTCATCGAAAAGGCGGCCGCCGAGCGCCGGGCCGCCGAGCAGGCCGCGGCCGAAAGCAGACAGCGCCTGGCCCAGGATCGCGCGGCTTTGGAAAAGGAGTTGCGCACCCTGGAAACGCGCCACGCCGAACTGGCCCACCAGGCCGAACAGCTCACCGAACAGATGACGCAACTGGGCCGGCAGGAAGAGGCCCTCTCCCAGCGCCTGGGCCAGAGCGACGCCATGGTGCGCGAGCTGGTGGGGGTGATCCGCGTCGGCGCCAAGGACCTTTCGGCCTTGATCGCCCAGAACCTGCCCACCGGGGAGGCCGGGGCCGACAGCCAATGGCTGGAATCCATCGCCAACCAATCCCGCTTTCCGGGCATGGCCGACGTGCGCCGCATGACCGTGCGGCTGATCCAAGCCATCGGGTCCGGCGGCGAGGTGTCGCTGCGCCGGGGCACGATCATCGACCGGGCCGGCAATCCCGCCGAGGCCGACATTCTGGCCCTGGGCAACTTCACGGCTGCCTATCGCCTGGGCAAAGAGGTGGGCTTTCTGATCCAGGCCCCAGCCGGCCGGGATCTTTACGCCCTCTCGCGCCTGCCCGACCGCGGCCTGCGGCGCCGGATCGCCCGCTACATGGACGGTGAGGGCGAGGCGGTGCCCCTGGACCTTTCCCGGGGCGGGGCCCTGCGCCAGTTGACCCACCAGTTGAGCCTCTGGGGTCAGATCCCCAAGGGCGGCCCCATCGTCTGGCCCATTCTGGCCATCCTGGCCGTGGCCCTGGCCCTCATCGCCGAACGGGTGCTCTTTTTGTGGCGCCGGCGCGGCGACGGCGACGACCTGATCCGCCGCATCGCCACCTGGGCCGCCGAGCGCAAATGGGAGGCGTGCCAGCAGGCGTGCGAACGGCTGCCCGACAAGCCCGTGGCCCGGGTGGTGGCCGCCGGCCTGGGGTGCCGCCGGATGCAGCGCGAGGAGATGGAGGCCGCCATGCAGGAGGCGATCTTAAGGGAGATTCCGGCCCTGGAGCGCTTTTTATCCACCCTGGGCATGCTGGCGGCCATCGCGCCGCTGCTGGGGCTGCTGGGCACGGTGACCGGCATGATCGACACCTTCCACGTCATCACCCAGCACGGCACGGGCGATCCGCGCCTGATGTCCGGCGGCATCTCCGAGGCCCTGGTGACCACCATGCTGGGCCTGACGGTGGCCATCCCCATCATGCTGGCCCACACCCTGCTCAACCGGGCCGTGGACAACCAGATCGGCGGCATGGAAGAAAAGGCCGTGGCCCTGGTGAATATCGTCCAAAAAAGCATGGTGAATTAAATGGTCCACCTGCTGGCCCCCTGGCATCGCCTGGAGAGCTACATGGCCGACGGCGGCCCGGTGATGGTGCCGCTGGCCGTGGTCAGCCTGGTGATGTGGGTCTTGATCATCGACCGGGCGATCTTCTTCCGGCGGCTGCAGCGCAGAAACATGACCGCCCGGGCCGCCTGGGAGCATATCCGCGCCGGGCGGACGCCCGATCCGGCGGCCTTCCAGGGCGTCGTCGCCCTGCTGGTGGCCGATTTTCTCCAACAGCGCGCCGGCCGCGCCGACCTGGACCGCGCCATCCTGGACGAAACCATCCAGCGCCTCCAGCGCCGGCTGGAGGGCCATCTGGCCGTGATCGGCGTGCTGGCCGCGATGGCGCCGCTGCTGGGACTGCTGGGCACGGTCACCGGCATGATCGCCACCTTCGACGTGCTCTCCTTCTTCGGCACGGGCAATGCCAAGGCCATGGCCGGCGGCATCTCCGAGGCCCTGATCACCACCCAGACCGGTTTGCTGGTGGCCATCCCCGGATTCTACCTCAAGGGGTTTCTCGACCGCCGGGCGCGCACGCTGGCCCAGCGCCTGACGCGGGTGGGGTACTTCATCAAAATCAGGCTGAAGGCTGAAGGGATTTAGCTTCATGATCGACATTTCCACAGCACGCAAGAACCAACGCCGCGCCGCCGAGCTCAACATGGCGCCGCTCATCGATATGGTTTTCATCCTGCTGATCTTCTTTCTGGTGACCACCAGCTTCGTCAAAGAGACCGGCATCGAGGTGAGCCGCCCCACGGCCGCCACGGCAACGGCCCAGTCCCAGGCCACGATCCTCATCGGCATCGACCCGGCCAACCGCGTCTTCATGGACCACCGCGAGATCGACCTGCGCGCCGTGCGGGCCAATGTGGAGCGCGCCCTGGCCGAAAACCCCGAAGGCGCGGTGGTGGTGGTGGCCGACCGGGCCAGCAGCACAGGCACGGCCATCGAAGTGATGGACGGCTGCCGTTTGGCCGGCGCCAAAAATGTCTCACTGGCCGCCAGTCTGCCCGAGTGAAGCGAAAGGGGTTGTCCGTGGCATCGATTCTGCAGCGTAGCGACCGCACCGCCTGGCTCTGGGCCGTACTGGGCGCAATAGGCCTGAACCTGGGCCTCTTCCTGCTCATGCCCTGGCTGCAGCGGCCGAACACGGAAAAACCCGCCATGGACACGCTGGTCTCCCAGATCCAGGTGGTGCGCCTCAAGCGGCCCGAACGCACGGTGGAACCCAAACCGGTGGCGCCGCCCCGGGTGAACCCGCAAAAACAGCCCAGGCCCGAGCTGCGCGACATGGCCCTGCAGCGGCCGGCCTGGCCCTTCGAGATCAACCCGCGCCTGCCCGGCGGCCCCGACACCCTGAGCCTGCCGGCCGTGGAGACCGGGCTCCAGAACTTGGGCATCGCGGGCCTCTTCTCGGTGGGCGAGTTGGACCAGCCCCTGATCACCCTGGTGCGCATGCCGCCGATCTACCCCCTGGCCGCCAAGCGCAAGGGCACCGAAGGGTGGGTCACGGTGCGCTTCATCGTCAACGAACAGGGCACGGTAGAAAAGACGACCATCGTCGAAGCCCGGCCGCCGGGGATCTTCGACGACAGCGTGCTGCGCTGCGTCTCGGGCTGGCGCTTCAAGCCCGGCACGGTGCAGGGCCGCTCGGCGCGGGTGTGGGCGGAGACGACGGTGCGATTCGAATTGGATTAGCACCAGGAGAAAAAAAGATGAAAGTGGAAAGAAGAAAGTGGAAAGTTGCGGTGTGCCATCGATTGGGATGCTGGCCGTTCTGGCAGATGGTGCTGTGCTTTTTATTGGTGACGGCCGGCAATGCCCTGGCCCAGTCGGCGGACGAGCAGATTCCCGCCGATGCACGCGCCGTGCTGGCCGAGGCCGGGCGGCTGATGGATCAGAAGGAATTTGCCAGGGCCATCGCGCGCCTGAACGACTTTCAGGCCAAGTCCAAAGAAGAGTGCCACCCCATGATCGACTTCGCCCTGGGTAATTGCTACCTGCTGCAGGAGAACAACGACGCGGCCCGGCAGGCCTTCGTGCGCGTGGTGGCCTTGCGGCCCGAGATGACCTCCGCCCGGCTCAATCTGGCCAAGGCCTGCTATGACGGCGGCCGGTATGCCGACGCCGGAAAGCACTTCGCAGAAGCCTACGACCGGGCCGCGGAGAAAACCGCCGAGCACCTCTACTACAGTGCCGCGGCCCTGCTCATGGCCCAGCAGTATGGTCCGGCCATCGCCGCCTTCGACCGGCTGTTCCAGGCCCATGCCAACGAAACCCAGCCCAAGTGGAAAGAGCACTGGGTGCATGCCCTGCTGGCCGGGGGCCAGAACCGCCGGGCACTGCCGATCATCCAGGCGCTCATCGCCCAGCACACCGGCGACGAACGGGTGCGCTGGCAGGAGATCCTCATCCACCAGTACATGGAGCTGAAAATGTACGCCGAGGCGGGCGCCTGCGTGACCGGTCTGACCCGCCAAAATCCTGAAACGGCCCGCTGGTGGAAACTGCGCGGCCAGATCGCCCTGGCCGGCGGTGACGACGACGGGGCCCTCGCAGCCCTGACCATCTACGGCTATCTCACCCCTTTGTCGGCCGACGAACAAAAACTGTGGGCTGATCTGAGCCTGCAGGCCGACATCCCGTGCCAGGCTGCGCCGGTTTACGAAGCCTTGCTCAAGGAAAAGCCGGACCGCCAAGTGCTCAAGCATCTTGCGCTGGCCTACCAGAAAATGGGCGACGGCCAGGCGGCCCTGGCCCACCTCGAGCGTTTCGACACCGACGGCCAGGACCCCGAGCTGCGCATGCTGCACGCCGACCTGCTCTACGGCTTGAAACGCTTTGCCGATGCTGCCGCGGCCTACCGCCGGGCAGCCCAGGAGAAGCACACCCGCTCTGGCCAGGCCTGGCTCATGGCGGGCTACGCCGCCTGGCAGGCCGAGGATCTGGCCACCAGCCGCCAGGCATTCGGCCGTGCCGCGGCCTTCGACGCTCAGCGCAAGACCGCGCTGGCGGCCATGCGGCAGTTGGAGAAGATCAATTAGAGAGACCGTCGGAAGTTCGAAGAATTCGCTACAGTCCTTCAGAAATCGACGTTCACGCCGGCCGTTACGCGGAAACCGTCATCCGGATATCCCGCGTGCACCTCGAATTCTTCATCCAGGAGATTTTCCAGGTAGACGAAAAGTTCCCACGCGCCGGGGGCCAAGGGCATGGGCTGAATGACCTTGAAGTCCACGGTGCAGTAAGCATCGATGGCTCTTTCGGCCGAGTTTTCGAGATCGCCGTACTGATCGCCGACGGCGGTGAAGACGGTCTCGGTGCGGGTTTCGGCGAGCAGGGTCCAGCGCACGGTGGCTTTGAATTTGTGCGCCGGCGCATAGGTCAGCTCCTGATCGTTCTCCCGGTTGCGGCTCTGCTGGTAGATGTAGCTCAGATCGAGGCCGGCCTGGGCGTCGAGTTGCCAATCGACGACGGTTTCGATCCCCTGACGATAGGCACCCGCATCGAGATTGACCGGCCTTAGGATCAGGTCCGCGCCCTCTTCGTACCCGATGGCATCGTCCGTGTCGCTTCGGAAAAACGTAATCTCCACGCTCCGATGCTCGGCCCATTGACGGCGCACGCCGGCCGACACGCTCCACACGCGCTCTTCCTGCAACTCCGGATTGCCGCGCACCTGGTCGATGGCCCCGTGGCTGGGCTGGTAGAGTTGGCCGAAGGTGGGAACATTGACGGCATAGCCGGCATTGACCTTGAAGAGCGTGCGGTCGCCGAAAGGAACGGCGATGCCGGCATCGGCGGCCGGTTGAAAATCGAAATCCGAGGTGTAGTCGCAACGGCCGCCCAAGGTGGCGGTCAAGCGCTCGAAGGTGCGGTCCCCCTGGAGGCCCAGGGAGGCCTGATCCCGCTGGTGATCGCCGCTCAGGCTGTGCTCGATGCGGTCCTGGGCCGCGCCGCCGCTCAGGCGCACGGCCCATCGGTCCTCCGGCCCCTGCCAGTCGCTCTCGCCCTTGAGGCCGTAAGTCAGGGCATCGAGGGTCGACACCAGCCCGGTTTGGGAGCGGTCTTCCAGGCGCGTGGCGTCCACATAGAGTTTGAGGTTATCGTCGCCGCCCTCGCCGCGCGGCCCCCGCAGGCGAAAATCCAGCCCCCCCTTCTGGCAGGATTGGCGCGCGTCGGGCGTGGGATTGTAATCGGGGCCGGCCGAGCCCTGTTCGGATTGGTAATAGCGGCCGCCCAGGTCGTATCGGACGGCCTCCGCGGCCGGCAGGTCCCACTGGAAGCTCAGGCTGCCGCTGTCCATATCGCTGTTGGTGCGCCGGCCGTCCTTGTGGTTGCCCGCGGCGCTCAGCCGCAAACGGTGTTCGTCGATGGCCAGCAGACGCGATGCGCTGGCGCCGACCTTGCCGAACGATCCGCCCTCCACGGCGATGCGGGTCGTTTTGGGCTTCTCGTCCTTTGGGGAGCTTTCGGCGCCATCGGCCAGCAGGATATTGATGGCGCCGTCGGTACCGCCCGGCCCGAGCCAGACCGGCACCGGCGGCTTAAACACATCCACCCGGGCCACCATGTCCAGGGGGATGCTCTCCAGATCGATCCCGCCGTACTGCGTCCCGCCCATGGGTCGGCCGTTGACCAGCACCAGGATTTTGCCGCCGCCGCCCGAACCGCGGATGGAGATACGCGATCCCAGGCCGCCGCTCTTCTTGACCTCCACGCCGGGCATGGCATTGAGCACCTGGTCCAAATTGGAGTATCGGCCCGCGTCGATCTGCTCCCGGGTCATCACCGTCACCTGCTGGGGATGGCTCTGAATATAGGCCTCGATCCTGGAAGCGCTCACCACCACCGCTTCCAATTGCACCGCACGCTCCCCGTGACCGCCGCCGTGGCCGTCGTGGGCCCAGAGCGGACCGCTCGCCTGGCCGGCCGACCATAAAACCGCCAGCCAAAGCACTTTCAAGATCACCCTCGGGGACCATCGCGCTTTCCCAATCCGTCTGACGTCCATTAGCGCTCCTCGGGCACGTAGACCATGCTCCCGTCTTCCAGCCGATAGGCGATGCCCAGCCGTTGCCCTTTCCCGGCCGCCTGGGCCTTGGAGACTTTCAGGGTCTTGACCTGGGTGCCTTTCTTGGTGATGATCTCCATCTCGCCCGACGGCTTTTGCTTCATCAGGGTCATTTCCGAGGTGCGGTCGAACAGCTCCTGGAGATGAAAGGCGCCGAACAGGCTCATGATCAGCGCCACGATGAAGACCACGCTGCAGTCGAACAGGTTGGCCACGCCGCTCATTGGATTTTCGTCGCGGACGCCCGATCCGTCGAAATCCCGGCCGAGGGATTTACTTCGCCGTCTTTGAAGGTAACGCACGATGGATGCTCCTCTCCGCCGGCCACGGCCATTTCGGTGGCCAGCTCCATATTCTTGATGTCCTCTTCGATCCAGCGCCGCCGGACCGTATACAGAACGAACGCCACCGTTCCCGTGGCCAGTCCGACCACCGTAGTGGTAAAAGCGATCACCATGTCCGTGGAGAGCCGCGCCATATCCCCCTGGCCCAGGGCAGCCAACCCGGTGCCCATGGGAATCAGGGTGCCGAGCAGTCCCAACGCGGGTCCCACCCGCACCAGAATTAAAAGCCGATCCAGGGATTTCCATAGCCCCAGCGTGGTTTGCTGCAACAGGTTTTCGATGGAGACCTCACGGCAATCCACGGCCCCGGTCATTTGGCGCAGGGTCCGAATGTAGCGGTTCACGCGATGGGAGACCGTTGCCAGGGGCGGCTCGGTTTTCAGCAGGGCCGGCAATTCCTGGGGCGCGCAGGCTTTCAAGCGCCACCGTTCCAGCCATTCGCCACAAAAAGCGCCGCCGAGCACGACAGTGCCGAAAACCAGCGCCACCAGCAGGCACAGGACCGGGTAGAGCAAGGAAGCGGAAATCAGGTAGATGACGGTTTGTAAAAAAGCACCGATGTCGATCATTAAATTCTCCTCCTCCATTTGATGCGCGCGCCGAAACCGCCGGCAAAGGCCGCGGCCGCGGCCAAACCGATCCATGCCGGATGACCCGTTTGCGGCGAACCCATGCCGCCGGCGCGCAACGCCAGGCGGAACACCCGCTCGGCCTCGGCGAACTGGGGCATGACCGCCACCGACAGGAAAACAAAAAGGGCGACGATCACCATGGCCGCGCCCAACAACGATTCGGGTGCCGCGGCCCGTTGCCGGGCGCCCCAGAAGAATACGGCCAGGGCCAGAAGAACGCCCAAAGGCGCGACCCAACGGAGGCCCGAAGGTCCCGAGGCCGGGTTTTCCTGCTCGGCCTGGGCATCCTCCATTTTAAAGCCCCGCACCGTTTGGCCATCCGCCGCGGGCTTGGGGGCCGCGTCGGGCCTGGTTTCCGGGGCTCCCGGCGCCACCGCCGCATCCGCCGAAGCACCCATCGCCGCCGGCGTGCCGGTGGCCAGACGCGCCAGCAGGGCCTGGCGTTCCCGGACCTGCCGCTCCAAGGGCGCGGCGGACGCCGTTTCCACGGCCCGCCGGAATTTTTCCACCAGCTCCGGCCCAATCCCCCCCGGCCGCGAGATGGTGTTCAGCACCAGTTGGTGAAGCATGGGGTTGTTGCAGGTATGATCGCAACAGGTCACCCCTTGGGCCACCACGCCCAGGGCGTATTCGTCGGCCAGCTTTTGGGTCGTTTTTTCATCGGCGGCCCAGTACTTCTTGCGCGCCGCCTCGAGCATGCGCGCGGTCATCGACTGGTAGGCCCAGGGGTTGCGTTGGTCGAAGAACGGCTTGAGCTCCAAACCGTATTTGTCTTCCACGTACACTTCGAACACCTGTTGCCACTGGGCGTGGTCCACGGCCGACGGCACCGTCACCTGCCAGCCCCAGAAGTTCTCGGCAAAGTCGGCCATCTGCTTGGCGCCGGCGTAATTGTCGCGCTTCATCCCCTCGATCCATTGGGGATTCAGGTAACGGGTGCGCAGCTCCATGCCGATGGTGCGGGCCACATCCTCCACCTTGAGCTCGTCCTTGCGGCGGTGCATCGTCACCAGGGTGTCCGGCGCCATGCCGCTCACATGCTTGACGGCCAGGGACATGCCCCCCAGGTACATGAAGAAGTCGTCGGTATCGATGATACCGATGACATTGCTCGAGCGCGAATGCACGGCGACGTCCACGTGACGCAAATTCTCCTTGAAGGCCGTCTTCACCGGCACGGCCCATTGGCCCTGGCCCACGGCGAACTGGGTGCGGTTCAGGTAGACATCCGTGATCGCCGTGTCCGACTCCCATAGCCCCGAGGCGCCGATCATCTCTTCGACGCCGTTGCCGTACGATCCGACCTTTTCGGTGAAGATGCGGAAGCGCGACTGGGTCTCGGCCTCCGCTTCGCCCAGGCCTTCGGCGAGCAGCGCGGTTTTGATGCGCGCCTTGTTCAGGGCCAGGAAGTTTTCGACGTCGGTCTGGGCCAGGGCTTGTTGCACCGCCGCGTCGAGCAACAGCAGCAAATTGGGGAACATGTCGCGGTAGAGCCCGGAGGGATTGATCAACACATCGATGCGCGGCCGCCCCAATTGCGGACCCGGCACCACCCGGGTGCCGGTCACCCGTTCGGTGGCGTCCCACACCGGCTCGACGCCCATGAGGTGCAGGATGGTGCTTTCGTGCACCCCTTCGTTGCGGGTGGTCTCGGTGGCCCAGAGTACCACGCCCACCTTGTCCGGATACTTCCCGTCCTTCCGGCGCTTGTTCTCGATCATCTCGACGGCGGCGCGCTGGCCGATCTCCCAGGCGGCCTTGGAGGGCACCTTGGCCGGAGAAAAACCGTAGAAGTTCTTGCCCGTGGGAATGGCGGCCAGGTTGCGCAGCGGGTCGTTGCCTTCGCCGGCCGGGACGTACCGTCCGGCCAGGCCGCGCAGCAAATTCTCCATTTCGCGGCCGGCCGAACCCGTCAGGTCGCGGCGCACCTGCTCGCCGTCCGCCTGGGGGTTCTGCTTTCGGATCAGCGCCACCGTCTCCTTGGCAGCCTGGGGATCGTAGGGTTTGCCGAAGGTATGCAACCCGTAGGGCAGCGAATTGGTGTCCATCTCGTGCAGATATAGGTCCAGGGTCTCCACCGCCGCTGCGTCGAAGCGCGCCATTTCCAGATCCTTGAGCAGCCCGAGTTTTGCGACCATGTCCGCCAGTTGCCGCAAATAGGCCTCGGCCGTCTCGGCCCCCATGGAGAGGGCCCGTTCGTACTTGCCCAGCAAGGCCTTGAGCTCGGCGTACTCGTTGTAGAGATCGGCCTCTTTCATGGGCGGCGTCAGATGATCGACGATCACCCCCCGGCCCCGGCGCTTGACCTGCACCCCCTCGCCCACGTCGTCCACTATGTAGGGGTAGATGTTGGGAATGGCGCCGGTCATGATCTCGGGCGGGTCCCAGGCGGCCAGCCCCACTTGCTTGCCGGGCAGCCATTCGTAGGTGGCATGGGTACCCAGATGCACCATGGCATCGGCCTCGAATTTTTCCGACAACCAGAGGTAGGCGGCGATGTACTGATGGTGGGGAAAGAGGGTGGTGTCGTGGTAGAGCTTCTCGGGTTCGTCGGTCCAGCCCCGGGCCGGCTCGGGCAGCAGCACGACATTGCCCAGGCGCACCATGGGCAGAATCATGCGGCCCTGCCGGACCATGATCTTGTTGCTCTCGGGCGGGCCCCACTGGGCAATGACTGCCTCCTTGAACGGCGCGGGCAGCCTGGCGAACCAGCGGCGGTATTCGTCCAAGGGCAGTTGGACCACCGCCTCGGCGGCCACCAGGGCATCCAGCTCGCCCGGCGCCCAAGAGCCGATATTCCTGCCACTGGCCATGATCAGGGCTTGGATCCGTTCCTCGGTAAGCCCCTCGACCCCTTCCACGGCATACCCTTCCCGGCTCATGCGGCCCAAAATTTCTTGCAGGCTGCGAAAGACATTGAGGTAGGCCGCGCCGATGCTCTGCTTGCCCTGGCTGTGGTTGTAGTAAATCACGGCCACGCGCTTTCGGGCGTTGGGCACGCGTTGCAGGGCCGCCAGCTTTTGCATGCGGGCGACGAGCAGTTCGACACACTCGGGCACGCTTTCATAGACAAAGAGCCGCCGGCCGGTGGCCGCGTCGACGATCTCCTTTTTGCCCGAGAGCACCGTGGGCTCGATGCTGCCGGAGAACTCCGGCGTGGCCACGGCCCAGACCGTCTCCATGGGGCCCAGTCCCACTTCGCTGCGGCGCCACGCGTCGATGGTGTCGCCATAGGGGCTGATGGCGTTAAAGATGGGCACGTCCAGGGCCTTAAGGGCCGCCCGCACCTCGTCGTTGAGACCCGAGGAGAATTTCAGGCTGAAGGCCAGCACCATCGAGACCGGCGGCCGGCCCTCGGCGGGCTTGAGCAGGTCGAACACCTGGGGCACGGGGCCGAACGCGGCCGTCACGTTGAACCCGGCCGTTTCCAGGCGCCGGATCAGATCGTCGGCCGCCTCCACCTGCCCCTCCTTGAGGGTATTGGTGTAGTAGAGCAGTCCCACCCGGGGATTATCGCCCTTGTAACCGCCCCGGGCCGCGTACCAGCGCTGGTAGCTTTGCGCGTCGAGAAAAGGCCCCGGCGCGTCGGGATGGTGGATGCACGCTTCAGGCACCGGCGCTAATGCGCCATAGGCGACCGCCGGATCGATGTGGCGGTGCACGGTCAGGCGCACCAGATTCACCAGATTGGCCACGCTGAGGTTGTGATAGTAGGCCAAAATCTCCGGATCGAAACGATAGCCTTGCTTGGCCAATGCTTCCGGATCGCCGGCACTGTTCAGGGCGTAGATCTGCCGGCCGGCCATCAACTTTTCGTCGACCATGTAGTCGGCCAGTTCGGGCATCATTACATTGACCAGCACCACGGCGCTGCCGGCGATAAAGCGTTTCGCATCTGGGTTGTCCTTCAGATCCTGCCAGGTGTAAAAACGGGTGACGATGCCGGCCGGAAGATCGAGTTTCTCCACGGCCCGGTGCACCTGGTAGCTGTTGATGTCCACCTCCAGGATGGCCACCTGGTGGGCCCGGGCTTCGGGAAGAAAAAGCAATAGAAAGACAACGGCCGGCAGCCACAGACGGCCATATCCGCGCAATGCGCGACTCATGGCGCCCTCCTTTCTGCTTTGCCGGCCGCCAGGCCGGACGCCAGGGCGCCGAAGGCCTTGTGCAGCACCACGGGCAGCGGGCCAGGGTCGTCGGGCGCGGCGGCCGCGGGGACCGGTTTGCCCGCGATGCGGGCCGCGACCTGAAGGCACATGGCGTCGAAAATCGCCGGATCCTCGATCAACCCCGTGCCGTAATCGTCACTGACCGCCAGGGCGGTTTCCACGAACGCGGCGTAGTACGGGTCGATCAGCAAATCGGCCAGCCCCGACGCCAGATCCATTTTGGCGGCGATCGATGGAAATTGGGCCGCGATCCGGGCCAGGGTCAGCCTGCGATCCGCCAGGCGCTGAAACACGTCGCGGTCAACTGCCAGGCCGTTTTGCCGGAAGATGGCGTCGGTGACGCCGGCATGCACGGCCGCGGCGATCAGTTCGCCCATCTTGGTATGTCCGCCAGTATAGGGCTCGGGTGGGCCCTCGCCTTGCACGACGATGATGTTGTCGGTGCCGGTGCCCGTGGCGCCGTGGGCCGGGCCGGTGTAACTGCTGCGGATGTCCATGTCCAGCAAGGCGGCCGTTTTGGCTTCCGTGATGGTGACGATGGCCCGCAGCATGGCCGCCTCGGTCAAGCGCCGGTTGGTCAACAGCAGAATATTGATGGTGCCCGGCCGGTAGTACAAGCCGGCGTCCTTGGAACTGCGCAAGGCATTGCCCTTGACCCCGGCCGTCACCAGGGCCGTCACCGCGATATCTTTGTAGTCCGCCCGGCCCACGGCCAGGTTGCGCATCTCCGCGCCGGTCATCAGCGTCGTGAACTCGCCGGCGGCAAAGCCCAGGTTGACGCGGATATCTTCGGCCACCCCATCGACGCCGTACGCCATGTGAACCAGACTGGCCGGCATGGGAATATAGGTGTTGCCCACGGCGCGCAGCCCGGCGAGGGTGCCGTCCAGGGTGGAAACCGCCGCCTGGGGCTGCTTGAAGCGGATCACCAGGGAAGAGAGGGTGGCGTCGGCCACGCGGTGGTCCACCCGCCGGACGCTTTCGACATAATCCAGATCCAGGGCCATGGGCCGTTGGGCCAGCACCTTGTTGGGCCGAACCACGTTGCGGGGGTCGGCGAAATGCTCCAGGTAGAGCGTGGCGGCCAGCCAGTAGACAAAGTCGCCGATGCGCGTGGCGGGCATGCAGGTCAAGGCGCAGGGGAACATCCGGACGGCGCCGTCGCGCACCGCCGCCACCTCTTTCCAGCCCTGCCGGCCCACAAGATCCCGCACCGCCTTTTCGTTGTCATGGCACCCGTAGATCACCTGGGCGTCGAAACCTTGCCATTGCGCCAGGTCCACCGGTACGGCGAACCCGGTTTGACCCCAGCGGGGGGCAATGCCGCCGGCCGCCGCGATCATCTCGTTCTGGAAGGTGTCGTCGCCGGGGCAGGTGAGCGTTTCGCCGGCCATGACCCGGGCCACCCGCTTTTTCTTCTCTTCAGGGATGCGGGCCGTCTTCTCCTTGACCAGGGCCAGGAGCTCCCGGTTGCGGCCGATGACCGCGGCGGCTTGGGCCTCGCGGTCGAAAAGCGTGCCGACCCGTGCCATCTGACCAAAGGCCTCTTCCAGGTGCCGAGCCTCCATGACCCACAGATCGATGCCGTGCTTTCGACAAAAGGCGATCGTCTCGGTGTGCCGGGGCCCGGCGATGACCAGGTCCGGGGCGCAAGCGGCGATGGCGTCCAGGTTCGGGGCGAAACAACTGCCCACGTTGCGCGCGCGCAAGGCGTTTTGCAGCACCATATCCTGGTAGGTGACGCCCACCAATGCCTCCTGGCGGCCAAAGGCCACCAGCATCTCGGTGATGGCGGGCACCAGCGACACCACCTGCGCAGGGGGCCGGACCCGCTCCGCCGAATCGGCGGCGGCCGCCGCCGGGAGGGGTCCCGTCGGCGGAGATTGCAGCAGCAACAGTAAACAGAGAAAATAGAAGAATGATTTCATACCATCGGCCTTGTTAGTAGACGTATTTCAAACCCACGAAGAAGCTCCGGCCGGCCATGGGATAGCCTTGCACCAGGGCGTAATCCTCATCGAAAAGATTGCGCACGTCGGTCTTGAGCAGAACTTTGCCGTATTGCGCCAGCGAGAACAGCTCCTTGGAAATCGTCAGGTCGGCCACCGTGGACCCATCCAGGGTGGTCTCGCCGGTGCCCTCGTAGTCGGTGATCTCCTGATCCCCGGTGTAGGCGAAGTTCAGCCGGGCGGCCAGGCCCATGGCCGGCTGGGCCACGGCGAGGCCGAAGGCGGCCGTCCACTCGGGCGTATACTGAAGATCGTCGCCGGTCCGCTCGTCTTCGTATTGGGTGAAGTAGGTGCCGGTGACGTAGGGCTTGACCGACCAGGACCCGTGCAACAAAACGCCGATGTCCACTGCCAGGGCGCCTTCGATGCCGGCGATGGTGGCACCCTCCACGTTCTGATAAGTATAAAGATCCGGGCCGATTTCGACCCCGCTCTGGATATAGTCGTCGAAGCGGGAGTAGAAATAGGTGGCGCCGCCGGAGAACGGCCCCTTGTCGAAGTCCAGGCCGGCTTCGTATGTTTTGCTTTTTTCCGGCTTCAGGTCGGGATTGCCGGACCAGATACCGAACCCAAAGGCGCTGTAATCGTCGTACATGAACAGCTCTTCGGTGGTGGGCATACGGAACGCCTCGGCGTAATTGGCGCGCAGGGCCAGGCTCTGGGTCAACTTATAGGCCGCGCCCAAGCTGGAAGCCCAATTGGTTTCGCTCTTGGAACGGCCCTGGTCCTCTTCGAGTTCGTACCAGTCGTGGCGTCCGCCCGCGGAGAGGATCAGCCGCTCGTCCAGCCAGCGGGTCTTGGCCAGAATGAACAGGGCCGGGTTCTCGTAGGTGTTGTCGCCGGTGGCGTAGGTGTTGCGCACATTGTAATGGGTCCAGTCCATGCCCGTGGTGACGGTGACACGCCGGTGGTCGAACGAGACCTGGGCCTGGGCGCCCTGGTGATCGGTGTCCCGGGTGTAGCCGGGCGCGTCGCCGTAGGTGGCCGGGTCGAAGGTCGCGTATTCGTCCTTGCCTTGGAAGTAGTGCAGATTCCACAGCCACAACCTGCCCGGCGTTTGCCCGTCATAGGTCAGGTCGTACGACTGGATGCGGTTGTCCACGTGATCGTCGAGATCGTTCTGGCTGAAGTAATCGGGGTTGCCGATGTCATCGGCGTCATAGGCGTTGTAGATCGCTCCCAGGCGGTGGCCGGGCACAAAGGTCCAGCCGGCATTCAGGCTCGCTCTTCTTTTCTGGTCGAAGCCGGTGTTGCGGTAGCGATCGCCATGGGCCGTGGTGTAGTCGTCCTGGGATTCCAGCGAGCCGCTGACGGCAAAATCGAAAGCGCCGAGTGCTCCGAACCCGCCCACCGTGCTCTTCTTGTAGTCCCAACTGCCCAGGGTCTGGTCGGCGAAGAAGGTCGGCTTGCCCTGTCCCTGCCGGGTGATGACATTGATCACACCGCCCATAGCCGAGGCGCCGTACTGCACCGAACCCGGACCGCGGACGATCTCCACCCGGCTGACGTTCTCCACCAGGATTTCGGACAGGTTGCCCGTGCCGGCCCGCCGGCCGTTGAGCAGGATCAACACGTGGCTGGCCAGATCGTTGCCGTGGGTCTCGGTGCGAAAACCCCGGATGCCGACGGCCGTGAGCGAGTTGGGATACTCCCGGATCATGAAGCCCTGCTCGGCCAGCAGCTCGCCCAGATCCCGGGCCGGCGACTGGCGGAGCTGTTCCTCGGTCACGATGGTAAGGTTGGTGGTGGCCTCCTGCTTTTGCTCTTCGATGCGGCCGGCCGTGACCACGATCTGGTCCATTTTATGCGGCGTTTCTTCCGCGAAGGTGGTGGTGCCCGGGGCCAGGGCCAGGACAAGGGCCAGGCAGATCATTCGTCGTTTCATCTCGCTGTCGCTCCTTCTCGGGGGGTCCGGGCGCAACGCGCCGAACCGGTTCACTGGAATCAATGCTTGTACGTCATCGACGACATGCCGATGCCCCGGGGGGACCCGCTGCCCCAAAAAAAAATCCCCGGACCTGATACGACAGGTCCGGGGATTCCGTATTTAATCCCACGGCAAAACACCCCGCTCCCTTACCACGAGGAGCGAAGCATACATAAATTGTTTGCGAGCAGGTCTTCCGGCTTCCGGATCGTTCTACTGGTCGCGTCTTCCCATCCTTGCGGACAGTGACATACTTGCGACGTTCGTCCCCGGTTACGGCGGCGGGTCCGCGACGGATTCGCACCGTCTTCCCGATTAAGGCCCAAGGGCCGCTGGCAATGCTGAGCTCCTACTACCCCCCTGGAGAAAATGTCAAGCGTTTTGTTTCCGCGGATGAAAGAAGAGGAGACAAGCGGCGCGGGCCCGCCTGCGCCCGGGATTGATTCGGTCAAATCGGGAGGTGCGGCCTCGACCTAACCGGGCACAAAGAAAAGGAGCAGATTGTTATGGCCAGGCCCCTCCCCTGTCACCACAATCGCCAGAGGATCTTGCCCGCCTGCTTTTCACCCCTGACTTTTTCCATGTGCCGCAGCGTGGCGAATTCACGCTCCAGCTCCTCGATCCGAATGCCCGGACCCAGTTCGACCAGCAGTTGTTTGGGTTCCATGGGGCCTTTTTCCCCCAGCAAGATCAACATCCGGGATTGAAAAGACGTCAGAGAACGGTTCCCGCCGACGGCTTTTTCAAAAGTCTTGGCGCTGTGAACGGCCCATGGATCACAGGTTTTCAGCGGGGAAAGCGCATCCATGCAACACTCTTCGCATAGATATTGACCCAGATGGGCTCTTTCCTCTCCAGGCGGGATCTCTTGATGGCATCGATCACATTTCATTTTGACCTCCCATACTACGGTTGTTCAGTTCATCCATAAGAAATGCGCAAATGGATGTCAATCCATTGCCGATACTTGAAGTTGGTCGCGTTCATATGTATAGTGCGACTATACATATAAAAGGAGGCTGCGACATGAAAGCGTCTGTCGTCGATTTAAGGTACAAAATGAATGACGTCCTCAAAGCGCTGGATCGGAACGAAAAAGTGACCCTTTATTACCGGGGTAAAGTCAAAGGGGTGTTGATCCCTATGGAGCCTCAAAAAGGATTGAAAATAACGGAACATCCCTTTTTCGGCATGCGCGCCCGGGATACCAAATCGGTCCTGGATGAACTGAATGGTTTGAGGAGGCCCCGATACGATGATATTTGATACCGACATCTTTATCTGGGCCCAGCGGGGCAACGAAAAGGCGGCCCTGGTTATGGAAAAGGCGGAACAGCGCTTGCTTTCCGTCCAAACCTATATGGAACTGTTGCAGGGGGCCAACAACAAAAATCAGCATAAACAAATCAAGGACTTTTTGGCTTCGTTCGGATTTATCGTTCTGCCGCTGACGGAAAATATCGGCCACCGCGCGTCCATATATGTGGAAGAGTACACATTATCTTCGGGTATGCGATCGGGGGACGCGATCATTGCGGCTACCGCCGTCGAAAACAACCTGGTCCTGGTCTCGGGCAATGTAAAGCATTTCAAGGCGGTCAAAGATTTGCGCATAAAGCGATTCACGCCGTAAACCGGCTGCCGCCGCCCATCGATTATGATTGACACACCTATTCTGCTACGGGCGGCCCTGTACCTCATTCTTCCCCGAAATAAGCAGTCCTTCAAATAATGCCCCCAGCGAGCGTTGGGCGTCGTCCAAAGCGTCCGTTTGATTTTTGGATTGGGCGACACAGACAGCCGCTTCATCCATGGCGCCTAACAACAGGTGGGCCAGGGCATCCACCGGCAGAGGCTTGATCAGGTTGTGAGCCAATAGCTCCTGCAAGCCCTCCTTCAACAAGGCAAGCCCGCTTTCCGGCATCGTCAGGTCGACTTGGCGATAGGTATTCCAATCCAATACCGATGGGGCGTCGATAACAACGATTTGCTGCAGCCTCGGGTCTGAGCAGGCTTTTAAAAAGGCCCGGCACCCAGAAATCATACCTCGCCAGAGATCATCTTCTGCATTGGCATTTGTTTCGATGCGACGTCCGATCTCTTTTTGCGCCGCTTTGAAAACAGCATAAAAAAGATCTTTTTTGTCTTTGAAGTGATGGTACAAAGCACCTCGGGTGACATCGGCCGTTTTGACAATCGTTTCCGTAAAGGCTGCGGCGTACCCCTTTTCGCTGAATTCCTGCATGGCCGTCGCCACGAGCTTTTGAATGGTGGCTTCCGATTGGGCCGCCTTTTTGGTTTTGACCATTTTCAGATGGGCTCTCTTTCATAGACCAAGGTCGCCATGAAGGCGGCGGGTTTTTAAAGATCAGGCAACAGCAATTTCTCTTATTCCTGCTTCCCGGCAAGCACCCGCACGGTGTGATCGATCTCCGCGGTGCTGACCGTTCGGCGCAGTTGTTCCACCCGGTGCATGATCTCGGCAAAGCGGTTGCCCTCGGCGGCGCTCACCCATTCCAACTGCAACCGCTCGGGCCGGATATCGCGCTTCTCCATCTGCTGGCGCATCTTGGCCACTCGTTTCTCGGTCCAGTGGTTGGCGTCGATGTAGTGGCAGTCGTTGATGTGGCAGCCGCTCACCAGGATCACCGGCACCCCCTTGCCGAAGGCGTGCCACAAAAATTTCTCCGAAACCCGGCCCGAGCACATGGTGCGGATCAACCGGACAGGGGTGGGGTACTGCAGCCGGGAGGTGCCGGCGAAATCGGCCCCGGCGTAAGAGCACCAGTTGCAGGCAAAGGCCAGGATCTTGTCCCGGGGGTGTTGCGCCGTCATGGCATCGATCTGGCTCAGAATCTGCTGATCGGAAAAATGGTTCATGGTGATGGCGCCGAAGCGGCACTCCGCCCCGCAGGTACCGCAGCCCATACAGGCCGCGGAGTTGACCTGGGCCGGGATCTTCTTTTTTACATCCACGGTAATAGCGTTGTAAGGGCACACCTCGGCGCACCGGCCGCAGGCCACGCAATGCTCGGCATGCACCACCGAAGTGATGGGTTCGGTGAGAATCTGGCCGGCGTGCATCAGCCGCACGGCCCGCATGGCGGCGGCCGAGGCCTGGGTGACGCTGTCTTTGATGTCCTTGGGCCCCTCGCTGCAACCGGCAAAGAAGATGCCCCGGGTGGCGGCATCCACGGGTTGCAGCTTGGGGTGGGCCTCCAGGAAAAAGCCGTCGGGGGTGAGCTGCAGGCCCAGCATCTCCTGGAGCCGATGGGTGGAGGCGGCCGGTTGGATGCCCACGGCCAGCACCAGCATCTCCAGCTCATGAAACGCCACGCCGCCCGTGGCGCCGTTTTCGACGGCCACGCGCAGACTGCCGTCGGACAGTTCCTCCACCGTCCCCGGAAGACCCCGCAGAAACTTGACGCCCTGCCGGCGGCTACGCCGGTAAAGGTCTTCGAAGCCTTTGCCGAAGGCCCGGATGTCGATGGCAAACACCTTGATCTGCACCGCGGGATCGTGCTCCTTGGCGATCAGGGAGCTTTTAATCGTGTTCATGCAGCACACATTGGAGCAGTACGGGTGGCCCTTCTGGACGGACCGGGAACCCACACACTGGATAAAGCCGATGGACTTGGGATGCTTGCGGTCCGAAGGCCGGATCACTTCGCCTCCGGTGGGGCCGCCGGCGTTGATCAGCCGTTCGAACTCCATGCTGGTGAGCACGTTTTCATAGCGCGTGTAGCCGTATTCATCCATCTCGGTGGGATCGTAAGGCTGCGCGCCCGCAGCCACAATGATGGTGCCCACCTTTTCCACCACCTCCTGGTCGGACATGTTGAAATCGATGCAGTTTTTGTCGCAGGCCGCCACGCATTTGCCGCAGACCACCGGGTTGTGGCCCAGGCACTCCTGGATATTGATCAGATAAGCCGAGGGCACGGCCTGGGCAAAGGGGGAGTAGATGGCCCGCCGGGAGGAAAGCCCCAGGTCGAAGGCATTGGGCCGCACCACCGGGCACACCTTGGCACACTCCCCGCAGGCCGAACAGTCGGTCTCCGACACATAGCGCGCCTTTTTGATGATCTTCACCTCGAAATTGCCCACATAGCCTTTGACATCCACCACCTCGGACAGGGTCAGCAGTTTGATACGGGGATGTTTGGCGGCATCTGCCATCTTGGGCCCCAGGATGCAGATGGAGCAGTCGATGGTGGGAAAGGTCTTATCCAACTGGGCCATAATGCCGCCGATGGAGGGCTCTTTTTCCACCAGCACCACCTCGTAGCCGGCATCGGCCAGATCCAGGGCGGCCTGGATGCCGGCCACGCCGCCGCCGATGACCAGGGTGCGCCGGGTCAGGGAGATGCTCTCGGGCGTCAAAGGCGCCAGGTGACGCGATCTGGCCACGGCCATGCGCACCAGGTCCGTGGCCTTGTCGGTGGCTGCCTCGGGCTCATGGATGTGCACCCAGCTCACATGCTCGCGGATATTGGCCATTTCAAACAGATAGGGATTGATGCCGGCCGCCTGCACCATCTGCCGGAAGGTGGTCTCGTGCAGCCGGGGGGAGCAGGAGGCCACCACCACGCGGTCCACATCGTGTCTGGCAATATCCTCCCGGATCTTCTCCTGCCCCGATTCGGAACAGGCATAGGGCACATCCCTTGTGATCACCACGTCTTCCAACCCGGCCGCCGTTTCGGCCACCTTTGCGCAATCCACGGTCTTGCCGATATTGAGCCCGCAATTGCACACAAAGACACCGATCCGTGGCGCTTTTACTTCCAATTCATTTTTATTCATGTCCGCCTCTGATTTCATTTAACAACTGTTCATGACGGCATGTTTTGCTTCGCCGCCGGCAATGCCGCATAGAATATCCGCCGGGGTGTACGCAACAGCCCGCGCAAGATTGATGCATCAGTGTTTTTCCGCGGCAATGCCCGGGGTTTGAAAAGACGCAAACCGGCTGTCGGTGTCGGCCGGAAAGATAGGAAGTGTGGCTTTTACGGAGTGCTTAGAACCAAAGACTTGCGATCTTTCGGCCGGCGTCAACTCTGCCCGTCCAGGCAGCAGCGGAAACCTTGACTCAAGTAAAGCCGAAAAATCGATGCGACATCGCAAGTTCCTTTTAAGGCATCATAGGGATCTTGTTGGAATCTTTGTTCGGCTACAAATAGCATGACAGGGTTGTGTGTCAAGCCGATTGTGTGAACCGAAAGGGTTGTTCTTTGCGTCATGGATGCGCGGATGTTTTACCCGATGCCTTAAAAAACCTTCCATCGCGTTTCAAGGTCAAGACAGTGACGATTTGATCAAGATGCTGGAAAAATAAGATTTTTCGATGATCGGCCTGCCGGATGCCCACATTAGAAATTTGGATGGGCGCGCGTGAGCCAATTCAAAAAAATGTCGTTGTATCGACCGCATCAATAGCCGACTTGCATGCGATAAAGATTATCAATTTGCTATTACCCAATAACGTCGCCATAAAGTTTCTTCTTCGCCATTACCCATCTTGCTTCCACAGGCAGTGCCGCGACCCTTTATGAGACGAACCCGCAAACCGGAAGAGAAGTTTGGAAAAACATTGAAAAGATAACAGGAGAAGACAATGCTGAAAACCGAAATCCGAACAGGTGGGAAACAAAGCAGCAGAAGTAGGAGAAATCTTTTATCAATAGCCGCTCTGGTATGTGCCGTCGTCACCCTTGGTCTGGCGGGGCCCTCACAGGCCCAGGACATTCTGGAAAAAATCGGACAGACCGGTCAAGTCACCATGGGTTTTCGTGAGGGCTCGGTTCCTTTTGGCTTCATGGATGCAAAGGGTGAATGGGTCGGCTTTGGTCTCGACCTCGGGTATGAAATCGTTGCCGCGCTGAACGAAAAATTCGGCAAAACCATCAAACTGGTGAAAAAACCCATCAATCCCAAGACGCGTATCCCCCTCGTGGTCAATGGTACCGTCGATATCGGCATCGGGTCGACCACGATTACGCTGGCGCGGGAAGAGGTGGTCGATTTCAGCCTGCCCTATTTTCTTACCGGCACAAGATTGCTGGTCCCCAAGGAGAGCGCCATAAAAGACTTTGCCGATCTGGCCGGCAAACGCGTCGGCATGGGCAGCGGATCGACCGCCAATATCAAGGGCATCGACAAGGCCATGGCCGCCGGCCTGATCCAGCCGGCGTGTGAGAAAGTGCTCTTTGAAGAACACAACAAAGGGTTTCTGGCCCTTCAGCAGGGTAAAATTCATGCCTATTTCACGGATGCCAGCATTCTGGCCGGCATGCAGGCCAAAGCACAGACCCCCGGCGACTGGAAAATCGTCGGTCAATACCTGACCTATGAGCCCTACGGCATCATTCTCCCGGAAAATCAGGGCGAGTGGCGTGACTTCGTCAACGCCGTTCTCATCAAGACTGTAAAAAGCGGCAGGTTCGAGCAAATCTATGACAAATGGTTCGGCCCCGCGGGCGAAGTGCCGCTGCCGATGAGCACGGAATACAAAAACCTGCTGCAGGCGTTGAGCTATCCGGACTAAGACGCATAATGGATCTTTTGAGCTACACCTTCGACTGGACGGTCTTGTGGCGTGCGCCCTATGGCGCCATGTTGATCCAGGGGATCTTCACCACCATCCATTTGTCTCTTCTGGCCTGGGCGATCGCCGTGCTATGGGGGATGGTCATCTGCATTTGCAGCGTGTCGTCATCGAGACCGGTCCGGTTCGCGGGCAGCGCTTATGTGCAGATTTTCCGCAATACGCCCTTTCTGGTGCAGCTTTTTTTCTGGTATTTCGCGGCGCCCTTGCTTCTGCCCAAACCGGCCCAGGCGTGGTTGTACGACCATGTGCCCCAATATGCCTACTGGGCCGGCGTCGCGGCGCTGGGAACCTATACATCCTCCCGGGTGGCCGAGCAGTTTCGCGCAGGCTTGCTGGCCATCCCGCGCGACCAGTACCGCGCCGCCTATGCCACGGGTCTGACCCCCTTTCAGACCTATCGCTATGTCATTGTGCCGTATGCCTTCCGCATCATCATCCCTCCGTTTACGACGGAGTTTCTGACCTGTTTTAAAAATTCGGCCCTCACCATGACCATCGGGGTCATGGAAATCACCCATACGGCCTATTACATCGATTCGTTTACCTGGCATGGTTTGGAGACCACCACGGCCGCCAGTCTGACCTACCTTTGCATTTCGGGCGGCGTTGTGCTCCTGATGTCGTTGATCGAAAAAAGAGTTTCGATTCCGGGCATGATCGCCCGCGGGCGATGAAGAATGGACCTGTCCGTCATTTTCCGTAATTTTGACTTCATGTTCGGCGGGCTCATCCTGACCTTCCAATTGGCCGTGATCAGCATCGCCGGTGGCTTGCTGCTGGGCATTTTCCTGGCCCTGGCGCGCCTCTCGGCGAGACCCTGGCTCTACTACCCGGCCACACTCTACATCCATTTTTTCCGGGGCCTGCCGCTCATCCTGGTGATCTTCTGGCTGTACTTTCTGGTGCCCGTCGTGACCGGAAAAGCGATGGACGAATTCACGGCCGCCGTCGTCTCCTTCATTGCCTTCGAAGCAGCGTACTTTGCGGAAATCATCCGCGCCGGGATCCAATCCATTTCCACCGGCCAGACCATGGCGGCCTATGCCGGTGGCCTGACCTTCTTTCAATGTGCGCGGCATGTCATCCTGCCCCAGGCCCTGCGCAACATGACGCCGGCGCTGGTGACCCAGGCCGTGGTCATTTTTCAGGACACCTCCCTGGCCTATGTCATCGGTCTGCGGGAGTTTCTGCGGCGCGTCAACCTGGTGGACGCACGCGAGGCGCGCTCGGTGGAACTCTATCTCTTCGCCGGCCTCATATACTTTCTCTTCTGTTCGGCCGGTGCGGTTCTCAGCCGGCGCCTGGAAAACTGTCTGCAAAGGGATTGGGCGTGATTGAAATCAAAAATGTGAGCCTGTGGTACGGCCCGCGCCATCAGGTGTTGTATGGGATCGATGAAACCATCGCAAAGGGGCAAACCGTCGTGATTTGCGGCCCGAGCGGTTCCGGAAAAAGTTCGCTGCTCCGGTGCATCAACGGCCTTTCGCGGTTCCAGAGCGGCGAAATCATCGTCGACGGCGTATCCGTACTGGACCCGGCCACGAATATTCACAAACTGCGTTCCAACATCGGTATGGTCTTTCAGCATTTCGAACTCTACCCCCACATGACCGCCCTGGACAATATCACGCTGGCGCCCATCCGGGTTCGCAAGAAAAGCAAATCCGAAGCCGAGAAAAAAGCCATGGAGATCCTCGAACGGGTCGGCATTCCGGAGCAGGCCCGAAAGCATCCGGCGGCCCTTTCCGGCGGCCAGCAGCAGCGGGTGGCCATTGCCAGGGCATTGGCCATGGAACCGGCCATCATGCTGTTCGACGAACCCACCTCGGCCCTGGACCCAGAGATGATCAAGGAGGTGCTTGACGTCATGATCGATCTGGCCAGGGAGGGCATGACCATGGTCGTGGTCACCCATGAAATGGGATTCGCCAGAAAAGTGGCCCATAAGATTATCTTCATGGATAACGGTCGGGTCGTCGAAAAAGGCGATGGCCAAGCATTTTTTGAGCATCCCGAAAATGAAAGGACCCGCCGGTTCTTGAATCGCATTTTGATTTGATGGGTTGGGCCCAAAGGGGAGAACGGTTATGACAAATGCAGTCAAAATTTTTATCCTGTGCGAAGACCAGGCCAATAAAGGCTTCAAGGACAACATCTTTCTGGCGCAACATGGGTTTTCCGTATTTATTGCGGCAGAACAAAAGATTTTGTTCGATACCGGCGCCACGGATGTTTTCATGCACAATGCCGGCCTTTTCGGCATCGACGTCACCACCGCGGACTGGATTGTGCTCAGCCACGGCCACTGGGACCATGCCGACGGCCTCCGGGCACTTGGCAAAGCCGCGGCGCCAAAGATGAGGGTGCTCGTCCACCCGGGGGCGTTTGTGGACCGGCGCAAGGCCACCGGTCAGTACAACGGCATCTCTTGCAGCCGGGAGGAGATGGCCCAAAAATTCGACCTGGTCCTATCAAAGGAACCCTTTCGCCTGTCGGAGCGCATCTGTTTTCTGGGCGAAATCCCCCGGGTCAATGACTTCGAGGCGCAACAGACTACATTTTATCATCTGCAAGGGGCGGATCGACAGCCGGATTTCATCACCGACGATACGGCCCTGGCCATTGAAACGCCAAAAGGGCTGGTCATCGTTACCGGCTGTTCCCACGCGGGGATCTGCAATATCGTCGAATACGCCAAGAAGGTCACCGGCCAAGAGAGGGTGCTTGCCGTGATCGGCGGCTTCCACCTGCTGGGCGATCGACACCAGCTCGAAAAAACCATCGACTATTTCAAGCGTCGGCCCGTGGCGCACCTGTATCCCATGCACTGTACGGATTTAGAGGCCTTGTGCACCTTTCACCATGCCTTCGGGATTCAAAAATTGTGTGCCGGCGACACCCTTACCTTCGAAATTTGATCAGCCTTTCAAGCGTCGCGCTACGTCCCAGGCGGCCAAAAGCGGCGGCACGCAGGCCGGGACCAGGTGTTGCCAGGGCTCACCGGCGATGATGCGGCGGCGGATCTCCTTGCCGCTGATGCCTTTTTGCTCGGGCGGCACCTCCCAAAGCACGTGCACGCTGAGCCCCAATGACTTGAAATACGCCAATTTGCGCCGGCCCCAGTCGTCATAAATGGAGAGAAAAAAGACCGCGTCCAGGGGGACGTAATAGCGGTAGCGCTCGGGCATGCTGATGGGCAGGGGAACGATGGAAAATTCCCGCCAGTCGATACCGGCCTCCAGCAGCACCCTTTGAACCATGCCGTAGCGTTCATAGTAGGTCAGCGGATTCTCCAGCGGGCGGTGCCGGGCCGTATCGGCGGATTCAGCCTTGGTCATGAAAGGATCGGGGTTGGTGATGCCCACGATCAGATGGCGGCACAAGGCCTTGCCGGCCAGCAGATATTTGAGGTGGTCGTTGTGCAGGATCTGGAAACGACCGTGGATGACGCCGGTGCCGTAAGGGGGGACAGGGGTGGTCATAGCACCTCTTTCGATCCATTCGGTTAAGACGCAATTCATCCGCGCTTCGAGCAAGCGCCCAGGCGCAACGGTTCATAGCGGCCCGGCCAGTAGGGTTGATCCAGCGGGCCGTCCATGGTGCCCTGCAGCTTGGCCCGGTCCAGATGGTTTAAAATAAGGTACATGAGCTCCTTGCCGCGCACCAATGCCAGTGCGCCGCCGGCCGCGCTGATTTCATCGTAGCACGGCACTGCGTCGCGGCGGATGCCCGGCCCGTAAAATATCAGGGGCACCGGCTCGCCGCAATGCACCAGGGGGCCGGCACTGGGCGTCGAATGATCGGCAGCCACCACCAGGAGAAGATCGGGCTGGGCCAGCAGTTCTTCCAACACGGTGCCGATGCCCTGGTCCAGCTCTTCGATGGCCCGCAGCTTGGCCATGGGGTCCTTGGTATGGGCGGCTTCATCGGGCGCCTTGGTGTGAACATGGATGAAGTCATAGCGGCCCAGGGACGTCAGCGCCATCCGCAGACGCTTGGCCATGTCCTTGCCCGGCTCGTGGGTGTCGGCGACTTTGGCGGCATCCATGCCCAGATAGGCGGCCAGACCGTGATAAACAATGCCGCTGGCGATGCTGAGCCCCTTGAGCCCGTTGCACGCCTCGAAAGAGGGCACGCTTTTGAGCTGCCCGGCCCGTTGCGTGACCAGTGCGTTGAGCGGCGGCAACCCCTTTTCGCGGCGCCGGCCGTTGACGGGATGGTCGTGCAAGCGCAGATGGGCCCATTCCAGGTAGGCCCCCAGGGCGTGTGCCGTGTTGCGGGCCTCGGGTTGATGGGCGTGGGTGGCCCAGGGCTGGATCGCAATGAGAGGGCTGTCCAGCCGCATGGGGTCGCTGTCGGTGACAAAAGGCGCCACTGGACCGGACAGGGTCAGGATACCCAACAGCCCCTTGGTCTGGTGAAACCGCACCTCGATGTCGTCGATCTGCAAGCGCGCTACGGCCTGGATCAGCGCCGCGAGCTCTTCGCCGGAGGCCAGGGCCTTAACGTTTTGCAGCATCAGAGTGCCATCCGACGCCCGTTTGACATGGGCAAAATGGGCCAGCACCGCCACTTCGCCGTTGTCGATGGGGATGCCGGCGCCCAGCGCCTCCAGCGCGCCACGGCCGGGGAAGCGGTCCATATCGTAGCCGAACATGGTAAAATGAGCGTTTTCGCTGGGAAGGGCCTGTCCCAACTGGGCGGCATGGTACAAGCCGTTGGCGCCGTCCCTGGCCAGTTGGTCCAGCACGGGGGTTTGGGCGGCCTGCAAAGGGGTTCGATGGTTTAGTTCCGGGTAGGCCCGGTCGCCGATTCCGTCCAGAAGAATCAAGATGCAGCGTTTGGGCATGAGCGGTTTTCTCCTCAACAGCGTCGATATCGACGCCCAAATACATCGAAACAATCCATTTCACCTGCAACAACCTGTTAAATATCGGCGCGCCGGGGATGTGTCAATGCATCCAATTTTTCAATGGATCGGCCCGACCCCATCCAAACAATTAATTTGCATTTGTTCTTTCAATCCGTAACATGTCTGGCATGTTATTCGACCTGCATGTACATACCAACATTTCTCCCTGCAGTCGCATGGCCATCATAGACATCGTGGCCCATGCTGCCCGGCGCGGCCTGAATGGCGTCTGCATCACCGATCACGACACCGTGGGTGCGCGCCGCCTGGTGACCGAAGGCCTTCAGGAAAACGGATTGGTGGTCATTTACGGCATGGAATACACCACCAGCCAGGGGGATTTTCTGGTGTTCGGTCCGGTGGAGGATCTGCCGCTGCACCTTCCCGCGGAACAACTTCTAAAGACTGTTCGCGAACAAGACGGCATCGCCGTGGCCGCCCATCCCTTCCGCGGACTCAGGCCCGCCGACCCTTCCCTCATCCGCCGCGGGCTGTGCACCGCCATCGAAAGCCTCAACGGCCGTAACTCCGCCGCGGAGAATGCCGCCTGTGCCCAATGGTCCCGGCCTTACGAACTGATCCATTGCGGCGGCAGCGATGCCCACACCCTCAGGGAACTGGGCACCTGCGCCACCCGCTTCGCGGACCCTGTTCTTACCCGAGGTGATCTGGTAGCGGCTTTGAAAGCGGGCCGCTGTCATCCGGAGGTGCCCGCGCCGGCAAGGGTTTCATCCCTTTGAGGGGGCTTTCATACTTTAAAAAGATCCGATTTCGATTATGATTGACACCCTTTCCGGTTTTGAGTAATGGATACCCTTTCATAGACCAAAGTCGCCATGAAGGCGGCGGGTCTTTAGAGATTTAACAAGCAGCAATCTCCGGCGGATGCCTTAAGCACAGCGCCGGATCGACAGGTTACAGCCAGGCCGGGAAGGTCGGGCATGGGGAGAATCCCATGCAACGATCCCCGGCCTTTTTGTTTTGGAATTTCCAAGCCGGAGCGGCCACGGGAAAGGAACGGATCGATTGTCCAAGCAGATTTGCGTCATCGACGGCCAGGGGGGCGGCATCGGCGCCACCTTGATCAAATATCTCAAGGCGGCGTACGGCGAGGGCCTGACCCTCATCGCCCTGGGCACCAACGCCATCGCCACGGCCAACATGCTCAAGGCCGGCGCCAACAAGGGGGCCTCGGGCACCAACGCCATCTGTCACACCGTGGGGCGGGCCGATTGCATCGTGGGCTCCATCGCCATCACCTGGGCCAACGCCATGCTGGGCGAAGTGACGCCGGCCATGGCCGCGGCCATCACCTCCTGCCCGGCCGTCAAAATCCTGCTGCCCCTGTCCCAGGAGCATATCCGCATCGTCGGCATCGTCAACGAACCGCTGCCGCACTTCGTGCAGCGTCTGGTGGAAAAAGAGATCAAGGAGGTACTGAATCATGTGTGAAGCCAATGTCTATGTGGAAAAGAACGGCGTCGAAGAGCTGGTCATGGAGTCGGTGGATATTGTGGAACCCGAAGAGAACGGCGCCTGGCGCCTGGTGGGTATCTTCGGCGATCAGAAGACGATCCGCGGCCGGCTCAAGGAGATGAAGCTGGTGGATCATCGCATCGTTTTTACTGCTTGATAGAGGACGGCCGCCGCCGTCCGGCCAAGGATCCGGCGGCGGCCTTTGGGACGAATCCCCCGGTCACGGGGTCTTCTCGATTTTTGTAGCATCGAAGTCACCCGATCGTCAATCGGACGCGACCGCCACGGATTCTCGCACGCATCGGAATTGAAATGGAAAAGGAGGACGAAAGGGATGAACGGAAGCAAGTGGTTTAGATGCAATGTGGTGGCCATCGCGGCGGCTCTGGTCTGCATGACCGGGGTTCCGGCCCTGGCCGCCGAGGAGCCCGCCGATAAGGACGAAAAGGTGGCGCGCTTGGACGACGTCATCGTCCAGGACAAGGGGGGCGCGCCGGGCGTAACCGTCACCCCCGAAAAGACGGTCATCGACCTGGACGACTTCAGCACCATCGGCACCCCCGACAGCGTGCTGGACGTGCTCAAGACCCAGGCGGCCATCGATTTCCGGGGGGAAAACGACCTGGACCCCGGGGTGGACAGCGTTTACCTGCGCGGTTTCGACAGCCAAAAATTCGTCACGGCCTTGGACGGCATGACCCTGCAGAAGACCGGCGGCCGCAAATCCTCCAATATCGTGGACTACTCCCTGCTGCCGGCCTTCCTGGTGCAAAAGATCGAAATCCTGCCCGGTCCTCACTGGGCCATGTACGATGCCAAGGCCATCGGCGGTGCGCTCAATTTCATCAGCCAGGCACCCAAACGCTATGACAGCCTCAAGCCGGAACTCTCGTTGAGCACCAGCTATGGCTCCTACGAGACCTTCACCGAGAACACCGAGGTGCGCGGTGGCGTATCGGCCTTCAACTACGACCTGGCCTACCGCAAGTACCGCACCGACGGCTACCTGCGCAACAGCGAAAGCGACATGGACACAGTTTACGGCCGAATGGGCTTGGTGCTGCCCCTGGAAGGCTTCGTCACCCTGAGTGCCTCCTATTCGGATGTGGACCGCCAGGCCCTGGTGAACAACCCCAGTAGCGACGGCAGCGACTACGATTCGGACTACCCCGAAAGCAGCGGCAGCCTCTTCAATCCGAATCAGTACCCCACCTGGGACAGCACCTCCAAGAACTACCGCCTCAACTACGAACAGGCGCTGCCCATCGGCCGCTTGAGCATCGGCGGCTTCTACGGCAAAGACAACCGCGACCGGGCTTACTATGTCAATGCCGGCGATACGTCCAAAACGCACATGGACACCGACTGGTGGCAGCAGGGCGGCAAGATCCAGGATGCCATCAGTTGGACGCCCGAGCATCTCACCACCGTGGGCTTCGATTACTCCCGGCTCTATGACGAAGGCCTCGCGGACGAAAAGACCAAGCGCATCGACAAGCAGGGCACCTATCTGCAGCACCAGTGGGACATCCTGCCTTCCTTGAGCACCAAGTTGGGGGTGCGCTACGAGGATCTGAATATCTGGATCAGCTCAAGCGCCACCAACAGTTACACGGAGCGGCATTTCGCGGAAGCGATTCCCAAGTCTTTCACCACCTGGAAGATGGACCGCTTGGCCTCCTGGCTGCGTGATACTTCTTTATCGGCGGGGGTGAGCAAAATCTGGCACGCCCCCGATGCCCACGGCACCTACAACCCCCAGGGCCGGCCCCTGGGCCTAACCCTGGAGCCCGAACACGGCCGGGGCTACGACCTGATCCTGGATCGCCGGTTGTGGCGGGATATCGCTTTTAAAGTCGACTTCTCCCTCTACAAGATCGACGACTACATCGCCGGCAGCGTCAATGTGGATGAGGTCGAACGTGAAGGCGTAGACGTGGAGTTGGGGGGACATCTGATGGACAAGCTCTCCTTCTACCTCACCTATGCCTGGAACGATTATCATACCCAGGATGGCGACGCCACCGCTGCCCAAAGCGTTGACCAGCGGGCCAAGAACCGTGCGGGCGCCGGGTTGCGCTACGACCTGTTCGAAAGGACCCAGCTGCAGCTCGATTACAGTTACCAGGACGACGAACTCACCGAGGTCTGGGAAGAAGCGGAGATCGACGGCGAGTTGGTGGATGTGTTCACCGGAGAATACGAAAAGCTCGACGCCTACCACGTCTTCGACTTCGGCGTCCGCCAGACCCTCTTCAAACGCGCCGGATGGTTCAGCGATGCGGAGCTGCGCGTCTACGTCAAGAATCTTTTCGACGAAGAGTACCAGAATACCAGCGGCTACCCGGCCATTGACCGGACGTTCGGCGCCGCGTTCAGCATCAAAATGTAAAAGGAGAAAAAACCATGCACCATCGATTCGGATTTTTCAAGACGTGGCTGCCCCTCTGCCTGGCCCTGCTGCTCATCGCCTGCGCAGCCCAGGCCCCGTCCCAATCAACGGGCCCTAACGACGCCCCCGGCAGTTATACCCTGGTGGGTATCGGCCCGGGCGACGCCGACCTGCTCACCGGCCGGGCTTTGGCGGCCATCCAAAATGCCGATCTGATCTTCTGCAACCCCAGGACCCAGGAGAAACTCGCCCCCCTGGTGGACTTCAAGGGCAAAGAGGTCCTGGACGGCTACGGTGTGCTCTTCCGCTTCTACGGCCGCGACTGCGCCCAGGTGCCCGAGGCCGAACGGGTCTGGCACGGCAAGCGCTGCGAGCAGTTCCACCAAAAGCAAAACGAATTCGTGGCCCTGGTGCGTAAGGCCGTCAAAGCCGGCCGTCACGTGGTCCTGCTCAGCGGCGGCGACCCCACCATCTACGGTCCGGACATGTGGACGCTCAAGGCCCTGGCCGACTTGAAACCCTCGGTAGTCCCGGGCCTGAGCAGCCTCAACGCGGCCAACGCGGCCCAGAAGGTGAGCCTGGGCGAAGTGATCATCACCGCACCCTTCCAACGGGAGGGCCGCACCGACACCATCGAACGCCTGGCCGTCCATGAACGGGCCACCATGGTCGTCTTCATGCCCCGGGAGCTGCCGGCCCTGCTCAAACGCCTGGCCGCCGCCTATCCGGCCGACACCCCCGTATCCATCGTCAGCCACGCCGGCCAGGTCGACCGCCAGAAGGCGATCTTCGGCACGCTGGCCGACATCGGCGGCAAGCTCGACGGCGTGGAGACCGACATGTCCCTGGTCTATGTGGGCAAGAGCCTGACCAACGTTCCGGCCCAAGCGGCCGCCGCGGCCCCCGCCGCCGGCCAGGGCAAATTCTACCTGGTGGGCATGGGACCGGGCGACGCCGACCTGGCCACGTTGCGGGCCGTGAAAGTCATCGAGAAAGCCGATCTGATCTTCGCCAGCCAGAAGTATCAGGAGCGCTACGCCTCGCTGCTGGCCGGTAAAAAAGTGCTCGACGGCTACGGCCGGCTCTTTCCCTTCTACGGCAAGGCGTGCGCCAAGGTCTCCGCCCAGGAGCAGTCCCGCGAGCGCATGAGCTGCGAGGAGTACCATCAGAAGCAGGCCGAATTCGAGCGCCTGGTGCGCGCGGCCGTGGCCCAGGGAAAAACCGTGGCCATGCTCGACAGCGGCGATCCGCTGATCTACGGCCCCTGCGCCTGGAGCCTGACGGCGCTCAAGGATCTGGACACCGAAGTGGTCCCCGGCCTGAGCTGTTTCAACGCCGCCAACGCGGCGCTTCAGGCCGGCGTCACCCAGGGCAAGAACAGCCACTCGGTGCTGCTGGCCTCGGGCTGGTCGGTGGACGAAATGGCCGTGCACCGGAGCACCATGGTGCTCTTCACCATGCGCCATGAGTTCAAGCAGTTCGTCGACGCCCTGTCCAAACACTACCCGGCCGACACCCCCGTGGCCATCGTCTCCCACGCCGGTTACGCCCAGAAGGAGAAGGTCACCCACGGCACCCTGGGAACGATCCTGGCGCAGGTCGGCGCGGACAACCAGCCCTTCGAATATCTGCTCTACGTCGGCGACTTTCTGGCCGACGGGGGAAGGGTGGCGAATTAGGCCCACGTTGCGCGCGCTCGTAGGGGCGACCGGCGGTCGCCCTGAAAATTTCGACATTCCGAAAAGAAAGGTAAACCAATGAAAAAGCATATCTCTTGTTTGGCTCTGATCCTGTTCCTGGCGCTGGCCGCCGCCCCCGCCGGGGCCCACATGCTCTGGCTCAACCCCACGGACGGCCATCCGGCCGTGGGCGGCACCGTGGAGATCGGCATCGGCTGGGGGCATGAATTCACTGCCAGCCGCACCCACGAAGAGGTCAAACCCGACCGGGTGGAAGATATTCGCGCCCTTTCCCCCGACGGTACCATGGTGCAACTGGAAAAAGCGGCCGTGGATCGCTATCGCCTTAAAATCGAAAAGGCGGGGGCCTACATCGTCACGGCCCGCATCAAGCCGGGCTTTTTCTCCATGACCCCCGAGGGTCGCAAATGGGGCAACAAAAAAGAGATCCCCAACGCCACCAAATGTACAAACTTTCAGATCGAGGCCAAGACCGTGCTGATCGCAGGCGGAAACGCCGGCAAGTTCGCTGCGGCCGCCGGTCAATCCGTGGAGCTGATCCCGGTCACCGATCCATCGACCTTGAAAGCCGGCAAGACCTTCGCCGCCCAGGTGCTCTACCAGGGCAAACCCCTGGCCGACGCCACGGTAAAGGCGGTCTATGCCGGTTACCAGGAGCCCAAAAGCGAAGCACCGGCCGGTGCCGAAAAGAAGCACGGCATCAAACACTACCCCGTGGAAACCAAAACCGATGCCCAGGGCCGGGTGGAATTCAAACCCGACCGCGCCGGCCACTGGCTGGTCGTCATCTCCCACAAGCCGGCCTATCCGGATCCGGCGACCTGCGACGAGTCCATGTACAACGTAACCTATGCCATGGAAGTAAAGTAAAAATGGAAAGCGCTCCCAACACCAAAGACCTGCGCCGGGAGATTGGCCTCTTTTCCGCCACCATCCTGGTGATCGCCAACATGGTGGGCACCGGCATCTTCACCACCTCGGGCTTCATCCTGGCCGAGTTGGGCTCTCCCCGGGCGTTGCTGCTTTGCTGGCTGTGCGGCGGCCTCTTCGCTTTGTGCGGGGCCTTGTGCTACGGCGAGTTGGGGGCGCGCTTTCCCCGGGCCGGCGGCGAATATGTCTTTCTCAGGGAGAGTTTCGGCCGGCCCCTGGCCTTCTTGTCCGGCTGGATCTCCCTGATCGTCGGCTTTTCGGCGCCCATCGCCGCAGCGGCCATCGCCCTAGCCACCTACCTTTTCCAGGCCTTGTCCATCGCCCCGGGCGAACCGCTGGTCCTCTCCCTGATGGGCGTGAGGCTGGCCACCCTCTCGCCGCTGACCCTGACCGCCATCGCGGCCATCGTGCTCTTCTCCCTGCTCCACGTTCACAGCCTGCACGTGGGCAGCCATGTCCAGAACGGCCTGACGGTGTTCAAGATCGTTCTGATCCTGGCCTTTGGCCTGGCCGCGTGGCTCTGGGGCCAGGGGGATGCGGCCCACTTCGCCGCGCCCGCCGCCGGGCCGTTGAGCGCCGAAAAGTTCGCCGTCTCGCTGATCTTCGTCTCGTTCGCCTACAGCGGCTGGAACGCGGCGGCCTACCTGGGCGCCGAGATCGCCGCGCCCCAGCGCAACATTCCCCTGGCCTTGATCCTGGGAACGGCCGTGGTGGTTTGCTTCTATCTGATGCTCAACGCCGTGTATGTTTATGCCCTGCCAATGGACCGCATGGCCGGGGTGCTGGAGGTGGGGGCGATGTCGGCCACAGCGCTCTTCGGCGCCGGCGTCAGCCACTTTTTCAGCGCGGCCGTGGCCCTGGGGCTGCTCTCGCTGCTCAGCGCCATGATCCTGACCGGCCCGCGCATCTACTACGCCATGGCCCGGGACGGCCTTTTTTTCCGCCTGTTCGGCCGCTTGAACCCGGAGCGCCGCACCCCGGCGGCCGCCATCGGCCTGCAAGCCGGACTGGCTATAGTCCTGGTGGTGTCGGCGTCGTTCGAGACCTTGCTGGTCTACATCGGCTTCACCCTCGCGCTGTGCGCCATGCTCACAGTCATCGGGCTCATGCGGTTGCGCCGCCGCACGGGCACCGACGGCCTCGCCTATCAAACCCCGGGCTATCCCGTGACGCCGATAGTGTTCATCCTGGGCAACGCCTGGATCATCTTCTTCTCCATCCGCGGCCGGCCCGTGGCCGCGCTCTTCGGCCTGGCCACCATCGCCGCCGGGTTAGCGGTTTACTATCTCTTCGCCCGGCGGCCCGGCGGCCCGGCGAATTCCTAAAGGAGCTTTTCTTATGCGTCTCTTCCCCCGCATGCTGTTGCTTCTGACCCTCTTGTCGCCCACGGCGCCGGCCTGGTGCCACGGCGTGGAGGGCCACATCGCCCCGGGCCGGGGCTACCAGGTCACGGCAATGTACGACGACGGCGAACCCATGAGCTACGCGGCCGTGGAAATCCGGGCCGCGGGCGAAAAAATCGCCTTTCAAAGCGGCCGCACCGACCGCAACGGCGTCATGCTTTTTCTCCCGGACCGGCCCGGTGTGTGGGAAGCGGTGGTCACTGACGGCATGGGTCACCGCCTCTCCCTGGAGGTGACGGTGGCCGACCTCGGCGCATCTGCCGCCATGTCGGCCCAGGCCACGGCCGCGCCCCGGGCCACGAGCCGCCCCCAGGCGTTGATCACCGGCATCGCGCTGATCTTCGGCCTGTTCGGTATGCTCTACGCCTGGAAAACCCGGCGTGCCGCGCGTCTGCCGATGTAGGCCTACGCCGACCGTTCGCCCCCCGGACCATCGTCTTCGACGATCCACGCTACAAACAAAGGGAACGGGAAATCGAGGCGAACAAGTAGCCCGTCGGAAGGCAGGGACGGTCAGGTCAAGAGGCCGACGGGCAAAAAACCGCAAGCGAAGTCTGGGGTGAACGGAGGACACTTTGACAGACCAGCGAAGATTTCGTATTCAAAGCAATAACCGGCGGTCATGGCCTTTATCCAATAGACCCCGCCGGCAAACACGTTGGAACTCGGCGGATACTGAACTCAAACCGCGTTGGCCGACACTACGGTCAACCGGGTCGTTTGTGCCTGACAGGGATTTTGGCGCCCATGTACTTTCCCCCCCGGTTCGACCTTAAGCTTGCGATGCACTTAGGCCGCCTGATCGAGATGGCCTATGACGGGTTTCAATGTCTTGAAGCCGGCGCAAATTGGAATCTGCCGGAAACGAACCGGCTGATCCGCGAAATCAAATATTCGGCTGTTGCCAGCAGCATTATCGATAAAGACAGCTCCATCGGAAATTTCATCCTGAAGCTGCCGTTGTTCAAAGAGCGCAAGATAACCGAAATCCCGATCGGTTTTGCCTCCCAATGCGGACGGACGGTCTATCTGGTCTTCAGAGGGACGCAAACATCCGTCGAATGGATCAACAACCTGAACAGCCGGCTCACGCCGTTCTTCATCGGCGACCACGGCTGCGTTCACGACGGCTTCCTGACCCTGTATCTGAACATCCGCGATCAGTTGCTCGACTCGGCCAAAGCCTTCACGAAAAAGAACAAGATCCATATCGCCGGGCACAGCCTGGGCGCGACCCTGGCGGCCTTCGCCGCTTGTGACCTGGAAAACAGCTTGGGATTGAAAGTCGCCTCGGTGTATACCTTCGGGGCTCCCCGCATGGGGGACAACGCATTCGCGACCGCCTTCAACCGCTCATTTACCCGCAAATCCTTCCGGATCGCCAATTCATGCGACATGGTCACCGAAGTGCCCTTCCCCGTGCGGTTCGCCGGGTTCTTCGGCGGCTATTTTGCGCATATCGATACGCCCGTCACCTTCACTGTCCAGGAAAATGACATCATCAAAAACCACCAGATGGCCACCTACCTGAGCGCCTTGTCCACAGGCCGGCGCAATCTTTTTCGCGGATTCATGGAACGATTCGGATAGCGGCACCGGCATTCCGAAAGAGCTGCTGCCAAAATTCTTCAACCCCCTTTTCGCCACGAGGCCGGTGGGCCAGAACCTCTTCCGCACCCAGGGGGCGATCGTATTGCCCGAAGATCTGTTCGATGGCCGCTCTTTGGGAAGTGTCGCTTTTCAAGGGCCGGACCTTTTTTTGGTCCGAATACAGGGGCGCCGGGCAATGGGCTTGACACCGCCTGGCGGAAGATAGTATTGCAAATTCGTTTGCATCGGCGGCCCTGATCCCGAACCGCCGCTTTATTGGCGACAGCAGCAGAAAGAGCGGTGGATCCGGCCATGCCTGCGGTCTTGAATCAGAACCCATCGGCATTGAAAACACGCCGTACCGGCCGGCCGGCATCCGGATGGCTGTTGCTGGTTCTTTTTCTCTTTCAATTAACTGCCGGAGCACTGCACGGCATAGAGACACACGGTGCTCCCCACGCCCATCTTCAGGCCCATCAGCGGTCCTTCCCGGCGCCCTGGCTCCAGGCCGACCCTGCGGCGCCGGCAGAGGCCCATGACCCGGCCCACTGCTCGATCTGCCACCATCTGCTGAGCAGCCACTCTGCGCTCCTTGGCGCCGCGTTCATCTTCGTCTTCATTCGTACGGTCACGGCCGTCATCGCCCCGACGCGGCCGGCCCCGGCAACCGCGCAGGCATCCGGTCGGCAACCGCGCGCCCCACCCGTTCTTCTCTTTTGCCTGGATTGACATTCGCCGGCTCCTTATTCGTGGAGCCCCTGCCATTGTCCGGCCGCCGGCATCGCCGCTCGGCGGACGGGCGCTGTCTTTTATTCTGCGAGGAGAGAAGAACATGCAACGGACCGCCATCATCCTTCTATTTGGATTCATCATCGCCTGGACCGGCACGATCGTCCACGCCCAGGCACAGAACCCCGGCGCTGCCGATGACACCCTGATATCCCCTGCGCGCCAGGCGCTCGCCAAGGACGGCCTCGTGCGCGGCCTGGACCTGGATGCTTCCGTGGTGATCGATACTTTTTACTACCATGACGATTCGGAGGAGGGTTTCGCGCACGTAAAAGAAGAAATTTCGGGCTTCGGACACAGCCATGGCGCCGGAGACGATGATCACCACCACGCAGAGGTCGAAAACGGCTTCAACCTGCGCCACATCGAACTGGGACTTTCGGCCGCGGTCGATCCCTATTTTCGCGCCTATACCACCCTGGCCTTCGAGGACGGTAACACCGAAATCGAGGAGGCCGTTATCCAAACCTCTTCGCTGCCCTTTGCCCTGACCCTTTCGGGCGGGAAGTTTTTCAGCGGTATCGGCCGCATCAACCGCCAGCACTCCCACGAGTGGGACTTTTTCGATCAGCCCCTGGTCTACGAACTGCTCTTCGGGCCCCACGGGCTCCAGGAAAAAGGGGTCCAGCTCACCTGGCTGGCGCCGACGCCTTTTTACCTGCTTTTCGGCGCCGAGGCCTTCAATGGCGACAATGAAAAGATGTTCCAGAGCGTAGAGGCCGACGAGTTGCCCGAAAAGGACGGCCCCCGCCTGTACACCGGCTTTCTCAAGGCCGGCCCCGACCTGGGCGATCGCCACGCGGCCCAGGTGGGTCTCTCCTTCGCCTACGGCCGCCACCAGGAAGCCCATGACGGCAACGCCGACGGCGCCGACGACCATTGGCTGGACGGCGAGAGCACGTTGTGGGGCGTGGATGCGGTCTACAAGTACAATGCCAAGCGCCCCCACGGCCAGGGCGATGTCGTGATACAGGCCGAATACTTCAACCGCCTCAAGGATCTCCAGGTCGAACAGCACGATCTGATACCGGCCTTTACCGGCCGCGACCGGGAAGACCACCAGGACGGGTACTACATCCAAGCGCTCTACGGCTTTGCGCCGCGCTGGCGCGCCGGGGCGCGCTGGGAGCAGGTCGGCCTGATCAACGATGTGGAGCTGCCCAATCTCACCGAGGAAAATTTCGATCCCAGCAGCCGGGCGGCCTTCATGATCGACTGGAAACTGTCGGAGTTCTCCGCGCTGCGCGCCCAGGCAGCCCGCGGGGAGTATGAGACCGAAGAGGGCGACGAGACGGTGTGGGAATATATCCTGCAGTGGCAGGTGACCTTCGGCAAGCATGCGGCCCACGCGTTCTAAAACCGTTGGCCGCAAGCGCCTGCCGGGAGAGGTTTCATCCCCCTGCCGGCAGGCCCGGCCGTTCACCAGGAGGTGATCCAATGCAAATTTTTTTGAGCGCCCTCATGCTGGGTTGTGTTCTTCTCTTCGGCCTGCCGGCCGACGGCCTCGCCGCCGACGGCGGCAGACCGCTCATTTTGACCACCACCACCGATCTGGCCGACATCACCCGGGCCATCGTCGGCGACCGCGCCGAGGTGGCCAGCATCGCCGACGGCAAAGAAGATCCCCACTTTCTGACCGCCCGGCCCGGCTATATCGTCAAGGCCCGGGACGCCGACGCCTGGGTACGGGTCGGCCTGGAACTGGAGATCGGCTGGGAAGGGCCGATCCTGCGCGATTCGCGCAATCCGAAAATCCAGGAAGGGGCCCCCGGCCACATCGATGCCTCGGCCGACGTCTGGGTACTGGACATTCCGCGCCGGCCGGTGACCCGCGACATGGGCGACGTGCATCCCCACGGCAACCCCCACTATTGGCTCGACCCGCTCAACGGTCGCATCGCGGCGCGCACCATCGCCACGCGCCTGGCAATGCTCTTCCCCGATCACGCGGCCACCTTCGAAGCGAATCTGCGCGGCTTCGAAAAGCAATTGGATGAAGCCATGTTCGGGCCGGCGCCGGTGGCACGCCACGGCGGCCAACGCCTCTGGAAGCTGCTGCTGGAAGAACAACCCCTGCCGGCGGACCCCGCGCCCCAGGGCTGGTACGGCCTGTTGGCGCCTTACCGCGGCCGGGCCATCGTGACCTATCATCGGAGCTGGATCTACCTGGCCCATCGCTTCGGGCTCACGATCCCCGTCGAGCTCGAACCCAAACCGGGCATCCCGCCCGGCGCCAAACATCTGGCCGCGGTGATCGAAACCGTCCGGGCCGAGAAGGCGCGCGTCATTCTCCAGGAGCCGTTCTACAGCCGCAAAGCCGCCGATTTAGTGGCCGGCAACACCGATGCGGCCGTGGTGGTCTGTCCCAACACGGTCCACGGCTCGCCCGAGGTCTCCTCCTATCTGCAACTGATCGACCGGGTGGTGCAACGCCTGGCCCAAGCCATGGCGCCAACCCGGTGAAGGCGGCGGTGCTGGAATGCACGGGCCTGTCGGTGGGCTACGGCGCCGAAGCGATCCTGGACGACGTGGATTTTTCCGTCGCCCCCGGTGAGCTGCTGCCCATCGTCGGCCCCAACGGCGGCGGCAAAACCACTTTCCTGCGGAGCCTGCTGGGGCTGGTGCCCCTGCGCCGGGGCCGCCTGCATCTGGCCCTGGACGGCAAGCCGCCGGGCTACGTGCCCCAGCACCATCGGCTCGATCCGCTCTATCCCATGTCGGCGCGGGCCATCGTCGCCATGGGGCTTTACCCCGAGTTGGGCTTTTGGCGCCGGCCCGATCATCATCAGCGCCGGCGCATCGACCAGGCCCTGGAAAAATTTGGCCTGGGCGGCCGCCAGGCGAAGCACTTCGGTGAACTTTCCGGCGGCTTGCGCCAGAAATGCCTTTTGGCCAGGGCCTTTGTCACCGGCGCGGATCTGTTTTTCCTGGACGAACCCACCGCCGGTCTGGATGCCGCCTCGGAGCGCTGGTTCCTGAAATACCTGGTGGATCTGAATCGAGAGCAGGGCAAGACCATCCTGATGGCCCACCACCGCCTGGAAGATCTCTCGTTTCTCGCCGACACGGTCTGTTTTGTGGATCGCGGCCGGGTGGCGCGCATTCCCGCGGCCCGGGCCGCCCGCCCCTCGGAACCCGACCCGCAAGGCGGTGCATTATGATCGCCGATTTCAGCGAACTGGTGAGGCTCTTCCCCAACGCCCTGATCTGCGGCGGGGTCATGGCCGTGGTGTGCGCCCTGGTGGGCGTCTTCGTCCTGCTCAAGCGGGTGGTCTTTATCGGCATCACCCTGTCGGAAACCGCGGCCTGCGGCATCGCCGGGGCCATGCTGCTGGGCCTGCCCCCCCTCTTCGGCGCCGTGGCGCTGACGGCGGCGGTGGTAGCCTTTTTGTCGCTGCCCTGGGAAAAAGGGCCGCTGCCCAGGGATGCATTGCTGGGAATCCTCTTCCTGGCCGCCTCGGCCGCCAGCATCCTGCTGGTGGCCCACAGCGGCTTCGGCCTGCACGAGATCAAAGTGCTGCTCTACGGCGACCTGATCCTGGCCGGACCGGCCGATCGCACCGTGCTGCTGCTCACGGCCCTGCCGGCGCTGCTCTTCTTGCTGCTCTTTATCCGGCCCATTCTTTACGCCTTCCTCGATCCGGAGGCGGCCCAAGTCATGGGGGTGGCCTGCCGCCGCTGGGAGCTGGCCTTCTTCTTCCTGCTGGGGCTGGTGGTTTCGGCCGCTTCCAAGAGCGGCGGCGTGCTGCTGGTCTTCTGTTACCTGGTGGCGCCGCCGGCTGCGGCCCTGCTGCTGGGCCGCTCCATCGGCGCCGTGCTGCTCATCGCGGCCCTGGCCGGCATCCTGGCCACCCTGGGCGGCTTGACCCTGGCCTACGGCCGCGACTGGCCGGCCAACCAAACCATCATCCTGCTGGCCTGCGCCCTGCCGGCGGCCGCCTGGGCCACTAAGGCCGTGCTTCAGCGGGCGCGGACCGCCCGCCGCCGTGCTGCCAAGGAGGTTCGGAAGTAATTAGCGCGCCACCGCCTGTGGGGTCGGCGGCCGGGGAGCGCATAGACTACCCGACGCTGGCCTTCCTGGTGGCCGCCTTCCGGCTCCTCCCCGTGGCCAACAACACCGGCACCCTGGGCGCCTTTCGCATCGTCTTCGTCAGCATCCACGGCCGTCTACCGTTTCAACTGCTGCGCGGCCGACGCCATGCCCCTGGCCATCGCCCTGGATTCGCCCCAGGCCGCGGAGCTGGCCAACGACCAGTGGGTGCACGTGGAGGGCATTTTCCATCTGGATCAGATCGACGGCGTGCCGGTGCCCCGGGTGGTAGCGGCCACCCGGGGCACCGGCACGCCGGCGGCCCCAAGAAGGTGACCGGCGCATTGGCATTGCGATACCCTCCCTTGAATGGGCCCCATCGATCAGGCGCATGTCGATCTTGTCGAAATCCATGGGCCAGTAGTAATGGCAGGGCTCCGTCTCACCGGCCTTTTCGATGTTCTTGTACACGGGCGTCACCCAGATGGCTGTGACACCCAGCTCGCTCAGGTAGTCGAGCTTTTCGATGATGCCGTCCAAAGTCCCGCCATGGATAGACTTATCCGCGGGGGCAGGGCCGTCTCTTTTTACGGACAATGGACCTGCTGCCGGGGCTCTATTTTCCCTGGGTCTGATCGGGCATGGCCGCGACGGCCATGCCCCTTTGGCAGGATAGGCCTCAGAAATCGATGGCGAACGTCCCGTAGACCGACAGCGGCAGGGCCGGCGAGTAGGTTTTGCTGGTGGTGCCGCTGGTGTAATCGGCGTACTTCTCGTCGAGCAGGTTCACTACCTCCAGGGCCAGCATGTAGTTGGCTTTCTGGCCGAAGCGATAGGAGGCCTGGGCATCGACGCGGTCCCAGGCGTCGCTTTTAAAGGCATTGGCGTCATCCAGGTAGTAGCCGTCTTCGTAGCGATACCGCAGGCGGCCGCCGATGCCACGGGGCGGGCTATAGCCGATCTCGGCGTTGCAAATGTTTTGCGGCACGCCCTTCAAGGTTTTGCCGGCCAAATCCGCGCCACCGAGGACGTAGGTGTCGTACTCGGCATCCACGAAGCCGTAATCGCCGTGCAGGTAAGCGTAGTCCAGGAAGGTGTAGTCGAAGCTGACCTCGATGCCGTCCCGGGTGGTTTCGCCCACGTTGTCGTAATCGTCGGTGGCCGAGTTGTAGATGAAATCCTTATCGGTCAACAGCCGGAAGGCCACCACTTCCGCGGTAAAGGCTTTGGTGGGCCGGCCGCGCAGGCCGACCTCGTACTGGGTGCGCTCCTGGGGCTCCCAATCCTCCTGGCGGAAAGCGGCCTGCTCGGAGAAACCGGGCAGCAGAGCAAACCCCTGACTGTAGTTGGTGAACAGATCCAGGCGTTGGTCGAGCAAGGTGAGCAGCAGACCGGCCTTGGGACTGAAGGCATCCTGAGCCTTCATGGAGAATTCGGCGTCGTTGTCCAGATGATCGGTCAGATCGCCCGAAAAGGTGTCGTAGCGGGCGCCCAGGATGATGCGCAGGGGATCGAACACCTGATAGCCGCCCTGGCCGTAGACGGACAAGGTCTGCATCTTGATAGCATAGTCCCAATACTTCGGCCCCTTTTCGCGGCCGCTGCCGGCCAGCAAATACCAGCGCTCCCGGTCGTCGTCTTCGAACATGTAGTCCGCGCCCGCCACCAGGTTCAGCTCGCGGCCGCCCAGGGAGCCGAGAAAGTTGTAGCTGACCCCCGAACCGAAAACCTGGCGGTTAAAATCGCGCAGGTTGCCCACGCTGGCGTCCGGGGCCAGGCCGGCGGGATCGCTGGCATACCAGCGCCAGAATTGCTGCTCGTAGCCCCATACGTTGAAGAGCAATTTGGATTGGGCCCCGAGCCGGTAGTCGGCGTCCAGGCGCCCTTCCACGCGGTCCTTGCCGCCACCGTTGGTTTCGCTCACGGCCTGGGTGGGGTCCTGGTCGAACTGGGCCTGGCTGATGTAGCCGGGCGCATCCCAGTCCGAGTTGAAAGCGCGCACGCTCAAGCGCACATCCAAAAGGTCGGTCAAGTGCCGGGTGACGCGCGCCGCGGCGTTCTGCTTGTCCCAGTCGGAGTTATCCTGGTAACCGTCGGTGTGGTAGGTCTGCACGGAATAGACCTGATCCCAATCCTCACTGGCGAGTCCGCCCACAAAATTGCCTTCGTAGGTATTGTAGGCGCCATAAGAGAGTTTGAGGTGGTTGTGATCCACCTGTTTTAAGGTGTAGTAAGCCAGGGCGCCGGCGGAAGCATAGTTGCCGTACAGAACCGACGAAGGGCCCTTGACCAGCTCCACCCGCTCGATCTCGTCGGGGTTGATGAGATTGGTGTCGGCGTAGCCGTCGCCTTCGTTGAGGGGGATGCCGTCTAGGAAGATAGCGGTATTGGCGCCGTGGGAGTTGCCGGTAAAACCGCGCATGACGAAATTGGCCGCCGTGCCCCCTTGCTTGTACTGGGAGATGCTGACCCCCGGCGACAGGCCGACAATATCCAGAGGGGTGATATAGACCCGATTGACGATCTCTTCGTTGCTCAGCACCGTGGCCGAGGTGGCTTCCAGATCCTGATTGACCGCCTCGCCGCGCACCACCACATCTTCGATGGTCACGGCCTTGTCGCCGGCGCTATCCGCCGTCGGCGCCGGGGGATCTGCTTTTTTTTCTTCGGCCAGGCCGATGGACGGCATGCAAAGCCACAGGCTTAAACAGAGCAGGAGCATTCGCGGGCCGCTGCATGTGGACGCTCTTTTCATGATACTTCTCCTTGTGCCGGATTAACGCTATGGGATTTCGAAGGTCAGGCTGGCGGCGAAGCTGTTTTGGTCGCAGGTTGCCGGGTCCGGGTAGTCTTCCTTATAATGGACCGCCACCAACCAGGCCCCGGGCGTTGCCATGCGGATCTTGGCCGTGCCGTCGGCCGCGCTCTTGGTGGCATAGGCAAAGGTGTTCTTCTCCCTGGAAAAGCCCACATAGGTGGCCACGACATCCGCGCCGGCCAGGGGCTTGCCCTTGAACAGTACTTCGATCGGCAGGAAATCGCCGGCGTGAAGCGCCGCCGGATCGGCCAGGGGAACGATCTCCAGGTCGTGGCCCAGGGGCTTGGACAACGCTTCGCCGGCCGGGGCGCCCACGTTTACCACGGCCTTGGCGGACTTGGCCGAGTAGGTGCACGCAATAGCCTCTTTCACATCCTTTTTGGATTTACCGCTCTGGTAGCCTTCGGTGGTTTTGGTCCAGAAACTTCCCTTCTGGAGGGCGACCACCAGGTGGCTGCCCGTGCCGGCAGGTGCCGCTTCAGTTTTGTACTCCACATCCGAGTATCCCTCGATCGCCACCGTCGACCCGTCCGGCCGCAGCAGGAAAATCTCCTGGAGGCGCTCCTTGGGAAGAAATTCACGGGCCGGCAGGTGATGGTCGTAGGCCAGGGTCATGGCGATCTCTTCGCCCGGCGCCGGGGTGTAATCGCGCACCTCGATCCACAGGTCGTGGGCCGGTGCGGGCGCGGCCAACGCAACCAAAGAGAAAATCAACAAACCGAAAGTGAAGAAATGTCTGGTTTTCATGGCGACTCCTAATAGATGATGAATTCGTTTTGGCGTTGAATCGACGGCCGGCCTTGGACACAGCTCACCGTCGCGCCGCGGCACCTGTTTGCCGCGGCGTTTACAGGCACTCGTTTTCCTTCCCTGAATCCTCCTTTCCGGTGATTTGGCAATAAAAAAAGCCATGAAAGCGTAGGTCCGCTGGGACCTTGCCTTCATGGCCGATGTACTACATTACTTTCGATGGCGGGTCAGTTCCGGCTGACCCATTTGCTTCCGGTCTATACCCGGCCACGCCCGGGCCGTCAAGCGCTTAATGCGTCGCTTTCAAATTAACCCTTGGCCACGCCGCCCCCCTCGCACCGCTATGGATTCAATCCGTTGATCATCTCCATGAATTCGAGCTCCAGATTGAAACTCACGGCTTGCGTGGCCGCATTGTCGATACCCAACTGGATCTCATAACGAAATCCATTGGCATGCAGTTGAAACGCGCGCAGGCTCTCTTCTTTGGCGCCTGGAAAGAGTCGCAGCATGGCCGGCAGCCCCTTGTGGTTCAGCAGGATGGCGCTGCTCGAATCGCCTTTGCGGCGAACGATGGCATCCACATCCGCCTGGCCGATCTCTTTGCATTGGGCGCATTCCGCCTTTGTGACAATCAGCGTCGCCTCTTTTCGGACATAGCGCCATTCGCCGGCCTTGGTTGTTTCGTCATAGTGGCTGAGTATGGGCCGCCCCCATTCGTTGCTTATCGACAGCCCGATCTCATCTATTTTTGAAGCTTCGCAATTTAAAGGGAGCGCGCCAAGGCCGCCGACAAGCAGCGCTATCAGTGGAAAAAATTGCTTCAGGGCGAACGTTTTCATTCGAAACCTCATTTCATTAGATAGTCTCCATGGCGCAGGCGCCCGATAGGGCCATTGTGCGGGGGCCGTCACGATGCCGGTTGCGCCCTGCGCCGGATCATGCGCCGGATCGTATATTCCATGACCTTGGCGTGCGCCTGGTTGTATACCTGGTGGACGAAGGTGACGATACCCTGCTCCGGCTTGCGGGTCTCGCGCCGCTCGGCGACCTCGATCTCGACCCGCAGGGTGTCGCCGATGAAGACCGGCTTGAGCACCGTGAGTTCCAGGCCCAAAAAGGCGATGCCCGTGCCGTGCAATATCCCCGAAAGGATCGTCAGCCCCTCGGCCACGGCAAGGGTCAGGGTGCCGGGCACGATGCGCGCCTTGTAAGGTGTCTGGCTCTGGACATAATCCGCGTCCATGAACAGGGGCTCGAAAAAACCGAACGAGGTGGTGAAGTTGACGTGATCGGCCTCGGTGAGCGTGCGCCGATCCGTGGCATGCTTCTGTCCGGGTAGAAAATCTTCGAAATACAAGCCGTGCGGTGTCATGCCGAAATCCTTTGCGAGGGAAAGTACGGGCAGATTGTATCCAAAAAAGATTCATGGCGACGCTTCAATTCACAAGTCAAGGCTTGCCCCCTTCACGCCAGAATGCCGATCAGCATGCGCGTGCCGACCCCATAGAGCAGGACGGCGAAGACCCGTTTGAGCCGCGCCACCGGCAGGCGGTGGGCCAGGCGCACGCCCAGTGGCGCAGTGAGGACGCTGGCCGCCACGATGCCGGCCAGGGCCGGCAGGTAGATGAACCCCAGGGAATGAGAGGGCAGACCGGCGGCCCCCAGGCCGTTGACCACGTAGCCCACCGTGCCGGCGATGGCGATGGGAAAGCCGATGGCGGCCGAGGTGCCCACGGCGTGGTGCACCGGCACGTTGTGGTACATCATGAACGGCACCGAGAGGGTGCCGCCGCCGATGCCCACCAGGCTCGAAAAGATGCCGATGACCCCACCGGCGCCGGACATGCCGGCCCGGCCGGGCAGCTCGCGGCTGGCCTTGGGCTTTTTGCCCAGCAGCATCTGGGTGGCGACGAAGTAAAGAAACAGCACGAAAAAACCCTTTAAAAAGCCGGTGGACATGCGGGCCGCGACCCACGCGCCGCCGAACGTTCCCAGCAGCACGCCGGGCGTGATGCCCCGCACGATGGGCCAGCGCACCGCGCCGTGGCGGTGGTGGGCCATGAAGCTGGAGACGGCCGTAAAGACGATGCTGGCCATGGAGGTGCCCAGGGCCGCCTGCATGATGACGCGCTGATCGACCCCCTGCCAGGTGAAGGCGGCCACCAGCATGGGCACGATCACCAGGCCGCCGCCGATGCCCAGCAGCCCGGCCAGCACCCCGGCCACCGATCCGACGCCCGTGTACACCAGAAGCAGGGTAACCATTTCAGTATGCATGTCCGCAATCATCCCTCATTATGCGATCTCCCAGGAATCCGTGGAGCGCCATTTTTGTAGTTGAAGTCATGCAAAACCGCAAGGGCTGTTTCCCGGATGAGGCTTTGACACCAAGGCCTGGATCGACTATTCAAAGCGATAAAAGGAGCCTCTTCCATGTTATTCGAAATCGCCGACTGGCTTGGTTTGCACCGCTGGCGCTTCGCATGGATGTACCTTCGCCGCCGAACCCCCTGGGACACCGGCGTCACCCCGCCCGAGGTGATGGCGTTTATTGCCGAAACCCCGCCGGGCAGGGCCCTGGACCTGGGATGCGGCACCGGCACCAACGCCATCACCCTGACCCGTCACGGATGGCGGGTGACCGGTGTGGATTTCGTGCCCAAGGCGATCCGCCAAGCGCGCGTCAAAGCGGCCGCCGCCGGCCTGACCATCGATTTTCACGCGGCCGATGTCACCGCCCTGGACTTCCTTCCGGGCCCCTTCGACTATGGCCTGGATATCGGCTGCCTCACCGGCCTGGGCCCTGGCCAGTGGGCGCCATACGCCGCCCACCTGGCCCGGCTGCTGCGCCCCGGGGCGCGGTACATGCTCTACGCCTGGCTGCCCCGGCGCTGGAAAGGCCGTACCGTGGGCATCGCCGCGGCGCAGGTCGATGCCTTGCTGACGGCCGATTTCAAGAGAGAACGGGTAGTAATGGGCGAAGAGAGGGGCTTCGGCACCGCCTGGTACTGGTATTGCCGCAAGTAGGCCTCGGCCCTTAAGCGGCAGCGGCAGGGCCGGTTTAGAATCAGACGCAAGAATCAGGCCGTCAGGCCCATGTCTCGACGAAGACCACTTTTGGCAAAATTTTCCAACCGCCTGTAATCCTGAAATCGAAAAGGAGGAGCTTCAATGAAGGCCGATTTGAACAGCATTCAACGCTTGGTACTCAAGGCAGCCGAGACCGCGCGCCGGGAAACCGCCGACGAACCCGAACCGGAAAAACCCAAGAAGCCCAAATGGCCCATCACTTGCACGGTCGGTCCGGGCCTGGAGGGCGCCATCGCCTGCGAGAGCAAGGTGGGCTACGTCAACGGCGCCAAGGGCTGGCTGGTCTACCGCGGATACAATATCTTCGATCTTTGCGCCTACTCCACCTTCGAGGAGGTATCTTTTTTACTTCTGAACGGGAGAATGCCCAAAAAGGCCGAGCTCGACCTTTTCAAGCGAAAACTTCTCAGCTACGCGCGCATGAACGAGATCATCATGCATCTGATGGGCTTTCCCATCGAGCGCATGAGCGTCATGGGCGCCCTGCGCCTGGGCACGAATTTAATGCGCACCGAATTTCGGGATCTGGATATGGCCAGCGCCCGTCCGGCCCCCTCCGAGGCCATCAGCGCCGACGAGGACTCCATCGCCATGGAGACGCTGCCCTCGGGCTCCGATCATGCCACCTTCGAGTTCAAAAGCAGATTGAGCCGTGCCGCGGCCAAAGCCCAGCGCGGATTTGACAAGCCCTCCGGGCTGGAGGACAGCTGCCATTTGATTGCCGGTATCTCTTGCATCGCCGCCGCGGCCTCGCGCATCCATAACGGGAAGCTTCCCCTTGCACCCCAGGCCGATTTGAGCTTCGCCGGCAATTTGATCTATATGATCACCGGCCGGCGGCCCTCGCCGGTGGAAGAACGGGTGATGGACATCGCCCTGATCCTGCACGCCGACCACGGCATGAATGCCAGCACCTTTGCCACCATGGTCGTCGCCTCCACCCTGGCCGACATCTACTTCAGCGCCGGCGCCGGCATCGCGGCCCTGAGCGGCCCCCTGCACGGCGGCGCGAACGAAGAGGTGCTGCGCAACCTGCGGGAGATCAAAACCGTTGCCAATGTCAAGCCATGGGTGGCGCGCAAGCTGGCCCAAAAAGGCAAAGTGAGCGGTTTCGGGCACCGGGTGTACAAGGCCTATGACCCCCGGGCCCTCATTCTGGGACCCCTGGCGGGCCTTCTCGTCAAGGAAAAGCCCGAATTGAAACCGCTTTACGCCGTGGCCCAAGAGTTGGAGAAGACGGTGCTGAACACCTTCGGCAAGGAGAAAAAGATCTTCCCCAACGTCGATTTTTACTCCGGCCTGGTCTACAGCAGCCTCGGATTCGATGACGAACTCTTCACCCCCATGTTCGCCGCCAGCCGGGTGTCCGGTTGGACCGCCCGCGTGCTGGAGTATATGGAGAACAACCGCATCTTCCGGCCGCGGGGGCTTTATATCGGTGAGTTCAACAAGCGCTACATTCCCCTGGCGGAACGCACTTAGAATAGTGTCCGCCTTTCAAAAGCCTGCTCAAGAATCGGAATTCGAACCCGCTTTTATTGGTGGTGATCCGGATCATGGTCGTGCTCGGGCAGGTCGTCGCCGTAGAAGCGCCGCGGCGGATGCTCGTGGGCCTGGTCGTCGCCGGGATGGCTGTGGACGATGCGGTGGGTGTGCGGGTGCGCGTGTTCTGTGGCGGCCGCTTCGCCCGCGTGGCGGTGGTCGTGGACGTGGCGCTGCTCGTGGGCGTGCTGCAAAGCCCGGATGGCGTCGCTGCCGCGCTGGCGGTAGCTGAAGGCCAGGCCGTTGAGGTTGCCCAGGTTGCGGTCCTGGAGAAAATCGGCGGTGGCCGTGTCCTGCAGGATCTGGCCCTGGTGCATCACCAGGGTGCGACAGGTGAGGGCCTGGACGAAGAAAATGTCGTGGCTCACCAGCAGCAGGGTCGCCTCCAGTTGCTGCAAGATCGCCAGCAGCAGGGCTTCGCTGTGCGGATCGAGACCGGCCGTGGGCTCGTCCAGGATCAGCAGCCGGGGCCGCATGGCCAGCACGCAGGCCAGGGCCAGGCGCTTGCGCTCGCCGCCCGACAGGTGCAGGGGCACGCGCTGCTGAAATCCTTCCAAGCCCACCAAAGCTAGAAATTCATCGCTGCGTTGCCGGATTTCGGCCTTGGGAAGACCGAGCCGGCGCAAGCCGAAGGCGATCTCTTCTTCCACCGAGGCGCAGAAAAGCTGGTCGGCGCAGTCCTGGAACACCAGCCCCACCTGGCGCCACAGTGTCGTTTGCAGGCGGCGGGTCACCGGCCGGCCGTCGAAACGATAAACACCACTGCCCTGCTGCAACCCCAGCAGGCAGGCGAGCAGCGTGCTCTTGCCGGCGCCGTTTTCGCCCACCAGGGCGATGCGCTCGCCGGACTGAACGGCAAGATCGATCCGGTCCAGGGCCAGGGTGCCGTCGGGATAGCGAAAGCGGTACTGCTCCAGGGCCGCCAGGGGCGCGGCATCCGGGTCGGCGGTGCTGGGCGCACACACCGGGCCGCCCTGGGCCGGCCCCTCCTCGGCTTCGGCGGTCAGCACCAGGCGGAAGGAGAAATCGAGGCCATGGGACCGCAGCTCGCCACGCTGGGCCACCAGATCGTCCAAGGTGTAGTCGTGGGCCACGCGCCCCTGGTCCAGCACCACGGCCCGCCGGCACAGCTCGTAGAGAAAAAGCAGATCGTGGCTGACGCAGATCAATGTGCCGGAAAAGGTCTTGAGCAGATCGAGAAAAACCTGCTCCTGGCGCGGGTCCAGATTGGCCGTGGGCTCGTCGAGCAGCAGCACTGCGGGCTGCATGGCCAGCAGCCCGGCCAGGGCCGCGCGCTTTTTCTGGCCAAAGCTCAAGTGGTGCGGCTCTTTGTAGGCTTTGTCGACCAGGTGCACGCGCTGCAAGGCCTCCCGGGCGGCCGCCTCGGCCTGCTCGGCGGAGCGCCCCTGCTGGCGCGGACCGAAGGCCACATCGGCCAGCACCGTGTGGCCGAAGAGCTGGTCGTCCGGGTCCTGGAAGAGATAGCCGAGCGAAAGGCGGCCGGCCTCCAGGTGTTCGCCCTGGAGCCGTTGCCCCTGGTAGTCCACCTGGCCGCTGCCGGGGGCCAGCAGGCCGCACAGCTGTTTGATCAAGGTGGTTTTGCCCGACCCGTTGCGGCCCACCAGGGCGATGCGCTCGCCGGCGGCGATGGAAAGACGGATGCCGCAAAGGGCCTGGGTGCCGTCGGGATAGCGGTAGTGCAGATCCCGCACGCTGAGCAGCGCATGGGGATGTTCGACCGGCGGCGCGATGGGCGTGAGTTCGTGCATGCGGTTTCCTATGAAGGCAGCCGGTCCCAGACCAGCAGGGTCAGGCCGGCCAGCAGCCAGACGCCGGCAAACAGCAGATCGCCGGGCTTGAGGCGCAGTTCGGCCGGTTCCGGAAAGCGGCCCTTGTAGCCCCGGGCGCGCATGGCGTCGAAGACCCGCTCGGTGCGCTCGAAGCTGCGCACGAAGAGCATGCCCAAAAAGTTGGCCACGGCCTTCAAGGTCAACAGATCGGTGCGCTTGCGAAAACCGCGCACCCGCATGCCGTCGGCCATGCGCCGGGCCTCGTGGCGGAAGACGTGCAGGTAGCGGTGGCTGAGCAGCACCATCTGGCCGACCATTTCCGGGGCGCCCAGGCGCGCCAGGCCGTGCAGGGTCACCGGCAGCGGCGCCGTGGCCAGCAGCGGCTCCATGAGCAGGGTGATGGCCACGGCCTTGGCGGCGATGGTGGCGGCCAGCACCAGGCCGCGCAGGTTGAATCCCAGCCAGCCGACCTGATTGAGCACCAGCAGCGTGTCCCCGTCGCGTTCGGGCACGGTCAAGGGCATGACCACCAGAAACATGCCGATAAACCCTGTGATGGCCAGCAGCCGGATCAGCACCCGGGCCGCCGAGGCCCGGGCCGCGACCAGCACCAGCAGCGAGATCACGATGGCCGCCACGGCCGGCTGGGGCCGCGAAAGAGCCGTCAGCATGAAGCTGTAGCCCAGGATCGTGACGATCTTACAGCGCACATCCCAGCGGTGCAGCAAGGTGCCGCCGCCCCCGGTCTCCAAGGGGGGCACCGACCAATCGGGCGCCTCGCCCGCCGTGACCCGCGCCCTGGCCAGGCGGCGCAGCCCGGCCAGGGCGCCGATCAGGGCGGCCGCCCCCCCCATCAGGAGGGCCGCCACCTGCCACCACGGAACGGCTATATGCACGACTTCGACCATGATGCTTCTATTTTGTCTCCAGCAAGGCCGGCTTGACCTTGGCCAGGAAGCCGATGGTAAAACCGCTGATGACCCCCTCGATGACGATCACCGGCACATGCGCCGCCAGGGCCAGTTGGGCCACGCCGAAGAAATCCTCGCCGCCCGTGGCCAGCAGCCCGGCCAGGACGATGGCCGACAGCACCGTGCCCGCAGCGCCGGCCGCCCCGCCCACCAGGGCCTGGCGCCGGCGCGTGCTGCCCTTGAAGCGCTGAAAAAACCAGCCGCAGGCCATGGCCGGCAACCCCATCATCAAGGCATTGGCCCCTAAAGCGGTCAAACCGCCGAATTGAAACAGCAGGCTCTGGAGCAGCAATCCCAGGCCGATGGAGAGAAAGGCCGACGTCCCCAGCAGGGCGCCGGTTAAACCCGGAATCAACAGGTGCACGCTGGTGGGCCCGAACGGCACGTGGATCAGCGAGGCCACGAAGAAGGCCGCGGTCATCACCGCCAGCTTGGGCATCTCCTCGGTGCGTGTGCGCCGGGCGCTCCAGGCGGTCAGGGCCGCGGCTGCCGCGTAGCCGCCGAGGGTCACGGAAAGGGGCAGCACCCCGTCGGAGATATGCATGGCTACTCCTTGTCCTTGCGCCGCCGGCCGGCGACAAAGGCGGCCGTGCCGAACAGGCCCAGGATATAGCCGATGCCGCCCAAGATCTCCGGCAGGCCCGGTTTTCCCAGATCGGCGCGCAAGGCCGCGATCTCGCGCTGGATGCGCCGCAGCTCGCCGGACAGCTTGGCGTTCTCTTCCTTGAGCAGCGTCACGATCTCCGGGCAGCTCCCTTCGGGCGGGGCCTGGGCCCACAGGGCACCCGGCGCACCCGCCAGGCAGAGCCATACGCACCCGGCCGCCAGCCATCTCCAAGCCACCTTCATTTGCCCGCCTCCACTTCGGCCTTTTTGAGTTTGAAATTGTTCTTATGACCCATGGTGGCGTCGAGTACAATGGTTAAATCGTCCACCTTGGGGATGGGGAAACTGAACAGCCCGGCCTTGTCCGTCAGTCCCTCCAGCAGCAGCTTTTCCTGGCTGTCATACACCAGCACCTTGCCGCCGTCCACCGGCCGGCCGTCGGGGAAAAAGCTTTCGGTGTAGATCTTGCCGCCTTCCACGTAGGCGAAAAGGGTCACCTTGTGGGCCAAGGCCATCCCCGCCAGCAGCCCGGCCAGCCCCACCGACAGAATCAGAATTTTCCACGTTTTCATCCCGCCTCCTTCAACTTTCGTACTCGTACGCGTACTCGTACTCGAAATCTCAAAAATAATCGAGTACGAGTACCGCTGCGCCAAGTTCGAGTACGCGTGAGATGCTCTTATTTCATATCCCGCGTGCATACCCAATAGACTGCGCCGATTTCGACGCCCTTCTCCTCCTCGCCATGCTTAAGCTTCCAATCCGCCTCGTTCAAGGCCGCAAAGCCCCACCAGCCCGCCCGGGGCATGGCGTAGCTGAATACGCCGTTGGCGTCGGCCTTGACCACCTGGGTCACGTAGGGATCGGCCGGCGCCTTGACCAGCGTCGGATTGCCGGGGGATTGGTTCAAATACTCCACCTCCACCTCGGCCCCGGCCACCGGCTTGCCCTTGAGCAGCACCTGGCCGGTGAAGAGGTTGTTGGTCCACAAGCCATACGGCCGGGTCAGGGGCACGATCTCGGTCTCCAAACCCACGGGCTGGTCCCAGCCCGCTTCCAGGCCCAGGGCATTCACGCACACCTTGGTGTAGTGCACGATAAAGCAATCCTCGGCCGGCTCCCAGTAGGGCGCGGGTTCGACAAAGAAAGTATAATCCCCGGGCCGGCGAACCCGGTAGTCGGCGGCCCAGAAGGTGAACGCTTCTTTCTGGTCCGGCGCCTGGCCCTTGACGGCCTTGAGCGCGCCCAGCAGATCCTGCTTCTGCCCCTTGTGCACCACACCGAACTGCTTGGGCTTGGCCATCTCCATGTAGTGCATCTCCAGGGGATGGATGAACTTGACCTGGAGACTCAATTTCTTCTCGTCCTCCTGGCCGACGATGTCGTCCGAAGGCATGATGGTGCCGAAATGGGCCAGGGCAGGAACGGCCACCAGGGCGATGAGGGATAAAATAAGAATCGGGAGAATGAGACGAAATGCACGCATGATAGCTTCCTCCTTTGAATTAAAATTCGACGGCCAGTTGGGCCGTAACCGCATCGGTCGTCTGGTAATCCTCTTCGAACTCGCCGTGCAAATACTCCAGGGCCAGGTTGGTGTTCTTGAAAAAGCCCCAGTTGACCACCGCGCCACACTGGGTTTCGGGCAGGAACTCAGCGCCGCCGTCGTCCGATCCGCCGTAGCGCACGGCCAGTTCCAGGTTATCCAGCAGGGCCACGCCCAGCTCGGTGTTCCAGGCCGAGGGTTTGCGTGCTTGGATATCGCCGGCGTAGATTTCACCGGCTGCGAATGGGTCCAGGGCCGCCACATATTCACCGATCAGCTTGAAACGCTCCAGGAACTGGAAGGTGACAAAGGCGCTCCAGCCGGCCACCAGGGCGTCGAGGTTCTCCGGGTCCTGCAATACCGCTGCATCGTCAAAGCTATTGGCGCCAGCCAGGTTGGAGATGTACGCGATCCCCAGGTCGAGGCCCTCGAAGGGCTGGGCCTTGACGCTACCCACGTAACTGTCGATGGCATCGTCGTCACCGGCCTCCTGGGCATCGCCGTTAAAGGCACCCAGCGAAACGTCGAGCTTCTCGTCCAGAAAGCGGTAGCCGACCACCGCGGCGCCCTCATTGATTTCGCCCAAAACCAGGGTGTTGGGATCGGTGACGAAGTGGGTGTCGAAATTGCCGAAGGGCAGATACTGCCGGCCGGCGATGACATAGCCGCCGCACCACTCGCCGCCGTTGAGGACGATGTAGCCTTCGTCCACGAACAGGTCGTCGTCCTCGTACTTGAAGAGCACATGGCCATCCACGTTGGCGTGGATCTGGGCGTCCACGGCCAGCTCCACCGTGGCCAGATCCACGTCGCTGCTATCCTCGTCCTCGATGGCCGGGTCGTCATAATCGATTTCGCCATACCCGGCCTCGACTTCCACCAACCCGCCGACCCTTATGCGGTCATACCACTTGTCGCTCTCCACCGTGCGGTCGGTGGCGGCCTCCAACTCCGCAACCCGCTCTTCCAGGCTTTTCACGCCGCCGGTCTTGTCGGAGGAAACCGGCTCCGCGGCCCACGAAGGGTTGCCCAAAACCACGCCCAGAACCAGACACGCCAGCACCACCACTGCTCCTCTCATCGTTCATAGCCTCCTTTGAATTAAGTCGCCATACCATTATATATATGCGTTGTCCGGCACGACCCGCGTTCAAACCCCGCACGCCGGACACAATCCCTAAAGCGACAAATTCCCGATGAGTTGAGCGGCCCAACGAAAAAAGCCAAAAAGGCCTGGACATCCCATGGGGACCAGCCTTCTTGGCTTGTTTGACAACGCTCGCGCTAAATTCAGATGGAAACTTCAGTTTCCGAATGCGCGCCACTATAGTGAGATGCCCCACCCGAGTCAACCATTTTGAACCGGCGCGCCGACGCTCCCTCCCACCTTGATCCTAAAGCGGCATAATTACGTTGACATACCCAAAGCAAAGCGCGTAATTTGCATCAAGCCCCGCAAGCACAAGATCGAAACGAAAACAGCCCGAAAGAGAGCAAGAAGCCATGCTTGCGCGGTAGGGTGTCTATTACGAAACGTCAGAAATCTGGATTGTATTTTAGCCGTCTATCAAGCCAAAAATCAGTATATAGACAGCCAATTTGCAATCTAAACCCATTCGTCCCCGGATTAGGCGTAGAATAAGACGCCTAATAGGAGGACTAAACCATGTTAGTGCTAAAAAACAGGAAATCATATGAGCGCTGGTATAAATCAAGTCAACAAACACTCGACTCGCAGACCATCTGCCGCTCTACGTCAGAAATTACTAGAGAAGTACAACAACTCGTGTGTTTCCTGCGGTATAAACAATGAAGATATTCCGCTTGAGCTTGCTCATATAGTTCCATTAACGCGAGGAGGAGATAGCTCTGAAGAAAATTTAACACTCCTTTGCCCAAACTGTCATCGGACATTCGATCGAGAGCCAAGAGAGCATGAGTTTGTCAGCTTTTTAGGTGATTTGCTTAAACACCACCCAGATTTTAATAATACGGCGCAGGAAGCATTACTTGGCCGAGAAACTCGATATCGAGCGGACCTACTCTCACAAAGGCGTAAACGAAACACTAACGAAAAATTGCTGATCGAGTGCAAAACCTATCGTGCTTTAACATCTGGTCGCATACTTGACGTTGTTGCACAACTAGAAAACTATCAAAAAGCATGTGGCGAATGCCGGCTTATATTGGCGGTGCCAGCGACATTAAAAGAAAGTGATCGTTCTATTCTGTATGCTTCTAATATAGAGATATGGGATCTTCGCTATATTTCAGAATATTTTGAAAAGCAGATAAAAATAGCAAGCCCAAGTTACTATAAGGCATTACTACTAGCACAACTCTCTCGTCCCTCAAAACCAACCCGTGAACAAGAGCTAATAAATGCTTTATCTACCTGCAAAGCTGGAAAAACGGAATGGAACGTTTACCAAGCTTTAGTTGGAGATATTCTTGAGCACTTATTTTCCCCGCCTCTAGGAAAGCCTATTCCCGAGCTTTCGGATAAAGCTCAGGCAAACAGACGTGACTTCATATTGCCCAACTATTCAGAAAAGGGTTACTGGGCTTTTATGAGAGATAAGTATGAGGCAGACTATGTTGTCGTCGATGCAAAGAACTATACAAGAAAGATTAAGAAATGCGAGATTCTTCAAATTGCCAACTATTTAAAGCCTCATGGCGCAGGGTTATTCGCTCTGATTTTATCAAGAGTTGGTGGTGACTCCGCGGGATGTGAGCATACGTTAAGAGAGCAATGGTTGATTCATCGGAAGCTGATTCTGATTCTAGATGATACTGAAGTTCAAGAAATGCTTGTAGCAAAAGCTGATGGTCGAGCACCAGAAGATATCCTGAGTCGAAAAATTGAGCAATTTAGGTTATCAATGTAGCACTAACAAGGCGCTTGTTCGGACGCAAACTACGCTGCGCTTCGTTTGCGCCGCACAGCTTTAACGTTGGACTGATAGTTCCACGATGGAGGGTGTGTGGTGAGAGAATTAGCAGAGGTTTTGCCGAAGATCGCGGGCCATCCGCTCGCCATTGCTGCTTATGTGGTCCTAGTCTGCTCGTGGTGTCTTGTTTTGCTTCGAAGACACCGAATTCGGGGATTCCTTTCCGCCCTCCAATCCCTGCCAGAAGCTGAACGTTCTGCTTTTGCCAGTAAGTCAGGATACCGGTATGAGCAGCTCGCTCAACTACCGGAGAAGGAACGCGCAGCGGCGCTCCTTTGGGGATACCTCTTGGTCGCCTATATATCGACGCTCATATCGGTCGTGCTCATTGTACTTACGCTGATTCAAGGAAGCGGCGGACAGGCGAGCGATTTGGTAGTGTCCGGAGTCGTTATCGATTCAAATACGCTGAAACCGATAGAGAGAGCCAAGACAACGCTTGCATTGTCCGGAACACAACAAACTGCGTTTACGGATTCTGAGGGTGGATTCCTTTTTCAGCTATCCTACAAGGGCAGACTATCCCCAATGCGGCTCACGGTGAGAGCTGACGAATACAACCCCTACGAAAAGGACCTTTCATCTATAGTATGGCCACATACCCTCGACATACGCATGTCCAAATTACCAAGCCCCCAACCTCTTGCGGTAAAACCTGAACGGCTTTCATACAACATAGTGGGGGCGGATGACCGTGTGATCATTGTGGTTAATGACAAGGAGATTGCCAACGCAACGGCAGGTGGCGGTTGGCAGACAATAGATGAGGGTGTGCTCGTGCTCGGTCCAAATAGACTGGTCATTAAAGTCTACAATGCTGCAACCCGAAGACCGGGACCCTTTGGAACAAAGGGAGAACGTGAAGGGTGGAACTACAACGTTGATTTAAGGACTGACCATCGAAAATGGTCGTTCACAAGGGGTAACAGCAACCCTGGCGCTGAAGAGTGGGGCACAACTTTTGACGTAGAAAATAAACGATTGATGGTGGATCCGACAACCGGATTTATAGACATCACAACGCACTGAGCGCAGTTGTCCAACATCTGCATCCAGGGGGTTGCATGCCGCTACGCTCCATGCACCCCCTGATGCAAACGTTGGGCACTATGCAAAAACAAACAATAATAATTTCAGCAATGTTTAGCGGGAATCGCTTGAAATTTAATTCCGCCTTTTTGTAAAGGGGCATCTAAATGCAGATATTCATTAGCTACGCTCGTGAAGATTATCTAACTGCAAAACGCCTGTTCGACGAACTGCGATCAATGCCGGATTTGGAACCATGGCTTGATAAGGAAAGTCTCCTTCCAGGAGTGGACTGGAAGGAGGAAATTTTGCGCGCTATAGATCAGAGTCATTTCGTCATTTTGCTCTTATCAAATCATTCGATCGAAAAAGATGGCTTTGTTCAAAGAGAGGTAAACGAAGCCCTTGAACGTTTCCATCGTGTGCCCCCGGGGCGAATTTTTTTAATCCCTGTTAGAGTATCAAATTGCGAACCAAGGCATAGAAAATTGAGAGAGTTAAACTGGGTAGATCTATTTGAAGATTACGAAAAGGGCATACAGGACATAGTTAGAGCACTTACTGCGAATAAACCAACAACCACATCATTCGATGAGTATATTGCCTCAGTAACAGACTTAAATCCGAAGGCTGTGCCCATTATTCAGTCGCATCCAAGAGGCCGAGAGATCCTGCGGTCTATGTACTCTTTACGGTCAAACAAATTGTTTCCTCGGCTGATGTCCATTGATGGGGAAACTGCACACAATCCAATCTACGAAGAACTGGACGCATCAACTGATCCACTAGTTGTTGGTGGCACGCTTGGAACGAGCCTGCGCATTATGCTGCTGGATCTCTATCTTGTCAAAGCTTTTGACAAGAACGATCAACCCTTACTACTTCAATACTTTAGTGGAACGGACTCGGCTGGCTGGAAGGCATGGCTATTTCCTCATGGACTTGGATTTCAAAGGAGTTCGCCTGACATCACAAAAAGGATGTCCCTAAACGCAAGAGACTTCGAGATCACTGCAGGCGTAAAGCGTGATAGCGTCACTATAACCTACGCCCCTGGTGCCGAATATCTTGTAAGCATAAAGCCGGATTTCGGGTATAGGCACGAGCTCGTGCTTTATTGTTTTTTGTTTTCGACAGTTACCATCAAAGATCCACCAAAAAAATTTCTGGCTAGAGAGTATGAAGTGAGCAGGGGCTCATACCACAGGAAATTTCGATGGTTTTACTTTGAAGAGCTGCAAAATGATAAAAACCTGTTATTGAAGAACAGCGACGTCATAAAATCGATTCATACCATATATGCTACCTCATTAGTGCAAGTTCCAGACAGTGTCACCAGTTCATTGGTGTTTTAAAGGAGGTTATGAGAATGATTTTGAAGGTAAAGAAGCTCACAGATTCAGCTATAGCGCCAAACCACTCTCATCCTGGGGACGCTGGCCTGGATTTGTATTCAGCGGAATCCGTTGTTTTGCAGCCACGGGCGATTGGGCTTATCAAAACCGGAATCGCAATCGAGTTGCCGAAGGGCACAGAGGCGCAGGTGCGGCCACGTAGCGGGCTCGCCCTCAAGAATGGTTTGACAGTATTAAACTCCCCAGGAACTATAGATGAGGGCTACAGGGGTGAGGTTGGGGTTATTCTTATTAACCACTCGGAGCAACCATTTGTAGTTAATTCCGGCATGAAGATAGCTCAGCTTGTCATCAAGCCGGTTTTCTCTGTGGAAGTCCTGGAGGTGGCCGAACTGTCGAACACCGCCCGAGGGGCTGGAGGATTTGGATCGACAGGACACTGATAATGAAATTGAAAGAGCAGCGCATTCAACCAAGCGCTATAGTGGATTTGCATCACGCTTCGCTTTCCGCAAACTCCCTGAGCCTTTCTGTTGTGCGGCTAAAGCCCAGCTTATTTCGAACATGGCAAAGTAAACCGAAAGGAGAAAAAAGGCATGGCTCGAAGAGTATTTTTTAGTTTTCATTATCAACGAGATATTTGGCGTGTGAATCAAATTAGGAGCATGCCGAATATCATTGGCTCAACAGCAGCCGGTTTTCAGGATGCATCATTATGGGAGGAAGCCCGAAAGAAAGGCGACGCCGCCATAAAGAAGCTTATTGACGAAGGCCTACAAAACACAAGTGTCACGGTTGTTTGCATTGGGGCTAAAACCGCCGGTCGAAAATATATTAATTACGAGATACAAAAATCTATTGAGCGTGGCAATGGAATAGTGGGAATTCAGATTCATCACCTGAAGAACCAAAAAGGTGAGGTGGATGAACCCGGAGATACCCCTGCAAAGTTAACTGCCAATGGATACAAGGTATATAAATATGTAGATAAAGAAAAGTTAGCAATTCGCATAGAAGAGGCAGCAAAAAATGCTGGAAAATGAACTGCTTAAGAATATCAAATGAACTACCTGGGGCTTGGAAATGGCAACCGTCGAAGAATTTATTCGTACCTACGCGCAGGCAATATCCGATAATAATGCCGCTGTACTCGTTGGAGCAGGGTTATCAATTCCCGCTGGCTTAGTAAACTGGAAAGACCTGATGCGATCAATAGCTTCGGAAATCGGGCTTGATGTTGAAAAGGAGCACGATCTTGTTGCATTGGCTCAGTATCACCTGAACGAACGCGGAGGTAGGCAGCGAATAAACCAAACCCTAGTGAATGAATTTTCGGAGCGTGCGAAATTAACGGAAAACCATCGCATTCTTGCGCGTCTACCAATCGCTACTTACTGGACAACTAATTACGATCACCTTTTGGAGGATGCCCTTAAGGAGGAGGGAAAGCGCGTGGATATAAAGATCACTGGGGAGAATTTAGCCACTACTTTAAGCAGACGCGATGCTGTTGTCTACAAGATGCATGGAGATGTTTCCGATGCCGCAAAGGCCGTCATAACGAAAGACGACTACGAATCTTATAGCACAACTCGGCGAGGGCAGCTTTTTTCCACCGCCTTGCGCGGGGATCTAGTATCTAGGACCTTCCTTTGTCTCGGGTTCAGTTTCAGCGATCCAAATCTCGATTACATATTAGGCCGGATACGGATCCTGCTTGAAGGCAACCGTCGTGAACACTACTGTCTTATGCGTCAAGTGCAAAGGAAAGATTTCAAAAAGAATTCGGATTACCAGTACGCACGAACTAAGCAACAACTGCAAATTAGGGACTTGCACCGTTATGGAATTGTCGCAGTCATGCTTGACACATTCGATGACTATACACGCTCACTGAAAAGTCTTGAGAAAACTTTCCGGTTTCGTCAGGTTTTTATATCCGGAAGTGCACATAGCTACGATCCTATAATGGAAAATGATGCCCAATGTTTTTTGACCCTTCTGGGTAAGTCACTCGCCGAGCATGGGAAAAATGTAATTACCGGGTTCGGTTTAGGTGTTGGGCCTCACGTGATAAATGGCGTGCTTGATGCTCTTGATAAAGAAGGCACCAAAAATCTTGACAATCGACTTACGCTACGGCCCTTCCCCTATGCAATTAAAGATCCCAAAGAGCGTCAGTCTCGCTGGACAAGCTATCGAAATGAAATGATATCTAAAGCCGGAATTGCGATTTTCGTTTTCGGAAATAAGGCAAACGAGTCTGGAGATATTATCCCAGCAGATGGGATGCTTGAGGAGTTTGACATTGCTCATAAGCATGGCCTGATTGTCATTCCGGTTGGTGTTACCGGGCACATCGCAGACAAACTACACAAGAAAGTTTCCGAAAATTTCGACCGGTATCTGCCCAAAATTAGCGGACTGAAAACAGCACTTGGAGCGCTTAAAAAGAAAGGAAGCATCAGCGAAATGGTAAACCGAATTATGAAAGTCATATCTTTGGTTTCACCGAAATAATGCTCATGAAAGATGACCATGATGTTCAATCAGGCGTAATTTGTCTGTTAGGACGCCCAATCGGGTAGCCGGGGGTTTTTCTCCCCCAGCCCCCACACCACCCGGCGTGCGGGTCCGCACCGGGCGGTTCACCAAGGCTATCCGGTTTTCGCCGTCGCTTTCAGCTATGGCGTGACACGTTAACCGGATAGTGAATGTTTACCCACAGCTCTTTGACAGATAGAAGACCTTGCTCCTTGAGCCATTGATTGGTCATGCCGGTTTGGGTCGCCAAAGTCCGCGATAGGTGCCACGGCCCCCTACGACTGAT